>OMGG01000133.1_pt1 | contig 71285 bp, 72 predicted proteins | sample 1645891 | NCBI WGS metagenome assembly OMGG01 (sample SAMN05578587, study PRJEB25193) | human gut metagenome | biome: Human Microbiome; feature: human-associated habitat; material: feces | host: Homo sapiens | place: USA:Birmingham
CAAGGTGACTGGAGTTCAGACGTGTGCTCTTCCGATCTCATTGTTCCCTCCCCCGGTTCGCACAACCTCCCAACCCACTCTAACCACCCGAGGAAACAATGCATCTCGTCTGCTTTGGAGACTCGATCTGCTACGGCTACGGCGCACGCCCCGGCGAGGGCTGGGTCGCGCAGATGACGCGTATGCTGGCAACCCTGCGCGAACCGGTTGCGGTGACCAACGCCGGGGTCAGCGGCGACACCACGGAAGACGGCCTGCGCCGTATGCAGTGGGACGTGGAGCGCCACCACCCCAACGCCGTCTTCGTCCAGTTCGGCCTCAACGACGCCAGCTTCTGGTATACGTCCGTGGGTCGGCCTCTGGTCGGCTTCAGAACCTACCTCGCCAACATGGGCGAAATCATCCAGCGCTCGTTCCGCAGCGGGGCGCATACCGTCTTTCTGGCCACCAACCACAGGCCTGCGGAAGCGCCGGACATCCCTGGAGCCGAACTCTACCGCCGCACCGTCCGGGAATACAACGAAGGGCTGCGGGCTACCTTTTCAGGGATGAAAGGCATCGTGCTCATCGACATGGAACGGCTTATCCTTGACCAATTCCCGAACCCGGATACAATCCTCTCACCGGACGGCGTCCATCTGAACCGGACCGGAAACGACTTTTATTTCATGGCGATCGGCAGGCGCATAGCCCGCAGCCTCGCCGGATAACAGGTTGACCGTATGCCTCCCAAGAAAACCAACGCCGCCCGCCTCCTCGACGAGCTGGGCATCGGCTACGAACTGCATGAAGCCCCCTACGACGAGGCCGATCTCTCCGCCACGGCAATGGCCCGCTCACTCGGCGTGCCTGTGGAGGAGGTCTTCAAAACGCTGGTCGTCCGGGGCGACAAGACCGGGGTGCTCGAAGTCTGCGTCCCCGGGGCCGCAGAGCTGAACCTCAAGGAACTCGCCGCCGTTTCCGGCAACAAGCACGTGGAGATGGTCCCGCTCAAGGAAGTCCAGCCCCTCACCGGCTATATCCGGGGCGGCTGTTCGCCGCTGGCCGGGAAAAAGCATTATCCCGTCTTCGTGGACGAAAGCGCCATCCTCCATGAGCGCATCTATGTCAGCGCCGGGCATCGCGGGGTACAGCTCCGCCTTGCCCCCGACGACCTTCTTCGTGCGGTTGAAGGGACCTACGCCGCCATCGCCCGCTATTGACAGTCCCCGGTTTGTCTGCAACAGGAAACGAGGCACGTTTGAACGCGCCCCCAACCGCTCACGCATTCCCGCCGCCCGCCGGCGAATCCTCCCGGACGGGGAGGGAGAGGAGATTTTGATGATTCCTGTCGATAAACAGATGCAATTGATCAAACGCGGCATCACCAATCTGATTGATGAAGGCGAACTGCGCAAAAAACTGGAACGGGGCAAGCCCCTTACCGTCAAGGCCGGTTTCGACCCCACCGCGCCGGATCTCCATCTGGGCCACACCGTCCTCATCCACAAGCTCCGCCATTTTCAGGAACTGGGCCACAGGGTCGTCTTCCTCATCGGCGACTTCACCGGCCGCATCGGGGACCCCTCCGGCCGTTCCGCCACCCGTCCGCCTCTGACCACCGAACAGGTCATCGCCAACGCCGAAACCTATAAGGAACAGGTCTTCAAAATCCTCGATCCCGAAAAGACGGTCGTGGAATTCAACTCCCGCTGGCTCAACGACTTCACCGCCGCCGACTTCATCCGCCTGGGCTCGCGCTACACGCTGGCCCGCATGATGGAGCGCGACGACTTCGCCAAGCGTTACCGTGAAAACACGCCCATCGCCCTGCACGAGCTCCTCTATCCCCTCATGCAGGGGTATGACTCCGTGGCGCTCAAGGCCGACGTCGAAATGGGCGGCACCGACCAGACCTTCAACCTGCTGGTCGGGCGCACCCTCATGGGCCAGTACGACCTCGAGCCTCAGTGCATCCTGACCGTGCCGCTGCTGGAAGGTCTGGACGGCGTGCGCAAAATGTCCAAATCCTACGGCAACTACATCGGCATCAACGAACCCGCCGCCGACCAGTTCGGCAAGGCGATGTCCGTTTCCGACGATCTCATGTGGCGTTATTACGAACTCATCTCCAGCAAGTCGCTGGACGAGATCGCCGCGCTCAAGAAGGACGTCGAAGAAGGCCGCCTGCATCCCAAGAAAGCCAAGGAAGCGCTGGCGTACGAAATCGTGGCCCGCTACCACGGCGAGGATCAGGCACAGGAAGCCTTGCAGGGCTTCAACTCGGTCTTTGCGGACGGCGGCATACCGGACGACGCGCCGGAATTCGCCTGTGAACACGGCGAAGCAAGCAAACCTCCGGTTTTCCTGACTGATTCCGGCCTTGCCGCCTCGCGCGGCGAAGCCAAGCGCCTCATCAAGCAGGGCTCGCTCTCGCTTGACGGCGAACGCTGTGATGACGCCGAAACCCCGCTGGAACCGGGTTCCTACGTGGTGAAGCTCGGCAAAAAGCGCTTCCTGCGCCTGACGGTACGGTAATACATGCTCGACATTGACCTTGCGGTCTCCATAAAACGCTTGTCGGTGGCGTTCGTGCCGCTGATGCTCGGGATCATCCTGCATGAGGTCGCCCACGGCTGGGCGGCCCTCAAGCGGGGTGACCCCACAGCCGCCATGCTCGGGCGGCTGACGCTCAACCCGGTGCCTCACATCGACCCCATGGGCTTGTTCGTCTTCGTACTGACCAGCCTGACCGGCCCCTTCGTCTTCGGCTGGGCCAAACCGGTGCCCATCAATCCCCGGAATTTCCGGAACATCGTGAAAGACACCATGCTGGTGTCCTTTGCGGGGCCCGCCACCAACTTCCTGCTGTCGATCGGGTTCGCCGTGCTCCTGCGCCTGCTCATCGAATTCTTCCCGCTCGGCGAGTGGCAGGGCAACACAGTGTGGGATTTCTTCTTCCTCATGTTCCAGACCGGCGTAGTCGTGAATATCGGCCTCGGCTGGCTGAACCTGATGCCCATCCCGCCCCTTGACGGCAGCAAAATCCTCTGGGGCGTCCTGCCGCCGAAGCTCGGATTCCAGTACATGCAGCTTGAGCGCTACGGTTTTCTGGTGCTCATCCTGCTGCTCATGACCGGGGCGCTCGGGTACGTTCTCTACCCGCTGATACAGTTCTCCGTGAACACGGTTTTCTCGCTGATTGTACTGAGTTGACAGGAGCTAACCGGAGAGGGGCCTTTGAAAAGAGGCTCCTTTCTGCTTTTGATGGGCAAGAAACGTTTCGCCCGGAACAGGCAATGCGGCTTTGGGAAAAACGGAAAACATCCCGTGGAACCGAAAGAGCCGCCGCTTCCGGAAAACGCCTTTCGCGCCGACACAAGGACGAACAATGGATATGCTGAAACATCCCGGCATGGCCGATATGCCCGAGTTGCTGGAAAAACTGGACGCCTTGCGCAAGGAAGGCAAAAAAATCGTTTTCACCAACGGGTGCTACGACATTTTGCATCCGGGGCATGTGGATCTGCTGGAACGCTGCAAGGCGCAGGGCGATGTGCTGGTGCTCGGGCTGAACAGCGACGAATCGGTCAAACGGCAGGGCAAGGGCGACGACCGGCCCGTCAATCCATATCCTGTGCGGGCCTTTGTGCTGGCGCATCTGGAAAGCGTGGATTTCGTGGTCCGGTTCGACGAGGATACGCCCGCGAAGCTCATCGAGGCCGTACAGCCAGACGTGCTGGTCAAAGGCGGGGACTGGTCCGTGGATCGCATCGTAGGCCGGGAATCGGTGCAACGGCGCGGCGGTGAAGTCATAAGCCTCCCCTTGCTGCAAGGCTATTCGACCACGGCGCTCATCGAGAAAATCCGCCGCACCGCTCCCGGCAGCCGCTGATTTTCCTTTTTCCTCCGAGACAGGCAGCGTATGAAAAAAGGCTTGTTCCACGCTCTGACGGCGGCCGCGTACCCATTTGGCGCATATGTCCTGCTTCCCGCAATAACGCGGGGCGTCAGCACGGTAGGCGACCCGATGGGCAGAGGCCTCTCCCGAGGTTTCGTGGCCCTTTTCTTCATGGGGTTCTGGACGCTGTGTGTCCTCATTGTCAGCCTGACCGGCTCAAAGGCACAATATGGGGAATGCCTTACATCGGTTGTGGTCAACGCCTTCGCCATTGTGCTCACCACTCTGCTCTGTCAGCTCATTTAAGACCGTCCTCTCAAAGGCGCAGCAATGAAACCTCTCTTCTACCTCCTGACGGCGGCGGCACATCCCTTCGGCCTTTACGTCGTGGTCCCCCTGTACATGGAACACTGCTACGTTGTCACGGGCAGCGATGGCGCGGGCCGGGCCATGGCCGCCGGCTTTGCCGAACTGTTCGCCATAGCCTTGTGGACCCTCGGCGTGGTGATCGTCAGCCTGCTTGTTTCACGTCTCCACTATAAGGAATGGCTCCCGACCATCGGCATCAACACGATCATCATCCTGATCTATCTCCGCTTGCTGCTCGGGCTCTAGCAGATCTCAAACGGCCCGGGCTTCAGCGGAACAGGCAATATCATAGCCGCCGCACAGAGTAGGCCCGGACTCCGCCATCAAAAAATCGTTGAAAAAAGCGCAAGGAGAAGAGACAAGGTTACGAGGGTTGAACTGGCCTCGTGGCACCTTGGCTTTCCCTCAAGCGTGGCAGGCGGGGCAGACCCCAAACAGGAAACACTCGTGATCCTCCACGAGGAACCCTGAGGGAGCGGCCTCCCGCTCGTTCAGGGCACAGCCGGGCAGATCATACACCCGGTTGCAGACCCGGCAGTGGAAATGATGGTGATGCCCCTTTCCCGTGCGTTCGTAGAGCGTGCCGAGGGACGGATGGCACACCTGTTTGAGCCAGCCGTTTTCCAAAAGCAGCTTCACATTGCGGTATACGGTGGCCTGATTGAGCGATTCCACCGCCATCCGCCCGGTTTCCAATATTTCCTCAATGCCGAGCGGGCGATCCAGTTGGCAAAAAACCTGTTCGATCGCCGCCCGTTGTGATGTCTTCCGTTTCATTCCCAAACCTCATATGCGTATCAGCCTCTGTATTGCACGCATTCCCGCAATCCGCAAACCTCTTGACACCTCATGCGGCAAGCAGTAATTGCAAATGCCTTCGCAATAGCAATAAGCCGTCCGCGCTTTTCCCGCAAGGAGCCCCTATGCGTAAAACCACCGCCGGAATCGTATTCCTCATGATCCTCACGCTGATGTGCGGTGCCGCCCTCGCTCAGACCAGGGTGCTCGCCACCACTTTCCCCGTCTACCAGATCGTCCGTAACATTACGCAAAACGTGCCGGATGTGGAGGTGCAGCTCATGCTCCCCGCGCAGGCCGGATGCCCCCACGATTACGCCCTCACGCCGCAGGACATGAGCAAGCTCGCACAGGCCGACATCCTCGTACTCAATGGGCTCGGCCTTGAAGCCTTCCTCGGTTCCCCTTCGGCACGCGCCCAAAAGGAACTTCATACCATCGACAGCTCCAAGGGCATCTCCGGGCTGCTCCCGTATACGGACGCGGAAGCGGCGCACGAGGAGCATGAGGGGCACCATCATGGGGGGATGAACCCTCACCTGTTCGCCAGCCCGCGCATGGCCGCGCAGATGACCCGTTCCATCGCGGGGCAGCTTGCCGATCTCGATCCCGCCAACGCCGCAACATACTGGGCCAATGCCGAGAACTACGCCCGGACGCTCGACGCGCTGGCGGACGAATTCGCCGCGCTCGGCGGCAAACTGAAAAACAGCCGCATCATCACGCAGCACGGGGTATTCGATTACCTGGCGCGCGACATGGGGCTTGATGTGGTCGCGGTCATTCAGGCCGACGACACGCAGGCGCCGTCCGCCTCCGATATGATGAAGCTGATCAAGGCGATCCGCAGCCAGCATGTCGGAGCCATCTTCACGGAACCGCAGTATCCGGACAAGGTCGCCGCCACCCTGTCCCGTGAAACCGGGGTCGCCACGGCAAAGCTGGACCCCGTCGCAACGGGTCCGGCCATCGCACCGCTGGACTATTACGAAAAAACCATGCGCGCCAACCTGCACACGCTGGAGAGCACCCTTGGAACCAACTAACGCCGTCGTCTTCCGCGACGTATCCGTGCGCCGGAGCGGGCTCGCCATCCTTGAGCACGTCAACGCCACGGTCCCGCAGGGAAGCTGCACCGTCATCGTGGGCCCCAACGGCGCGGGCAAGACCACGCTCATCCTCGCCCTCATCGGCGAGATGCGCCACGACGGGGACATCGACGTCATGACGGGACGGAGCGGAAAACCCTTGCGGCTCGGCTATGTGCCGCAACGCATCAGCATTGATCGGGGGATGCCGCTCACGGTCGTGGAATTCCTCGTCATGGGCATCCAGAAGCGCCCGCTCTGGCTCGGCATCCGGCCCTCGCTGAAGGCGCATTCGCTGGAGCTCCTTTCAATGGTCAAGGCGGAACACCTCGCTTCCCGGCGGCTTGGCGATTTGTCCGGCGGCGAAATGCAGCGCGTCCTGCTGGCGCTTGCCCTGCAACAGGAACCGGAACTGCTCGTGCTCGACGAGCCCTCGGCCGGGGTGGATTTTCAGGGAGAGCATCTGTTCTGCGAACTGCTGGACGAACTGCGCGCCGCCAAGGGATTCACGCAGCTTATGGTCAGCCATGATCTCGGCATGGTCTTCCACCACGCCACGCACGTCATCTGCCTCAAGCGGCATGTCTTCGCGGAAGGCACGCCCGACGAGGTGCTGACGCAAGAAAACCTCATGGCCCTGTTCGGTATGCACATGGGCCTCATCAATCCCCATGCCCCCACCGCGGACCAGCCAAAGGACCACCATGCTTGATCTCGAGCCGCTCTACCGCCTCGTGTCCCTGTTCCCCTTCGAGTGCCTGCAGGCCGGGTTCATGCAGCAGGCACTCGTCGCCCTGATCCTGCTCGCGCCGATGGCGGCGACCATGGGCGTGCAGGTCGTCAGCTTCCGCATGGCCTTCTTTTCCGACGCCATCAGCCATTCAGCCTTCGCGGGCGTGGCGCTCGGCCTGATCTTTTCCATCAACCCGCATGTCGCCATGCCGGTTTTCGGCATCCTCGTCGGGCTCGGCATCATGGCCGTACAGCGGAACAGTGCCCTCTCCTCGGATACGATCATCGGCGTATTCTTCTCGGCGGTCATGGCTTTCGGCCTCGCCGTGGTCAGCCGGGACAACGCCGTGGCCCGGGATCTGCAGCAGTTCCTGTACGGCGACATCCTGACCATCACGGAAACCGATATCCGCTGGCTCATCGGCCTGTTCTTCGCGCTGGCGGCCTTTCAGATATGGGGCTACAACCGCCTGTTGTACATCGGCCTGAACTCCGTGGTCGCCAAGGCCCACCGCATCAACGTCTTTTTCTGGCAATACCTTTTCGCCGGGCTGCTCGCGCTTGTCGTGATGTTCTCCGTCTGGGCCGTGGGCGTCCTTTTGGTGACGGCGCTGCTCATCGTGCCCGCCGCCACGGCCCGCAACCTCGCCCGCACGGCCGGGGGCATGTTTTGGTGGTCGATCCTCGTCAGCGTCACTTCCGCCGTGGCCGGGCTGGTGCTCTCCGCACAGGAATGGGCCGGGACAGCCACCGGAGCGACCGTTGTCCTCGTCTCCTGCGGCTGGTTCCTGCTGAGCGCCGTTCTCGCCGCCATACGGGGAGAGGGACGGCGCCAGTAACGCTTTCGTGAAAGCGCGTGCGACACGCCGGAAATCTTTTTGCCTCGCCAGCAACGCGGCTTGCCTCCAATACAAAAGCGCCCTCTTCCGGATCACGGAACAGGGCGCTTTTTTGACGCTCCGGATGGGAACGTACCTTTCACCGGCGGCCGCCAAGCTAGCCGGAGGAAGTTCGGGGGCCGTACCCCTGTTTCTCAATCGTATCGAAACGCCTTCAGTACAATCCCATCCAGTCGAACGTCGCTGGGAAAAGCCAGGGGCACCTTCCTTTTCAGGGAGATTCCCCCGATCATTACTTTCTGTTGATCATGTGCTCGGGGGCGAGGATGTCGTCGAGCTTCTCGCGGCTGAGGAGGTTGCGGGCAAGCACGATGTCGATCACCGAGCCGCCGGTTTCGAGGGCTTCCTTGGCGATGGACGCGGAGGTTTCATAGCCAAGATAAGGATTCAGGGCCGTGATGATGCCGATGCTGTTCTCGACCATGCTGCGGCAGCGTTCCTTGTTCGCCGTAATGCCGCTCACGCAGCGATCCTGCAACGTCCGCATGGCCTGGCGCAGACGGTGGATGCCGTTCGACAGCGAGAAGGCGATGATCGGCTCCATGACGTTCAGCTCAAGCTGCCCTGCTTCCGCCGCCATCGTGATGGTCACGTCCTTGCCGATGATGTCGAAAGCCACCTGCGAGACCACTTCGGGGATGACCGGGTTGACCTTGCCCGGCATGATCGAGGAACCGGGCTGCAACCGGGGCAGATTGATCTCATTGATGCCCGTGCGCGGGCCGGAGGACAGCAGGCGCAGGTCATTGCAGATCTTGGACAGCTTGACCGCGATGCGCTTGAGCACGCCGGAGGTCTGCACATAGGCCCCGGTGTCCCACGTCGCTTCGATGAGGTTGGTGGACAGCACCACCGGAATGCCGCTGACTTCGGCGAGGGCCTTCGAGGCGACTTCTGCGTAGCCCTTGGGCGCGTTGATGCTTGTCCCAATGGCGGTCGCGCCCAGATTGACCTCAAGCAGGAGCTTGCGGGATTCCTCGACGCGCAGGATGTCCTCGCCGATGGTCGTCGCGTACGCGCCGAATTCCTGACCGAGCGTCATGGGCACCGCGTCCTGCAACTGTGTGCGGCCCATCTTGATGACGTCCGAAAACTCTTCGGACTTGGCCGCGAATCCCTGCTGGAGATAGGCCATATCGCCGGTCAGCTGGCCGAGCATGGTATACAGGGCGATGCGCAGGGCCGTGGGATAAATGTCGTTGGTGGACTGCGAGCAGTTCACATGGTTGTTGGGGTGGCAATATTCGTATTCGCCCTTCTTGTGGCCCAACAGCTCAAGGGCGCGGTTGGCGATGACCTCGTTGGCGTTCATGTTGGTCGAAGTTCCCGCGCCGCCCTGAATGCAGTCCACGGGAAACTGATCGTGCAGCTTGCCCTCGATGATCTCGTCGCAAGCCGCGCAAATGGCGTCCCCGATCTCGCGGGGCAGCACGCCGAACTGCATGTTCGCAATGGCCGAGGCCTTCTTGACCAGACCGAGCGCCTTGATAAGTTCCGGGAAGCTGGCGATGCTCACGCCGGAAATCGGGAAGTTCTCGACGGCCCGGTAGGTCTGGATTCCATAATATGTATCGGAAGGGATGCGCATTTCACCCAAAAAATCATGTTCGAGACGAGGCATGGACGTTTCTCCTGTTTGGTGCGAATACTGAACGTGCTGTGACTATAAGAAACACCCAGCGGAACTGGCAATTGCCGATTTCGTATCGCGTCATGATCAAAATGCATGGAGCCCCCCGTGGACCAGAAACTCCTTGAAGATTTCCTCAGCCTGTGCCGCCACAGAAGCTTTTCACATGCGGCGCAGGAGCGCAACGTCACCCAGCCCGCCTTCAGCCGCCGCATCCGGGCACTGGAGGAGTGGCTCGGCGTGGTCCTGTTCGACCGGACGGCCCTTCCCGTCCGCCTCACGGCGCAGGGCGAACAGTTCCTGCCCGTGGCCCGCGACATCGTGGACCGCATGGCCGAAGCCCGGCGGGAGTTCGCGGCCGGGAACCGTTCCGACGGCATCGTCCGCCTCATCAGCCTGCCTACCCTCTCCATCAACGTGCTCCCGGATCTTCTCTTCCGGGTGCGGCAGACGTGCGATCAGCTCCGCTTTGTGGTCAATCCCTTTCCTCAAAGCGTGGAAGAGCATTTCTGCGCCCTGATGGAACATCAGGTGGACATGCTGCTCACCTACAGGCTGGACGAGTATGAATCGGACAGCGAATTCCTGTCGCACATCGAATCCGCCACCGTCGGCCGGGAACGCTTCCTCCCCGTCGTGGGGAGCGCCCTTGCGGAACGCCTTCCGAGCGCCTCCCCCCTGCCCTACCTTTCCTACAGCAATTTCTCCTTCGCCAACCGGATCATCCTTCCGCTTTACGAAAAGACGCCCTGCGAACTCCAGTCCGTCTATGAGAGCAGCCTGAGCGAGGGCATCGTCAAAATGCTGGAAAAAGGCATCGGCATGGCATGGGTTCCGGAAACGCTGGTGAGCGAGCAATTGAAGCGGGGCACCATCCGCCGCATATGGGAAGACCGCCCGGATCTCAGCGTGGAAGTGGACATCAAGCTCTATCGCAACAAAACCGTCCACCGCGCCGCCATCGAAACCTTCTGGAAAGCGATCCTCCCGTAAGCATCCATCCCAACGCCAGGCGTAAGACCATAAAAAAGCCGGGACCGTCATAAACGGCCCCGGCTTTTCATATCAGGTTAGGGGAGGGAGTGCCTAACCCAGTTCAACAGCAGACTTGGCGTCGTCCTCTTCGAAGACCTCTTCTTCAGCGGCCTTCGGGGTAAAAAGCAGCGGACGGTCAGCCGTTCCGAGGAGCATATACTGCATACTCGTTTCGGGGATGGAACGCAGTATGGAAGCGCGGCTAAAGTAGAAGCAGGCACCGATGGCTACCCATGCGAGCAGCATAATCCACGATTCGAACCCAATGGCGGCCGGAGAGCCGGGCACAGCCAGCATGAGGAAGCAGGCGATGGAGGTCAGCGCACCGACCACGGCCACGGACTTGCTCCACCACGGGGTCTGGTCCGCGAAGCGAGAGGCGTACTTGTAAACAACGAGGCAGGTGGAAAGGTAGGCGAGCGCGGTGCCCATAGCGGACATGTCGACGATCCAGTTGAGGGCGGAGCGGCCGAAGAAAGGCGCGATAAGGGTCAGGCCGAGGGTAAACAGCACGGCGTTGGTCGGGGTGCCATACTTGGGGTGCACCTTCAGGAACCAAGGATGCAGGAACTTGCCGCGGCCCATGCTGAACAGCAGGCGCGTGGTGGCCATGAAGAAGCCGTTCATGCCGGTCAGGATGCCCGCAAGGACAGGGATGGCGAGGATCATGCCGCCGAAGCGTCCGAAGGCCATGTCAGCCACAGCGCCGGTAGCCCACGTGTGGTTCTGGCCGAGCAGGTCGGTGTAGGGAATGATGATGGCCACGGAAATCAGGACCAAGGCATACAGCGTCGCACCGCATATGATGGAGTTCAGCATCAGGCGGCGGGACTTTTCAGGCGGAAAGTCGAATTCTTCAGCGGTCTGGGGAATGGTATCGAAGCCGACGAACAACCAGGGGGTGATCGCTACGATGGAGATGACGCAAGCCCACGGCGAACGGCCTTCTGCGAACAGGGGGAACAGGTTGTCGAGCGACGCGGTGGACGTGGAGAAGGAACCCACCGTCAGGATGAGCACACCGGCCACCAGCGCAAAGGCAAGGATGAGCTGGATGCTGCTGGCGAAGTCCATGCCGCGGAAGTTCATGTACCCGAAGAACAGGAAGGCGCAGGTCATCATGGCCAGTTCACCGGCGTACACGTCCCAACCGGCTACGCTGTACAGATACCCCACGTCGAACACACCCGGCAGCAAGGCGCGGCTGAGAAGGGCCAGCGCGGTGCCGTTGGCGGCGATAACGCAGAGATAGCCAAGGATGAGGGCCCATCCGCAAATAAAGGCCCATGCTTTGCCGAAACCGACGTAGGCATAGGTGAACGCGCCGCCGGCCACGGGATAGGCCTTGACGAGGATGCTATAAGCAAGGGCGACGAAACACAGGAGGCCGCCGCCGACAATGAAAGCCAACACACTACCGATAGGCCCAGCCTCAGGGAGGAAGCGCGCCCCGGGAAGGACGAAGCAGCCCCAACCGATGATGGCGCCCACGGCAAGAGCCCAAACTTCAGCCGGGCTCATCGTTTTCTTCAGTTCTTCACGTCCGCTTTCAACATGTTCGTTGCTCATGACCAAAAGTCCCTCTTTGTCTTCGCGTTTCAAGAGTGGTTTCTTCGCGCTCTTTTTCGTTCACCGCCGCATCCCGGCTTTGAACGAAAAAGGACGCATCATCCAAAAACTCTATTGGAACGTCGGGATTGTTCCCGAAGGCACTAACTCTTTAGCAAGTGCCGAGCCAAAATACCTGAACAGGCATTGCAAAGAGGCTTTTATTCGTATTAATCGACTGTAATAATAAATAATATTTTTTCTGTTTTTAAAATAATCCACCACTAAGTTCTTTTCCTCACAACGAGACACGAATGTCCCGCAAAAAATACGTTTTCCTGTATTTTATGTATTTTTAGCATGTTAACTAGGACTACCTTCATGGGGCATTTTTGTCCCACGGGACATTTTTGTCCCGTCGAGAGCCTCCTCTTTTGGAGTACGCCTTATTCGTATAGGTTGATTCATCAAACAGCCTCAATATGTTGAGGCCGTCTGAGAAAAAAACCGTCTCCCCTCGCCCCCACTCGGAACGGGAATAAGGCAAAACACACGTGAAAAACACAACTTCTTGGCAATCCGGAGCAAACACGGTATGAATCTCTAAAGGAACCGGAAGAAGTGATTTTTCTGTCAAACCAGACCGCTTCCATACATTTCGCCAATCCCCCCGCTTTTTTTTCGACCATCATTATAAGGATAGAGTCATGCGGCGCAGTACGCTGTCCGGACTATTCGGCTTTTTTGCACTTCTCCTCGCCCTGACGGCGGATCTCTCCGCCGCTAACCAGGAACCTCCGTTCAAACTCGAAACGGGCTGGCTTCCCGAGCATGAGACGTTCCTCATCTGGTACGCCAAACAAAAGGGCTGGGACAAGCAGGAAGGGCTCGACATCGTCCTCAACAGGTTCGACTCGGGCAAAGATCTGATCGGCAATGCGGACAAGTGGGTCATCGGAGCTTGCGGCGCGTTCCCCATCCTGACCAGCCACTATCCTGAACAATTCACCATCATCGGCGTCGGCAATGACGAATCTCTGGCCAATGCGGTCATGGTCCGGCCCGACAGCCCGCTTTTGGATACCAAAGGCGCCAACAAGGGATATCCGAACCTCTACGGCAAAGCCGACGACGTAAGGGGCAAAACCATCATTTGCCCCGCCTCGTCATCGGCCCAATATCTCCTTACCAAATGGCTTGCCGCCTACGGCCTGACGACTGAGGACGTGCGGATCCAAAATACGGATGCCGTACCGGGACTTCAGGCTTTCTTTGGGGGGGAAGGCGACGCCATCGTGCTGTGGGCCCCCTACAGTTACACCGGAGACGAACATGGGCTTAAAGTCGCGGCCACATCGCGCTCCGTCAACGCCCCGCAATCCGTACTGCTCATGGCGGACAAAGATTTTGCCGCTGCCCACCCCAGTCAGGTGGCTTCCTTCCTGCGGGTCTACCTCCGGGCCGTCCGCATGATGCGCGAGGAATCCGTGGCAACCCTTGCGGAAGACTACAAAACATTCTTCAAAGAATGGGCGGGCAAGACAATGTCCGATGCCGAAGTCATCAAGGATATCACCATTCACCAGGTCTTCCTGCTTGAGGATCAACTCCGGATGTTCAACGCCGAGCATTCCCGCAGCGACATGCAGGATTGGCTCGCCTCCATTATCCGCTTTCACGCGGGGGACGCCTATTCCCAAGACAAAACGGAGGAACTGCTCGGCCTCGTTACAGGAGCCTTTCTTGAAAAAGTGGAGCGCCCTATCCCCGAGTACCGCTAACCCCGCGCCACCCCAACGAGCCCTTCCCTTTCCGTTGTCCATTCGGGGCAACGCTATATGGAAAAGCCGCGCATCAGAGCCGCTTCCCATTCATGCCTCTGGTTTCGGGCCGCTGTTCCCGTGCAACACCAGAGAGGCCCTCCTTTCTCCCGAAGAGCAACCGCCCCACAGGAACCAAAACGTTTCCCCTATCCTTATAAAAAAACGGCCCGATCCATTTCTACTGGATCAGGCCGTTTTCTTCTTTTTTCTGTACGGCAACGAACGGCAGCCGAAGTCCTGCCCTCCTCTCCCCACTTTTCCCCTCAACACTCCGGCAGGCTCAACAGACGAAGGAACTCCTGCCGTACAGCCTCCCCGCCAGTCGAAAGCCTCAGGAAAGGAGGGGGCCGGGGGAGGAAACGCCTTCTTCAAAAGGGGCTTCCTCCCCCGGTTTCATTGCTCCACCTCACTTCCACACGCCACCTGCCCAGCCCCTACGCGGCGCAGGCAAACGATATACTCCTGATTTCCCTTGGGCCCCTTGACGGCGGCAGGCACGACGCCGAGGCACTCAAGGCCGAGACGCTCCTGGCAAAACAGCAGCACTTTATCCACCGCCTGCTGGCGTAAGGCGGGATCACGCACCACCCCCTTGTCCGTCTGATGCGGCCCAAGCTCAAACTGCGGCTTGACCAGCGCCGCCACCAAACCGCCTTCCTTGAGCCAGCGCACGCAGGGCGGCAGGATCAGCGTCAGGGAAATGAAAGAGACATCGGCGACGATGATGTCCACCGGCTCGGGAATCAACTCTTCGGGAGCCGTGCGTAAATTCGTCCCTTCCATGCTGATGACCCGCGGATCGCGGCGCATACGCTCATGGAGCTGCTCCTTGCCCACGTCCACCGCATACACCTTCGCCGCGCCGTGCTGCAGCAGGCAGTCCGTAAACCCGCCCGTGGAAGCCCCGGCGTCCAGACAGACGAACCCGGTCACATCCAGCTTGAAATGCTCTATGGCGGTCAGCAACTTATACGCGCCACGGCTGACGTACTTCTCGATGCCGACCAGTGCGAAGGCCGTATCCGGCGGATATTTGTGACCGGGCTTATCCACTTTTTGCCGCACGCCGGAAACATCTTCCAGCGCCACTTTGCCCGCCATGATCAGGCGTTTCGCCATTTCGCGGCTTTCCGCCAAACCTTGCGCAAAAACCAACTCGTCCGCACGTTCCTTACCCTGCGCCATACTGCCCCCGCTTCCGAAAAAATCGCCGCGATACCGCGGCACCGCGCTAGAGTTAGCAAAATCCAGCCACGATGCAACCCACTGCACTCGCTCCGCACAAGATTCCCGCTTGAAAGACACGGCGTCCTTTGTCATGCTGCCGTCTCACCCGTTCCCTTTGCCTGTGTATGGCACAGCGGATACAACGGATTTCAGAGGATCGCCATGAACAAACAAAACCATCACGCCGCCATCTTCGATCTTGACGGAACCTTGCTGGACACGCTCGACGATCTTGCCAATGCCGCCAATGCCGCGCTGCATTCAGCAGGTTACCCGCAACATCCCGTCGCCGCCTACCGTCAGTTCGTCGGCAACGGCCTGCGTATGCTCGTCCGCCGGGCCCTGCCCGAAGGGGAAGCGGATCGCATCGGGCCTGCGGGTCTCGAAGCACTTGTGGAACGCACGGGCGCCAACTATGCCAGAGACTGGGCCGTAAAGACGCGGCCCTACCCGCATGTCCCCGAACTCTTGCAGGAACTCCAAAGGCGCGGCATCCCCTTGGCCGTCGTGACGAACAAGCCGCACGAATGGACGCTCCACATGCTCAAGCACTACTTTCCCGAGAGTCCTTTCCTGTTCATTCAGGGGGCTATGCCGAACCTGCCCCATAAACCCGATCCCACCGGAGCCCTCAACGCGGCCCGGCATCTCGACAGTATCCCCAACGAAACAGTCTTTGTCGGAGACAGCAATGTGGACATGCTGACAGCCCACAATGCCGGAATGACTGCGGTCGGCGTGGACTGGGGATTTCGGGGAGCCCAAGAACTGAAAGAAAGCGGCGCGGACAAAATCCTATATGATCCGCTGGAACTTCTTCCTTTTTTCGAGAAGTACGCATCCTAGCCTGTCAGGAATGAATGCATTTCGTGGACCGGAAGCCAAAGGGAGAGCAGCCTCGTCTGTTGACTCCTCACCCTGATACAAGTATTCTATACAGCTCATGCCCGGATGGCGGAACTGGCAGACGCAAGGGACTTAAAATCCCTAGGCCATATGGCTGTACGAGTTCAATCCTCGTTCCGGGTACCATAAAAAAACAAACGGGTTACGATACAAATCCACACCCGTTTACCTCTAAGAATAAGCCCCCTCACGCTTGTAGTTGCAATTGCAAATGCAAACAGGAGGGGGCTTATCTTTTTTCCTCCCTCCTTCCTCTCCCACCTCCATCCGCCCCGCAGCCCTTGCGGACAAGACGGCATGTTTTCCTCCATACTCTGTGGGCTGGAAGCGCTTACTTCCCGTGGGGAGTTGGAGGGGCTAGCCGTGCATCCGGAGGACACCCCGGAAGCCTATCGATCTCTGCCGGTTGATCTGCTATCACTGGATTCCGGGAGGAACCTCCCGACATGATGAGGCAATCGGAATCGTTTTCTGTCTTTTTGAAAAGGCCATAGGGACGTCATGCTTTCCATGCTTGCGCTTCTTGTGCTTGGGGGTGCCTTTGTGGGGCTCCTTTCCGGGCTTCTCGGTGTCGGCGGGGCGGTGATCATCATGCCCCTGCTCAACGTATTTTTCGACCGCCTCGGTTTTTCCGTGGACACGACGCAGCACCTGTCGCTTGGTACATCCCTCGCCACCATCCTGTTCACATCCCTTTCCAGCGTGCTGGCGCACAGGCGCTATGGTTCCGTGCGCGCCGACATCTGGAAAAAGATGGCCCCCGGCATCATCGCGGGCACGCTCGGCGGCGCGCTTCTCGCTCCACACCTTCCAGGATTATTCCTGCGCGGCTTTTTCGCCTTCTTCGTCATGCTGGTCGGCGTTCATCTGCTCTTCAATTCCACCCCCCGCCCCAAGACCGGGCGGCTCGAACGGGCCATGCTTCCGGTCAGCATACTCATCGGCCTGATTTCGAGCCTTGCGGGCATCGCCGGGACCATGCTCTGCGTGATTTTCCTGGTCTGGGCCGCGATCGATTGGGCCGACGCCGTGGGCACGTCCGCCGCCCTGAGCTTGCCCATCAGCCTGACCGGAACCCTCGGATATGCCATCGCAGGGTGGAACTTCCCGGAGCTCCCTCCCTACTCCGTAGGTTTCGTGTACCTTCCCGGGATGTTCTGCCTGCTGGTTTCCAGCATGAGCATGGCCGTTGTAGGCGCACGGCTGGCCCATTCGCCGCGATTGCCGATGCAGGCCTTGCGCCGCTGTTTCGCGGTCGGCAATATCCTTCTCGGTCTTTCGATACTCCGCTCCGTCCTTTTCAGATGATTCCGACGCAACTCAAGAAACAAAGCAGAAGCTCCGCACCGGCATATTCCAACACCCCGCCTTCCCTAAGAAAAACGCTGCCTCCCGGCGAAAGAACGCAAAAAATCCCGGCAGGAAAACCTGTCGGGATGTTCTTTTTTGCTGGTGGGCCATCGGTGACTTGAACACCGAACCAACTGATTAAGAGTCAGCTGCTCTACCAATTGAGCTAATGACCCAAGGACATTTCGTCCGCGCTCATTGCGCGAAAAGGGATGTACCGAAAACGGAGGGCTGTGTCAACGTATTCTTAGCACTTTCCGGATTTTTTCCTCAATAAAAAGAAAAAGTCTGTTTTTTCGCTAAGTAAGAAAATAACCCCTTTCACGCATGGCGCCCACTCATCTCCGTACTCCCGGCCAGCCGTCGGAGGGGAACCTTTCATCACACGATGAAGCTCCTACGAATCCCATGCATTAAAAATGCCGCATACTCCACCAATCGTCATTCAGTTTGATATTAAATGTGTAAAACAATATACCTCTATTTGACAGAATGTCACTGGAAATACTAACATAAATAAATATCAAGCGGATATCGGATTTAAAAAAATGAAGTACTCGTTAATAAAATAATACTCATAAGGAATAAATATGGGGTTCACAAATACACCTACTTTGGAAACAGAGAGACTTCTATTAAGAAGATTCTCTGAAAACGATTTATACGCCTTGTTCAAAATACATAGCGATAAAGACGTAAATACGTATTTGCCTTGGCTCCCATTAGAATCCATAGAGGAAGCAAGCCTTTTTCTTAGGGAAAGGTACTTGGACACCTACAGGCAACCTTACGGTTACAAGTATGCGATTTGTTTAAAAAATGATAATATTCCAATAGGGTATGTCAATATAGACATCAATGAGCCCCATGACCTTGGCTATGGGCTGCTCAAAGCCTTTTGGCGCAACGGCATTGTAACCGAGGCGGCCAATGCCGTTATTCACCAAGTAAAAAAGATGGCATTCCTTACATTACGGCCACACACGATATCAAGAATCCCCGTAGCGGAAATGTCATGAAACGCCTGGGTATGCTTTATCAATATTCGTATAAGGAACAATGGCAACCTAAAAACATACTGACTACTTTCTGTATGTACCAGCTGAACTTTGATGGACAAGACAAGCGGGTATATAAAGGCTATCTGGACCAATCACCCAATCAAGCGGGCTGATACTTGATGAATGCCTACCGCGCTTGTGGTGCTCCCCGTTGGATGGAGCGGACCAAAGCCATCTTTTAAAATAGAAGCACATACGAAAAAAGGACTTTCGATTTCTCGAAAGTCCTTGGTTCGTTTTGCTGGTGGGCCATCGGTGACTTGAACACCGAACCAACTGATTAAGAGTCAGCTGCTCTACCAATTGAGCTAATGACCCGTGCCTCGCGGCGTGAAAAGAGGTTTAGTCCAAATAAGGGGTGAGTGTCAACTCCCTTTTTGCAAAAGAAAGGAAAAAACGCTACCGTCCCTCCCATGAAAACGAAAAACACACTCCATATATGGCTCGTACTCTGCCTTGTAACAGGCTTCCTGCTGTATGCTGCGTCTCTTACTCACGCAGAATCACTTCCTTTTTCATTGGATACGGAATATGCCGAACTGGACGGGCATCCTGCGGCCGTACTCTGGGTGACGCCGCAGAAAGGCTATCACACCTACTCCCACTATGCGGACGCGCCCATTCCCACCAGTTTGAACGTCCGCAACGTGCAGGGACAACCCGCCGCAGCCGCAGTCCTCTACCCGCAGGGCCGGCTTACGCCCGACAGATTCGAGCCCACAAAGCAGATTCTCGCCTATACCGCCCGGTTCCCGATCTTCATCCGTTTCGATGCCCCAGTACCCGGCCCCCTCTCCGCCGATCTGTCCATGCTCCTCTGTTCCGACAAAAACTGTGTCCCCGTACAGCAAACGGTTTCTCTGGCACTCCCCGAAACGCTGCCTCCGCCGAGCCCAGCCGCATTGGAGGCGTATGGGCAACTCGGTAAAGCCGAAACATCCCCCGCCTCTTCCGAACCCGTTTCTCCGCAAGCCCCCCCTCAGCAATCCGTCACCCAGCTGACGCCGCTTTCCGGGCCGTCCGTCCAGCTTGCCGGAAGCCCCGCTGAGCCTGACGAATGGCGGTTCACGCCGCGTTTCCCGCAGGAATCGCTGGAGCCTACAGCCCTCGGCACGGCCCTGTTCCTCGGGCTGCTGGCTGGCCTTATCCTCAATGTCATGCCCTGCGTGCTGCCCGTGCTGACCATGAAGGTTTCCGCCCTGCTGAGCTCGTCGGGTTATGAGACCGAAGGTCAGCGCCTCGCCCATTTCCGCGAGCACAACGTACTGTTCGCCGCCGGGATCCTGACGTGGTTCCTCGTGCTGGCCTTTTGCGTCGGCGCGCTCGGATTGGCATGGGGCGGCCTGTTCCAGAATACCCATCTCGTGTACGGGTTGCTGATCCTCGTCTTTTTGCTGTCCCTCTCCCTGTTCGACGTGTTCACGCTGCCCGTGCTCGATTTCAAGGTCGGCGCGTCACGCAACCCCAAAACGCAAGCCTACCTCACCGGCCTCGTCGCCACCCTGCTGGCCACCCCGTGCAGCGGCCCTCTGCTCGGCGGCGTGCTCGGCTGGGCGGCACTCCAGCCCCTGCCCGTGATCGTCGCCGTATTCACGGCAACCGGGATCGGCATGGCCCTGCCCTACCTCGTGCTGGCGGCTTGGCCCGGCGCGGCCCGCATCCTCCCCAAGCCCGGCGCATGGACCGGGATCATGGAACGGCTGGTCGGCTTCTTTCTCATGGGTACCGCCATCTACCTACTGTCCATTCTCCCCGAGTCGCAGCGGCTCGCCGCGCTCGTCACCCTGCTCGTCTGCGCGCTGGCGGCGTGGATGTGGGGGCAATGGGGCGGCTTGCGGGCCTCGGGGCGTCAAAAGCTCTTTACGGGCGCGCTCGCGCTGCTTATGGTATGCGGCTCCATCTGGTGGAGCGTGCAGCCCGCCCCCGAACCCGCGCCGTGGGAAACGTTCCGGGCGGACACGTTCCGTTCGCTGCTGAAAAAAGAACCGCTGATGGTCGAATTCACGGCGGACTGGTGCCCGTCCTGCAAATTCCTTGAGCAGACCGTGCTCACGCCCAAACGTTTGCACGCCATCACGGAACGCTACGGGCTCCGCCTCATCAAGGTGGACCTGACCCGGCCCGACCCGGAAGCGCAGGCGCTGCTCCGCGCCATCGGCAGCGTCAGCATCCCGGTCACGGCCATTTTCCCCAAGGGCCTCCTCTCAAACAGCCCCATCGTGCTCAGAGATCTGTACACGGCGAGCCAGCTTGAGGACGCCCTTGCCACCCTGTCTCCCCGGAAGTGAATATGCTTGTGCAAGCTTCGCAGGACGCCCTGCGGCATCTGGAAATCATTATGGTGGGAACCAAGTTCCCGGAAAACATCGGCATGGCGGCCCGCGCCTGCGCCAACACGGGCTGCGGGCGCCTGACCCTCGTCAGCCCCGCGTGGTGGGATAAGGAAAAAGCCCGGCCTCTGGCCACGGCCAAGGGCGAGCCCCTGCTCGACGCCATTGAGGTCAAACCGACGCTCGGCGACGCGCTCGCCCCCAACGTCCTGACCTTCGGCACCACGGCCCGCACGGGCGGCTGGCGGCGCGGGCTGCTGACGCCGGAACAGGCCGCCGGGGAAATCGCGCCCCTGCTCCACGAAGGCAGCCGGGTCGCCATCGTCTTCGGCTGCGAGGATCGCGGCCTGAGCAATGCCGACATCGAACAGTGCCAGCGCCTCGTAACCATCCCCACCGCAGGAGAGGCTTCTTCGCTCAATCTGGCGCAGGCCATCCTCATCCTTACCTACGAATGCATGAAGGCGGTCAGCCGCGTGGACCCGCAGCCGTCGCTCGGCAACGATCCCGGCCAGCAGTCGCGCCGCATCACGCACGAGGAACAGGCCCTGCTCTACGCCCGGCTCAAAGAAACGCTCCTCGCCATCGACTATCTCAAAAGCGACAATCCCGACTACTTCCTGATGCCCCTGCGCCGTTTTCTCGGCAAGTCCGGCCTGAGGCGGCACGAGATGGATATGCTCATGGGCATCTGCCGCCAGGTGGACAATCTCAGGAAGGAGGCGGGAAAATAAACGGGCAGGGCCTCCAGGAGCGAGGGCCCCGCCCTTGCCCTTGGGCGGATAGTTCCCCCCGCCCCTCCGGCGGCCAAAGCAAAAGGGATATGCACTGGTTCAAGCCAATCCGTTCCAACACGCCCAAGGAGGCACCCTTCCGGCCGGACTGCGGGATCGAGCTTCTTCCGAACCGACGCCGGATAATGCCGTGTTACGAAGAGTCCGCGCCAAGGAGCCGCGCATGGGTAGAAAGCCATCCCCACCCGATAAAGACCCCACTCCTCACTGGTCGATATCCGGCCTGATCCTAGGGGGGCTTTGCGTATGTGCCTCCGAATGGGTGATCGCCTATAGTGTCACTGGCGGACACCCGGCGAAACTCATTCCCACATTCTTCATCGTCATGTTCCTGCTTCTTGTCATAGTCAGGTTTACAAACGTTACGGACAAACATTTTCCGGAAGCCCCCCCTTCCGACAGCCAGCCGGGTATGGAGGCTTACTCCTCCGGGCAGCCGCCTCCCACGACAAGGCTCCTTTTCACCTCTTCGCCTTTCTGGGACCGCGTGCTGCTGACTGTGCTCGGAATCGTCAGCTTCTTTCTGTGGTCGCACTCCAAAGGCGATGTCCCCGCGACATCTTCGGAACGCTTTTTCCCCTGTCCTTCGTATTGGCCGTCCTCTATCCGATGTTCTTTCTCCCCATAGCCCCTATGTCCCCTGAAGAAAAACGCAGGTGGCATCTGAAAAAACAAAAAAAGCGGCTCAAGCGGCAAAAAGCCAAAGCGGATAAAAAACGGCGCTGCAAAAGCTGATTCTTCTCATTGGATCAAAGCGCGCAATCCGGAAACGTACCTGAGACGCTGTACGAACGCGCGCCTTGCGGGTATAACCGCCTCTCATTCCTCTACAGCATCAAGGAGTCGTCATGCGTTCATCATCCGTATCCCCGTATGATCTTCAGGACTGGGCCAAGCGCGCCGGTTTCGAGCTTACCGAAGAAACCTTGCCCCCGCTCGCCGGATATCTCGGACTGCTCATACAGTGGAACAGGGTCATGAACCTTGTCGGCACCCGGACGGCTGAGGACACCTTTTTTACGCTGGTCGTCGACAGCCTGCATCTCGGGCGTTTTCTGCGCGAAGACGTGGAATACAGCGCTGCTCCTTGTTGCTGGGATCTGGGCTCGGGAGCCGGACTTCCCGGACTTCCTCTGCGTATGATCTGGCAAGAAGGCGATTACTGGATGGTCGAAGCCCGAGAAAAACGAGCCCTGTTCCTGTCCACGGTCCTCGCCCAATATCCCTTGCCCGGAACCCATGTCTTCCGGGGCCGCGCCGAAGCGTTTATGGCCGGACCGCCCGCACGGACAGCGGATCTCATCGTCAGCCGGGCGTTTATGCCGTGGCCCGGCGTTCTGGAACTCGTCAAAGGCAACCTGAATCCCAATGGCGTGGTCGTACTGCTTTTGCGCGAACGCCTCCAAGAGTCTCCGGATTGGGAACAGGCCGCACAGAACTGGCGTATTGCCGGGCAATATACGTATACGGCGTCCCGCACCCGGCGGTACCTGTATGCCCTGACCGCTCAAGACGCACTATAATTCACAAAACGAAACCATCTGAAAAAACTTCTTTTCAGCCCATTGAATTTTTTTTGGCAATCGTCAAAAACTCTTTTCAATGGGCTTTTTTTATTTAAACAGTGATTCTAGCAAGATAAGCAATCTGCACCAACTCCAACAATATTATTATGTTACACTATCACCACCTGCAATTGAGCCCTTTCCAGACCTGAACTGATTCATCTCCATCACACATAAGGAAGCCCTGTTGATTGTTCCCTCAAAGAACAACTAACAGGGCTTTTCTTTTGCCCTCCGCTCATCACCATTCATCTTTTCTTTCCTTCTCCACCTCTCCCTCTCCAGATACCCGCTGACATCCGTCAAAGGGACTTCCCTCCGCCTTTTTTGCTAATTACCGCATTACCTCACGACATTAGGTGCGCTGACATCCATGAACAGCATGGATCTCCTTCCGTCAGCAGAACAGCACCCGGCCCCACGCGAACCCATCCCTCCTCCTAGCCAAGGACAGATCCGCCCATTCGCTTGGGGCCTTTTTTTGCGCCCAAATTTTGAAATTCATAAACACTTTAAAATAAAGGATTATTTTATGAGAGACGCCCGTTTTGCGCCCGAAAACGCCCACCGCAACCACCAACACCACAGCCTGTCCCTCTCTCCACTTTTCGCCCGCCAGATTGAGCTTGAAAAGGAAATGGCCGACCGGGGCAGGGACCGCTACTACACGACGGTGGCCCGCAACACCGAACGTAATGCGGAAGCGAATACCAGCTACGGGAAAATGCTCCTGAAACGCGGCATTGAGCCGATGGCACGGGCCATCAGCGAGTTCATGGAGTCCGCCAAACAAGGTGGCGCGGGCAGGCGGCACAAGGCTGTGGGGATGCTCGAAGGGATGGATGTTCAGGTGGTGGCGTTCATCGCGCTGCGGAAGGTGCTCGACACGTTCAGCCAGTCCATGCCCTATCAGCGTGTGTCGATCCTCGTCGGGCGGGAAGTGGAGATGGAGAAAAAGCTGACGGAGTTGAAGGAGCAGGACCCCGACCGCTACCGGATGACGCAGCGGTACATCGCAGGCAGCAAGGCCCGTAAGTACCGCCGCACCGTGCTGAACTACGCTTTCGGGAAAAGCACGACCGTGGAGTATGAACCGTGGGCCGAGGCGGACTGCCTGCATCTCGGGCAAAAGCTGATTGAGCTTGCGATGGAGTCCTGCGGCATTTTCCATCTGGTGCAGGTGCCGTCCCAAAAAGTCAAAGGGAAGACCATGTTCCAATCCACCCATTACTCTCTGGAACCCACCCCATCCTGCCGCGAGTGGGTCGAACGCCACAAGGATCACGCTTCCATGATGTACCCCGACTACCTGCCCACGCTCATTGAGCCAAAACCGTGGGAAGGGGCAGGCGGAGGCGGCTATTATTCCGACGCCCTGCCCCGGCTGTCCCTCGTGAAGACGGGGAACCTCGGCTACCTTGAAGCCCTCGACAAACGCATTCAGGCCGGGGAAATGGACACGGTGATCAACGCCGTGAACGCCCTCCAGAATACGGGGTGGTCCATCAACCTCATGATCTTCGAGGTGGCCTCATACCTGTGGGACGAAACCGACGGGGGCGTCGCGGGCCTTCCGCCGCGTGACGGCTACCGCCTGCCTCCCTGCCCGACCTGCGGGGCCGACCTCACGGATACGGCTGCCGCCCGCGTCCGCCATACCTGCCTCGACGCCCTTCCCCTCGAAGATTTCAACGAGTGGAAAAAGGAGGCGTTCCGCATCCGGGAACTCAACATCAGCCTGTTCGGACAACGAATAGGCGTCGCCAAAACGCTCACGATGGCAGCGCGGTTCAAAGACGAGCCGCGCTTTTTCTTTCCCTACCAGCTCGACTTCCGGGGCCGCATCTACGCCGTCCCGTCCTACCTCACGCCGCAGGGTACGGATCTCGCCAAAGGGCTGCTCCGGTTCGCGGAGGGCAAACCGCTCGGCACCATGCAGGCCGTGCGCTGGCTGGCGATCCACGGCTCCAACTGCTTCGGCAACGACAAAGTGAGCCTCGACGACCGCCACTCGTGGGTGCTCCAGCACCAGCAGGAAATCCTCGAATGCGCGGAAGACCCGTTCAGCCATGCGTGGTGGCATGAGGCCGACGAGCCTTTCTGCTTCCTCGCCTTCTGCCTCGAATGGGCGGGCTACGTCCGGGAAGGGCTGGATTTCGTAAGCCACATCCCCGTGGCGATGGACGGCACCTGCAACGGGCTGCAAATCTTCTCGCTCATCCTGCGGGACAAAGTGGGCGGTTCCGCCGTGAACCTCCTGCCCGCCGCCAAGCCGCAGGACATCTACCAGATCGTAGCCGACAAGGTGATCGGCAAGCTCAAAACCGACGCAGCGGATCCCGACAAGGACGCCATCGTGACAACCAAGGAAGGCAAGGCGTTCTACAACCCCGCAAAAAGCGCGGCGATCCTGCTCGACATGGACATCAACCGCAAAACCACCAAACGGCAGGTGATGGTGCTCCCCTACGGCGGCACCAAGGAATCCTGCCGGGAGTACAGCGAAGAATGGGTCAAAGACACAATCCGCAACGGCTACCCGCAGCTTCCCGAAGACGTCTCCATCCGGGGCCTCTCCTACTACCTCTCAACGCATGTATGGGACGCGATAGGCGAAACCGTCATCGCGGCGCGGGACGCCATGAAGTACCTGCAAGACATGGCGGGTGTGATGAACAAGCTCGACCTGCCCATCAAATGGACAACACCAGCCGGATTCCCGGTTGTACAGAAATATATGGATAAGAAAGAACGGCGCATCAAAACGAAGATCGGGGACAGTATCGTGTACCTTAACATTAAAGAAGAATCATCTGTAATTATTGATAAAAACAAACAAAAATCCGCCATATCCCCCAACTACGTACACAGCCTCGACGCGGCGGCACTCATGAAAACCGTCAACGGATGCCTCGCGCAAAACATCGGCAACTTCGCCATGATCCATGACAGTTACGGCACACACGCCGCCGACTCCGTAGCCCTTGCCGCCACCTTGCGCCGGACGTTCGTGGAGATGTTCGGAGGCGAGGGTGTCAACCCGCTCGAACAGTGGAAAAACGAAGTCCTCGCCTCCGTGCCCGAGCCGATGCTGGCGGAGCTTCCGGACCTTCCTATCCTGCCCGCTACGGGCGATCTGGATGTCGGCGAAGTCGCCCATTCCCCCTTCTTTTTCGCCTAAATATCAGAAAAGCTATTTTCCATAAGTAAAGCCTAGTTGGAATTAGGTTGCACCTTCGGAGAGAGCACCCCCATTCGCCCGTCCCTGCCGGAAGGGTCCGAAGGGGGTGTTCCCTCTCCTCTTCCCCTCATGTTCACCCGTCAACGACAAGGAGCCCCATCATCGAAAACCAACGACAGCACATCACCAGCCACCAGCCCATCCCCTCCGTCCTCCGCGACCTCATGGGCAACACCCCTTTGAAAGAAGCGGCCCGCGCAACCATGTCCGTAGCCGACGCCCTCCAGCACAGTCCCCTCAAAGGGGCGCGTCTGATGGGCCTGACCTGCGCCTTCCTCATGGCTGCGGAGTCGGCGGGCCTCCCCGTGCCCGACCTCATGGGCATGGCCCGGAACTGCATGAACGACGGCGAAGGACGACGCCCCGAGTTCCGGGCGGTGGACGACTTCATCAACAACGAAATCCTCAACGAACAACACACCCGCTAGGAGCACACACATGGCAACGACCCCCGAAAAGAAAAAGCGCGCCACCTACACCACCCCCAAGGGCGAGTCCCTGTTCGCCCACCTCGTCAACGTGGACTACGGCACGGACCAGTACCCCGACGAAAAGGGCAGCTTCAACGTCACGCTGGCCCTTGATGCCGACGCAGCCGCGAAGCTCGACAGCCTCATCGCCCATGAGGTCGACACCGCCCGCGCCGAGGCCGAGGAGAAGTTCGACGGCCTGAAACCCCAGACCAAGAAGAAGTTCGGCAGCGTCAACTTCAACGAGGTCGGCCCGGAAGAATACGACCGCGAGGGCAACCCCACGGGACGCCGCCTGTTCCGGTTCAAGACGGGCGCGTTCTACGAGAACCGTCAGGGCGTCAAAGTCCAGCGCAAGGTCCCGCTGTTCGACTCCATGCAGCAGCCCGTCAAGCTGTCCGACGAACCCGGCAACGGCTCCGTCATCCGTGTCGCCTTCTGTTGCGCGCCCTACTTCGTCGAGGGGCAGGGCATGGGCGGCCTCTCGCTCTACCTGAACGCCGTGCAGATCATCAGGCTGAACACGTCCGGCGAACGCTCCGCCTCCGACTATGGCTTCGGCGCGGAAGAAGGCGGGTTCACGTCCGAAGGCATGGATGATGATGTCGCCTCCACCAACGCCGCCACAACGCCCGATGCCGACGTTCCGCAGTTCTAGCAGGAGCCGGGCCGCGCAGTTCGCCCGCTGGAACGAGGTCAGGAGGCGTACGGGCTACCGCAGCCAGTTCGAGGCCGACATCGCGGCGGCCCTCGAAGGCACGGGGGCGGCCTACGAATCATCCCGCCTGCCTTATTCCGTCACCACGACGGCAACATACACCCCCGACTGGCTCCTCCCCGACCAGTGTATCCTCATCGAAGCCAAAGGCGAACTCGGCAAGGCCGACCGGGACAAGATGCAGCTCATCAGGCAGCAGTATCCCCACCTCGACATCCGCTTCGTGCTCCAGACGCCCAACGCGAAACTCACAAAGACCGTCACGCAAGCGGACTGGTGCGAGAAAAACGGCTTCCCGTGGTGCAAGGGGCCGGGGATTCCCGACGGCTGGCTGAAACACAGGCCCGGCGTCAGGAGCAGGCGGGCATTCGCGGCGGCAACGGGAACAACACCCCATGAACAACAGAAAAAACGACAAAAGCAGTGAGCGGCACCCCTATGAAGACAGCACATTCTCCCATCACGAGCCTTGCCCGCAATGCCAGCGGAACGGCGGCGACTGGAACGGCGACAACCTCGCGCGCTACAGCGACGGGCACGGCTACTGCCATGTATGCGGCTACTACGAAACCGCTCAAGGAGGTTCTGGACGCATGGACAGGCAGAAAGACCCCGTTCCGTTTGATCCCGTCCCTGTAGATGCGTTCATGGCCCTGAAAGCGCGGGGCATCACGCAGGAAACATGCGAACACTTCGGGTACGGCATCGGCAAGGCAGGGGGCAAATACTGCCACATCGCCCCTCTCTATGACCACGAGGGTATCCTCGTAGCCCAACACCTGCGCTTCGAGGGCAAGGAGTTCCGTTGGCGCGGCTCCGCATCCGAGGCCGTGCTGTTCGGGCAAACCCTCTGGCGGCGGGGCGGCAGGAAGGTCATCGTCACCGAAGGCGAGATCGACTGCCTCTCCATCAGCCAGCTTCAAGGCAACAAATGGCCCGTGGTCAGCCTCCCCAACGGCTCCAGTTCGGGGGCCAAATACATCCGGGCCAGCCTCGAATGGCTGGAGAGTTTCGACGAGGTAGTCTTCGCCTTCGACATGGACGAGCCGGGGCAGAAGGCCGCCAAGGAATGCGCCCTCCTGCTCAGTCCCGGCAAGGCCAAGATCGCCCGCCTCCCGATGAAGGACGCCAATGAATGCCTCGTGGCGGGCAAGGGCAAGGAACTCATCGACGCCTTGTGGGGAGCCGTCCCCTACCGGCCCGACGGCATCAGGTCCGGGGCCGAGCTGTGGGAGGACATCAAGAAGCCTCCGCCAGCGGGCTATGAGATCCCCTATCCGGGGCTGAACGGCAAGCTCGGCGGGATGCGCCTCGGGGAGCTTGTGCTGTTCACGGCGGGCTCGGGCATCGGCAAGTCCACCATCGTCAACGAGATCGCCTACCACCTCATGATGACGCACGGGCTCACGCTCGGCGTCATGGCCCTTGAAGAGAACCCCGCCCGCAACGCCCGCCGTTACCTCGGCATCCACCTCAACAAACCCCTGCACCTCCCCGCCGCCCATGCAAGCGTGCCCGAAGCCGACCTGAAAGCGGCCTTCGACGCCGTGATGGGCAACGGGAAATGGTACATCTACGACCACTTCGGGTCATCCGACATCGACACGCTGCTCTCGAAGCTGCGCTACCTCGCGGTGGGCCTCGGCTGCAAGGCCATCGTGCTCGACCACATCTCCATCGTGGTGTCGGGCCTCGACGAGAGCGAGGGCGAATCCGAGCGCAAGGTCATCGACAAGCTCATGACCCGGCTGCGCTCCCTCATCGAAGAGACGGGCATCCTCGTGCTGGCGGTCGTCCACCTGAAACGCCCGGACAAGGGCAAAAGCTACAACGAGGGCCGCCCGGTCAGCCTCACGGACCTGCGCGGTTCCGGCAGCCTCGAACAGGTGTCGGACGTGGTGGTCAGCCTTGAACGCGACCAGCAGGGCGACGAGCCCGACGAAGCGACCATCCGGGTCCTGAAAAACCGTCCCCTAGGCATCACCGGGCTGGCGGGCACGGTCAGGTATGACCGGGAAACGGGACGCCTCCTGCCCTGCGACGATGGCGACGGCACGGGCGGGGCGGCGTACGGATTCCAGAAGGAAGAGACGCCCACAGTTTCCTCCCCACAACAATCTCTGCCCCCGTGGGACACCGCTGAGGGCGACAACACCAGAGAACAACAGCAACAAGAAAAGGAGTTTTGAGATGGAAGCGCAGATTCAGGTTTTTCGGAACGGGGCATTCGGCTCCGTGCGTGTTGTTGAGCACAAGGGCGAACCGTGGTTTGTGGCGAGCGACGTGGCGAAGGCACTAGGATATGCAAATCCTCAGGAAGCTACACGTGAGCATTGCAAAAAAGTAAATAAAATCACCCAACCTAGCAAATCGCTCACCTCGGTAAAACGCCCTCCTACCTTTATCAACATCATCCCCGAATCGGACGTGTACCGCCTCGTCATGCGTTCAAACCTGCCCGGCGCGGTGGAGTTTCAGGATTGGGTCTGTGAAGAGGTCATTCCCACCATCCGCAAGTCGGGCGGGTATCTGGCAACGAAGCCCGACGACACCCCCGAAACCATCCTCACTCGCGCCGTGCTCATCGCGCAGGACACCCTCAAGCGCGTCGAAGCCGAACGTGACGAGGCCGTGCGCACCAAAGCGTGGATCGGCAGCAGGCGCGAGGCGTCCGCGATGGCGACCGCCGCTTCCGCCGCCCGCCGCGCCAAGGCCCTTGAAGCGCAGCTCGGCCTCGCGGGGGATTACCTCGCTGTGAAAGGCGTCAAGTGGCTCCCGGAGATCTTTGACCTGACCAAAGGCGGCACCTACTCGCAGATCGGCAAGTACCTCAAACGGCTCTCGCTGACCGAGAACTACATGGTGAAGACCGCCCCCGACAGCCTGCACGAGTCCGTGGGCCTGTACCACAAGGACATCATCGCCCTGTTCAGGAAGCAGCTTGATGAAATCCCCTCGCTCATGCGGAAGTATCGCCATGTCCCGCAAGCGTGAGCCATACCCCGGCTTCGATTGGTCATGGGTTCCCACCCCAGAGACGCCCGCCCTGCTGTTCGACATCGAAACGGACGGGCTTCTCGATGAAACATCCACCATCCACTGCATCTGCGCGAAGGACTTCCTTACCGGGGAGTCCTTTTCGTTTGGGCCGGGCGGGATTGAGGACGGCCTCAAGCTGCTCTCGGCGGCCCCGCTCCTCGTTGCCCACAACGGCCTGTGCTTCGACATCCCGGCTATCCAAAAACTCCACCCAAGCCTGCTCCTTCCCCGGCTGTTCGATACCCTGACCGCCTCGCGGCTCATCTGGACCAACCTCAAGGACCTCGACTTCACGCAGCTCCGCAAGAAGTCCTGCCGCTTTCCGCCCAAACTCGCGGGCAGCCACAGCCTCGACGCATGGGGCCAGCGGCTCGGCGTCATGAAGGGCGATTACGGCAAGACGACCGAAAACGCATGGAATCAGTGGTCGGAAGACATGCAGCGGTATTGTGAACAGGACGTTGAAGTCCTCGAAGCCCTGTACCGCCACATCCTCGACCAGCGTTACAGCCCCGAAGCCCTCGCCCTTGAGCACGAGTTCCAAGCCGTCATCTTCCATCAGGAACGGACGGGCGTATGGTTCGACGAACGGGCGGCGCAGTCCCTCTATGCCGAACTCGCGGCAAAGCGGAACGATGCCGTCACCGCCTTGCAGGAGGTCTTTCCCCCAAAACGGATTGAGGAAATCTTCATCCCCAAGGCCAACAACCGGACGCGGGGCTACGTCAAAGGCGTCCCGTTCACCAAAGTCCGGTACGAGCCCTTCAACCCGGCCTCACGGCAGCAGATAGCCGACCGCCTCATGGAGAAGCACGGTTGGAAGCCTTCCGAGTTCACGGACACGGGGCAGCCCAAGGTTGACGAAGATGTGCTCGCCAGCCTGCCGTTCCCCGAATGCAAGCCGCTCGTGGACTACCTCGAACTTTTGAAGATCATCGGGATGCTGGCGGAAGGGAAGAACGGCTGGCTCAAGCTGGTCGGCCCGGACGGGCGCATCCACGGCAGGGTCATTACCAACGGGGCCGTCACCGGACGCTGCACCCACAACTCCCCGAACCTCGCGCAGATCCCGGCACGGGGCCAGTACGGGAAACAATGCCGCGCCCTGTTCGCCGCGCCTCCCCCGCTCGTGCAGGTGGGGGCCGACGCCAGCGGGCTTGAACTGCGGATGCTGGCCCACTACCTCGCGGCCTACGACGGCGGGGCCTACGCCAAGGTGCTGCTCGAAGGCGACATCCACACCGCCAACCAGCACGCGGCGGGGCTGGAAACCCGCGACAACGCGAAGACGTTCATCTACGCCTTCCTCTACGGAGCCGGAGACGAAAAGCTCGGCTCCATCGTGGCCCCCCTCGCCTCTTCCGCCGTCCAGACCAAACGGGGACGGGCGCTCAAGGCCCGCTTCTTCCGGTCACTGCCAGCCATAAAAAGGCTCATCGACGACGTGCAGGGCGTCCTCACCGGACCGGGCAAACGCCCCTACCTCATCGGCATCGACGGGCGGCACCTGCATATCCGCTCCTCGCACTCGGCCCTGAACACGCTCCTGCAATCCGCCGGGGCCGTGCTCATGAAACTCGCCACGGTCATCTTCCATAAGGAAGCGCAACGGCGGGGGCTCAAGTTGGGAGAGGATTATGTGCAGGTGCTCCACGTCCACGACGAGGCGCAGTTCAACACCACCCCGGAAAAAGCCGACGCCCTCGGCAAACTCTTTGTGGAATCCATCGAGCTTGCGGGGCGTCATTTCGGGATGCGGTGCCCGACGACCGGAGAGTTCAAGGTCGGGGCGAATTGGGCTGAGACGCATTAGTTTCTTTCTATAGGGGCACAGTCTTTAACTAAAAGGATAGGGCCTTTTACTCCAGAATAAAAATCAATAGATCCTTCATGCTCAAGGATAGCAGCAATACGTGACATTTCCCATGTACTCCATTTCAATGTATATTTATCGGATATATTTTTTAATATTCGATATAAAGAACCTCTCTCTTGAGAGAGAGAAAATGATTCCCCCTTCTTAGCGAGTCTGCGTAGAAGAATATTCCAGTGCTTATTTTCTATGTATTGACTATGTTCCATCTTTTCATCAAATATTTCAATACCTCCAACTATTCTTCTATAAAAAAATAAACTAGGTTTTCCCTTTGATGTTCCTATCGTCTGTAAACCTTTCATGACTTCCCCTTTTTTCTTTCTATATACACTAAAGGATACTTATATGTCCAACACCACCTATTCCCTTCTCCCCGTCACCCGCATCGCCACGACCCCCCGCGCCCACGCCGACATCACCCTCGGCTTTTCCAAGCGCGGCGACCTGTCCCTCATCTTTTCCCCGGCCTTCCTTGCCGAACATGCGGCCCTCGGCGTCGGCTCCAAGGTCCTCATCGCCTACAGCGCGGAAGCCAAAAAGCTCCTCATCGCGCCGCCTTCCGCCGAACAGAAGGAACACCTGCGCATGGTACGCAAGCGCGTGGGCTTTCCCGGCGCGGGCTACGTGTTCGTCTCGGCGCAGAACCTTCCCGAAGACATGCCGCGCCCCGAAAAGCAGCGCGAACCCGTGCTGTGGGAACCGGAGGAAAACGGCGCGGTGGCCCTCGACCTCAGCCGCTTTGCGTAACCCTCATGAACCCCGCCCTCTTCTCTTCCGCCAAGGAAGATTGGGAAACTCCCCGCGAGTTCTTTGAACGGCTCGACGGGGAGTTCCATTTTGATCTGGACGTGTGCGCCTTCCCCCACAACGCCAAGTGCCCCGCCTACTTCACCAAGGAAGACGACGGGCTGGCGCGGGATTGGGGAAACCGTGTCTGCTGGATGAACCCGCCCTACGGCAAGGACATCAAGGCATGGATGACGAAGGCCCTCGACGCTTCCCGGCGCGGGGCCACGGTCGTCTGCCTCGTGCCGTCACGCACCGATACGGCATGGTGGCACGACACGGTGATCGCGGGCGGCGCGGAAGTCCGCTTCGTCCGGGGCAGGCTCCGGTTCGTCGGGGCCGAGCATCCCGCGCCCTTCCCGTCGGCGGTGGTGATTTTCAGGCCGCCGCCGTCGCCATCACAGCAAAAGGAAACGAACGATGAAAACAACGATCCTCAGTGAATACGGCTTCCATGAAGCCCTGCTCGGTATGGGCCTCAGCCACGGGAAGACCTCCGGCATCACCTCCCTGTGGGACATACGCGACGATGCCAGCCTCAAGGAACGCGCCTTGAAACTCGCTGGCCTCGGCAAGGGGCACGACAAGTTCCTGCGCATGATCGTCGTCACCCTCGACATCACGGCCCCGCTGTACTGGTGGAAGCAGTTCGACACCTACAAGGTCGGCACGGTCGCGCAGTCGGAATCCACCATGCACACGCTCATGAAGAACCCGCTCACCCCGGAGATGTTCGAGGGCGGGCTGTTCCCTGATTTAGTGAGGAGTCTCAATGTGGTTGGCAAACAGGATGGCTTTGAAACCCTGAACCGCTGCCTTCCGCAATCCTTCCTCCAGCGGCGCATCGTGCAGGCGAACTACGCGGTTCTCGCCAACATCATTGTCCAACGCACGGGGCACAAGCTCCCCGAATGGAAAACCTTCATCGAATCCGTGCTGTGGGGCGTGCAGCGTCCCGAACTGCTGCGGAAAGCGGCGGGGATCTCTCATGAAACAGCCAGCGCATAACGCCCCGTACCTCCTCATCGACGCCGACGTCTTGGCCTACCGAGCCGCAGCCGGGGCCGAGAAGGTGATCTGCTTCGAGGAAGATTCCTGCTTCCCGCTGTGCTCCCTCGCGGACGCCCAAGCCGCCTTCTTCGGGCAGCTTTACGCCATCCTCGACCAGCTCGGCACCAGCGACTACGCCCTGTGCTTCTCCGACGACCGCAACGGCGGCTTCCGGCGCAGGCTGTTCCCCGGCTACAAGGCCAACCGCGACGGCAAGTCACGCCCCGTGGCCCTCAAGTTCCTGCGCGAGGGCCTGATGCGCGGCGACAATCCGGACGCCCCCGTCTACATCAAGCCCGGCCTCGAAGCCGACGACTGCCTCGGCATCCTCGCCACGCTCCCCTCGTTCATGGCGGGGCGGCAAAAGGTCATCGTCAGCGTGGACAAGGACATGAAGGGCATCCCCGGCTTCTTTTACGACATGGGCAAGCCCGACCTCGGCATCCAGCCCATCAGCCGGGAAGACGCCGACCTCTGGCACATGACGCAAACCCTCATCGGAGATGCCGCCGACGGCTACCCCGGCTGCCCGAAGATCGGCCCCATGACCGCGAAGAAGCTGTTCGACGGCATCCCCCGCGATTACGGACACCTCTGGCCCGTGGTGGTCAGTGCCTTTGAAAAGGTTGGCTTCGGGGAAGCGGAAGCCGTCACACAGGCAAGGCTGGCCCGTATCCTGCGGGCCGAAGATTGGGACTTCAACACAAAGGAAGTGAAACTATGGACGCCGCCCAGTACCTGCAAGACCAGATAAGACCGCCCTACTACACCCGGTTCCGCATCGAGCCGTTGGCCTTCATCACCATGAACCATCTGGATTTCCTGCAAGGGAACATCATCAAATACGTCTGCCGTTACGACGGCAAGAACGGCGCGGAAGACCTCATGAAGGCCCGCCGCTACCTCGACGAACTCATCAACAGAACGCAAACGGAGGAAGGCCGGAATGCAGCGGCAACACGATAACGATCATCTCGCCATGCTTGCCGAGTTCATGACGGCGATGGAACAGCCCGTCAGCCAAGGTTGGGAAGACCTCGAAGGCAGCATCCTTGGCGTGAACCTCATCACCGAGGAGGCACGAGAGCTGGGAGATGCTCTGCTCGCCCTCATCTGGAGCGATGAACCGGACACCCGCGAAGCTTTCATCAAGGAGCTTACTGATCTCCTCTACGTCTGCTACTGGACTGCCGCCAAGATCGGCATCGACGTCAACGAAGCCTTCCGCCGCGTCCACGCCTCGAACATGTCGAAGCTCGGCCCGGACGGAAAGCCCGTCAAACGCGAAGACGGCAAGGTCCTCAAAGGGCCGGGCTACCACGCCCCCGACCTCTCCGACATCGTGAGGCACGTCCCCGTCACCCTCGCCTGATTCCCCGTTCCCTACATTATAGAAAAGGATACACCCGCCATGAAGACACTCTACCTTACCTGCGGCCTGCCGGGTTCCGGCAAGACCACCTACGTCAACGCCCACCTCGCCCCCAAAGGCGTACAGGTCGTCTGCCCCGACAACCTGCGCCTCGCCTACGGGCACAGCTTTTACGGCCCCATCGAGCCGCATATCCACGCGCAGGTCTACCTCACCGTCCGCGCCCAGATGTACCGGGGACTGGATGTGGTCGTGGACGAATGCCATGTCCGCGCCGACCACCTCAAACGCTGGCGACGCCTTGCCGACGAGATGGGCTATGAGATGAAGCTGATCCGCTTCTCCGTCCCCGCCGAAGACTGCAAAAAACGCCGCGCCGCGCAGAACCCCAACTTCCCGCTGGAGGTCATCGACCGCATGGCGGACAGCCTCGGCACGGACTGGCGCGACATCGCCGCCCTGTTCCGGGGGAAGATCATCACGATCATCCCCGACGGCGAAACGGGGGCCGACGAAGCATGATCCGCCTGCCCCAATCCTACGACGAGGGCTTCTGCTCCCTCCTCGAAAGGCTCCGTTCGGCATACCCGGCGGAGCTTTTCCGTCTCGAAGGCATCCACCCGGACCAGCTCGACATCAACGCGGTGAGCCGGGACTATTTCAAGACCTCAGACAGGAAGGGCTCCGCCACGGCGGACCACTCCATCGACCCCAACGCCAACGTGTCGGGCCGGGACGTGATCACCTTCAACTATGAGGTGCCCAAGTCCCTCATGAAGCTGAACAGCCTGTACAACCTGTGGAAAACCATGAAGGAGCTGTACGGGCGGGACGATGCCGACCAAGCCGTCGAGCAGGAACTCGGCGGCACCCTCTACATCAACGACGTGTGGGACATCGGGCGCCCGTACTGCTTCAACTTCTCCACCTGCGACATCGCGCTGGAAGGGCTGAACATGGGCGGACGGCTGACCATCGACCCGCCCAAATCCCTCAACGCCTTCCTGCGGCAGGTGGAGCAGTTCACGGTCTACGCGGCGAACTCCACCCTCGGGGCCACGGGGCTTGCGGACCTGCTCATCGTGGTCAGCCGCTATGTGGACGACATCCTGACCACGGGCTATGACCACCACGTCAAAATCGGAAAGGCCCCCCGCGTCTGGACCTACGTGAAGGAGTCCCTGACCTCCCTCATCTACACCCTGAACTGGGAGTTCCGGGGCAACCAGTCCCCCTTCACCAACGTCAGCGTGTACGACCGCCACTTCCTCGAACAGCTCGTGCCCGCCTACCTCATCGGCGGCGTGGCCCCGGACATCGAAACCGTGGAGAAGGTGCAGGACCTCTTCCTCGACGCCTACAACGAGACGCTGGCCCGCACCCCCATCACCTTCCCGGTGGTGACGGCCTGTTTCAGCGCCGCACAGGGTTCCGACGGCAGCGGGCGCACCATTCAGGACAAAGCCTTCCTCAAGAAGATCGCCCGCCACAACCTCAAATACGGCTTCATCAACATCTACTGCGGGGAATCCTCCACCCTGTCCTCGTGCTGCCGCCTGCGCTCCTCCATCTCGGATCTCGGCTACAGCAACACCTTCGGGGCGGGTTCCACCAAGATCGGCAGCCTCGGCGTCGTCACCCTGAACCTCCCCCGGCTGGCCCGGACATCGGAGGGCGGCGGTTTCCCCGCCTTCCTCGGCCTGCTGCGCCAGTCCACAGGGACGGCCTCGCGCATCAACCACGCCAAGCGCATGTTCATCAGGGACCGCATCGAACGCGGCTCCCTCCCGCTGTATTCGCTCGGGTTCATGGACCTTTCCCGCCAGTATTCCACCTGCGGCTTCACGGGGCTCCATGAGGCCCTGTCCATCCTCGGCTTCGACATGCTGACCGAAGAGGGCCTGCAAGCCGCCGAAGACGCACTCACCGTGATCAACGAGACGAACGCCAAGCTCTCCAAGCTCCTCGGCACGCCGCACAACATGGAGCAGGTGCCCGCCGAATCCTCCGCCGTGAAGCTGGCGAAGAAGGACGCGCTCCTCGGCCTCAACCCCGAGGGCATCCCGCTCTACTCCAACCAGTTCCTCCCGCTGTGGGAAGAAGGGGCCGACCTCCTCGACCGCATCCGGGTGCAGGGCAGGCTCGACGGGCACTGCACGGGCGGGGCCATCTGCCACCTGAACGTCGCCACGGAGATCACGGACCCGGCTGTGATGGAAGCCCTCATCCACCACGCGGCGGCAAGCGGGGCCGTGTACTTCGCCGTGAACCACCAGATCAACCGCTGCGCGCAGGGCCATATGACCGTGGGCCGGAACGACGCCTGCCCCACCTGCGGCGCACCCGTCATCGACACGTTCACCCGCGTCGTGGGTTTCCTCACCAACACCAAACACTGGAACAAAACCCGGCGCGAACACGACTGGCCGGAAAGGACGTTTGCCGAACATGCGTGAGTTTCTTTTCAATGCCGCCTCTTCCTTCATCGGCTTCGGGCTTGCCGTGGGCTGCATGTGGCTCCACGACGAAATCAGGGAACGGCTGCGCCGCCGAAACCCGTACCGGGGGTAGCCCATGTTGACCATCATCGGCTCACAACTGAACCCCGCCCATGACGCGCTGGAAATCTACGTCTCGGGATGCAGGCGCGGCTGCCCCGGCTGCCACAACCCCGAGGCGCAGGCGTTCGGCAAGGGCAAGTCCGCCTGGCTGTGGATGAAGGAGAACCGCTACAAGTTCGCCACCGGGACCTTTTCCCGCGTGTGGCTGCTCGGCGGCGACCTCATGGATCAGGCCCCGCACGAGGCCCACGAATTCATCCGGGATCTCCGCAAGGCCATGAAGCCCGGCATGGAGCTGTGGCTGTGGACGGGGCACGGGCTCGACGACATCCCGCTGCGCCTCCGCTACGAATTCGACTGGATCAAGACCGGGGACTACCGCGAGGATCTGCCCTCCATCGGCGTGGCCTACGACGGGCACGACGGCGAACCCCGCCCCCTCGTCCTCGCTTCCAGCAACCAGCAACTCCACAGGATCACCGAACCATGCCCCCATCCCGAAACCACCAGCAGCAAACATCCCTCGCTCATGAAGATGAAGTCCCTTCTCTCGGACGTCTTCCCGGCCTCACGCGGGAACTCGTGGAAGGGCTCGACGCCCTTGTCCCCGAACGCTGCCCCGGCCTGAAACAGCCCGAGCGCGAAATCTGGATGTACGCGGGCAAGCGGGAACTCGTCCGCAACCTGATCACCGTCTTGGAAAGGCAGGAACGTGAACGCACACGGAACCCCCATCTCGGCCTTATGCCGCGCCTTTCATAACGTCCCGTCCCATCCCCCCACGCTCACCGACGCGCACCTCGCCTTCCTCTGGCACCGCATCAGGGAACAGGGCCTCGACCGTTTCCTGTTTTACGACGGCGGGGTCAACAGCCTTGCCCGGTTCCACGACATCGTGACCGCCGAGTCCGTATGGGCCTACGCGGGGTTCTCCCACACCACGGGGGAACCCCTCGCGCTGGCCCTGCTCGACCGCTTCCTCGGACGCACGGCCTACCTGCACTTCACCTTCTTCAAGGGCGAGGGCTTCGCGCGGCACCTTGAGATCGGGCGGGCCTTCATGGGCCTCATCTTCGAGAACGGCACCCTGTCCTGCCTCATGGCCCTGACGCCCGCTGCCTTCCGCCATTCGTGGAAGTTCGGGCTGGACCTCGGCTTCACGCGGCTCGGCACCATCCCCGGAGCCTGCGGCGTGCTCGACAGGAAGACGGGAACGATCCGCTACCGGGACGGGATGCTCATGAAACTCGACAACCCCAAACCCCAACCATAAAGGAGGCATCCCTTGGGAGGCATATTCGACAAACCAAGCAAACCCAAAGTCGTTGAAGCCCCGGCCCCCACCATCGCGGCAACCCCTCCCCCGCCGGAGGAGACGGCGGAGGCCCCGGTCATCAACGAAGGCAACAAACGCAAGAACCAAGCGGACAGCAAGCGCAAGGGCACCTCCGCCCTGCGCATCGACCTGAACCTCGGCGGCGGCAACATGGGAGGCGCGGGTGGCACCAGCGGACTCAGCATTCCCCGATAACGGCCCCCTCCCGACCAAAGGCCCCGCCGAAACCCGCTACACCGAGCTTTCGCAGGACCGCGCCCCCTACCTCGACCGCGCCCGCCGCTGTGCCGAGCTGACCATCCCCTACCTCATCCCGCCCGACGATCTTGCGCAGGGGCAGGAACTCCCCTCCCTGTACCAGAGCGTCGGGGCCAACGGCGTGACGAACCTCGCCTCCAAGCTCCTCCTGACCATGCTCCCCCCGAACGAGCCGTGCTTCCGGCTGCGGGTAAACAATCTGGTCATGGAGCGGGAAGAGGAGGACGCGGACAAGGAGTTCCGCACCAAGATCGAAAAGGCCCTCTCGCGCATCGAACAGGCCGTGCTTGCCGACGTCGAAGCGTCCGGGGACCGCCCGGTGGTCGCGGAAGGCAACCAGCACCTCATCGTGGCGGGCAACGTCCTCTACCACGACGACCCCAAGAAGGGGCTGCGCCTGTTCCCGCTGTCCCGCTATGTGGTCGAACGCGACCCGATGGGCACGCCCGTGGAGATCATAGCCGAGGAAACCGTCAACCTCGACACCCTGCCGGAAACCGCCGCCGCACGGATCAGGGAAGCCGCCGACACGCTCGGGCAACCTTCCATCAAGGGCGACGACCGCAAGGACGTGAACATCTACACCCACCTGAAACGCGGGCCGAAGAAATGGGCCGTGTATCAGGAGTGCCGAGGGGTGAAGCTCCCCGGCTCGGAAGGCTCCTACAAGCCCGACGCCTGCCCGTGGCTGCCCGTGCGCATGTACAGCATCGCCGGGGAGAACTACGGGCGGAGCTTCGTCGAACTCCAGCTCGGGGACCTCGGCAGCCTCGAAAGCCTGTGCCAGTCGCTTGTGGAAGGCAGCGCCGTGTCCGCCAAGGTGGTGGGCCTCGTGAACCCCAACGGCGTCACCAGCCCCAAGGCCCTTGCCGAGTCCGCCAACGGCGACATGATCGAAGGGAACGCCGAGGACGTGGCTTTCCTGCAAGTCCAGAAAGGGGCCGACTTTCAGGTCGTCGCCGCGCAGATCCAGCGGCTCGAACAGCGGCTCAAGACCGCCTTCCTCATGATGGACGGGGTGCGGAGGGACGCCGAGCGCGTGACCGCCGAGGAGATCCGCGTCATCGCGCAGGAACTCGAAACCGGGCTCGGCGGCGTCTACACCCTCATCAGCCAAGAATTCCAGCTCCCCTACATCGCCTCGCGCATGGCGACCATGACCCGGCAGAAGCGCATCCCCGACCTTCCCAAAGGCACGGTCAGCCCTTCCATCGTCACGGGCTTCGAGGCCATCGGACGCGGCAACGACAAACAGAAGCTCCTTGAGTTCCTGAAAGCCGGGGCCGAGCTGATGGGCGAATCCTTCCTCGGCCTGCTCAACCCGCAGAACGCCGTCACCCGCCTCGCCTCGGCAATGGGCATCTCCACGGAGGGGCTCGTCAAGGGCGAAGAGGAACTGGAGCAGGAACGGCAGGCCGCGCAGCAGCAGGCGCAGGGCCAGATGATGATGGAAAAGCTCGGCCCCGAAGCCCTCCGTCAGATCGGCGGCATGGCGCAGGCCGGAAACGCCGAAGCCCTGCAAGGGATGCAGCAGGGCCTCCAGCAGCAGATGCAGCAGCAGCAACCCTAACCTTTCCCCTACAGGAGATCACACATGGCGAACGTCAATTCCGCCGCCACCACCAACGGCAACAAGAAAGAACCCGGAGCCCCCGCCTCCGGCCTCACCCTGTCCCATCCCGGTGAGGCGACCGCGCCCGCCGCCGCCCCCAAGCCCGGCATCCCCTTCCCCGTGGGGCCTTCCGGCAGGCTCGTCCGCATCGACAACTAACCCTCAACGCCACAAGGAAAACACCGCACATGGAAGACGCATCCGAAAACCTCACCGTTGAAGTCCCCGTCACCGAAACCGGGCCGGACGCCCCCGCCGCAACCGCCTCCCCCAAACGCTACGCCGGGGAGTTCGACACCGTGGAGGAGCTTGAGGCCAAGTATCAGGAACTGCTCAAAACAACGACCGCCGCGCCTTCGGGGGAACTGCCGGGCGACGGCGAGGGAGGTGATCCGAACAACGACGGCGATCCCGAAGGCGGTTCCCCGGCTGACGACAAGGAGACGGAAGGCGGAGACGCCGCCAGCCGCGACGACGCGGAGAAAACCCTCTCCGGCAAGGGCCTCGACATCAGCGAATTCGAGCAGGAGTTCGACGCCACGGGCGGCCTCTCCGAGGAAAGCTACGCAAAGCTCGAACAGGCGGGGCTCGGCAAGGCCGTGGTGGACAGCTACATCGCCGGGCGCACGGCCCTGCTCGAAGGCTTCATCAGCGACGTGAAAGGGCTTGCGGGCGGCGAGGACGGCTACAGGGCCATCACCGAATGGGCGGACAAGGGCGGCCTCACGGACGCCGAAAAGGAGTCGTACAACCGGGTCATGAACTCCGGGGACAAGGCGCTCATCAAACTCGCCGTATCCGGCCTCGTCGCCAAGTACCGGGAAGAGGAGGGCTCCACCCCCGAGCTGGTCACGGGAAAGGCCACCGCCTCCCGCCGCGCGGCGTCCGACACGTTCGAGTCCACGGAACAGGTCGTCGCCGCCATGAAGGACCCCCGCTATGGTAAGGACCCTGCTTATACTCGCGCTGTGGAGCGCAAGGTGGCCCGGTCCCGCGTCTTTGGCGGCTGAGGCCCTGCGCTCTCTCGCCGCCTCCCCACAACAGCAGCAACAGGAGGAACGCGCCATCATCCCCTCTCTCGACACCCTGCTTGCCCATCCGATCACCGACGTGATCAAGACGGAATGGGAAGGCTTCTCCCCCACGCCCTACCTCTGCCCCGCCGGATACTGGACCATCGGCTACGGGCACCTCTGTGACAAGGACCACTCGCCAATCACCCGCGAACAGGGAGGCCGGTACCTTGCGGAAGACCTGTTGGACGCCCTGCGCGACGTGGAACGCCTCGCCCCCAACCTTAAGGACGAGCCTGACCACCGGGCCATCGCCTGCGCCTCGTGGATCATGAATCTCGGCAAAGGCAACTTCGCCTCCTCGACCATGCTGAAACGCATACGCGAGGGGAAGTGGGAAGCCGCCGCCAAAGAAATGAAGCGGTGGGACAAGGTGACGGTAGGCGGCAAAAAGAAACCCTTCCGCGCCCTCACCCGACGCCGCCTGACCGAAGCCCACCTTTTCCTCACCGGGGAAGTGAAAACCTTCCTCTAACCGCACAACAAGGAGGTATTCTTGGATTTTCTCAATCAGCTCAATCCTGAGGTCCTGTTCCCCGCACTGACCCTGTGCGCGTCGGGCCTCGCCAATCTGCTGGTCCTGCTCCTTCCCCTGCCGAAGGAGGGCGGCAGCATCCTTTATCGAGCCTTCCACACCTTCATCAACTGGGTGGCTTTGAACGTGGGCAAGGCGAAGAACGCCGTCACGTCCACGGATGTCGCCTCGTCGCGCCGGAATGAATAACCTGCTGACCCTGCTCGGCAACCTGTTCGTCTTCTTCGCCAGGCTGGTGTCCGACTACAGGCGCGACAAGGAAAAACATGATGCTGAAAACCGTATTGCTGCTGTCCGCGCTGACCCTGCTTCCGCTTGGCTGCACAAGCTCGGCGGCACGGACAGACGTTTCCCTGCCTCCGGTTCCGACGACGCCCGGAGCGATCATCACCCCTGACGGCCTTATCTGCCTTCCGCCCGATGAAGCCGGAGCCCTGCTGCTTTGGATGGAATACGCGGAAAGCAACGGCAGTCTTTAATCCCTGACCTTTTAACCAAGGAGTTTCCTCCCCTCATGGCTGAAAACCTCACCCTCTCCCGTCCCGGCGCACAGAACCTCGGCTCCGATCCCGCGAAAATGTTCCGCGACGTGTTCACCGGGGAAGTCCTCACCGCCTTCGACGAACACAACATCATGAAGGACTGGCACAAGATGCGCACCATCACGCACGGCAAGTCCGCCTCCTTCGCCGTCATGGGTCGCGCCAACGCCCGCTACCACACCGCTGGCGAGGCCATCCTCGGCAGCAACAAGATCGCCGCGAACGAGCGCATCATCAACGTGGACAACCTGCTCATCGCGGACGTGGCGATCTATGACCTCGAAGACGCCATGAACCATTACGACGTGCGCCGCGAATACTCCAAGCAGCTCGGCGTGGCCCTCGCCAAACGCTTCGACGAGACGACCATGCGCGTCGCCGTGCTTGCGGCCCGCAGCTCCGGCATCATCGACGACGAGCCGGGCGGCTCCGTCATCAAGGGCGGGCCGACCCTCGCCACCGACGGCGAATTGCTTGCCGAGGCCGTGTTCAGTTGTTCGCAGACCTTCGACGAGAAGGACGTGCCCGAGCAGGAACGCTGCCTCGTGCTCCGTCCGGCCCAGTATTACCTGCTCAACCAGACCACCAAGGTGCTCAACCGCGACTGGTTCGGCGCGGGCTCCTATGCCGACGGCAAGCTCGACAAGCTTGCGGGCATCAAGATCCTCATGTCCAACCACCTGCCCAAGGCCAACATCACCGCCGCCGTCGACGGCGAGAAGAACACCTACTTCGGCGACTTCACCAACACCCTCGGCCTGTGTATGCAGTCCAACGCCATCGCCACGGTCAAGCTCAAGGACCTCACCGTCCAGCAGTCCGGGCACGACTTCAACATCGTGTACCAGTCCACGCTCATGGTCGCCAAATACGCGATGGGCCACGGCATCCTGAACCCGTCCTTCGCCATCGAACTCTCGACGGCTGCCAAGGCGTAAATCCTTTTTGAACTCTTAACAGTCGATACTAGAGGGGGTCAGAGGACCCCCTTCTACTTTAGAAGTAGATAAAACTTTTGCAATAGAAGCAAACAATTCAATTGGATTATATCCAAAGTATCTCGCAAGAAGCCATGACCCCGTAGCGAACATCCCAAAAATTAAAGCATCCTTACCATCTTCTTTTGTCAACCTACCCATACCCCTCTCCTTTATTTTATGGTATATTGCACAAACTATGCCAAATACTAATTTCTGTCAAATATAATCTCACCAGAGGAGCCACACTCCATGCCTAGCGCCACCACATCCCCCACCACGGAACTCGAAGCCGTCAACACCATGCTGTCCGGCATCGGGGAGGCTCCCGTCAACAGTCTCTCCGAAGTCACGGCGGACGTCTCCCTCGCCCGCCATATCCTCAATGAAGTGTCCCGCGAGGTGCAGCTTGAGGGCTTCCAGTGGAACGTCGAGGACAACTACCCCCTCACCCCGGATATCCACGGCCTCGTCAAGCTCCACCCCTCCATCGTCCGCGTCCACTTCCGCGAACCGTCCGACCGGGAACTGACCATCCGGGGCAATCAGGTCTATGACCGGATCAACCACACCTTCACCTTCCCGCAAGGCACGGCGATCTTCTGCACCGTCACCCTGCTCCTGCCCTTCGAGCAGCTCCCCGAAGCCGCCCGCCGCTACACCACGCTCAAGGCCCTGCGGATCTTTCAGGAGCGCGTCGTGGGGTCGCAAGTCCTCAGCCAATACCAGCAGGCCGACGAAGCCCGCGCCCGCGTCCAGCTCATGGGCGAGGAACGCAGGCAGGACAGGCCCAACCTGCTCATGGGCACCTATCCGCCCGTCGGCACGTGGCGCGTCCGTGATGCCGTGATGCGCCGCAACAACACAACCCGGAGGCTCGGATTCTGATATGGGCAAGCTCGTCTCCTCCACCATCCCCAACCTCATCTCCGGGGTCAGCCAGCAGCCTTGGAACGTCCGCCTCCCCACGCAGGCCGAGGAGCAGGTGAACTGCCAGTCCAGCGTGACGGACTTCCTCAAGCGCCGCCCCGCGACCCGGCACCTCGCCCGCATCCGGGATACCCCCGCCGCCAACGGCATCGCCAGCCACCACATCAACCGCGACGAGACGGAACAATACATCGTCACGGCGGACGCCAGCGGCATCAACGTCTTCGACCTTGAGGGCAACGCCAAAACCGTCTCCGTCACGGGAACGGGAGCCGCCTATCTCGCAGCGGCGACCGCCCCCAACCGGGACCTGCGTTTCCTGACCATCAACGACTACACCTTCGTCCTCAACCGCCGCGTCGCCGTCAAGACGCTCCCCGACCTTTCGCCCAAAAGACAGCCGGAAGCCATCGTCTTCATCAAACAGGCGTCCTACAACACGACGTATTCAATCAACCTCAACGGAACCGCCTATTCGACCACCACCGAAGACGGCGTAGCGCCCGCCGATCAGCCTGCCGACAAGCTCTCGTCTCTGGACATCTGCAATGCGCTTGCACAGCAGCTCCCCAAAGAAACCTTCTCCGTCCAGACCTCGAACTCCACCATCTGGATACGCAGGCACGACGGCGGGGACTTTACCGTCAAGGTGCAGGATTCCCGTTCCAACACCCACACGTCGGTCTGCAAGGGGAAAGTCCAGCGTTTCAGCGACCTGCCCACCGTGGCCCCGCGAGGCTTCGTCACGGAAATCATCGGGGACGCCAGCAGCTCCTTCGACAACTACTTCTGCGTGTTCGAGCCGTCCGACGCGGGCGACGCCTTCGGATCAGGCACATGGAAGGAAACCGTCAAACCCGGCATCCCCTGCAAGCTGGACCCGGCGACCCTGCCCCACGCCCTCATCCGGCAGGCCGACGGCACCTTCACCTTCGGCCCCCTTGAGTGGGGCGAACGTATCTGCGGCGACGAAGATTCGGCCCCCTTCCCATCCTTCGTGGGCCGGACCCTCAACGGCCTGTTCTTCTATCGCAACCGCCTGTCCTTCATCTCCGGGGAGAACGTGGTCATGTCCGAGGTCGGGGAGTTCTTCAACTTCTTCCTGACCACCGTGACCACCCTCGTGGACAGCGACGTGGTGGATGTCGCCGCCTCGCACACCAAGTCGAGCATCCTCCACCATGCCGTGACCTTCTCGGGCGGGCTCCTCCTGTTCAGCGACCAGAGCCAGTTCGTGCTCGAACACGACACCGTGCTCTCGAACGCCACGGTCAGCATCAAGCCCGTCACCGAATTCGAGGCATCCATGAAGGCCGCCCCCGTATCTTCCGGCAAGACGGTCTTCTTCGCCACGGACAAAGGGGAATGGGGAGGCGTGCGCGAATACATCACCCTGCCCGACAACTCGGACCAGAACGACGCCTCCGACATCACGGCCCACGTCCCGCGCTATGTCCGGGGCAACGTCAGCCGCCTCGAATGTTCGACGAACGAGGACATGCTGCTGGTCCTGTCCGAAGAGATGCGGACCAGCCTGTGGCTCTACAAATACTTTTGGAACGGCAGCGAAAAAATCCAGAGCGCGTGGAGCCGATGGGACATGTGCGGGGAAGTCCTTTCCGCCGCCATCCTCAACACGGGCGTCTATCTCATCATGCAGTACGGCGATGGGGTCTATCTGGAAAAGATGGACATCACGCCGGGGTACAAGGATGAAGGCGAAACCTTCGAGTACTGCCTCGACAGGAAGATCACCGAACGGGACGTCACGCTCGGGGCCTACGACGCCATCAACAAGACGACGGCGATCACCCTGCCCTACGACATCCCGGCGGGATACACGCCCGTGGTCGTCACACGGACAGGCGGGCCGGACGCCCCCGGCAACCTGCTGCGCCGGGTGGACGTAACCGGACCCCGAACGCTCACCGTCGAAGGCCCGGACGCGCACGGCAGGAAACTCTTCATCGGCATCCCCTACGAGTCCTCCTACACCTTCTCCACCTTCGCCATACGCGAGGGGGACAGCAAGGGGAACGCCGTCACCACCGGACGCCTCCAGCTCAGGCGGCTTACCCTGAACTGCTCGAACACGGGATTCCTCCACATGCACGTCACGCCGAAATTCCGGCCCACCAGCACCTACACCTTCACAGGCCGGGAACTCGGGCACGGCACCAACATCATCGGGGCGATCCCCCTCTACACAGGCACGATCAACTTCCCCATTCTCAGCCTGAACACACAGGTCGAGGTCAAGGTGGGGAGCGATTCGTTCCTTCCCTTCGCGCTCGTCAACGCCAGTTGGGAAGGCTTCTACAACACCAGAAACGCGAGGGTATAAACGCACTATGGGACTCGAAACAATGGCGATGGCCTCCTTCGTGATCGGGGCGGCTTCGTCCGTCGCGTCGGGCGTGTCCGCCAGCCAGCAGGCAAAGGCCCAAGCGCAGTATCAGGAAGAACAGGCCGCCGAATACGCCCGCGTCAACGAACTCAACAACAAGGCCGCTGCGCAGGAATACGTGGAGCAGTCCGCCGCCGAACGCATGGCGCAGATGCAGGAACAGGACAAGGCATCCCGCGACGCGCAGGAAGTCCAGAAGGAAGCCCTGCAAAAGAAAGGCGAAATGCTGGCCTCGACCAACGCCTCGGGGCTGGCTCTGAATTTCCTCATGGCGGACTACGAACGGCAGGAGGCGACGCGCAAAGACATGATCCGTGAAAACTACGAGATGAGTTCCGCCAAATCCGATCTGAACGTCAACGCCTACAAGGTCAGGGCGCAGAACCGGGTCAACGGGCAGCAGAATTACATCTCCCCCGGCTCCTCCTATTCGACGGGCATGAACGTGCTCGGAACGGCGCTCGGCATCGGAGGGGCGGGGGCCACGGCCTATGACCGCTACTGGACCGCCAAGAACAAACTCGACGGAGTGAAATGATCATGAGCACCGCACGAGAGCGCGAAGCCAAAACCATCAAAAAAGATATAGGCGGAAACGCTTCCCTGACCCCCGCCATCAACGCCCAAGGGCTCAGTTCGTTCAGCTACGCCCGCCCCGGAGAGGTCGGCTATGACCGTTACGCCGGGGCCGGACTGCGGCAGCTTGCCGCCAACCTTTCCAGTATCGAGCCGAGCATCGCCCACGCCCACATGAAACTGTTGGACAGGCGTATAGCCGAGGACAAGTCCGCCGCCTCCCTGTTCGCCGTGGAAAACCCCGAGCTGACCAAGAATATGGAGGCGTGGCGTCAGGCGTCCGAGAAAGACGAGCGTATCCTCAACATGAACCCTTACGTCAAAAAGTACATCAAGCAGGAAATCCTCAAAACCTCGGCCCTCGGCTTCGACGCCGCGTTGAAGGATGCCTATGTCACCAGCGGCATGGTCAACGAAAGGGACCCTGAAAAGATCCTCAAATGGGGACAGGATTTCCGAAAGCAGTACACCGAACAGGCGGGCATCAAAGGTGAAGGCAAGGACATGGACCAGCTCGACATAGCCGAGCACTACACGGCCTACACCACCACTTCCCTCGACAACATCCTCGGCAAGCACAACCGGGACATGGAAAGCCAGAACGCCAACCTGCTCGAACAGCAGATGTTCCAGAACATCTCCGACACCCTCGCCGGAAAGATGAACCCCCTCACGGGCGGTTACAACGTACACATCCCGACTGAACGCCAAAGCTATGTAACGGATGCCGCTCAGGTCATCATGGGCAAGGCCGAGGAAATGAAGAAGCTCGGCTACTCGCAGGACCGCGTTCTTGGGATGCTCGGCAAGGCCGTGCTGATGGGCAACCACTCCGCAGCCGTAGCCGAAGGACTCGCCAAAAGCCTCACCATCAACATCAATGGAAAACCCGTGAGCCTCCTTTCGCAGCCGGGCATCGCCAAAGGCATCGAAGCCCTCAAAGACAAGGAAATCGAAAGGGCTTGGCAGGCCGAATCACGGTCGCACACCAGAGAAGAATGGGCGCGCCAACGGGCGATCCGCAATGCCATGTCAGCGGGGACGGCCTATGGTTCCCAAAACGACGACCTCACGCGGGAAACGGTCGTGGACAAGCTGCATCTCTGCACCGATGAAACCTATCCCGAGTTTGTCAGGAACGCACGGGCCGCCGCGCAGGGGCGTTATCTCAAGCCGGAGAACCAGATCGATCTCGGCAGGCTCAAATACGGCATCATCACGGGCACGGACGGATTGGCCGCCGTGGAGGAAGGCATACGGACGGGCCGCATCCCGCCGAGCGAAGCCTCCGTGTATCAGAATCTCGCCCTGTCCCAAAAGGCGGGAGAGAACACCAACCTGTCCTCCTCCATCCAAGACATCGGCAAGACCTTCCTTTCAGCCATCACCGGAGCTTCCGTGGAAGAAGCCGGAGCCATGTACATGGCCTACTCGACCGGACGCAAGGCTCCCGTCGGCGTCATTGCCGAGGCCATGAGCCAGCTCCCCGGCATCACTACCGAGTTCGAGAGCTTCATCAACGAGCAACGGGCCAAGAAAGGCAAGGAAGATGCGGCACTCACGCAATCCGAAATGCTCCTGTACAAGCAGCAGTTCATCGCGGAAAAGCTCCCCACAAGCATCAGCACGCTCAAAGAACGCTATGCGGTTGAAAAAGCCGCGACATCTGAGAATGCCGCAGATAAGAAAGCCTTTTCCAACATGATGCAGGATCGTGTCCCCACCATCTATGACGAGGAACAGAACAAATGGGGCTATACCGCTTATAACCCCATAAAAGCAAAAGCCTACACATCTTCATTCAATGCCCTGAATACCCTCTTCCCCGATCAGATTCCCGAAGAGGACTACAGGGGGATGCACAGCGTTCAAGACATGCTGGCCTATGCCCAAAGCCATACGCCGGGCGGCTTGTCGTGGCAGAACACCTTCTTCATCGCCGTGGGAGCAACACCGGATTCCCTCGGCGTCACCACAATACAGCAGGCCATCGACTATATTCCCAAGCACTTTGAACAGATGGGCTACAAGGTAAAACCCAGACCAGTCGTGCTCATCCCCAATGACGGAGGCCAGCAGAACCAATGAACAACACGATTGAAGTAACCCTCAACGGCTTGGAGGGCGGGGAAGAAGCCCTTTCCAGTATGCACGGGCTTGGCGAAGCCCCTCTCAATGCCACGGATGCCAACACCACGGCCCCCGCCGCCGTCGCCGAAAACGCTCCAGCCCCCTCCACGGATACATCCCCAAAAGACGATGATCTTTCCTTCTTCGATTACGTCGGAGATGTGATCAAGGGCATCGCCAACGGCCCGGTGAACTCCGTCAACGAAACCATCGACCTTGCGGGAACCATCCTGAACGGCGGGGAGGAAGTCGACGTCGCCAAGGCCACCAAAGGCAGCGGCTGGCTCACGGACATGAGCAACTTTGGGGAGACGCAAACCTCGGCAGGGAAATTTGCCGAAGACATCTCCACGTTTGTGTCCGGCTTCGTTACCGGGGGGAAACTGCTTGAAGGCATAAAAGTGCTGCAAGGCGCAGGCAAGGGTGCCATAGCCGCCCGAGGTGCCGCCAAGAGCTTCTACTCCACCGTTACCTCGTTTGACGGGCACGAAGAAATGCTCTCGAATATGATTCAGGAACACCCGGCATTACAGAACGTGGTGACGGAAGCCCTTGCCGTAAGCAAGGACGACAACGAAATCGTGGGCCGCCTCAAGCATGGGCTGGAAGACCTCGGCATCGGTATGGCTCTTGAGGGGGCCATCTCCCTCTATGGAGGGTGGAGGCTGGCGCAGGCCACTAGCAAGAGCGCCAAGGAAAAAATCGTAGCCGAAACAGCCCGCCAACTGGAACAACTGCGCGGCGATAAAGAGATGCCCCATGATCTCGCCGCCGGGACAGCCGGTAAAAGCGAACCTCCCCTTCCTTCCGCAGCGGGAGGAAAAGAAACCACGCCTCCCGCCTCTGAGCATACGCTTCCTGAATCCCAAAACACCGATGCGCTCACGCCAGCCAAAGCGGAGGAACACCCGCTCAAGCCTTCCGAAGGCATCAAAGCCGACACTATCAAGGAACATATCCTTGATGTCGTCACGTCCACCAAGAGCAGAGAGGAAGTCGTTGAGAGCCTGTCCAAGGATTACAACATCCGCACGCATCTTATCCGTGATGAGAACGGCCTCCGCATCCTTGACGACATCAACGAGCAGATCTCCCCCGCAACCCTGAAAGGTCAGGGCGTGGAAACCTTCGATGCTGTGCTCAAGGACGCTGAACGGCTCAAGTATTACGGCATGGACAGAATCCAGAAGGTGGTCGAACTCGCCGCTTCCGGCGACATCCCTCTGAACAAGGCGAAACGGACCCTGACGCTCCTCAAGGACGGCACGGAGTTCTGTTCCCGTGAACTCTACAGGATCGCTGAAAAGATGGAGGTGAACCCGGCAGCCGTCTCCCCGCAGGAGATGCAGGACTTCGTATACCTAAAGGAAAATCTCGATAACCTGTATCTCGCCGAACGGAACCTGACCACGGAAGGCGGGCGGCTTTTGAGTTTCATGCGCAATGAGGGCGGCATATTCAGCGACGAAAAGATGTTCAAATGGTATGCCTCCCCCACAGGCGGCACCACGGAGCAAATCGCCAGTGAACTTGCCAAGAAAGGCTATACCCCCGATACAATCAAGAAGATGGCCCGCGATATACGCCTGAACAAGGACAACCTCGGAGCCGTCGCGCAGGCGGCCCACAGCGTCAAACCCGGATCATGGTTCAACGTCTTCAACGAGTTCCGCATCAACAACATGCTGTCCGGCCCCTTCACGCTTGCCGCGAACGCGGCGACCAACGGCTTGAAAACCCTGCTCATGCCTGCCGAAAAGTACCTCGCGGGCACCATCATGCGGGATGACGCCGTGCAGCGCGAAGCCCTCGACACCTTCTCCGGCCTGTTTCGTTACTGGAATGACAGCTTCCGTCTGGCGAAAAAGGCGTGGAAGGTGGAGGACAACATCCTCGACCGGATGGGCGGAAAGATGGAAACCAACTCGGCGGCGATGACCTATGAGAACATCCGCAACCTCATGCTCAAGGACGCCCCGAAGGGGGCCGAGCTGTCCCCCCTTCAAGAGAACATAGCCCGAGCAATGGGTCTGGTCGGCCCCTATCTCCGCATCCCCTCCCGGCTGCTGATGAGCACCGACGAGTTCTTCAAGCAGTTGAACTACCGATCTTCCCTCTCCGCCTCGCTCCTGCGGGAAGGCCGGGAAGCGGGCATCAAGGATGCCGGGGAGCTGGCCCGCTATGTCGAGGAGCAGCTTGCCCTCGCTTTCAAGAAAGACGGTTCCGCCATCCGGGGCCGCTATGCGGACGATGCCGTCAAGGACAGCATCCAGTACGCAAGGGAATCCACATGGACGCAGGATCTCGGACGGAACACGCTTGGCGGCGGCATCCAGAACCTTGCCAACACCCACCCCGTCCTCCGCATCGCCATACCCTTCATCAAGACGCCGACGAACCTGTTCCGCGACTTCGTGGCCCATACGCCCGGCGTCGCGCAGATGACCAAAACCTACCGGGAGGCGATCAAGGCGGGCGGGGAACAAGCCGCCCTCGCCCAATCCAAAATGGCGATGGGTGCCCTGATGTGGACCGGAGCCGTCATGATGGCGCACAGCGGGCAGATCACAGGTTCCCCTCCGAAGGACAACAAGCTCCGGCAAGCCCTTGAAGCCACAGGCTGGCAGCCCTACAGCATCAAGGTCGGGGACAAATACCTCTCCTACAGACGTCTCGATCCCGCAGGGATGTTCCTCGGCATTGCCGCAGACCTCGCCGTTGCGGGCCAGTATCTCAACAAAGACCAGTATGATGATGCCGTCTCTATGGCTGTAGCCGCCCTGTCGAACAACGTCACGTCAAAGACGTACATGCAGGGAATCAGCGAACTTATAGACTTCATCAATGATCCCAATGAAAAGGCCATCCAGTATTTCGGCAGGATGGGGGCTACCCTCGTCCCCTTCGCGTCGGCGGCCCGATTCGCGCGCCAGCAGGCCGACGATCCCATGCGCGAGATGCGAGACTTTATGGATTACACCATGAACACCATCCCTGGCTGGTCCTCCACCCTCCCCGCCCGGAGGAATTGGGTCACTGGAGATACCATCAACTACAACCTCATCCCCTCGAATGCCAACGACCCCGTGCTCGATGAACTGAACAGGATGGCGGAAGGCATTTATGGCCCGCCCGCCAAGAAACTACATGGCGTCGAGCTTTCCACGGCACAGTATTCCCGGCTCAACGAGCTGCACGGCACGACGACCATCGGCGGCAAAACGCTGCATGAGTCCCTAGGGGAATTGTTCGCCAGCCAGCAATACGACATCGACAGGAACACCATTGGAGATCCGCCCGACAAGGAACGCGGCCCCCGCGCCGTCGCTATCAACCGCATCATCCATGCATACCGACAGAAAGCGCAAGACGAACTGCTCAGCGAGGACGATAGCCTCCGCCATGAAGTGCGGAAATCCGACTACCAACGCCTCGCCTCCAAACGCGGGACCATGACGGAAAACAACCAACAGGAACTCTTGGATGCGCTTCTAACGTATTAACTCCCTCTCCCCGCCTCACACCCACCATACGGATGAAAAGGCGACCTTCCGATCTCAATGATCACAGGAAGGCCGCCTTTTCATCATGAGCCATAACTTCAAACAAGGAGCATTTATGTCCTACAGTTACGTCACCTATACGGGCGACGGAACGACCCAAGACTATATCGTCCCCTTTCCCTACCTGAAAATCTCCGACGTCAAAGTCAGCCTTGACGAAGCGGAACAGAACGCCCTCGCCTACTCATGGCACACATCCGGCACCATACGCTTCGTCACGGCCCCGCCCAACGGGGCGTCTATCCGCATCCAACGCATCACGGACAAGGTGACGCCCGCCGTGGACTTCCGCGACGGCTCCACGCTCACCGAGGCCGACCTTGACCTCGCGGTGACGCAACTCCTCTACATCGCACAGGAAGCCTACGACGCCCTCGACGGGGAAACCGCCGTCGCCGCAAAGGACAAGGCTGAGAAAATCCTCAAGGAAGTCGAAGAGGTATTCGCCAAGACACAGATCGAGATCAACTACTTCCGCAAGATGTGGATCGACGTGCAGGAGTCCCCCACCGCGCCCGGTCGCGGCGAATATGATTTCACGTCCGGAAAGATGACCTTGTATGTCCCCGCTGGCCCCGTTGGGCCACAAGGTCCGATGGGACAGGAAGGGCCACAAGGTCTTCCCGGCGCACAGGGAGAGCAAGGGCCACGCGGCATACAGGGGCCGCAGGGCATCCAAGGCGAACGAGGCCCGGAAGGACAGCAGGGGCCGATGGGTCCGCAAGGCATCCAAGGGCCAAAAGGGGAGACTGGAGAGCGCGGCCCCCAAGGTCCGCAAGGCATCCAAGGGGCAACTGGCGCTCAAGGGCCTCGGGGCGAAACCGGACCTGTAGGCCCGATGGGACCGGAAGGGCCTCGCGGCATTCAAGGAGAGCGTGGTCCCCAAGGCCCCGAAGGTCCTAAAGGAGCGACTGGCGACAAAGGCCCCATCGGGGATTCTCCGCTGCCTCTCACATTCGGAAACTTCTCTGTCAATACAGATGGCTACTTGCAGTTTGAGTATAACGGAGGCCCTGTGGACAGCTCCATGTTCAACCTCAACCCGGAAACCGGAATATTGGAGGTCATTATAGCGTGAGCAACATCATGCAAATCGGCAAGGTCCGCCCCACCTATAAAGGTGAGTGGGATGCGGGGCAAGCTTATGAAACCTTGGATTGGGTCCTCTATCGCGGGATCGCCTATCAAGCGATTAAGGACGTACCCATAAACCGGGAACCTGATGCCGCCACCGACTATTGGGTCGCTACCGGAATGAAGGGCGATAAAGGCGACAAAGGAGAGACAGGAGAACGGGGACCTGCTGGCGTGGACGGCAAGGACGGGGCTCCCGGCATCCAAGGGCCTAAAGGCGACAAGGGAAATCAAGGCATCCAAGGACCTAAAGGAGATACAGGTGCAACGGGGCCACAAGGCCCGCAGGGGACCGCTCCGGAACATAAATGGGCTGGAACCAAACTGGCCTTCCAGAACCCTGACGGCTCATGGGCTGACCCCGTAAACCTCATTGGAGCGCAGGGGGTTCAAGGCCCCGAAGGACCCATCGGCAAACAAGGCATCCAAGGCCCTGTTGGACCGCAAGGCCCCGCTGGACCACAGGGGGTGGCAGGCCCCAAAGGAACTTCGCTCAACCTGAAAGGCGCATGGGCCGCAGACGTCGCGTATGTCTGCACCACCGTGCAGATTGACGTGGTGACGCATAACGGAAGCTCCTACGCCTGCAAGAAAAACCATACCTCCACCTCATCCATCCTGCCCACGAACACCACCTACTGGACGCTGATTGCGCAACGGGGCGAACCGAGAGAGCTGTCTGACTCTGTAATATCAAGTTCCAGCAACATTGCTGCGTCATCAAAGGCCGTGAAGACGGCCTACGACAGGGCTGAAACCAAACTGTCTTTGTCCGGCGGCGTAATGAGCGGGTGTATCGGCGGTATTGCGGGGACCTACAATGCCGACGTGACTGCAAGATGTGTAAATAGTGCCCTTGAAATACGCGAGAACGGAAAAGTAAAAAATACGCAATCAGACATAGCATACGCTCCGGCGATTGGATTCCATTGGGCAGATGTAGTTGCGGGAACACTTGTGCTGAGAAGCGACGGTATATTTTCCTTTCTGAAACAGAATGGCAGCAGAGCCGTTGTTGATTGTGATGTCCCGTATGCAACTGCGGCAAACAAGCTCCGCAGGGAAGGGGGTGTCGATACAAACTGGTATTGGTCTGGTCAGGGAGGCCAACCCGGTTGGCTGTGGGGAGGCAATGACGGCGTCAACATGTACGTCTACAACCCCGCAAATTTCAGCGTGAACTATGCCAATTCCGCCAACTACGCGAATTCCTCAAACTATGCCAACAGCGCGGGCAGTGCTCCGGCGAACGGCGGGACGGCCGCAGCCTGTAGCGGTGTACAGCCGTTGGATACTACTACACTGCCTTCGGGGGGGACATGGGCCTACATAGCCCAAGTTTCGTATAGGGACGGTGACAATAATTATAGTAAGATAATAAATGGAATAGCAGCCGGTGGCACAACCTTTTTTACACAGACAAGGTCATGCTCAGGACTGGCAATAAGGGTGGCATAAGCATGAATTACGGACAAATCATCCATCGTACACTTGACGACTCCTTTGTCATTACAAAAAACGGTATGCCCTATCACGTCTACCCATACGCCGCAGAATTCGCGGAAGAGTGGGACGCCGTGTTCGCCTACGCCGAAGCGTACCCCGAATGCGTGACCGAGGAGCAGCCGTACGTTCCGCCTGTACCGACGCTGGAGGAACTGAAAGCAGCGAAGAAGGCACGGATCGACGCTGAAACGTCCGCCGCCATTGCTTCCGGGTTCGACTATGCCGTGGGCGGAGTCACCTATCATTTCAGCTATGACACCTTTGACCAGCAGAATTTTGCGGATACGGCGAACGTCTGCCTGATGAAGCAATCGGGAATGCCGGGCCTGCCGGACTCCGTAACGTGGAACGCCTACACGCCGGGCGGTGAGCTTGAGCGCTTGACGTTCGACGCATCGGGCTTCCTCGCGCTCTACGCGGGCGGGGCAATGAAGCACAAGAACGAGACGATGCAGCGGGGCGGGGAACGCAAGGCGGCGGTAGAGGCCGCTGCCACGGCGGAAGAGGTTGAAGCTGCATGACCTACGGAAAACACATCCTCATCGGCTTCGATCAACTCCTGAACACCCTGTTCATGGGCTGGCCTGACGAGACACTGAGCAGCCGATGCTGGCGGTGGGAACAGGCAGGCATCCGCGCATGGCCCCGTAAGCTTGTGGACACGCTGTTCTTTTGGCAGCCGAATCATTGCCGGAGTGCCTATGAAAGCGAACGCAAACGCCTCCAATGCCCTCCTGAACTCAGAAACGCGGGAGGCTAAATGGCAACGCCCTGCGCCCATGAAGCTGACATTTCCCTCCTCAATACCGCCATCGTCGAAATCAAAGACACCCTCAAAGATCTGAAAGAACTCCTCCTCTCCAACGCCGTCCTCTCCGAGCAGGTTTCCCATTTCAAGGAAAACATCACGAGCATCGACATCCGCCTCCGAAAGCTGGAGCTGGATGTGGCGCAGGGGAAGGGGGCGAACAGGTGGGTCGAACGTGTGGTCTGGTGCCTGACATCAGCGGCGTTAGGGTATTATTTGAAGGGGAGTGTGTGACTGAAAAGGTAAAACATGGTGTACTTTTTTAAAAATAAAAAAGACTGTGTGAGATGTCACACAAAATGTTCATAAAAAGCGAACAGTTGCACAGAAACAACCAATAATTATAGCAAGTTGTGACCTCCTTACATATTGCGTTTTCAAGACTTCCATCCTATATTCAAGACAAAAGAAAGGGCAAGGAAGTGGGCCAACACTCCCCTGCCCCGGCAGAGATGTTTTTGATTAAATCCTTCTTCTGCTGTTTTCCCATTTTATCCCGGTTGCACTAACCCCGCTACCGGGATATTTTATTTCTTTGTTCTAAATGCCTTAGAATGAGCACTGCAACAATATTAGAAATAATATTAACAGCAATATCTATAAGGATTTGCTCCATATATGCCTTCTCCCATGTTTTTACATCCCTGCCTTTATAGTGGCAGAAGAAGGCAATGGACGCACTGTATTGGTTACGGAAAAAACAAGCAACCCCCCTCAGAGGTATCTTTTTGCCCCACTACCGTATTCACGGTATTGACATTATTTTTATGAAAAACTCCGACAACCGAGCATCCGAGTCCGCACTCGCGGAACTTCACGGCGTTGTGGCGAAGCTCCTTACGTCCCGCCTCCAGTCCGGCGATGCGTCCACAGCGGACATCAACGCCGCGATCAAATTCCTCAAGGACAACGGCATCGACTGTGCCGGGTCCGCGAACCCCGACGTACAGGATCTTGTGGCGAACCTTCCGACCTTCGAGGATGTCTCGAAAGATGAAGTGAGCCTCCTCAACTAACCTCCCCTACAACCACACCCTATTTTGAACCCGATCTTCGAGCGCATGACTCGTTGGTCGGGTTTTCTTTTTTCAAGCGTGTTTCACCATCCAAAAGGCCAATGGCTGGAGGAAAAGAGTATGGCATCCGCCCTCAAAGCTATTCGGGAACACTGTGTCCTCTGCGTGAATGGGAAAGTGCAAAAAAACAATCTCGAAATAATCAAAACCTGCGAGCATGAAAAATGCCCGCTCTGGCCCTACCGAATGGGTATCCGTCCTACCGATGGAACACCCCACCGCCCATTGAAAGCCTGCCGGACATTTTGCGTCGAGGAGTGCTGCGCTGGTGTTCCCAGTGAAGTGCCTACCTGCCGAGGCAATCAGTGGCCCATCGCTCCTTGTCCGCTCTACCCCTTCCGAATGGGGAAAAGCCCAAACATTTCCGCCGATGCCCGAGAACGGATGAAAGCCAGAGCGCAACATTTCAAATAAGCTACCAGCCACACCCCTCTCAAACGACGAAACAGCCCCGAAAGAAGTTTTCCCGACCCAATAGTCGGGTTTCTTTTTTCGGGGCATTTTTTCTTCAACAGCACACACCACAGGAGGTTTTGTTACGAACACCCCGACTTCCATCCCCCCGATGCCGGAGAAGCTGACCGACTTCCGGGTCTTCCTCACGCTTGTCTGGCGGCACCTGAACCTTCCCGACCCCACCCCCATTCAGCTCGACATCGCCCTGTACCTCCAGCATGGGCCGAGGCGAAAGATCATCGAAGCCTTCCGAGGCGTGGGCAAGTCGTGGATTACGGCGGCCTATGTCGTCTGGAGGCTCCGGCAGAACCCCAACCTCAAATTTATGGTGCTGTCCGCATCGAAAGACCGCGCCGACAACTTCACGACGTTCTGCTTGCGGCTCATCAACGAAATCCCCATCCTCCAATGCCTCATCCCCCGCGCCGACCAGCGGTGCTCGAAGCTCTCGTTCGACGTTGGCCCCGCACGGGCCGACCATGCGCCGAGCGTCACGTCGAAAGGCATCTTCTCGCAGATCACGGGTGGACGCGCCGACGAGATCATCAGCGATGACGTCGAGGTTCCGAACAACAGCTTCACGCAGGCCATGCGGGACAAGCTCTCGGAAGCGGTCAAGGAATTTGATGCCATCCTGAAACCCGGCGGCACCATCACATATCTCGGCACCCCGCAGACCGAACAATCCCTGTACAACCAGCTTCCCGACCGTGGGTATGCCATCCGCATCTGGCCTGCACGGTATCCATCAGAAGACCAGCTCATCAACTATGGTAACGAACGTCTGGCCCCGTTCATCCTCAGGCGGCTTGAAGGTGAACCTACCCTTGTCGGGCGTACCACTGATCCGCGCAGGTTCTCGGACGACGACCTTCTCGAACGCGAACTCTCGTATGGGCGCAGCGGGTTCCAGCTCCAGTTCATGCTCGACACCCGGCTCTCCGACATGGAGAAGTACCCCCTCAAGCTCGGGGATCTGATTGTCATGTCGTGTTCGGCTACCGACGCCCCTGAGAAACCCATATGGGCTGCGGGAACCACAAACATCCTGAACGACGTCCCCTGCGTCGGCCTGAACGGGGACAGCAGATACTATGGCCCCGCTTTCCTCCACGGCACATGGCTCCCGTACACAGGTTCCGTCATGGCGATTGACCCGGCTGGACGAGGCAAGGACGAAACCGCCGTGTGCGTCGTGAAGATGCTGAACGGCTACCTGTACGTCACGGCAATGCGGGCCTATCAGGAAGGCTACAGCGAGGCCACCCTTTCCTCCATCGTCCAGCTTGCCAAGCAGCAGGCGGTCAACCATGTCATCATCGAGGCCAACTTCGGGGACGGCATGTTCACCAAGCTCATCAGCCCATACTTCACCAAGACACACCCCTGCCGCATCGAAGAGGTCAAGCACAGCAAGCAAAAGGAAGCACGGATCATCGACACCCTCGAACCCGTCATGAACCAGCACAAGCTCGTCATCGACAAGAACCTTATCCTTTGGGACTACAACCTCTCCACTAAGAACCTCCCCCCTGAGACGGCCCTCAAGTACCAGCTCATGTACCAGATGAGCCGGATTACCAGAGACAGGGGAAGCCTCGCTCATGACGACCGCCTCGACAGCCTCGCTATGGCGGTCGGGTATTGGGTCGAACAGATGGGACAGGATGTGGACAAGAGGATGCTCCTCCGCCAAGACCACCTCATGCTGGAGGAAATGAAGGCATGGGAAGGGAATGCTAAGGGGGTGAACGTGAAGATCGGAATTACGAACAACCCCGCACTCTCGGAGATGCTGTTCACTTTCCACGGCACGGTCGTCAAAGGAAATGATGATACAGGTGGGCATCAGCACTATAAAAGATTAAGAAACTGGACTGGTGGGGGGAGGGGTACGAGGAAGATCCTCCGGTAGAACGTGAGGGGAGGGGGAGCATGTAGACCTCCCTCTATCCCTTCGGGGAAGACCTCCCTTCTAGGGTCATTTTCTAACATACTGATTTTATTAAGATGGATGATCTGTGATCCATGATCATGCTGACTTTCTAACTAGTTGAAATCATTATGATTGATGATATTGATAGAATATTCTATTTATTCAATATCGAAAGATAGTTGGAATTAGGTTGCACCTTCGGAGAGAGCGAAAAATAAATTCGACAAGAAGCTACTTTCAGTATCTTAAAAAATCTTACGTTACCCTAAAGAACCGAACGTGGGACTTAAACAAAGAGATCTAATTTAGATCAAGATCACCTTAATGATCAGAATCTATACGTTACCTTATAGGCTCGTATATTGTCTTACCGTTTCCTTTCCGTTATCATATAGACAGACCAAAATTTGCTGAAAAATGTGAAGGGCCTACCGCTATCTGATTGATCCCCGATTCCCCCCATGCCCTCCCCGCCGCTCTCATGGTGGTGGGGGATGGTCACAGGGAGGGAGTCGAGCCGTTGAACCTATATATGGGCCGTTTTGCAATTCATTTGCAATCAAATGTACCTAACATGCCGTAATCATACGACAGCATGTCGGATTGATAATCTCATTGAGGGGGTGGTGTTGGCAGGACTGTCAACTTTGTTTGCAGTTGTAAGGATTGACTGCCAACTTTATTCTCATTTTGATAAAAATCGATTAAATTCTACTAACATAATGCAATGAATAAAGAAAAAATAAAGAATATTGGAATTCAAGTCACTGTAGCTCTTGCGGTTATTTTTTGTTTAAAAGTCTATCACTATATAAAAAACAAAACAGAAAGTAAAAATATTGTAGCCTACTCAAACGAGAACAAGACACAAGTTCAAGAAAAACACTTATATCTAGCTGATGAAATAAAAGTATCAGGAAACACAAAAGAAGAACAGATTGATTCATTTTGTAATAACTTTAGCGTAGCTTTTAACAATACCCCCATAGAAAAAAGATATGAACTTTTTATAAATATTATACATATAAGTTTTTGTAGAATAGCTATGCTTAATATAGATATAGACAATCTAGAACCTATAGAAATACCAACAGAAGGAATGAAGGCGATTTACTACATTCAAGAGGCCATGCAAAAAGAAAATCAACCATTCAAACTAGCAACTATTTATCAAATATCATACGGATTAAAAGATAAATACCCTTCATTATGGGAATTAAAGCTATTACTTTCAAAAAATGAATCTTTAAAAAAACAATTCCTAGATCAACAATATAAAAAAGCAATAACTGATATTGAATTAGGTTTAAATTTAAATGAACTTGCTTTAATTAAAGAAAAAATAAGACTAGCACAGGGATAAAATATGCCAGCACTACCGGGATACTACACAACAAAAGAAGCGGCGGAAAAGCTAGGTTACAAAACACCTGATAGTCTGCGCCAATATTGTGCACAAGGTAAAATTCCCGGTGCACAGAACATAGGGCGTATGTGGTTTATACCTGTTGAATGGGTAGAAAGAAAGGAAAATGAACCTATAGATCCAAAAGGAAACAGAGGGTTAGCGCGAGAATCGAAAAAATGATACGGACGTATTGACATCTACTCTGTAACAGAGTAGAAAGGAATCACGCAAGGGAACAAGCCCTAAGCCTGATTCCTTTTCTTTTTATCCTATCTACTCTGTTACAGAGTAGAATATCTTTGACAATCCCGCCCTTGGCTTCCTTGGAACCCTGCACGGCAGGCAACAGCCAAGAATAGAGAAAGTGAACGGAAACGAACAATAACACAGATACAAAAGTTTTTGCTTCCAACACCTTGCCAGGCATGGATCACACTTGTCCAACTGCATACACCAGACAGCGGGGGAACGGGTTCCGCCTCTCCCGGTCATAGTGGCGCATAGCATAAGGAACCATCCGGCAAGCTATGGAGTCAGAAACGAACGAAAAGAGCGATAATTGCCAACCTCTGCAAAAGGAGTTACACTTTAATCATGAGATACATCATAACAACCTTTCAAGGCTTAGGAATCGCGTTGGTAGCAACGGCTACCCTGCGCCTTCCTGATGTTTCCGGTGTGGGAACGTTGATAGGCCTTTGGTTGATTGTTTTTGGCTTTGTACTCCATATGTTGATTGGAGGTGATAAGAAATGACGGCTACTATCCTTTATATCATTATAGGTGTTGTTATGACTTGCGCGGGTATCGCCGCTTATATTGCCTATCGCAAGGGTTGGTTAAAGTAAGGCAATCTCTAAAAAGAACACGATTTCAAGAGGCCGTTGTGGTGCAAACCTAACGGCCTTTTCTTTTACCCTTCACCCATTTCACCACCACAAACAAGATAGGAAACACAATATGAATCTCACACAACGGGAAGCGGAATTGCTAGCCTATGCTTTCGGTGTATCCCTTCCCAAGCCTGAAAGTGAAGTCCACTTGCTTACCATGCAATCAGGTCGCACATGGTGGATCACCTTTTGGGACGGGGTTTATAAGGTACAGGAAGAACTATGATTAAGGATTTTCTTTATATACTAGGAAACATCCTGATACTCGGCTTTTTCATCTTCTTAGGACTCTTTGGAGTCCTTTTTTTGTAACCAATAATCATAAAAGGATCTGAATCATGACCGCTCTACTCTCTGAAAAGGAACTTGAACACAAGGCCGATAATGCTACAGCACTCTTTAGCGTTGATCCTTCCGATACATTTTACTGGCGCGAAATTCTCAATCATGCAAAGGATGAAGGGTTTTCTAGTGACGTCCGGGAATGGCAACGTATGCCGGGGGAAGAAAAGGAAAATGCAATAATTGGTCTTTATGAAAAGCTGTTGACTTCATATGATGAAGGTATTCTTAGCATTGATACTGTCGTTGTTAAGGATGTCCTTTTAAGCACTGGCGGCCCTGCTTCCGGTATTGAATTCCGCTTGATTGATTACGGCGATTCATACGAATTTCAAAATGCTAGATACTGGTATCAGGATTGGTTCACGCCTCGGCAATATTCACCTATTCCAAACGACATCGGGGAAAGGATGTTTGAGCATTTTGGGTTTGAATACAAGTAGGAAGAACCCTTTCTATTGATGATTCATTGTTCAATCATCAAAGAGGCGACTTGATTATAGCGAGTCGCCTTTTTCATTGATGGAACAAATATTAACAACAATGGAGTGATAAAATGGACGCCTTTTACACTGAAAACATTGTAACGGAAAAGTACGGCTACAACATGACTATCAACCTGTATCAAGATATCGACGCTCCAAATCCATTCGATGAATTCGACACACTCGGGACGCTCGAAACATTTACCAGTGCGACAGAGTATAGGGAACGAATTGAACAATTTGATAAGGAACGGTCTATCTTTGTTGAGGGGTCAACGCTGAGAACCGAATATGTCATTTACGCTTCCCGTGCCTCTATCAGGACAGCGTATAACGTCAAGCGTCTTACAAATAAGACATTAGCAAAGGCATTTGATTGCCTCATGTCGGAACGCGCCATCTATGAAAACTGGTTGAATGGCGGCGTTACAGGCTACATAGTAACAGATGATGAAACAGGGGAAGAAATAGATTCCTGTTGGGGCTTTTATGATGACGATAATGATGAACATGCCCTTGAAGAAGCAAGAGAAGCAGCCGAAAACTATAGGCGACCAATACCCGCATGGGCAAAGAACTGGAAGCTGTTACCGGGACTGACGGCGGAACAGGTTGGAAACCCTTTTTTGCGTGTCGCGTAAAGTATGAGGTGTTTATGTGCACATTCTACAATATCGACGTTACCGATATGACCATACGCCAGATCAACAGGCTCTTTCGCCAGCACGACACCAGCACGTTATGGCCTATTTGTGGGCGGTTCAACGCTACCGAAAGAGCAATCAGGCGTTTGCAGCGGACCGCTGAATACACCTACACAGACGGCCTTGAATATGCCCTTGCCCTTGATTCTGAAATAAGCCGCATTGTGAACGGGGAGGTCTAGATATGAGCATACAACATAGCCTTTTCATTGATGCCTATATCGGATGCCTTTTGTGGGCTGGAACAGACGATAACGGGGAGCCGTTAGACACTCATTACAACATCTATAATTTGTCCGCTGAAAGCCGCAGCCGCATTGTGAGGGACTGTCATTATTTTATGCTTGTCGCCTCTACTAGTGACATAGACCTTTCCGGCCTTGAAGCACAAGCGGGGCATGATTTCTGGTTGACACGCAACGGTCACGGCACGGGCTTTTGGGACAGACCGGAAATCTACGGGGAAGAAAATGCCCGCATCCTTTCGATTATGTCCCATTGTTTCGGAAATTGTGATCCAATCATCACTGATGATGAATATATTGAACTTGTATAGATTTTGCTTAGGTGAACTATGGAATTTATGCTTGTTATTCGTGATGGTGAATGGAAGCCTTGCGCCTATTTTATTGACGGGAAGCGCGTTTCTAAGGAGGCTTATAATATAATGGAATATGAAATTCAAACACACGGCGTTGCGGATTGCTTCCTTACACGCCGTTCCCGTAATGGAAATTGGCTTCATAGCTTTTCAGGCCGCTTGATACGTTGACCTGAACATATCAACACCATTGAAACATCAAAAGGCGGAACCTCATCAACAAGGGTTCCGCCTTTTCATTGTGGCAATGGCAACTCGGAATATGAATACAAACAAGACAATCAAAGACGCTGGAGACTATCGCATGGGTTACACAGTAGACAAAAAGACCGGAAAGATCATCCTTGTACATGACGTTACCGTATCGTCAAAGGCCGTAAAACAGCCGGAAACACAACAGCAGCCGCAGCAGCGCCAGCAGGAAGCGCAACAAACCGCCGCCACCTTGCCCGTGATTCCCGCCGCCTCTCTGTCCTCCGCGCGGGCTTCCGCTCCCGGCACGTTTGTTTTCCCGGTCACGAGACAAAAGGTTCGGACGGTATGGCATGAGGGGAACGTCTGGTTTGTGGCGAATGACGTTTCCGCTTGCTTGGGTTTTGCCAGGCCTGAAAAAGCTATTATTGACCATTGCAACCATGCGAAAACGCTAAAAGGTCCCGAATCAGGAGGTTTGACCTCCTCCCCTCGCGGCATCAACATCATCCCCGAATCCGACGTCTACCGCCTTGTCATGCGCTCCAAACTTCCCGCCGCCGAACAGTTCCAAACGTGGGTGTGCGAGGAGGTCTTGCCCTCTATCCGCAAAACGGGCGGCTACGGCGGTTCACCTGCACCCGCCACCAAACCCCAAACCGAAGATCAGCTCATCCTTGAGGCCATGCAGGTATTATTGTCCAGAACCGAAACCCTCAAGGCGGAATTGGCCGAAGCCAAACCCAAGGCCGATTATTACGATACCCTTGTGGATGACAGGGATCTCCTCACGTTCACGGAAGCGGGCAAGCTGTTCGGCATGTCCGCCCGAAGTCTCGCGGCATTCCTGCGCGACGCGAAAGGGACGCCGCACCATTGGCTGTTCAAGGGTTTCGACGGCGCAAACATCCCCTACCAGCCTATTATTGACCGAGGACTGATGAAGGTGAAGCACCGTACCAGTTCCCTCAACGGGATGCCCTGCACACAAGGGTATTTCACACCGAAAGGGATTGAGGCACTGAGGAAATTATTGAAGGCATAGGCGGCGACATACTGCAAAGCCATAAAAGCCGGGAAGGATTATTCCAACCCGGCTTTTCTTTTACCCTTTGAACACATCATCAAAGGATGAAACGCATGTACGATGAAGATAACGATTATTCCGTACCGTTCCCCGATGGGACAGTATCAGAAATTATTGAAGCCTCAGCAAAACTCATAGAAGGTAATTATTATGAAGCAGGTTATTGATAACAAGAAAAAGAAGTCTCTCCCCAAAGGTATTCGCCATCTTGCATCGGGTAAGTTTATTGCGGATGTCTGCATTAATGGAAAGCGTAAGACAAAAACGGTTGATACACTGGAAGAGGCTATTATTGAACGTCAGAAGATGTTGCAGCAATACAGAGATTCTACCGCAAGTGACGCTTCCGCCTCCACTGCCGCTGGTAATGATGCTGATTTGTGTACATTGGATATGCTTTTCAAACGAACGTATAATCTTTACTGGAAAGACACCTCATGGGGAAAAATTGCAAAAAATCATTATAAGCAATTGTCCACCTTTCTCGGTGGTGGCGATCATCTTTCCGTTACAGCCCTGAACAACATCAATACGCTTGATTCCTTCGTCGATTATCTCATTGATCAGGGAAATTCCAATTCAACAATCAATCGAAAGCTTGCCATCCTTTCCAAGATGCTCACCACGGCAGTAGATCGAGGGATTATTGAGAAGGTTGTGAAAATCCCGAGACGCAAGGAAGCCCTGCACCGGATACGCTTCCTCACTACAGAAGAAGAAAACAAGATGGTGCAGACACTTTCCATGCTCGGCTACAAGCCCCAACTCGACGCGTTCCTCGTCCTCCTCTACACAGGATTCCGCAGCAGCGAATTGTGGCGCTTGCAGGTGCGAGATGTCGATCTCAAACACGGCACCATAACAGCGTGGAAGACCAAAAACGGCTACCCCCGTACAATCCCCATCGTGAACAAGATCCGTCCGATTATTGAGCGTCTCACCCTTGAAGCCACAGATAGAGGCGACGATAATCTGCGACTGTTTCCCCGTGGGACGAACATATGGTTTGAAACGGCGTGGCGGAAGGCGAAGATCCTCCTCGGCCTTTCCGACGATCCTCAGTTCATCCCATACGCCCTACGCCACACATGCGCCTCCCGTCTCGCGCAGGCCGGAGTCAGTATGATGGTCATTAAAGAATGGTTGGGACACCGCAATATTGCCACGACAACGCGCTATACCCACCTAGCCCCGAAGGATCTCCGCAATGCCGCACAAGTCCTATCATCTTAATGTGTTACTAACTAGTTGCAATAATTGCAAAAGCAGATGCAAATTGCAGATGATACGACAAAAACAACTAACAATGATAGGGTATTATTTGTTACTAGCAAGATAACCAATCTAGCAATACTTATTCTCTTTCTACAGGAGAAAAAAGTCACGAAACGTACTAAAAAAAGAATCTAATGGCCTTGTCTTCCGATGAGAATCAGGTATAGCTAAGAACAGGTGGTGCTGTTTGAATACGCAACCAAAGGAGAACCCTTATGTCTGCCAATCTTATTTCTGCCGTTCATGATCTTGTTTTAGAAAGCGGTATTGGTGCCAAAAACATTGCCGCCGCCGTGGGCAAACCGTATTCCACCCTGCTGCGTGAAGTGAACCCCTTCGACGACGGCGCGAAACTCGGCGCGGAAACCCTCGTCGACATCATGCGGGTCACTGGTAATATCCAGCCGCTTGAGCATATAGCCGAACAGTTCGGCTATGAGCTCAAGCGGACCCACTAAGCCACTCCCGTACAATGCCTCCCCAAGCCCAAAGAACCACCATGAAGCACACCACCGCCCTATTGCCCCGCCTGTCGGGGCTTTTTCATATCCGTTCTTCCCTTCCCCCAAAAGTCCTCGGCAAGCCGAGGATTTTTCATAGGTACACGTAAGCATGGAACTTCCCGTACTGGGAGTTTTTCCTGCATGACGCCCAACTGAGCCGGACCATTTCGGTCCATATGCCCATGCGTTCAACGGTACAAAAAAGAAAGGGGGGGCGTCCCGCCTTTTTCCGTTCCCTCAGTGCGGCAAATGCCGCGTCTGCCGCCAGCTTTCCACCGTATACAGCAGCAAGGCCAACCAGATAAAAATGAACGTCACCAGCGCAGCCGGGTTCAAGGTTTCCCCAAACATGAATATGCCGAGGAAGAACGTACAGGTCGGGGAAATGTATTGCAGCAGGCCAAGCGTCATCAGGCGCATATGCCGGGCGGCATAGGCGAACATGACCAGTGGCAGGGATGTGACCGGGCCGGCAAGAAACAACAAAAAGCCTTCCCGAACCGTCGGGCTGCAAAGGAAGCCCTCCCCATTCCAATAGAGCCACAGGATCCAGCCGAGCGAAAAGGGTATCAAAACTATCGTCTCAATGAACAAGCCGGGAAGCGCTTCGACGGAAACCGTTTTTCGGATAAAACCGTACAGCGCAAAAGTGAAGGCCAGCGACAGGGCCAGCCACGGAAACTGATTGTGGCCCAAGAAACTCAGCAGGACACCGATACAGGCCAACAAAATGGCTATCCCCTGAAGGCGTGACGGCCGTTCCCGCAAGAAAAGGAAACCGAACAGCACATTCATAAGCGGATTGGTGTAGTATCCGAGGCTCGTTTCAAGGATCTGTCCGGTACTGATGGCCCATATGTACAGGAACCAGTTCAACCCCACCACACAGGAACTGGCGAACATGGTCAGCGCCACGCGGCGGTTGCGAAAAGCGCTGACGACCTCCGCCCAGCGCCTTGTCAGCATAACGACCGGAAGCAAGCTCACAAACGAAAAAATGATGCGGTAGCACAGGATTTCGAACGGAGCCACGGCATCCAGCATATGCCAGAAAACGACCAGAAAGCCCCAGATGAGAAAGGCGCAAAGACCCGCCAACAACCCGAGCGAATTGCTCTTTACGGACGGAACGGCAAACAACGGCATACTCCACCTTCACAAAGACAGCCATCCTGCAAAACAGGATGGCTGTCCACAATACGGCAAAAACGTCCGCGACTAGCGATTGAACGAACGAGCAAACAGATCCGAAATGGCTTTGCGCCCGTTGGCTTCCATGAACCGGGTTCCCGTGGCGGTGAAGTGCGTATGCTCAATGACGGGCTCTTCCACCTTGACCCAAGCGTCGTTCAGCCAGCGATACCAGCCGTCCTGTTCCTGATCGAACACGAGAAGGGGCTTGTTGCAGATCTTGGCGAACTCGGCACCCCAGCCGGTACCGCCCTTGACGGTCTGATCCGGCTGGATGTTGCCCACGACCACGACTTCCTGACCGCTGCTGACCTGCCAGCAAATGGACTGCAGGACCTTGCGGAACAGGGGAGCCTTCGTGAATTCCCGGCCCATAAGGCGGGAAACATAGGTCAGGCTCACATCTTTCAGGGCCAATTCTTCGGAAGTGAGGACGCGCACGCCGCGCTTCCGTTCGATCTGGTGCCCATCAAAGCTGTAGTTCACTTCTTCAATGCCCCAAGCCTCGGCCTGCGCGCCGAAAAACTGCTCGGTTCCGGCGGCCCCGCCGCTGAAAAGAACACACTGTTTCGGATCCAGCATGGATGCTCCTTGGTTGTTCGTCATGCCGGCGCACGACGGATTATACGATGCCGCAATACGGCGTTCCTGCAAAGGCTAACGGGTCACACGCGCCGAGCCGTCGCTTCCGCGCAGTACGCGGACACGTTCACCCGGAGAGAATTGCTGATCGGCGGCCTGAACAATGGACAACTGCTGCCCATTTTCCAGTTCGACCGTAATTTCGAGGCCATTCTGCTTGGTCAGCGCCTTCTCGCCGGCATAGCCGCCAGCCGCGCCGAGGGCTGCACCCGCGATAGTCGCCAGCGTCTTCCCGCGTCCGCCACCAACCATATTGCCGAGCACGCCGCCGACGACGCCTCCTCCCACTGTCCCAAGGACGGCGGGACGATCTTCCTCAAGCGTAACGGGCTGCACGGAAACCACCGTGCCGTACTGCACCGTTTGAGCGCTGCGCACCTGGCTGCCGGAATAGGTATTGCCACTGTAGTTGGTGCAACCAGCCGAAAGCATGGCGAGAGCGAGCATGCATACGGCTACATGTTTGATTTTCAGCATAGTAAACCTCCAATCGAAAGTCAGGGGTGAGAACCCTGTACTTTTCAAACTCCTAGCATAATGAGGGCGCAGGGGCAATTCCCTGATGTGCGGTTTCCCCTATGAGATGGAGTGAGAATATGAAGGAAGGGAGCCCCTCTTCTGAAGAGAGGCTTCTATTCCCTCCACCGCCCCATCTTTCGAACTCCCTAGGCTTTTGATTACGAGGGGTAACGAGGAGACTTACCGATTAAGGAAACGATTCCGTGGCCCCCTTTCCTCTCAAACACAGGCCCTCTAAAGCCCTTCTTCGGCAAATCGATGAGGCTTGCGGGAAAAGAGAAGAAGGGAAGACTAACGCCGATTAAGGAGCGAACCGGGCGGGTAAAGCTGTAGGAAAAAGAAGCTGGGGGGAAGAAACCCGAAGGGAGGGGGGAAAGGGAGAAGCAGCATGAGGGGCTTGCGCCTAGCCTGGGGCTTGGGGAGGGGTGGCCCGTGATGGG
>OMGG01000151.1_pt1 | contig 65072 bp, 55 predicted proteins | sample 1645891 | NCBI WGS metagenome assembly OMGG01 (sample SAMN05578587, study PRJEB25193) | human gut metagenome | biome: Human Microbiome; feature: human-associated habitat; material: feces | host: Homo sapiens | place: USA:Birmingham
CGACACCCGTGAGTTTTCCAATCTGGACCGCAACGATACAGCATATATTCCGAAAACAGTAGAGAAAAACGGAGTGTCCCTTACACTGGCAGGCATCGACTGGCAGGCTATGGGAAACGGCACATTTACTGCGACAGCCAGTTATTCCGGCCGGGCAACAGGCAGCAAGGTCACAGGATATACCTCGAAAGCAGTTTATTTGGGGGAGGTAAGCAAAGAAACGCTGGACAGCTGCACCTACAAAGTGATTTATGAGGGCGCGTCTATCCCAGCGCCGTACCTTCAGTACGGCTTAACTGCAGGAGGTGTGCTGGTTCTGATTGTTATTTTCTCCGTGATTTGGAATAAACGGAAAAACGCAAAAATCTACGCCTTGCTGGATGGCGAATTCAAAATCGTTCGCCGGGTACGGATCTCCTACATTGACCCTATCGTTGATCTGACGCCAGCCTCCGTCCAGAGCCGGGTGAGCGAATACGTCATCACCATCGACCGCTGGGCGACAAAACGGCTGAACAATCAGCGCCTGCGGATCCTGTGCGGCGATGGCATGGTGCGTGAACAAACGATTGTAAACACAGGCTACGGCTATAAAATCCATCTGGAGGCAATCCCGATTCCCGCAGCTGAGGAGCACGAGGAGAATGAATATGGACATACGTAAAAAACTCTTAATGACCGTTGGTATGCTGGCGGTAATCTTGGTACTCGTATGTATCGGCGGATATTTTATACTGCACCCGACACCTTCAGAGACTCCACTGCCCAACGTTATCACAGCCAGGGATGGAGCGGTCACAATCACAGCAGATATCCCGCCGGAAACCCAGACGCCGGATACTGCCTGGAAGGATTCCACTTCGTGGGCTATCGGCAGCTTTACTCTGCCGGAAGCGGCTGCTCTGGACGGAAAAGGCTGTATCGGCATCATCACTGTGCCGTCTGTCGGGATCCAAATGCAGGTGTACGAAACAGATGACGCCATGGAAGATATGAAGCACGGGGCCGCACACTTTAAGAATACCTCAGCCTGGGAAGGCAACATCGGTCTTTCCGGGCACAATTACCGTTCTCAATTTGGTCCGCTTACACGCGTAAAGAATGGCGACATTATCGCCTATGAAACAGCTCTTGGCACCCGGTATTATCAAGTAAGCACCATCGCGGAAATTGCGGACGATGACTGGAGCTATCTGGACAGGACCGATGACAACCGAATCACACTGATTACCTGTATTGTCGGTAAGGATGACAAGCGGCTGGTGGTGCAAGGAACCGAAATCTAAAATATTTTTTAGGAGAAATGTCGTTAGCTTGCAATCGCCTTTTTTGGTGTTATAGTGAAAGCACAAGGGGGTGTCAGCAATGACAAAAACAAAGAAAATCCTATTGGCAGTTGTGCCTGTATTTGTTGTCCTGGCCATTGAGGCTGGCATCGCTTTATGGGCATTTCGGCCCGTCCAAATTGCTTGTGACGATGAATCTGTCTCCGCTGTTACTGTTTTGGGAAGAGCATGGCTCCCCCTTGAAGGAGTGCCCAGCGAACGGGTGGTAACAATAGATACCACTTCCCTCAGCATTACAACGGCAACGCCTGTCGATGAAAGCAAAATCCGTGAAGCGGCAATAGATGCCACCGTACAGGAACTGGAGGCCAAATACAGCACCCAGCTTGCGGAGCTGGAAGCACAGATTGATGAAACCAACCAGCGGCTGGCGACTGCACAGGCACAGCTTGAACGCCGTGAAGCCGATGAAGCGGCTGCCGCAAAACGGGCGGCACAGCAGAAAGCCGCCGCGCAGCAGGCCGCAAACAATGCAGGCACTGGCGGGGCAGGTTCCGCCCCGACCTCTGGCGGAAGCGCAGGCACATCCCAGCCGGCAACACCGGCAGTTGACGCCGCGGAGCTGATCGCCAATGGTCACGCATATGCGGCAAGTAAAAACATGGGCGTCAATTCAGCCCTGACGATCGGCAACGCCGGATATTTTAATCCTGTAGATTTATCGATTCTGTCACAGGCCTCTGCTCAAAGCGACATCTACTACTGCATCGACCAGATTGCAGGCATGATGGGCGCAATTGAACAGGACCATCCGCCCGTCTACAACATCGTACAGAACGGCAGCAAAATCTACGTGCTGTACGGCTAAACCTTACCATCTCCTATATCACTCATACAAACGGGAAAGCCGTCTACCCCTCGGGGCAGGCGGTTTTCTCGTTTTAAGAACGAAAATTCAATACCGCCTGTCCGATGACTGAGACTTTGGGTGCGCTCCCCCCTCTTTCGTTGTGCTGGACAGGCAGAAAAGAGGTAAAACAATATGTCCAGAATTATCACAAAGAGGATCATCCCCATACTGCTGCTGGTGATGCTGTGTATCGGGATGTTCCCCACAGCTTTTGCCGAAGAAGAAATCATGATAGCTGATACACCCGCAGCCACACAGATTGAAGTAGTGCAGGATTCATCAGACGCGGATATCACCATCGTTCCCAATGAGGATGCCGGTGATTTGATTGCAGATGAAGGACCGGACAGCGCTCCTGTTGATGAAAGCTCTTCATCAGGCGCGGATTTTTCCAGCACGGGCAGCTCGGAAGTTCCCGCACCATCGAGTTCCGAAGCGTCATCTCCCAGCTGTGCTGTTTCTGACAGCGCAATATCTTCCAGCAGCGAGATTGTCATTCCCGATTCCTCCAGTACGAGCAGCACGTCGGTAGTCTCAGCAGACGAAAGTGAAACAATTCCCGAGGAAACAGGCACAAGCGATGAAAAAGTTCCTGCAGAAACATCAGTGGAAATCGTTCGCATGAGAGGAGCTTCTTTGCTTTCGGCATCCGCAGCCAGTGCCGGAAAACTATCCTGGACCAAACACCCGGAATATCAGTACGACGCCAGCCAGGGGCTTAGCTCCGTCGATATGCAGCCGTGGCCGACGGCCACAATCAACGGGCAGATTGCATACTGCGTCCAGCCCGAAAATCTCAACACACATGGCAGTAAACCCTACGCCCCCATTCAGTACGACCATCTTTCCAGCACGCAGCGGTATGCGATTGGTTACGCTATGCTGTATGGAGCCCAGGACACCGGCAACATCCCTTTCCATATTGCGACGCAGACCATCATTTGGGAAATCGTCCACGGGTATATGGATGCCAAGCCCAGCCTTGAGATTACAAAGGTGGATGCCGATGACCCCGCGATCAAGCTTGAGGGCGCCGCATTTCGGATTGCACAGCGCGGCAGCAAAGATTATCAGGATATCACCACCGGTCCCGATGGCGTTGCCCGCCTGACCGGCATGGAGCCGGATTACTATGTTGTCACGGAAATTACGGCCCCCAACGGATATATCCTGTCGGACGAAGAGCATACGGTGGAAATCGTCGAAGGCCAGGTCACAACAATCACACTGTCCAACCAGAAAAAGCCCTCTCTGTCCATCTTGAAAACAGACAGCGTCACCGAACAACCGCTTGCCAATGCAACATTTGAAATCGGATATAAAAACGGAGAAACAATCGGCCGTTTTACTTCCGACGAAGACGGTTTCGTACATCTGCCTCAAATCAACCCCGGCCTGATTGTCGTCACGGAGATCACAGCCCCGGACGGGTACATCATCGACCTGCAGGAGCAGGAGGTCCTGTTGAATCCGGGCGAAGAAAAAACACTGCGTTTTGAAAACACGCCCGCCAGCCCCATCATCCTTAAAAAAGTGGACATGGAAGGAACCCCGCTGACCGGTGCCATGTTCCGCCTGACCAAAATGAACGGGGAACTGGTCGGTGAGTATACCACAGGACGCAATGGTTTTGTAACGGTTCCGGAGCTGAATCCCGGCTGGTATGTAGCCGTTGAAAGCAAAGCGCCGGACGGCTACAAACTGAACAGCACACCGCAAAAGGTGGAGCTGAAAGCCGGTGAGCCCGCCATTCTGGAGTTTGAGAATGAGGAACTGCCCCATCTGCAAATCTACAAATATGATTCTGTCGCGAAAAAGCCGCTTGCGGGTGTGACAATCCGCGTGGAAAAGCTGGACGGCGAGCGCATTGGAGATTTTAAGACCAACCAGGCAGGCCTGATTGCCATTCCCGAGCTGGAACCCGGCGCCTACGTCTGTTATGAAATCGCCACCGTGCCGGGCTACCAGTTGGATATGACACCTCAGACCGTGGAGCTCGACGCGGATGGCCGCGGCTATGTGGAATTTGCCAATATCCCGCTTGCCGGCCTGACACTGCAGAAAATCGACGGCGTGACAAATGCCGGGATCGGCGGCGTGGAATTCCTTGTAACAAAGCTGGATGGCGGGGAGATTGGTGTTTACACGACGGACGGCAACGGCCGCATTTTCATTCCCTATCTTGAAGAGCAATATGTCAGGGTGCGGGAGATCCGCGTGCCTGACGGGTATAAGCTCGACACGACAGAGAAAATTGTAGAGCTCAAGGCCGGAGAGGCCAACGCAGTAGAATTTGAAAATCACCCCTATCCCTACCTTGTCATTTACAAGCTGGGGGACGATGGCCAGCCGCTGCCCGGCGTATCGTTTAAAATCACCAATGACGCGGGTCGCGAACTGGGTACTTACACCACCAACAGTGCGGGCCGGATCGTGCTGACAGGGATCGACGAAGGCCACTACGTTGTGCAGGAAGCGGAGGCGGCCGAAGGATATGAGCTGGACGCCACGCCTTATGACGTATACCTCCAGTGGGGCAAGACCACCCAGATTAAACTGAAAAACAAGGAACTTGGTTCTCTTTCGCTGGTAAAGGTGTCTGCAGAAAATGAAAAGCAGGTGCTCCCCGGCGCCAGCTTCCTGCTGTATGACGAAAAAGGAAGCTTAATCGGCGAATACACGACGGATGAAAACGGCGAAATTCTGCTGGATCATGTGTTAAAGGCCGGGATTTACACACTGAAAGAAATCAAGGCTCCGGATGGATTCGTACTGGACGAACAGACGCAGAAAGTGGAAATCAAAAACGGCGCCACAATACGGCTCACCTGCAAATGCCGGATACCGTCAATATCATGGCCCCCGAGGAAGCATGGTTTGACTTCACGGCGGGCTGGCTTCTGGCAGTGATCTGCGGGCTTATCATGCTCTTTCAGGTATTCAAACTGTTCTTCGAGATCGGCGAACGATATGTCGTGCTGAGCGTACTGGTCTTCTTCGCCCCGGTGGCGTTCGCCATGGGCGGCAGCCGGTCTACAGAAGATATCTTCAAGGGCTGGGCCCGTATGTTCGGCAGTATGTGCGTGGTTATGGTAATTGGAACGTGATTTTTGTGAGATGGCGTCATGCCTGTTAGATCAAATACCGTGAGAAAGAAGGTAATCCTGTGCACAACAATTATATTATCCCGGTAAACTTTACGGACGCCGGCAAGCTGTTGGGGACATTTCCTGTCCGAAACAGTATCGAGGCGCTCTGTCTGCTGGTTCCGGTCGCTTTGATATGCCTGAATCTTCCCGGCCTTTCCTTTACCATGAGGCTGATGCTCACAGTCGGAATCGCCGTTATTATCTGCGGCGTCGCGCTGGTCGGTATCAACGACGATTCACTGTCGCAGTTTTTATCCGCGTGGCTGCGCTGGCGGCGCAAGCGGGCAGTGATATTTTATCGAGGGAAGTAGAAACAGGAGGAAAGCAATGAAATTTAAAGAATGGCTTTTGGGCGTGCCGCAAAAAACTTTCGACCTGCCAGCACAAGAAAAAGGAAGCACGGAAGGGTGGCTTCCTGTTGCCGATATCCGAAACGGTGTGATACTTCTCAAGAATGGGCGGATCGTAAAAATTCTGGAAGTGCTGCCGGTCCTGTTCGACCTGAAATCGGATATGGAAAAGGAAAATCTAGTCTACTACTTTGCCAGCTACCTGAAAATTGCACCCGCCCATCTGCAGATTCGCATTGTGAACCGTCCGGCCGATATCCGCTACTATACAAAGCGCATGGAGGATTATGAAAAAGATGAGTCCTCCGAAACCTGCCGGGCGTTGATCCGCGACAACATTCAGGAGGTGGAACATCTTGCGCGGAACGAAGCCCTCAACATCCGTATTTTCCTGATTTTTCAGCTGGAGCCGGACATGAAGCTGCGTGGCAGCACCTTGGAAGCCGCCGCGGAACGCATGTATGAGGAAGCGCAAACTGCCCGCAGGTATCTCGACATGTGTGGGCTGGAGGTTTTAGCGCCGCAGTACGAAGATAATTTCCAGTTGGAACTCCTTTATCAACTGCTCAACCCCAATACAAGCCGCAGCATCCCATTGCCGCTGCATATCTTTGATACAGTGTCCACTTTCGCCGGTATAACAGAGGAAGAAATGCGCCGTCAAGCACAGACAATCGTAGAGGATAGGTTTCAAGAGGACGCTGCATCTTCTCTCCTGGACGAAGAACCCGAACAAGAAAGCCTTCCGGCCATTTCTGAGCCGGATGCAGAAACTGGGAATGAGCCGCCTGAGGAAGATGGTTCTTCCGACATCAGAATCATAGACGGCGCATGGACAGTTGCGCCGATTCCCCGGATGCCGCGCAGAAAAAAGGCGAAAATACCTCGTCATGAAAAAAAGCTGAAAGAGCCTCAACCCGTTAAGACCGGAAGACAGAACAAACAGCGGCGCAAGCACGCCAAAAAGGCAAAGGAAGTGACGCCGGATTACAGGCCCCTGCAATCCGGCGTCGTCACTGTGCCGGATCTGCTGGCCCCGGCCAATATACAGCGGGAACATAAGCATTTCATCATCGTGGACGACATTTATCACAGCTATCTGTACATTACCGGCTATGGTTACGAGCGCATTGTTTCAAGCGGTTGGCTCAATCCGCTCGTGCAAATGGGCGACGGGGTAAATATGAGCTTTTTCATCAGCCGCCAGCCCAAAGACCGCGTCCTTTCAAAAATATCCCAGACGACTGTGTTCAACCGGGCAAGAATGCGCGATGTGGACGATACGCGCCAGGATTTTGAGGAGCTGGATTCCGCAATTACTTCCGGCCTTTTTCTCAAGGATCAAATGAACCGCAATAACGAGGATTTTTACTATATGTCCACATTGGTCGAGGTGACTGCGCCCAGCGCGGAGATCCTTGAACAGCGGCTCTCTGATACACAGTCTTATCTTGCTTCACTCGGGCTGATTTCCAAAGGCTGCGATTTTCAGCAGGAGGAGGCGTACCTCTCCTGCTTACCGCTGCTTTCTCTGTCGCCTCCACTGGAGCGGAAAAGCCGCCGCAACATTCTCACGACCGGTCTCGCCGCCTCTTTCCCCTTTTCGTCCTACCAGGTCAATGATATGAACGGTGTGATTTTCGGCGTCAACATGCAGAACAATTCCCTGTGCTGCATCGACCCTTTCGACGATGAAAAGTACGAAAACGCCGGCATCGCGGTATTTGGACGGACCGGGGCCGGAAAGACAATGCTGCTGCAATGCCTCGCCTCACGGCTGCGCGAACAGAATGTGCGCATTTTCATCGTGGCCCCGCAGAAAGGTTTTGAATATCGTCCGCTGTGTGAAAAAATCGGCGGCGTTTATATCAAGCTGGCGCCGTCCTCCCGGGACTGTATCAACATCATGGAAATATGGCGGCGTACGCTGGATCCGGATGAAGAGCTCGGCCGCCTGTCGAGCCGCAACGATTCCCTGCTGGCGGATAAGATTTCAATGCTGCACGCTTTCTTCTCACTTCTGAAACAGGATATTTCAGAGGAAGATAAAAATCTGCTAGACGCGGCTTTCGTTGAGTGCTATGCGCAGTTTGGCATTACGCACGAAAACGCCAGTGTCTTTGATGTAGACGGCAATCGAAAAACCATGCCCACGCTTTGCGATTTATACCGCTTGCTCCAAAGCCGTCCGGAAGTCGCTCATCTCTCCGTACTTTTGACCCGGTTCGTGAGCGGCAGCGCCAAAAGCCTGGGAGGGCAGACAAATGTATCGCTCGACAATGATTATGTCGTGATTGACATCAGCGACATCGGGAAAGATTTGCAGCCCATTGGCGCGCTGATCTCCATCAGTTCATGCAGCGACCGGTGCACGGAAAACCGCCTGCGCCGGAAGTTCATCATGATGGACGAGCTCTGGACGCTAATCGGCGCAGGTTCCAATCCTCAGGTGGCGGAACGCGTCGTACAGATCGCCAAGCTGATCCGTTCATATGGGGCGGGGTTCCTCAATGCAACGCAGGACCTTCTCGACTATTTCGCGTTGGAAGACGGCAAATACGGCAAGCTGATTTTGAATGCCTGCCGCATCAAAATCGTGCTGCCGCTGGAAGAGGACGAGGCTCGGTTGGTGCAGCAGAAATTAAATCTGTCTGACGCGGAAACCTTGCAAATCATCCGCAACCGCCGGGGCGAGGGGCTGCTCTGCATCGGCCAGAACCGTTTCAGCGTCGCGTTCCGGCCGACGAAACTAGAATATGAACTCATCACTACGTCGCGTAAGGATTTGGAGCGCATCGCTGCTCAAAACCGCAGGTAAACTGCAGCAGGGCCATGAGCTTCGGGAAAGGAGAGCCAATGCGCCGGGAAAGCGCGTAATACGCAAAAAAACAATAAAAAAATACGTAGGAGAGTGCTACCATCACTATGATTTTGTCATTATTAATCATCGCGGGGGCGATGACGCTTTCCGTGTATGCCTGTATTGCCGTTGGGGCGCAGGCAGAAGAGGAATGGAACCTGCAGTGCATGCAATCCGCCTTAAAAGACGATTCGGCCAATCATCATATAAAACTGTAAACGCTGCTTTTTGAACAATCGGAGAACAGCGTTTTTGATGAAGGAAATATGTATCAATTGAGGAATACCATAGAGGCACAAATTACCTTGCGGTGGATGGTTTAAAGTCAGCAAAACAAAGAGCGCTTACGGTTCGTGAAAAAATCGTCCGGACAGGGCAAACCGCGATTTGAGAAGGAATTTCAAATTTGCCAGAAGCCCTTACCCCAATTAAGAAAGAAGGCCGTTGATTTGAAAAGTTCATCCGAACAATCTGTGCTTTTGCCGCAGGCTCAGAAAACACTTCTGAATCTTAGCGCATTTTATACTTCCGGCGGTCAAGACCTCCACGCCCTCCATTCAGCGCTGGCACAGGCAGAAGAGCTTGCGATTGGCCTGCGAACTGCATATGAAGCTACATACTGTAACAGATCTGCTGGCCGGGCTGTACCCACCGCACCAATTTTGCGGAATATCGACGGAAGAATTTCTGTCAACGAATATGGTTGGCTGCACATAGAACTGGCTATGCTGCTGCCTCACTGCCAATACCAAACGCCACGCTATCTGATCGATACTCTGGAGCGTCTGCTTGATGGTTATGCGCAGCATCACCAACTGCCCTGGTTTTCGAAGGCACTGCTTGCCATCGATGAATGGAGTAATATACAAAACCGACAGATATATGACCAGGACAACAAGGGCTGGAAGGCAATCCCCAACATTCTGAAAGGGCGTGTATTGGCAGATGACGACCAATATCATCTGGAAATCGCACTTCTTTCCAAGCAGGAGGAGCAACCATTCTGTCATATTTTCATCCTGCCGGCAGAGGAGGCCGACGCTTTTTTCACTCTGCGTTCAGGCAATTTTGGTTATCCCCCATAAGGGATAATCATAGGCGCGCATTATAGGGTGTTCTCAAGATTCAACGGGCGCGGCCATGTTTCGCGCGCGCCTATGTTTCTTTATCAACCATCCCGCTACAAAGCGGTTTTCCAAGGCCTGTCGCATAGGCGTTATAAAAACATAGCGCCCACCGTGTAGCACAGGGCGCGGAAAGGAGCACATTCTTGTTATATGACCTTGCCGATATTATGGCTCTGCGGTTTGCCGGGCACGTTCGCAATATACCGATTGAGTTAATCAATAAGATTACAAGCTACTCGAACATCTTTACAGAATATGACTGTTCGCCCGGTGATGCGGTGTTGGTACGTATTACCAATTACGACTATGCTAATAAGCATGTATATGGGAGGATTGTATTGAGGCTGTAACACAAAAGGCGGGAAAAAGAGATAGGCATGTATTTTTTAGAGTGCTCCTAAAAGCGCTCGCTCGGCTTCGGTGTTTCTATTTTCCCATGTGTATGCACGTTTCACAACAGACTTCTTTCAGAATGGTGTATCGCAACTTCATTCTACTAGAGTTCTGCAAGCCATGTCTTTTTATCCTCTTTTATATTTGCACAACTTATTTTACCTCTCACAAGCACATGATTTCGTTGGATGCCTACTCGATATTACTGCTCAGATCGACTATTTAACCGTTATACAAAAAAGGCAGCCAAGCACTATCGTGTATTGGCTGCCTTAAAGTGTACCGGGCATGAATTAGCTCAATTTTCATCTCATAAACGCCCAAGTATTGTAGCAACTGATTCCAATGATGACAAACATCAGTATAACAAACAGTTTCTCCACCTGTTTATTATCGATTTGCTTGTTGATCAGCCGCCCTACAACACCGCCGCCGATTCCCCCGGCCACCATCAGAACCAGCCAGAGCCATTCAAATTCCGGCACAGTTTTTGTAAACAGCGTTGTCGCAATACTCGTAATCTGCGAAACTAAAATAATGTACAAACTATTCTGGGCTGCTGTTTTTGTGGACATAGAAAAGAAATAGTACAGAACCACCAGATTAATCGGCCCGCCGCCGATTCCCAAAAAGCTTGACATGATACCAAGTGCCACACCTATTGTCACACAGGGAATTGGCCCTTGAATCTGACGTGTTTTTATATGCGCCTTGTTTACCGTATAGGCAAGCGTATAAATTGTGATGATTGCGAGACATCCAGCCTGTACACCCCCCACCATATTCGGGTTGGATGCGGCTTCCTTGGCGGCAATAAACAGTTGTTTGCCGAAAACGCCACCAATTGCCGCGCCCAGCGCCAGCGGTGTTCCTGTTTTGAAGTCCACTGTACTGTCATGTGCCAACACTCCCCTGCCAACAGAGTACAAACTCATCGAAAGCACGGTACAGCCCGACAAAAAGCTGATTGTCGACACACTGGCCATTTGGAATAAATCCAGAGTCGGTTTGATGATAACTCCGCCGCCAATTCCGCAGATCGCACCTGCTGTCGAGGCCAAAAAACTAATTAGGAACGCTAAAATTGACACTCTAAACTCCCCTCTTATCCTCTTACCACTTTTTCATACACTGCACCCAACTTCGGCCACGCATATTCAAAGAAATGCTCGTAGGCTGTGCAGTAATAATTTCGACCGATACCGTCTTGATAATAGTCTCTGTCTCTTTGGCATCCTCCACGGCACAGTTGATACCATCTGCATATCTTGCACTTTTCGTCTACTGCACAGCTCTGCTCTATAAATCCAATCTCTTTCCGTCTGGCATCTATTTGGGCAAGCGTATCTGTATTCAGATTCCCCAGCTTATACTGATCCAGCATATAGAAATCGCAAGGATACACACTGCCGTCTGCTTCCACAATATACTGCATCCCGCATATTCCTAACATGCCGCAGGCCTCCGGCGGCTGGCCGTTCAGCATCAAAAGCAGATTATCAAAATAGCGGTGATATCTTTTTCTTCCACGCATTGCATCCTGGTACCAGCAATCGAACGAAGCCTTGAGGTACTGTTCAAAGCGCTCCGGCGTCAGCGACCATGGCTGCTGACCCCGCGGTTCATCCAGAGGGTCTAAGCAAGGGATATACTGCTGATAATCAAATCCGCTGCGAACGAAAAAGTTATACGCCTTACGATAGTTCTTCGCAGTGTCCGCTGTGACAACCGTTAAGATATTCGTATCCACTCCATGACTTTTTAACAGTTGCAATGCGTGCATCACTCTGCTGTATGTTCCTTTTCCGACAGTGTCCGGCCTGTTTGCATCGTGCAGCTCTTTCGGGCCGTCCAATGAAATACCGACCAGAAAATGATTTTCTGCAAAGAATTCGCACCATTCATCATCAATCAAAAGACCATTCGTTTGTATGGCAAAAGAGATGCTGCAATGATTCACGTTTTTTCCTTTACAGATGCTGATTGCCTGCCGAAAGAACGGCAGACCCGCCAATGTTGGTTCCCCGCCCTGGAATGCAATCGTGCATGACCGAGTTGCTTCCGATAAAACCTTTTCCAGCACAGAATGGAGTGTGTCGAAGGACATAAGGCCATAATTCGCTATGGCGCGCTTTTTTGTTTCATCCGCATAAAAACAATATTTACAGCGCATATTGCACAAACCGCTCGCTGGTTTCAACATGAGGTGAATCTCTTGCATTTTAATGTTCATTCCTTGTATTAAGATAATAGCAACCATCCGGCAGACAATGGTAATATCAACAGTAAGCTAGGAATCATGTTAGCAATGGGTACGTTTTTGATACCACTGACACGCAGGCCTGCTGCCATAGTGAGCACACCGCCACAGGCCATGAAGTCCTGTAGCATGGCGGGGGTGACAAAGGGTGCCAGCATGCCAGCGGCCCCAAACAGAATTCCCAACACGGCGGCCATAGGTAGCGCTACCGCAGCTACCGCCACACCTAGGGTGACGGCGAACACCGCGGCAGTACAGAAGTCCAGCACTGCCTTGGACAGCAGGATACCGGCGTTGCCGCTCATGCCCTCCACAAGCACGCCGTAAATGCCGAAGCCGCTGGCGCAGAACAGCACCACCACGGTGATGAAGTGGTCCATCTCAAACCCTTCGCCGTGGGGCAGGCGACACACCGCCTTGCCAAACAAATGGGTGATGTGCTTTTCCATCTGCAGCACCTCGCCCAGCAGCGTGCCGAAGATGACTGCCATGACCACGGGTGTCATGGCGCTTGCTTTCACGATGGAATTGATACCGATGGCCATGGAGGAAAACCCCAGCACTACGGTAATGTTCCGGCTGATGCGCTGGGGCAGCCGGGGGCCCAGGGCCGCGCCGGCAAGGCCGCCCAGCAGCACGCCGATACAGTCGGTCAGCAATCCGATGGGCATGGGCGTCACCTCAGCCAAGGCGCGCCAGCACATCGTCGGCGCGCACATCGGCAAAGCCAGGCAGCACGATGTCTGCTTGGGACAAAATCTCCGGGCTGCCGATGCCCACGGCCTTCATACCGGCGTTGTGGGCTGCCTCAACACCGGCCGCGGCGTCCTCAAACACCACACAGGCCCCGGCGGGGAGGCACAGCTCCTCGGCACCCCGCAGGAACACCTCTGGGTCCGGTTTGGCCCGGCTGACTTTGGTACCGTCCACCATGGCGTCGAACAGCCCGGCAATACCCAACCTGTCCAGAATGAGGGGCGAATTCTTGCTGGCCGACCCCAAGGCGATCTTATACCCTTTCGCTCTGGCATCAGCGAGGAAAGCCCGCACACCGGGCAGCAGGTCATTCTCAGTCAACCTTTTGATGTAAGAGACATACAAATCATTTTTCTTTTGGCAGTTAGCCTCCTTTTCCGCTTCATCCATGGTGCGGCGGCCCAGCTCCAGAATGATGTCAAAGCTGGCCATCCGGCTGACGCCTTTCAGCCGCTCATTGTCCTGCCGGGTAAAAGGAATGCCTAATTCGTCCGACAGGGCTTTCCAGGCCAGATAGTGATATTTCGCCGTGTCCACGATCACGCCGTCCAAATCGAACAGCAGTCCTTGATAATCCATCATAATCTTCTCCTCACAGGCCGGCAATGCAGATCTCCGGATTCACCCGAGCAGTGGTGGGGTTTTCCCTCCACCGCTCGCTCTCGTCCAGGCCCACCGCCTGTTCATAAGCGATGAACAGCTGGGCATCCCGGGCCTGGCGGGCCTGATTTTTTTCGTATTCCTCCGGCACCGGCGACACTCGGGCTGCCAAGGCGCGGAACTGCGCCAGCAGCGCAGGCTCTTCGTCGGCCAGGTTGTGTTGTTCCAGCGGATCGGCCTTCACGTCAAACAGCATATCCTGGGCTTCACAGCCCCGGTAGGTAATGAATTTATACGCTCCCCGGCGCAGCATCATGCAGTAGCGGTAACCGTCGGTGCCCTTCTCCATGTACTCGCTGTACACGGCGCGGGCTTTGTCCATGGCCGCACCAGCTAGCGCGGGGGCCAGGCTGATGCCGTCCGCGTCCGCGGGTGTCTCGACACCCGCCCATTCACACAGTGTGGGGCCCAGGTCCAGAATGCTGGCAGGGGCTGTTTCCACATGGCCGGCGGCCACGCCGTCGCCGGCCAGTACCAGGGGGATCTTGACGGACTTTTCAAAAAAAGTTTCCTTGCCGTAGAAGTCCCGCTCCCCGGCTTGATCGCCATGGTCAGACAGATAGCCGAACAATTTCCCCCTGTCCCGTCCGGCCGAAAAGGCGTCAAAGGCCGCGCGCACCCGGCCAATCTGCCCGTCCATGCACTCCACCATACCGCAGTAGGCGGCGCGCACGCCCCGGGCCACCTCTTCCGTGGCTTCCACGCGGTGGGCCCGCAGATAGGCGTTCAGCGCTTCCGGCGCCTGGCCGCGCAGGAACGGAAGCTCTACCCTGTCCCAATATTTTTGGAACAATTCCGGCGGCGCCACATAGGGGAAGTGGGGTCCGTAAGTGCCCACCAGGATGAACTGGGGCTTTTCGTGAGACTGTGTCAGATATTCTTCAGCCGCCCGGATCACCAGTTCATCATAATGCAATACGGGGGACTCTCCCCCACCCACCACCTGGGGCGCCCACTTGCCGGCAAAGGTGCGGGCAAACACGCCGCGCTCAGCTTTGATATGTTCAGGACGCGTCCAAGTGACCAAGGTGATATCCGGCGCGATTCGCTTGGTAAAACCGTGGCGCTGATCCTGCCCAATAAAGTGCATGCGCCCCACCAGCACCGTCTCATACCCAGCCGCCGCCAGATGATGCAGAAAAGTCGGCTGGGTGTCGGGCAGGGTGTCCACATTGGTAAAGATGCCCGTGTGGGACGGCCGTGTGCCGGACAGCATAGCCATGCGCGCGGGCACGCACAACGGACAGGCTGTATAGGTCTCGTTGAAACTGGTTCCCTCCCGGCGCAGGACATCCAGGTTGGGCGTGTCCACAGGAATCTCGGCACCGCCCATGAATTGAGGCGCGTGCTGGTCGCTCATGAACAGGAGGATATCCGGATGGTTCATGCTTTTCCCTCCTGCGGCCGCAGCGGCAGCCCATGGTAAACGCTGCTTTGTTCCTTGCCCGGTCCACCGACCAGGGAGGTGACGCACACCTCCGGCGGCCGCTTTGCCTCCTCGGGATAATCACGGTAGCGCTCACGGTCGTCGTAGCCCGTCTGCTTCTCAAAAGCAGCCAAGACCCGCGCCCGTTTGGTATGCTGTGCCTGTAGCGCCTCTGCCGCGGCCGGGTCCGTCGCTTGGCGCAGCAGCCAGCGGAATTCTTCGCACATCCCGGGCCGCGCCGCGGCCAGATTATTCTGTTCCAGTGGGTCGGCTGCCACGTCGAATAGCATGTCCTGACTCTCATAGCCGTGATAGGTAATAAATTTATAAGTTCCCCGACGCGCCATGCAGCCGTAGGTCCAGCGGCCGTCGGGGCCTTTGTCCATGCTCTCGCTCAGCACGGCGCGCCCCCTCGGCCCGTCCTCTCCGCGCAGGATCGACGCTAGGCTTTGGCCGTCCGCCCGCTCGGGTGTTTCCGCGCCGGCCCAGGCGCATACCGTGGGACCCACATCCAGGATACTCACCGGTTCATCCCAGCGTCGGCCCGCCGCCACGCCGGTGCCGGCCAGCAGCAGGGGGATCTTGACCGATTTTTCAAAAAATGTTTTCTTGCCGAACACTCCGTGCTCACCGATGGTGTCCCCGTGATCGGACAGATAGCCGAACAGATGGGGTGTTCCCCTGCCGCCCACAAAGGCGCTGAATGCCCGGCGAACGCGGCCCACCAGGCCGTCCGTGTGCTCCACCATGCCCTTGTAGGCGGCTTGGCAGGCCAGGCCCACTTCCGGGCGGATATCCGGCTCTTGCAGGGCGCACAGCACGGGATTCATAAAGTCATCTCTGGTGCCGAAGGTAGCGGGCAGGCGGGCGGTTTTTAAGTATTTATAGAACAGTTCCGGCGGCGCCACATAGGGGAAGTGGGGCCCGTAGGTGCCTACTAGGATAAACTGGGGTTTCTCGTGGGGCCGGGCCAGGTATTCCTCGGCCGCCCGCGTGACCATTTCATCATAGCACAGCACCGGCGATTGGCCCCCGCCCACCACATGGGTGCACCATTTATATCCCATGGTCTGGGTATGCACACCGAAATCCTCTACAAGCCAGGGCGGGCGTACCCAGCCGCTGTTTGTAAAATCGGGCGCGGTGCGCCTGGTAAAGCCGTGGCGCTGATCCGGGCCGATAAAGTGCATACGGCCCACCAGCACTGTTTCGTATCCGGCCGCCGCCAGATGGTGCAGGAATGTGGGTAGCGTGTCGGGTAAAGCGTCGTTGTTGGTAAAGATGCCCGTGCGGGCTGCCCGCATGCCGGACAGCATGGCCATGCGCGCGGGCACGCACAGCGGGCAGGCTGTGTAAGCTTCGCTGAAACTGGTCCCCTCCCGGCGCAAGGCATCCAGATTGGGCGTATCCACTTCCATCTCGGCCCCAGCCATAAACTGGGGCGCGTGCTGGTCGCTCATGAACAATAAAATGTCCGGTCGCATACAACCACTCCTTTTCATAAAAATTTCAGCGCTTTTTCACAAAGGTGGCAAAAGCCCGCAGGCTGTCATCTGCCTGGGGATACACGCCGCATTGATCCACAAAAGCATGGGCCATGCCGCAGTAGTTCATCAGCGTCACCGGGACGCCGGCCGCGGCCAAGCGGGCCGCGTAGGCACGGCACTGCTGGGTTAGGTAGTCGTACTGCGCGGCGATAAGCAGCGTTTCGGGCAGCCGGGAAAAATCGCTGTCCCATAGGGGCGACACCGCCTTGTCCCTTGTGGAAACGCCCGCGGGCACATAATTCACCTCACTGCGGCGGCCCGCGTTGTAAATGGCCAGAACGCGCGGCTCAATCAGATGTTTCTGGCTGTCGTCATAGCAGTAATCCTCCAGGGAAAAGCGGAAGCCCTCCAGCCCCTCGATGTCGCGCACGGCCAGGGCTGGGTAATACAGTACCTGGTGGCGCACCATGCCGGTTCCCAGATCCCTGTCCCGATGGGCGCACAGGGCGGCCAGGTTACCGCCGGCACTGTCGCCGGCCACGGTGATGCGCCCTTTATCGATCCCCAGCTCGTCGGCATGGGCATATACATGCGTCAGCACGGCCCAGGCGTCCTCGGGCCCGGCGGGCCATGGGTGTTCGGGCGCCAGACGGTACTCAGGGTTCACCACCAGCGCGTCCGCCTCCTGGGCCAGAAAGCGGCAGAAAGGCTGCACAATGGCCCGGCTACCGTACTGCCAGCCGCCGCCGTGGAAATAGACGATACAGGGGCGCGGCCCGGCTGCCGGGGCGGACGGGCGGCACAGTGTCGCGGGGACGGGGCTTCCCGGGGCGGGCAGTCGGTCTTCCCACTGTTCCAGAGGTGCCGTGGCGATCTCTCTGCCCTCGGGGCCATGGGCCTTTTGCAGGGCGCGCACGCGGGGGATATCCCCGGCGCGGATAGCCGCGACTTTTTCATCGGGCCGGCCGCCGGCCGCCTCGATTTGTGCCAGCAGTTCGTCGCTCAAAAAGCCGATGCGGCCGCCGGGTAGCAGTTTCAGCACATGGTCTACGCCGTCCTGGCGCCAACGCAGGGACGGGATATCCGTTTCCATGCCGCGCACCTCCCCTTACAGATGAGCGTCCCACTTGCCGCAGAACGCGTCCACGGGGCTTTTTCCCTTGAAGGCGCTGCGGCCGGTGAGCTTCTCCACCAGCTGATGGATACAGTGGTCGTTGTTGCTGTAGCAGTTGATGTACGTTTTCACCCGTGGAAAATCCAGCAGATGGTAGGGATTCTCCAGGCTGACGAACACCGTAGGCACGTCGTTGATATAGTGGCCGCAGTCGGCGCCCATGGGCTGCTTCCACTCGATGCGCACCACGGTCTGGTTGCTTTTTGTGGAAAGATTGGCTACATAAAGGATGAGGTCGTACCCTTTCACCACTTCCTCGTATTTGGTGGTGAACCCCTCCCCATAGGGCTGGGACACGAACTCCTCCACCTGGAAGCCCTCGGCTTCCAGCAGACTTTTTACCTTGGCACAGGCGGGCTGCACCTTGTAGTTGCCCTCGCCGCCTACCGGCGGTTCCACTGTGTAGAAGAGGATGCGCGGATAGCGCTGCGGGGTGATAGGCAACACGCCGGGCTGTTCCTTCACCAGGGTGATGGCTTTGTCAGCGCACTCCTCTGCCCAAGCTTGGTGCCGGGCGCAGCCCACCACCTGGCCGGCTATTTCGGCGCTGATGGGCCGGAGGCCCTTGTGCAGCCCCAGGGCGGCTTTGGTGGCTAGGATGCGGGTGACCGCCTCGTCCAGGCGCTGGGGCGTGATGATGCCCTGCCGGATACCGTCCAGCATGAAGCCATAGTCCTCCTCCAAATTGCGGGCAAAGAGGAACATGTCTGCGCCGCGGGCGATGCTCTCGGGCACGGCGTGGCGGCGGCTCATGGCCAAGGTATAGCCGGCCATGGTGGTGGCGTCGGTGCAGATAAGGCCGTTGAAGCCCAAATTGTCGCGCAGAAGGCCCTGCATCAGCTCAGGGCTGAGGGTACCGGGCATAATGTCCTCATCTCTGATGCCCGGGTTGAGGCGCCGCGTCCAGGCGGGCTGCATGATGTGGCCTACCATGGCCGTCAGGGTTCCGGCCTCGATGCCGGCCTTGTACGCCGCGCCATAGGTAGCCATCCACGTGTCGCAGTCCATATCGTTGATGGAGGTGACCAGGTGCTGGTCGCGCTCGTCTTGGCCGTCGCCGGGGAAATGCTTGATGGACGCGGCCAGGCCCAGCTCCTGGACCCGCTTTACATACGCTTCGCCCATGCGCCTCACGCGCGCGGGGTCACTGCCAAAGGTGCGTGTGTTGGTGATGGGGTTACGGAAGTTCGTGTCGATGTCGATGATGGGGGCGAATGCCCAGTTGGCGCCCACGGCCGCCGCCTCGCGGGCACAGGCTTCAGCCATGTTGGCGGCTATCTGTACGTCGTCCGTGGCGGCGATCTCCATGGGCGAGCCCACCAGCGTGCCCTCCGTCACAATACCGTTGCCTCCCTTTTCCAGGTTTGCCGCGATCAGAAGGGGCACTTTGCTGCGCACGCGCAGTGCCTGGGTGGCCGCCACCGCGCGGGCTGTGGACACCACGCGGTACATGCAGCCGCCGGGCGACAGAATGCCGTACACATAGTCGAACTCCTCGGGTTTGGCCTCTTTGAACAGCACGCAGAACAGCTGCCCGGTCTTTTCCTCGGTGGTCATGCCCGCCAGGGTGTTTTCCACCCAGGCAATGGCATCGTTGTCCAGATAAAATGGATTTGCCTTCAGATCGATCATCGCTTTTCCCTCATTTCGTCGTTTTGGGGCGTGTCATTCCTCGGGTTTGTCCACGAAGAGATACGCCAGCGGGTCCGTGGGCAGGCTCTGTGCGCCTGTCCGTTCCCGCGTTTTACGCCGGCGCGATACACACAGCACCAGCGCGGCCACCGCCGCGCCGCCGCCCAGCAGGGCCATCAGCGGCATCAAAGCTGTACCAATACTCATAATTTTGCCTCCCGGCGCGTCCGCCTGCGGCGCGGGCCGTGCCATCCCCTTTAGGATAGCAGAAACCCGCGCCTTCGCTCTATTGATTTGACGACGAAGATTTTCATCTTTCCGGCTTTTTCAAGCCAAAGCGCTCGTACACCTCCTCCGGGGCGTCATTCTCGGCACACAGGCGGGCCATGGCGTCCAGCAGCTCGGCCTTTTTATCTGCGTTTTCCAGTTGGTGCTGCTGGGCGGGGTCGGCCTGCAGGTCGAACAGCAGGTCCTCCCCCTCGGCCTGGGCTTTGGCGAAGCGGGGATTCACGCGGGATTCGATTTTCATCACCGGTGCGCCCTTGGTAAAACTGAAACCCGGGTGCAAAGTGGTGGAGCGCATCTCTTCCACCGAGAAGGGCGCCCGCATGTGGGTAGGCATGTGGGTATATTCATACATCTGCACGGTGCTGTCAGCCACCGCACGTAGCAGCACCCAGCGGCCGTCCGTGATGCCCACGGGCGCGCCGTGGTAGCCAAACAGTGCGTGCCGGCGCACCGGCACGTCGCCGGCGATGACACCGGCCAGGGGCTTGCCCGTCATATCGGCCGGGATGTCCACGCCGAAAAAGTCAAGCAAGGTGGGTGCCAAGTCAATGGTCTGCACCAAGGCACGACGGCGCTGCCCCGCGGCGCCGGGGCAGCGGGGGTCCCAGATAAACAGAGGCGTGTGCACCAGCTCCTCATAGTTGGGCGCCGCGCCCTTGCCCCACCAATCGTGCTCGGCCAAAAAGAAGCCGTGGTCGGTGTTGACGATCAGCATGGTGTCCTTCCACAAATCCAGCTCGTCCATCTTGTCCAGCACACGGCCCAGCTGCTGGTCGCAGAACTCCGTCAGGGCATAATACTTTTTCCGCATATTCTCCACGGTCTTCTCGTCCTCGTCCACTTTGGCGTAAGGGGGCCAGTCGGGCACAAATGGGTCGTCCGGGCTGAAATAGCGGCCGTCGAAGTCCTGGGGTGCGGTAAAAGGCTCGTGGGGGTCAAATGTCTCGATCTGCAAAAACCAATTGTCAAATCTTCCGTTGCGCTGCAAAAAGTCGATGCCGTTATCGAAGGTCTGGTGCATGGCGAAGTCCCCATCCGTCTGCCAACGCTGACGGTTGTGGTCATTCTGCCAGCCGCCCTTGCGGCGCATGGCCGCAAGGGTACCGTTCATGTTTTTGGTGCCGATCAAGTGAGGCGAATATTCGGCGGGCGGCGGGGTCAAATCGGCCACCCAGGTATCGCTCTCCTGGCCGCGGTAGCACTCCCAGGAGGAGTAACGGCTGTGGTAGGTACACCCGCCGTCTTCTACATAGTGGTAATGATCCGTGGCCAAGTGAGTATAAATACCGTTTTCTTTCAGAAGCTGCGGCATGGAATCGTCAAAAGGCTCGATGGGTCCCCAATCCCGGTGCAGGAAATTATAGCGCCCCGTGTGCAGTTCCCGCCGGGCGGGCATGCAGGGCAGACTCCCCACATAGCTACAGTCAAACTGCACCGTGCGGGCGGCCAGCCGCTCAAAATTGGGAGTGGGGATGGGGCCTCCGTTTACGCTCAGAAGGTCCCGGCGCAAGGAGTCATACATCACCATGATCGCTTTCATTTGGCTCAATCCTTTCTTCCAGACCCGCTCAGTGGCGGAAGGTATAAGCCCGCAGTCGCTGGATAATCTCCGGGCGCTCATCAAAGATATTGTGCAGTTCCTGGGGGTCACTGCGCAGATCGTACAGCTCGTCGGTGTCGTTCCAGTTGCGGATCCACTTGTAGCGGCCGTCGTAAATCATCAGGCTGTTCAGCAGTTCACTGATCTGTACCTCGTGGGGCTGAGCCTCTTCCCCGTTCTCGCCCCGCAAAAGGGGCAGCAGGCTGCGGGCATCCATCTCCCGCTCGTCCCAGGATGCACCGGCCAAGTCCAGGCAGGTGGGGGCCAGGTCCATCAGCTGTGCCAGCGCATCGGAATCGGTGCGGCTGGTCATCCAGGGGGCGCTGATTACCAGGGGCACGCGCACACTGGCCTCGTACATCACTTTCTTTTCAAGCAGGCCGTGATCCCCCAGCATCTCGCCGTGGTCGGCGCAGAAAATCACCACCGTGTTATCCTTAAGGCCCCGGCGCTCCAAGATATCCAGCAGCCGGCCCACCCATTGGTCCACTACTTCCACGCTGGCCGCGTAGCACCGGCGCACGTTCAGCGCCTGCTGGGCCGTCATGCCGCCTGTTTCCTGCGCGGCGCGCTGCTTCACCCAGGCGGGTTTCCCCGTGAAATCATCGGCAATGGGCGGGGGCAGCCGGGCGTCTTTAAAATGCTCATAATTTTCGCGGGGCGGGTCCCAGGGGTTGTGGGGGCCGGCAAAGCTGACAAAGTAGTGCCAGGGCACATCGTCCTCCACCCGCTCCAGCCAATCACAGGCCGCGCGGCCAATGAAGTTGTCCAGGAAATCCTCGTCGGGCAGCACGCTGGGTTCAGCGTAGAACCGGCGTTTTTCCCGCATGTACGATTTATAGTCCGCGTTCAGCGCCTCCAGACGGGCGGGATCCCGTTCGACCAAATAGTGCTGATACGGCCCGTTCGGCCGGATAGCGCCGTCCTCACCCCGTTTGAACCAGGCGCTGTTCATCTTGCCCTCGGTCTCGAACGGGTCGGTGAAACCATAGTGGTACATGCTGGGCATATCGCCCTTACCGCAGTATTGGTCGGCCTTGTGCAGGTCGCTCTTGCCCGCCATGCCCACCCGGTAGCCCGCTCTGCGCAGAGCCTGATAATAGGTAGCCTGCTCCGGCGGCAGCACGGCATCATGCACGGGCACTCCGCAGCGGCTGGGGTATTTGCCCGTGGCCAAGGCCGCCCGGCTGGGAGTGCACAAAGGGCAGGCACAGCAGCTTTGGGTGAACACAAGCCCCTTGTCCATAATACGTTTGATATTGGGTGTGGGAATTTTGTCCCCCATGCCGTCCAAGGTGGTGAGGCGAAATTGGTCAGCCATGATCATCAAGATATTAAGACGTTTTTCCGTCATCGATGAGACCCCTTTCTACAACAAGCGGCGGCAAATCACTTTGCCGCCGCCGTAAAATTTGTTTTGCTTTTCAGGCGGCCGCGGCAGCCATGCGTTTGGCACGGGTCGCCTTGGCCAATGCCACGCGAGCACGTTTGTCTTTCATGAACTGGAATTTATCCTCATTCATGCGGTAGATCATGAACACCAGCCACACACTGTATTTGATACAGGTCTGCAGATAGTCGCTCATACCCACGTTGGTAAATTTGGCCAGACCCAGTACCAAGAACTGCACGCTCAGCGAACCAGCCAGAATACCGATGACCGGGTTCGACTTTTTAGCCAGCCACACGCCCACGGCCATGGGGAACATGTTGGCAAATACCGTGCTGTTGGAATTCATGCCCAGCACAGGCACCAAGTTGCTCTTATATGCGGTGTCGAACACCCCGGCAATAGCCACCAGCGCGCCAGCAGTCATATAGCACAGCAAGGCATTGCGGTAGATATTGATTCCCGCGTCGTTGGCTAGCTTCTGGTTGCCTTGAATGGCGCGGCGGTTATAGCCGAACGAGCTGTATTGGAACAGATAAGTCATCACCGCCATAATAAGCAGAGTGACCAAAACGATGAACAACTTGTTGGACAGGATGCCTACACCCTGCTTACCAAAGAGGCTCAGGCCCTGTTGGTCATACACGCTAAAGGAAATGCATTCGTACACCAAACTGATGCCCAGGCCCAGCACCATGGGCAGGATACGCAGGTTGATAAACAGGAACCCGGTGAAACCACCGGCCACCATGCCCAGCAACATACTGAACATCAACACGCCCACACCGCCTAAGTTCAGGGACAGTGCCACATTGCCGCCAATGATGCAGGCCAAATACATCTGTGAACCGGTGGAAGTATCCATACGGCCCACCGGCAGGTTACAGTTCAGGCCCAAGGCGAAGCAGAACGAGGACACCAAATTGCGCATGAGGGTGGTCCAGTCCACCATGGAGTTCATGGTGTGGACGCCGCAGATCAGGGAATTCAGCACTTCCATGACCAACCACACCGCCATAGGCACGGCAATAGTGAACGCCGCATGCATGAGCAGAATATGCTTTTTCTTAAAGTCCTGCCATTTGCTCATTTGTTTCTCTCTCCTTTATCGGTTGGGACGTCCGCCCTCGTATCTATACGTTGCTTCAGGCTTTTTCCATCATCGCGCTGATGCTTTCCACATTCAGGCTGGCCATAATCTTATTGATGTCTTCGGGTGTGATGTCGGGATTATTCGTGACCAGCATGGAATCCACAAATTCTTTGCCTGCAATCCAGGTCCCGGTGTCCCTGTCATCCCAACCTTCGGTCATAGCCAATTCTTCGGGGCTGGTGATCGAAATCATCTGGAAACGATAGTTGGCAGCATTCCCGTCTGCATCCCGGCATGCAGTGTCAATGGCACCATTCAGCGCATTGTAAGTAGTTGCAAACAGACAGGCGTTCAGTGCGCTGGATGGCTTCACCGTCACCATGTCCACGCTGGGATTTCCGTTGGGGTCTTGGGTGTTGAAGGCAGTGGTCAGGGTCGTGCTGAAAGCAGCAATGCTGGCGACCTTGATGTCGATGCCGAAGGCCTGCTCCACTTCGTTCACAGCAGTGGCAGACTGGTTGTACGTCTGGCCGGAGCTAAGGAACATGGCATATTTTCCGCTCTGCAGCAAGGAAGAGATACCGGGCAGCCATGTTTCTTTGTTGGGGGAGCCCGGATACAAGGTGATCAGGATATTTTTATCGTTGGCCACATTGGTGGTCTCCGAGGAAGCAACCAACTCATCAATAGTCTTTTCATAGGTCAGCTCATATTTTTCCTGCAGTCCTTCCAAGATGGCCCGGGACACTTCAACATGCTGGACATTGCCTTGGGCAGCCAGGGAGGTGGATACCAAGAATCCTTCGCTGCCATCTTCACTGGCATTTGCCTCCAGCCAATCGCGGAACAAGTTGCCCACTTGTGCGTTGTCGGCACCCGACCAGCCTGTAAATAGGGGAAAGTCGCCTTCCATGAGTTCAGGTGCCATATCAGGGATTCCCTGTACGGTGTAAACTACATCGTTCTCCTCGCACAGGCGCGCCATCTGAGCGGAGTTGGATTTGAAGTCGATGATGGCATCCACACCAGAGTCGATGCAGTTCTCGATAAAAGTTTTGACGGCTGCGTCATCTTTCAGCACTTCGGAGAAGATGAACTTCACGTTATAAGTGGGGGCGATAAAATTTTCAAAATAGGCGCGGCGGGTGGTTACCTCGTCGTTGGCCTGCGCCTCGGCCACACCGATTACGAACTGCTTGGTCGGCGCTGGTGCGCCACTATCGGTGGCAGAGGTTGCAGAGCTGGAACCCACGGTGGATGCCGAGGCAGAAGAGGGTGTGCCGCCGCAGCCAGCCAGACTGACCAGAAGCATAGCGCCGGTCAGCACGACAGCTGCCGCGCGTTTCAGAACATTCTTTCTCATGATTTCAAATCTCCTTTTCATCAATCGTTTCTCACCGCACCGAAGTGCGTTAAAACCTTTAGAATTGTACACGTGAGGGCAGCAGTTTCTGCCGCTCACTGTTCAGGTAGACCAGCGCTAGGAAGATGACGCCGCGGATGCCCTGGATCAGGGCCGAGGACACACCCACCATCAAAAGGCCCTTGTTCAGGGCGGCCACCGTCAGGGCGCCAACCAAACCCGCATAAGCATTTGAGCGGGCACCTCCAAAGATAGACATGCCGCCCAGCACCGTGGCCAGCATCACGTCCATTCCCAAGCCATTGCCGGTCTCCACGCTGACGGCCGAAACGTCGATAACGCTGAACACTGCTGCTAGGCCCACACCCAGGCCGGTCATCAAGAAGCTGATGTAAGTAGCCTTGGCGTTGGACATGCCCGTCTGCTGGGCGCAGCTCTCATTGCCGCCCAAAAAACGCAACTCACGGCCCACCTTGGTGTAGTGATAGATGACCACACAGAAGAGGAAGTAAGCAAAAAAAGCAATATAACGGAATCCCCCATCTTCCATACCGGAACTTACTTCGTAGGGAATCTCAATCTTGCCAGCACCGCCGATCAGCAGCGTGGTGATGGCTCCATAGATCTGCGTGACCACAATTGCCACGGTGATGGTTTTGATATGGCACACCACACTCATGGTGCAGTTGAAGGCCATAAGCGCCAGGGCCGTACCTACACTGACCAGCACAAACACAGACACTGACCCGGTGGCGTTGTAGGCCAATACGCCGAGGGTGGAGGCCATGCCCAGCACAGCGCCTATGGAAATGTCTAGGTTGCCATTGGAGTAGATGAAAGCCACGCCCGTGGCGCAGGTGCCGATAATGATGGCCTGGCTAAGGATGCCCTTGAGCACGCTGGGTTTGAAAAAGCGGCCTTGGGTGGCTACGCCGAAGATAACAATCATCAACGCCAGCATCGCAAAGGGGAAAATCATCAGGAAATAGCGGTTTGAGCGGATGACCTCGACACGTTCTTTCAAGCTCAAGTGCAGCTCCCGGTCATTTGTTTTTACGGAGGCGGTTGCATTCATTGTCGGTTGTCCTCCTCAAATCATGTATTCGATGAGCGTACGGTCGTCGTATCCATCTTTGCGGAAAAATTCACCGGACACTTCGCCGTCGCGCATAATCAGCAGTCGGTCACACATCCCCATTAGCTCCGGCAGCTCCTCACTGATCATGATGATGGATTTGCCTTGCTTCTTCATGTCGTAAATCAGCTGGTACATGGCCGCCTTGACGCCGATGTCCACGCCGCGGGTGGGGCAGTCTAGGATCAGGATGTCCGCGTCGTCAGCACACCATTTGCCGAACACCACTTTCTGCTTGTTGCCGCCGGAGAGGGCACGCACTGGCTGATAAGCATTTTGGCATTTGATCATCAATGCCTTGACCTGCTTGTCCACGTAGGCCTTTTCCCTGCGGGGGCTGATGAAGGGGCCCATGTTGTTTTTGTCATAGCCCGTGGAGGCGATGTTGTTGTAAATCGAGGCGTTCAGCTCCAAGCTTTCGGTGTCGCGGTTTTTGGACACATAGCCCAGCCCGTTTTTAAAGGCCACTTGTGCGTTTTTCACCACCGTGCCGTCCTTGGTAAGTACCACCTGGCCGTCCACCACCTGATCCAGCCCGTAGAGGGCGCGGCCCACGGTGTGCATGCCGCAGTCGGACAAACCGCCGATACCTAGGATCTCCTGCTTGTGCAGTTCCAGGTCAAAACAGAGCAAGCTGTGCATGGTGGTGATGCAGTCGGCTTTCAGCACCACTTCCTCTTTATAGCCGTCATTGTCCACGCGGTAGTAGTGGCCCTTGATCTCGCGACCCACCATCTTCTGCTTGATATCGTCTGGGTCAAAATCGGCCTTGGCGATGTTGTCGATGATGACACCGTCGCGTAGCACGGTTAGCGTGTCGCACTGTTCCATCATTTCGTTGAGGTCATGGCTGATGATCATCACGGCCTTGCCCGCATCAGCCATATCGTGCATAATTTTGTAAATGATGTCACGGCCAGTCTGGCTCAGCGCGGTGGTGGTCTCGTCCACAATCAGCAGTTCAGGGTCGTTATACATGCATTTGGCAATCTCGATCAGCTTACGCTCCTGCATGTCGTACATACGGGTGGGCAGCGCTGGGTTGATATCCGTGACGCCGATTTTCTCCAGCGCCTTGCGCGCCTCGAACACCATGGCCCTTCTGTCAATAATCGGGCCTTTTTTAAAGCGTTTGTAATTGCCTAGGAAGATATTCTCCGCCACAGAGATGCCCGCGATGGTGCCCGCCTCCTGAACGATCATGCCAATGCCGGCCTCCTGCGCCTCTAGCACATCTTTGGGCCTCCAAGGCTTGTCCTTATAGAACATCTGGCCGCTGCTTGGGGGCTGCAAGCCCGCGATGATGGACGAAACGGTGGATTTACCCGAGCCGTTCTCGCCAATCAAACCGCGGATCTCGCCGGTTTTTACTGCGAAGTCCACATGGGACAACGCGATGGTCACGCCAAAGTTTTTGCACAAGTCTTTTACTTCGGCCAGCACCTTTCCTTTTTCCGGCATTGGGAACATGCCTCCTTCTCCATCTTTGCTACCCGAGCCCGCCCCGGGCTGTCTCTGGTTTTCATTATAACGGGCGGCCATTGGCGGGACTGTAGATTTTCCGAAAGCCTGCTGTCAAAATTACGACTTGATCTTTAGGTCTCTGATTTCGTTGTCGAAAAAACGATTTTTTATATGATTTTTACGACTTCTCTCGCCAGGCCCATTCGTCCTGTTAACAAATGTTAAATGTAAAACAAAGCCTTTTTATAGCAAAAAAAAGCGAAAAAGACGCTTTTTTGCATCTTTTCCGCTTTCTTTTTTTGCTCTCTTTTCCCTTTTTGCGCCGTTTAAGGCTTTTTTTGCCCGGCTAGTTCGCGACAATAATGCATCAACATCGGAAAATTGATACCGTCGGCAATCATCTGCTTTACTTCATCCGTTTTTTCCGGCGGCACCATGCCCCGCACGCGGGCCCACAACATCTCCGGTGTGAAGCGTGCGTCATGGTCAAAGGGGACCACATCGTCTGTGGCTTGCAGCCATTTCAGCATTTCCAACCGCATCTGGGTTAGCACATCGGTTAAGGCTGGGTCTTGGATGCGGTTGGTGGTCTCGCCCGGGTCTTCCCTCAGATCATACAGTTCATCATCGCCCAGAGTGCGGCTGATGTACTTGTAGCGCGCGCCGCATATCATAATACCCTTGGCGTGGGCCTCGTCGTCACTTTGGGCCCGCTGCTTTGGCCAGTAAGGTGTGACGGTGGACGCCACACCCCCGCCCTCTAAGTGATACTCGTCGCAGTGGGTTTCGCCCGGCTGGCGGCCGCCCTCGCAGAAGGCATAGTTCCGCACCTTGGCCCCGCGGTCGGCCAAAACGGGGCGCAGGCTGCGGCCAAAATGGGTGTGGCTGGGTGCCACGCCGGCAAATTCCATGGCCGTGGCGTAGAAATCCACCAGCTCCGTCAAACTGTCGCTGATGCCGGGATCCACCACCGCGCCTTTTGGGGGCTTAATGAGGAAGGGCACCCGCGTGAGGCAGTCCTCGAAGCTGTTCTGGCATTTTTCCGGCAGGTCGTAGTCCCCGGCGAAATCGCCGTGGTCGCTGAAAAAGAAAATGGCGCAGTCGTCATAGATGCCCGCCTCTTTCAGTGCCGCCATCAGGCGACCGAACTGGGCGTCGATCTTCATGCACATACCCTGATACACCGCCCGAAGCTCGTCCCAGTCGGCGTCGGTGTAATCGTTCATCCCTGCATACTTGCGGATCTCCGACAAAATCTTCGCCTTGCCGGTGCAGTCCGCCGCCCGAATACGCGGGGGCAGTTTGGCCCGGTCGATAGCGGAGAAGTAGGGCTCCTCCACCCGGTAGGGCGCATGAGGATACGTCAGGCCCAGGAACATACACAGCGGCTGTTCCTCCGGCAAATCCCGAATGCACGCGATAGCAGCGTCTACCACCTCGTCGTCGCCATTGTAATTGACGCCCCGCTCATCCAGTTTCAATTTGCCCTCGTAGTGCGAATAATAATTTTTACCGCCCGGCTCGCCGCGGGGCTCGGGATTTTCCGGGCCGGGGCCCTGCTTTTCCTGACCGCCGTAATAGATTTCATCCGCATGGCTCTCGGTCCAGCCGGGGACCTGGCCGGCGGTGAGGTCGTTGCGGTCGTTCATCCACACGTAATAACCGGCATCCTTCAACTCCTTCAGCAGCGTGGTCTCGCCGGGACGCAGCAGATGGCTCATGGTGCGGTGGCCGTGCACATGCGGATACAGACCGGTGAAAAAACTGCACCGGCTGGGCACGCACACCGGGTTTTGGCAGTAAGCATTGCGGAAGGACACGGCCTCGCTAGCGGCGAAAGCATCCAGATTGGGGGTGACGGCCGCCGGATTGCCTAGGTGCGCCAACGCGGACGAACGCATCTCGTCCGGGTTGAAAATGATAATGTGGGGGCGTTTTGCCATGGTAACGGCTCCTTTCCGGCTCAATAGCGCTCTTCCAGTTCCCGCGGATGGAGGCGGCGCAGTTCTTCGGCGCAGTCGGCGCGGTCGGTCTGCTCCAGCCGCTGGCAGTAATCGTACAGATAGCCGCGGCAATGGAAGGGACCGCCCTCGGCAATCACGTTCCATAGCGGGTCTTCGTGGGAGTGGTAGATATTATTGAGCATGTTGTCGGCCACCCAGCGCTCCAGATACCAAGCCGCGTGCCAGCACACTTCCGGATACTCTTCGGCTAGGTTTTTCGTCTCGTGGGGGTCGTCCTTCACATTGAACAGCTCTTCATCTTCGATCAGGTGATAGCCGTCGTGATAGGTGCGGATATACATCCAGTCGCCGAAGCGCACACTGCGCTGACACACATGGGCGCACTGGCTGACCACCAGATGGTCGCGGCCGCCGTCTGCGCCGGTGCGCACACAGTCCGCGTAGCTCTCGCCGTCGTAGCGGACAGGATTCTTTTTGCCCACCACCCGGTTGCAGGTGAACTCTGGCACGCCGCCCAGCAGGTCGATGAGGGTGGGCAGCAGATCCAAATTGTAGTGGAAGCCCCGGGACACCGCGTTTTTTGCGCAGCCCGGCCATTTAATGATCATGGGGATATGGGTGGTGATATAATCGGCCTCACCGTGCTCGCAATAGCTGCCCAGCTCACCCAGGTCCTCGCCGTGGTCGGAGCTGATGATGATGGCCGTATCCTCGTAGATGCCCTGCTCTTTCAGCTTCCCGAATACCTTGCCCAACTGCTGGTCCGCGTACCAGACGCCGGTGTCGTACTCGTCCACCATGGTTTTGAAATCATCCAGGTTCTTGATCTCGGTAATCTGGCGCGGCGTGGCCGGGTTGGGCACGTTGTCGTAGCCCGTCACCTCGCAGGCACAATGGCCGCCGGGCTTTGTGCGCCGGTGATGATCAAGTAGCTCCTGGGTCATCCAGGGGTCGGGCAGCGGGTCATCGGCAAAGGGCTTGCCATAATTTTCCGGCGTGCGGTAAGGGATGTGAGGGTCCCACACATGCAGGTGCAAAAACCAGTCCTTTGTCTCCCGCTTGCGGTCCAGCCAGTCCAGCGCCAGGGGGAGCACCTCGTGGGCGGGTTCCAGGCCGCGCTTACCCACGTTGTAGCATTCGTCAAAGCCGCCGTTGAACCACCAGGCAGCGTGCCTGTCCGGAAAGCTGCTGATGGTGGCGGTCTTCATGCCGGCCCGGCGCAGCACCGCGGGCAGGTTGTAGCGGCCGTTAAAATCGGCCATGCCGCGGTCGCGCCCCTCGGGGCGCATCTCGGCGTTGATGCCGCCGTGCCCCACGCAACCCGTATGGATGCCAAAGCGACCTGTCATCAGGGCGGCGCGGCTGGGCAGGCAGGGCGCGTCGGAGCAATAATAGTCGGTAAAGCGCACCGCCTCGCGGGCAATGGCGTCGATATTGGGGCTGGTGTTCCTGGAATAGCCGTAGCAGCCCAGATGGTCCGGGCGCAGGGTGTCGATGTCCACATATAGAATACGCATAAAAATTCTCCTTTCAGAATCCCGGCCGCCCCTTCAGTGGAATGTAAAGCGCAGGAAATCGCATCTGCCCGCGCCGTCAAAACAGAAGTAAAGGCTGTGCGTGCCCGTGGGAAGCGATGGCAGCGTCAGCGTTACCGGCTGCCAATCCGCGGCCGCCAGCTCCAGCGGGCTTTGGGCGGCGGGGGGCGCGTCCGGTGCGTCCAGGCAGAGGCGGAGCGCGCCCGCCATCGTCCCCCGCAGCCACAGGGTGACGACGGCCAGCGCGGCGGAGAATACAAAATACTTGTAGCCGGCCACCGTGCCGCCCTGGATGTTGCAGATAAACTGCTGGGGCGAAGGGCTGCCGGTGCCCGTCTCGGTGATGAAGGGCACCGTGTTCCGCACCACATTGCGGAAGTCCAGCATCGACGCTTGGTCAGCACCATAAAGCTGGCAGGCGATGGCCGCGGGCCAGTTTCCTTCGGCGGGCAGCGGGCCGCCGTTCAGCCCGCAGGAGGTGACCTCCACCTGAGGGATGCGCCCGCCCGGCAGCAGCTGCACCTGCTCGGCGCAGCCCTGGCGGGAGAAGGACGTGCAGTTGGTGTGGCGGTGATAGAACATATAGCATTTCCCGCCGGCCTGTATCAGGCCGCCGTGATTATTGCCCGGCATACACACCGGCAGCGTGCGGCCATTAAGGCCCAAATCGGCATTATCCACTATGACGCCGCCGTAGATAAAGCCGCCGTCGGGGCGGCTGCTGACGGCGTAACACAACTCATGCCAGCGCTGGCTGGAATAGACAAAATAGTACAGATCGCCGAAGCGGCGCATGGAGGGCGCTTCCACATAGGCGTGGCCCGCAAAACTTGTGCCCGGGGCCTCATCTTCTCCAGGAATACACAGCACAGGTTCGGTAACAGCCGTGCGCATATCGCTGTCCAGCTGCACCATCATGGCCCCTGGGCTTTTTACAAAGCCATATTTTTTTCCCAGCATTTCGCTGGCAAAGCCATAATACAAATAAATCTTTCCGTCCTCATCCACCAGAACAGAGGGGTCGTAGGGCATGGCGTCTTCCAGCACCGAGCCGTCCGGTTTTTGAATATGGCTGTAAAATGCAAAAGGCCCGGCGGGCGAATCACTGACGGCTACCCCGAACTCCCGTCGCATACGCAGGCAGTAGTACAGATAATAGTGCCCGTCCGGCCCCTGCACCACATCCGGGGCAAACAGCTCCAGCTTGCCGTCCGGGTTGGAGGGATCCTGGTCTTTGCGATAAATGACCCCTTCATAACGCCAATCGCCCAAATCGTCCTCCGGCGCAGACCAGGCCACATAATCCTCGAGGCAGAAAAAACCGCCCCCCGCCGTGTCGTGGGAGCCGTACAGGTACACCCGCCCGTCAAACAGGCGCGGCTCTCCGTCGGGCACATACTCATACAGGGGCAGGTAAGGGTTCACCGCTGTGTGCTTCATAGCAAACTTCTCCTTCCAAAGCAAGGCGCGGCCTTCCCGTATTCCCTTTCCGGCGCTTCAGAGCCCGCTTTGCGCGCGCTGCTCCAGCCAGGTGTCAAGCTGTGCCTGCTTTTCTGTAATGACCGCGCCGATACCGGCCTCTTCCAGCTCCGCCAGGAAGCGCGGCAGCGCGTCCTCGGGGTCCAGATAGCCGCTCATCAGCACATTATGATATTTATCCGTCACCGTTTTGCAGCGGTTCACCGCCGACTGCACCGGTGTGGAATCGAATACAAAGCCCATGGCGGGCGAGCGCTGGGCGCCTTTCAGCGGCACTTTGGGCAATGTTTTGCCGGGCAGTGTCCAGGCGCTGGCCGCCTGGCGGTTGGGCCAGCCCCAGTGGATGGTGCTCCACTCGTCCGCGGGGGGCGCGGCGATGTTGGTGACCGTGTCTTCGTCCAGGCGCACATAATCGACATCCTCCTGGCCGTAAATGCACAGGTCCGCGGTTTCCTGGTCGATATACAGCAGCTCGATCATCTGCATCGCCTCGCGCTTATATTGGCTGTTCGCCCCCACGCACCAGCCCAGGTTCACCGAGGAGGTGTTGGCGATGGGGTCGCTTATCACAAAAGGCACCAGCTCCTCCCCGAACGAGCGGGTGCTGCTGATGATGTTGTTGTCGCTGACGCGGGGGAAAAAGCCGAAGCCGTCGTACAGCTTCATCATACGGGGCGCAGAATCGTCCGTGAGGCACGCGTCCTTGAGAATGAGCCCCTCCTCGTACCACTGATGCATGCGCCGGCACACCTCGGCGTACTGTTCACTGGCGTAAAGATTTTCCACCGTGGTGCCCTGGTTGTCCAGCAGTACGCCCAGGTTGTCCCCCAGCGGGTCCTGGCCCAAGGTCTGCTGGATCTGACTGAAATGGGGCACCACGGGCACCATTTCCGGGTAAGCGTTCTTCACCTGCACCAGCACGTCGTGCAATTGGTCCCAGGTGGTGACCGCGGCGGGGTCGATGCCCAGCGCCCGCACCATATCGGCCCGGGCCAGGAATCCCTGGCTGTAATTCACATTGTTATTGGCTGGCACTGCATAAATCTGCCCGCCCACGCGCACGCAGGCCCACAGTTCCTGCGGGACATAGCTTTTGAGCCAGGCGGAATCCTTCAGCATGCCGTCCAGCGCGGCAAGATACCCTTCCTCCACACAATTGAGCAGATACTCTGGGTCCATGTAGCAGAACAGGTCCGGCGCGTCGCCCAACAGCATTTGACGGGACAAGACGCTGTCGTAAGTGGACATGGGGGCCTGCTGCAGTTCCACGGAAAAGCCCAATTTTTCCCGGGTGATTTCACTGAGGGCCGCGCTGATGCGGCGGCAGGCATCCTCGCCGGAGGAGCCCACGGTGAGGATGCGCAGGGTGACGGCCTCCTGCTGCGGAAGCTGCGCGGGGGCCTGGCGGGCGCAGCCGCCCAGAAGGGCTAAGAACAGGGAGACCACACACAGTATCTTTTTGCAGTGTATTTTCATTATACGGCTCCTCTCAGCGAACTCACTACCAAAAAACCGGGCTTATCTTATCGAAATCAAGACCTTCTTTATCCTTTGTCGGTGCCCTGCCGTTCCTCTTGAGGGGTGATCCCCAGCACCTTTTTATAGGCATAGGAAAAGTGGGAAAAGTTGCAGTATCCTACTTTGGCGGCGATGAAGCTGATGGGCAGGGACGTAGTGCGTAGCAGCATTTTCGCCTCCTCTAGCTTCTGGCGGATGACATATTCCTTGATGGTGCAGCCAGTCTCTTTTTTAAAAATGCGGGTAAGGTAATCGGGGTTCAGATGCACATATTCGGCCAGTTCGTCCCGGCGTAGCTCATTTTCCAAGTGTTCGCCGATATAGCGCCGCACCTTGTCCACCACAGCCTTCTGATCGCTGGCGGGAACGGGCACAGCGAAGTTTTCCGCCACATGGTGCAGCAGCTTTTTCATATTATCCACCGACTTCATACCGTTGCGGTACAGTTCCAAGTCCTCGGGGCTGCGAAACATCTCGTGCAATTTATCCTCGCTGCCCTCCAGCGTGAAATACACCATCTGCAGAAAATCTTGATAAAATGCCCGTAGGGTGGCGGCGTCCAACTGGTGGTTCTCGACCAATTTGTCAAGCAAAGCCATGCCCTCATTTTCCATGGCCTCTGGATAGCCCTCTTTCAAAAGGCTACACCAGCCGCGAATCTGCAGCACACGGAAGGTGTGGGGCACGCGCGGCTTTTCCTCCAGCTGGAACACGCCGGGCCGCAGGGACACATTGTCATCCCGCATCACCTTCAGTTTCTCCCACCGTGCGGGTGCGTCCGCCACGGGGATGGGGCCGTCCAGATAACAGGCAAGGGAACAGTGGAAGTACTGCTCGCAGGCGCTTTTCAAAAACATCAGCTGCCGTGTCACGCTTTCCAGGGGCATCTCCTCCCCTTCCGTGTTCTGCAGCAGCAAGGCAAAACTGGATTCTTCCATAAAGGAGAGCGCCGAAAGCTCGCCGTGAGGCTCAAACATCTCCTTGGCGATATTGCCGATGGCTACGCCCAGCAGCGGGCCGACCCACGGGTCCTCTCCTTCTTCCCAGCGCATGACGTGCAGCAGCGCCACATAGCCCGCTTTACTGCGCATGGGCAGGATACCCAACTTTTCCAAGGTGGTCACGTCGCGCCCGTTGGGCTGGCGCCTCAGGAATCCCCGCAGCACATTGGCCGCAATAGCCGGTTCCTGCTGGTGGAAGGCTTTGCCCATCTGCTGCAGCTGCGCCTGTTCCCTGCCGCTGAGGACGTCCTCGGCAGCTTTGGCCACCGCCCGGCCAATCTCGGAGTAAGGGGCCGGTTGGATGATATAATCAAAACCGCCCAGGCGCACCGCCTCCTGTGCATAATTGAACTTGGCGTGAGCTGTGAGGAAGATACAGCGCGTCTCCATGCCCTGCTCACGCATCCAGGCCAGCAGCTCGAGGCCGTTTTCCATGGGCATTTCGATGTCGCACAGCATCACGTCCGCCGGTCTGCGGCGCAGGCTGGCCCGGGCGTCCACGGCGTTATAGGCCGTATCCACTTCGGAAAAGCCTATGGCCTTCCAATTGACGCCCTTTTTTAGGCCTTCCACCACGCTCATCTGGTCATCGACAATCAGCAATTTCATCTTCCGCATCCCCCTTTGTGACTGCCTGCAGCGGCAGGAACAGCTCGATTTTTGCCCCGCCCTCGCGGCCGCTGGCAAAGGCCACGGCCAGGCCGTCGCCGTACAGCAGTTGGAACCGCCGCAGCGCGTTGGCCAGGCCCACGTGGCGGCCGTTTTCCTCCCGGGGCATGGCCTTGTTCAGTTCCTCCAGCTGCTGCGGGGTAAACCCGGGCCCATTGTCGCTCACCGTGATATTGGCCAGGGCTCCCTCTTCCATTTCCAGTCGGCGGGCGGTGATGGAAATTTTCAGGATACTGCCCTCACGAGCGCCGTGCTTCACGCTGTTCTCCACCAGCGTCAGTAGCGAGACAGGCGGCACGGGCAGCGTGTCCAAGCAGCTGTTCACCTCCACGCTGCAGGCGGCTGGGTGTTCTTGGCCCACACTGCTCAGCTCGATGTAGTTCTGGCACAGCTCCACTTCCCGTTCCAGGGGCACCGTGTCCTCGCTGTAAGAGAGCACATAGCGCAAATGGCGCGATAGCAGCAGAATCAGGGACTGGATCTCTCCGGTGCGGCCCGTCTGTGCCAAGGCATACACATTCTTCAGGCAGTTGAGCACAAAATGCGGCCGGATCTGCATTTTCAGCGCCGCCATCTCACTGCGCTCGGCCGCGAGCTGTCGCTCGTAACTGTCGATCTTTAGCTTTGTGATCTGGTCGATCATATTGTTAAAGGTATCGTTTACCTGTTTGAACTCCTTATTCTTATACATGGTGCTGGACCGCGCCATCAACTCGCCCTCTCCGATCCGCTCCATGGTATCCACCAGGGAGTCCAGCGGCCGGAACACCGTGCGGCGCAGATAGACCCACATTACGGGAATGGCCACCAGCACCAATACGGTGCACACCGCCAGCACCAGCTCCAGCGGACGCATGGCCCCCTGGGCCCCTTGGAAGGGCATCAGATACAAAAAATGCAGCTGTCTGGCCGATGCCGTCACGCCCAAATAAGGCTCCCCTTCATACGTCAAGGTGCCATAGCCCTCCGGCTTCCATTGCATCTGGCCGGGCGCCACCGCGGCGGTGTCCGCAAGGAGGGGGATGCCCGCCTCGTCCAGCAGGATCAAGGGACCGTCAAAGTCATATTGGGCGGCCGCCTTGTCCAGCAATAGCCCTAAGTCGATGACACTGGCCAGATAGGCCGAGCGATAGCGCACCACCCGCATCCAATACGTGCGCCCACCCATCTTTTTGGCGAACCAACGCTCTGTATCCAGAGGGCCGGCACTGACCAATTCCGTGACTTCGGCCTGGATTCCCTGCTTGGCCCGTGTCTTTTGTTCGGGCCCGCCGCCGGACACAGTGCCGTATTGAGCCATGTAGAGGTCATTGGGCACACTGTACAGCATCAGCCCCGCCAGAGCCTCGTTGGCCGACACCACGGCAGAAAAGCCCTGGTTGACTTCGTATCCATCCAGATAAGCCTGGGTACGGCTGGTTTCGCTGCCCAAGCGGCGCAGGGCCTCGCTGTGCAGGGCCGTATCCACCATATAGGTTTCGGCCGCGTTCATCTGTGTTTGTAGAGATACCGCGAACAGGCGGAGGGAAGATTCACCTGCCTTGGCCAATTTTGTGCGCAGTTCCCCCATGGCGGTGGCGGTATAAATGCCTAACACTAGCACCGCAGGCAGGGCCAGCGCGGCAAAAATAGCCATCATACGCCGCTTAATAGATATGTTGCGGATTTTTTTCACTAACGATGTATCTCCTCTCTCTGCTTTTTATGTTTTTTAGAGGGTGTCTACACTAGAATGGTAAAATTGTGGTAAAATGTAGCATAGATAAAAGGTAGAAGAAGAGATATGGATGCGTTCTACTATCGCCGCTTTATCAATGCAGTGTTTTGAGGATTGCGAACCGGAGCGCCCTAGCGTGACATGCATCCCGACTACGGGAAGTAGGGCAGTGCGCATCAAAGGTTTATCCGCATTACAGAAGGTATCAAAGCGGATTGCAAAGAAGCTGTCCACATAATCGAAGGTGTTTCCGCACAAACTCCGTTGGCAGACCGGGGCCATGACACGAACGGTATCCTGGCCTATGCAGTTTCAGTGGGTATGGAAGTTGTCATTCCTCAAAAAAGAACCGCAAAGAATAACGCGAATACGACAAATATCTCTATACACTGCGCCATCTGGTTTAGAAGTGTTTTCTAGTCTTGAAACGTTGAAGAGTCATTGCCACTCATTACGCAAAAACTTCAAATGCTTTTCTCGCTGCGGTACAGGTTCGTTGTATCGCTGTTTGGACTGCTGTTCTATCTTACTCTTGTAGATACTATCTGAAAAAATTTTTCGCAGAAATGATTTTATCTTTGATAATTTTCAATTAGTTAGTTTGCTGCTACTTTAAGTTCTGGTTGGCTTACGAGCTTCGATATACAGGTCAATATCCTCGATGATATAATTTGTACCTGTCGTGTGCAAAGCCTCATAACAAGAGTAGACATATTCCCAAACCCGGTAACGGCTAAAAAGATCCGCAAGTTGTTTGCCTGTCAGGTGTTTTGCTAGTTTATATTGCTCGGCACAGTAAATCATAAATTTTCCTTGTCTGCTCATGCTCAAACCTCCTCCGGCAGTTCGAAACTGCCAGTCTTTTTTTCTTCGTCAAACAGATTGAATAGAGTAAGAGGACTGAGATGCCATAGCTTCGTTTCTTCCTGCTCCAAAAGAGCATAGACCTTTGAACTGTAAAACTCGTTTGAAGCGGTCATTTCATCATACTCGTAGTTTTCGGTAATTAAATGAACGATCTGTTCCACCAAAACACCCATAACAGCGCCAAATTTTTCTGCTCTCATTTATAATTCCTCCTGTGGAACTGTCCCGATAAAATTGAGATAGGAAAGCGCCTTTTCAGATGACAGTACCAGCTGATTATACAGCTTTTTGATTTTCAGCGCCTCTAAAGTCTGTCCCTTTGTAAGGACACCCGCCGAATAGAGCGTGAATGTCGTATAAACATCATCATTTGCAACGGGGCCGAAAATGAAATCGTGAGGTTCTCCTGTATAATTGCCGGATCGGTTCTCTGATACAAAATCCAACCAAGCTTCATTTGCACTGTCAAAATACAGAACAGAACCATCCTTAAAGGCCTGTGCTTCGTCAAACTCATAGATGCTGACGACTTTTTCACCGTCCTTGCGGCGTTTTGTCACCTTATCGGCAAATCCTATCGCCTGTATTTTATTTGTCATTGTGTAAAATCCAAACCCAAAATCAAGAAACCGATTTTGTTTAATTAACTTCGGTTCGGAAACAATCACATTGCTGCCGTGATATAAAATCATATCGCACCCTCCAATACTTTATCTGCAATCACTTTTTCTGCCTGTAAGGATTTCACCATTACCTCTATGTGCCGCCGCTTTTCTATAAGTGCACGTACATTTTCGATTTCCTTTTTACTTACATATTGCGAAATAACCTTTTTACCGTCCCGGTATTTCAGATAATAATATGTTTTCTCGCCAACCTTCTTTTCTGAGATTACACCTTTCGGTAAAGCCGAAAGTTCACTTTGATACTTTGCAAGCATGTATTCGACCCTTTGTTTTTCCTGCTTGACTGTATGCAATATCAAGTTCAATTCAATCACCTGCTCACTTATTATACACAACAGGATTGGAGTTATCAACGTATTGTTGCTCAAGTCTTAACGGCGGCCAAAGACAACGGCAACATGAACTAACGCTTCCTCACGCCCTGTGTGACTTTGCCTCTCCATTGTATCCATCCATTTCGGTACGGTAATGGTATATGGCCTGCTCATACCATGTTTTGGGAAGTTCAAAATCCTTCTTGGAAATTTTTGAAATTTGCGAAAAAAACAAATTTTGTAAATGCACAAACACATTTTGACGTACTATAATAAAGATGTACTTTAGGTGATTGTTTTCAGGTCGGAGTGGGAGCGGCTTCTTCATCCTTTGCCGTTATCAGTGCCAGTCTGTCTAAAATAACCCTCAAGTACAATAAGCTGCAGTAACCTGCCCCTTTGGGGTGCGTTGCCGCAGCTTTTTCTATTTCCAACAGAGAGAGGAGGACGCATATCAAATCCTATAAATTACAATGAGGGGGGGCTGTGATTGACTCAAACCCAGCTGTTTAAATTCACCTGCAGCAGCACCAAAAGCGGAATTTATCTGTCCGCATACGCAAGTACGATCGTATACTCCCTATTGCCGAGCGACCAAGGTGCGCATACGAGAGGGAACCTAATTGCAATCCACTTTGGGGGTGAGCCGTCAACCGTTCAGGCGCTGTGCACTCTGATTGCAAGCGGTATGCCGCTTCGGGTCACAACGCCAGAAGGCAGCGTGGAACTCGCTCCGCGAAAAGCACAATATCAGAAAACAATTACTGGGTCCAATGGATACGCGGAAGCGCTTTTATCCTTGGCACAGGAGGAAAAAAACGAGCGCGAAGAGAAGAAAAACGCCCAGGGGGAAAGCTGTTTCGTCACTCGTATCAAAGAACGGCGCTTTTATTTTTACACTTCCGCCGGCGATGATATCCGCCTTTTCCAACTGCTTGATCAGCATTCGCACATGCCGCTGCTTTTGGATTTTCGAGAATATGTTTTGGCCGAAATTCGCCGCTGCGGAGCACTTACTCCCCTTACGGTTTTATCCAGTACGGAAACCTTTGATGCATGGCAGTTGAAGCTGGACGAGGATGAACAAACCCTCCGTGAGATTCTGGAAACCGGACTTTACGAAAGAAAGATTGCGATACCAGGCGCTAATCATCATGCAGCGGACGCTTTTGAGAAGGTCGGGACGATCTCACAATATCTGGCGAAATTTGGCGTAACGGTCGCAAGGCGCATCAAGGAACGCTATCAACCGCTGTTCGACCCTTCCAGAGAAGCATTCAGTCGGGAAATAAGCCAGATCAACGACTATATTTTTCAAAATACCGGTTACCGTCTGTACGACGCACAGATGGCAGCAGCCGAGGCGGCCAGCCGCAAAATCGATCAGCATCGTCCGGCTATCGTTGTAGGCGACTGCGGAACGGGAAAAACCAAGATCGGTATGGCGGCCCTTGCAGCCAGTCAGATGCGGGAGCGACAGGAAAAGCATTTTAATATTGTGATGTGCCCCTCGCATTTGTGCCGCAAATGGGTGCGTGAAAACGGCGAAACAATCCCCAACAGTCAGGCGGCCATTGTTCACAACATTTCAGAGTTCAGAACGGTTTATCAAGACTATCTTCTCGGCGATAAAACAGTATATGCCGTGCTCTCAAAAGAGCATGCCCGAAACGGATACTACCGCTATCCGGCTGTACGCTGGAAGCAGTCTAAAAAAGGCTTTTTCGATTATATTATTCATATCGCATCCTCCCTCACATTGTTTGCTCTGTAAAAAAGAATAACATAGTCTTTTTTCATTATCAATGCACAAATATTAGTTGAAAACGGGCCATTTCTTAGTATTTATTGTCGAAGCATTGACTGAAATCAGTTCCTACTTTATATTGATTGCGGTACAGACAAATCGGCAGACTGGCCAGAATATTTCGGGGAGGATGACAAAAAATGAGCCACTGGTGGACAGATTATCCGTGGCGAATGGTGCAGACGAACCTGCGCGAAACCGACATGGTGGACATGGATGCGCAAACCTATGTCGCTTGTCTGAAGGAGATGAACGCGACCTTAGCAATGATTAACACTGGTGGAATCGTAGCCAGTTATCCTACAAAGGTGGAAGATCACACACAAAGCGAATTTCTATTGGGCGATTCTCTTCACACTCTCATAGAGGAATGCCATAAAGCCGGGATCCGAGTTATCGCGAGAATGGACTTTTCCAAAGCTAGGCGAGCGGTTTACGAACGGCACCCAGATTGGGCCTACCGGGACAAAAATGGTAAGATTGTGGATTACAATGGGGACGTACATATGTGCATCTGCGGAGGATTCCAGCAACAAAAAGCGCTGGAGATTCTGCGGGAAGTCACGCAGCTATTACCAATCGACGGTGTGTTCATCAATATGGGTGGATTTCAGACAAAAGATTACAGCTACCATGATTATGGACCTTGCCACTGCGAAAACTGCAAACGTCTTTTTAAACAACGCTTTGGAAAAGATATACCCGAAAAAGAGAATGAAGAGGATCTTACATCGCGTATGTATCAAGTCTTCAAACAGGAAATCGTGGAGGAGACCCGAGACCGAATCAATTCCCTCCTCAAAAGCATTGACTCGGAGATTGCTGTAGACGGTGTGGATTTTTTTCGTCGGGAATCCAACACGGAGTATAAGCGTGGTGGAACCCTCTGGCAGTACAACGCCTCTTCCTCAGTCCGGTCAATCCACTCGTTGAAACCTGAGTGCGTCTGCAGCAGCGCCACAGTGGACTACATCGGATTTTACTACCGCCACGTCAGCGTCGGTACCGAATTGCATGCTCTCCGAATGTGGCAAGCAATCGCGAACTACGGCGCTTTGGATTATTACCTCATCGGGCGCATGGATAACCATCGGGACAAAAGTGCTTTTGCCGCTGTCAAAACCGCTTTTTCGTATATGGCCGCGCACGAGACACAGTACCGAGGCATGTGTCCGTCCGCAGATGTGCTGGTAATTCGTGAAGGGAAACACATGGCCTCTGAAGAGGCCCGGGGCTGGATTCGTGTGTTGACAGAACGCCATATTCTTTTGGCCGAAGCGGAACCTGCGGCAGCGTGGGCCTCTAATTCATTCTCGCGCTTTAAGGCTATTATTCTCACAAATCTTCGAGAACTTCCCACACGGGCCGCCGCTATGCTGGACGCATATGTCCAAGAAGGCGGTTGTCTTATCTGTACTGGTGCTACGGGGATTTGGGACGAACGCGGCGGACAGCGTGAAAACTTACCGCTTTCTTGTCTTGGGACAAAACAAATCTTTCAGTACCGGCGGGATTTAGCATCTGCTATGTTGGAGATTAGTTCGCAGGAGAAATTACTTTTCCCAAGCCTCTCCAATACGGAGCTTGTCTACTTCGGCGATGATTTCCTGTTCGTCGATTATGAGGATACTGTCCAATCCTATCTGCGTCTTACCCCACCGCAACCCCTCGGCCCACCGGAGCGTTGCTATTGTTTGGAAGCGACCGATACGCCCGGATTGGCTGTGAATTTTTATGGGGCAGGTAAAGCAATACATATTCCATGGCTGGCTGGGTGCGCCCGTTCCTATGACAGCAGGTGTGCAGGAGATATTGCAGTGGGTGCACAACCACGAAGGTGGGCAGAAGGATCACAGCGCCATCGCTCAATATTATGAATGCCTGACCAATATGAAGATTGGACGATAAGACGAAGAACTGAAGGGTAGTGCTGCTGAATAGATTTAAGCTGGCGAGGTGAGATATCAAAATCTGCACCGATTTGTCGGGTGTGGAATGCACGGCGGCGGGATTCCCTTTTAAACCGATGGAATCCTGGCCGCCGTGATGTTTTCGTTGGTTCTCATTAGCGGATTGAATCTGTCTTTCAGATGAGCGGGTTTGTTTTTACTGAGGGTGGCGGAGACACCGACCCTCTTTACGGTATTGAACTGAATGCCCAAGCATTGCAGTATCTGGGAGAAAGCAGGCGCTGGTTTTCGGTAGCTTTTCACCCCTTTTTTATTGAGTAAGGAAACCACCGGCTGGTGGTTATGACTTTATTGTCGGAGCAATTGCTCTACGCATTGGCAAGATGGAAAGTGGTTGATTTCGTTTCGATTTTTTATATTCCTTCGCTAAAAAACGGCGTAAGTACCGGTAGCAGTGCGGCGGTCAGCACGCCGGCCACAACGAGGGAAAGACTGCCGATGGCGCCGCAGAATTCGCTCAGTTCGGTTGCCTTGCTGGTCTGGTGCCGATGAAATACGTTGCCATACCGAACGCCACACCCCTGCGCCACTTCGCCTTGAATGCGGAACAGCTTGCACAGCCCCTGCCGCAGATGCCAGTCGCGATAATGGCCGCGCTGGTGATGGCCCCAATACCGCCGTATTGTTCCGACAAGGCAATGCCCATCGCCGTGGTAATGCTTTTGGGCAGCAGTGAGGTGATGAGCTGTGTACTCAGCCCAAACAAGCGGCCAAGGCCAAAGATGCAGCCGAGACTAGTAAGCGTTCCGCCTGCGACACCGGCCAAGATTGCCAGCAAATCCTTGCGCAGTATCCGCAGCTGCTCATACATCGGCAGCGTAAGACAGATCGTGGCGGGCGTTAGTGGCCAGCTGAGTTTCGCCCATCCGCACTAGTTTTCCGCATTCGGCAGTTTCAGCACGAACAGCACAGCCGCAACCAATACCACCGATACTACAATGGAGTTACATAGCGGGCTGTTCCCTTTTTTGCGCAGCCACAGTGCCACTTGGTAAGCTTCTAACGTGAGAGCGACTGCCCAAAGGGTGGTGCTCTGCAAAAATTCAGCCATTTCTCCTGCTGCCTTTCTTCAGCTTCAGCACAAGTTGTGTCAGCTTGCCGGATACCCCAACCGTCAACACCGTAGAGCCTGCAATGATAATACCAATCGGAAGCAGCAGCGGCACAATCGTCCGTCAGTGCTCCGCAAGATTGACGGTTGGTGCCATAAACAGGATCGGCATCACGGTAATCAGCCATTGTGTACTCTCTTTGATTTGTTCGGGATTTATTACCTGCAGGCACAAAGCCGCAAGGAGCAGCAATCCGTAAATAGCGGCAGGGGAAGCAGTGCATGTGCGGCTTCCCCTGAAAAAGAAAAGGCCAGTAGAAGTGTAATTTGTTTCAGGTACTTCACGTTCCACACCTCGTATCTTTTAAACCACAAAAACCGGCGGATGGTAACCACCCGCCGGTTTTTGCCCGGAAGAAGCAATATCGCAACAGAAATGGTGCACTTATGGGGCTGCGTAAAGCCGGCTCACATCCACTCGGACGGATCGGTCCAGTCACGCTTCCCAAGAAACTTATCCAAATCAAGCCTAGCAACCTGCTCTTTGGTCAGCCCGGCGTTCGTCAGGCGCGCCCAACCGCTTTTGGTGGCAGTGGTCAACGCATCGGCGGGCTTCAACAGGTTTAGCAACGGTTCGTCGGCTTCAAAGCGGCGCGCGTTCTCACGGATGATCTCAATGCTACGGCCTGCGCGGTGCGGCACCTGCGGGGTGCAGTGCGGCGTAATGTACACGTTCGGATGCTGCCACAGCGGATGGTCGGCCGGCAGCGGCTCCTCCTCGAGCACGTCCAGACCGGCGCCGCCGAGCTTGCCCTTGTTCAGGGCTTTTAGCAAATCTTCCGTGCAAACAATGCCGCCGCGCGCCATATTGACCAAAAACGCGTCCGGTTTCATTTTGCAGAACGTGCCATAGTTCATCATGTGATACGTCTCGTCCGTCAGGGCAAGTGTCAGAATGACAAAATCTGCCTCTTTGAGGATCGGGTCGATGGTATCGCCGTCATTGCCGCACAGTTTGACGTCAAGCTCGTCCGCGCCCTGAATGGGGGACTTATCAAAGCCCATCACGTTCATGCCCAACGCTTTCAGGCGGGTCGACAGCATCCGGCCGTTGTTGCCCATGCCAATGATGCCGGCTGTGCGGCCATACAGACCGCGCCAGCTATTGCTGCCCTCCACGCCCCAATGGCCTGCCGCCTGTGCGGTCAGAAGCTCCTTGGTATGGTAGCAGGATTGCAGCATAAAGTAGATGCAGTGTTCGGCCAATACGGGCGCACTGCGCCCTGCGGCCCCCGTTACCGGAATACCGCGCGCAAACACCTCCGGCCGTGCGGAGCCGTTCAGCCCCGCATGATCGCAGTGGATCCACTTTAAGCAGTTCTCTCCCAGCAGGCAGTTATCCACATCTCCCAGAACAATGGCGACATCGGCATCTTTTACTTCTTCGGTTAGTCTGTCCTTGTCGTAAAAATCGACATAGCGAAAATCCGCATCCGGGAAAACATTGCGCAAAGCGCGCATATCCTCTTTGTTGTACCACAGGGTGGTAACAACCTTATTGATTTTCGGCATTATCATTGCCTCCTTTTCCTCACCGGCCGATTTTGATGCCGGTCAGGTGTTCATAGTACTTGGCGATGGCACTGTGATCGTTTTGCCCGCAGCCGTTGTTGTGCAGCCATTGCAAAATCTCCTGCACTTCGGCCGTCATGGGCACGGGTGCGCCCACGGTGTGGGCGCAATCCAATGCATTGTTTAGGTCCTTAATATGCAGGTCGATCTTGAATCCGGGCTTATCGTTGCCCTCCATCATCATCGGGCCTTTGGCATTCATGACCGTAGAACCAGCGAGACCGCCCTTAATGGCCTGGAAAACCAGTTCTGGGTCAACACCGGCCTTCTGGGCCAGGGTAAAGGCCTCGGCAATAGCCTGAATGTTACAGGCCACAATAATCTGGTTTGCCAGCTTGGTGGTGTTTCCTGCGCCGACTTCGCCGCAACGGACGACGGAAGCGCCCATCGTCTCTAACAGGGGCTGGTACCGGTCGAAGATCTCCTGCTTGCCGCCGACCATGAAGGACAAGGTGCCGTCGATGGCCTTCGGCTCGCCGCCGGAAACAGGAGCGTCGAGCATCTCAACGCCTTTTTCGGCAAGGGCTGCCGCAATCTCTTTACTGGCAACCGGGTTGATCGAGCTCATATCAATGAAGACTTGGCCAGCTTTCATGTAGTTGACAACACCAGTCTCCGGGGTGAGCATCACGCTCTTGACATGGGGTGAGTTGGGGAGCATGGTCATCACAACATCGCAGGTTTCGCCAATCTCTTTGTTGGAGGTAGTTTTTGCACCGGCGGCAACGACCTCCTCCACCGCAGCCTTGTTCAGATCGCTGACAGTCAGGTCGCAGCCCGCCTTGAGCATGTTCTTTGCCATGGGCTTGCCCATAATACCAAGGCCAATTAAACCGATTTTCATCATAAGGTCCCTCTTTCTGTTTATAAAAATATTTCTTGCCTGTTTCGGACATCTGGCATAAGCTGGGGAAGCATAAGCGTATTTCCTGCTCCGTTTTTTTGATCACGCCAGTTCAAAGGTACGCCGCGCAATGCCCAGTTCCTCGTTGGCGGGGATGACCCGTACGCACACCCCGGAACCGGGAGCAGAAATCACTGCCGCGCCATCGCAGTTCTCATTGGCCTGCCCGTCCAGCTTTACACCCAGCGGCGCCAGCTTTTCGCATACCATCGCACGGATACGGGCGGAGTGCTCGCCGATGCCGGCCGTAAATACAAGATAGTCCAGCCGGCCAAGGTCGAGATAAAACGCGCCGATGTAGTGCACGATCCCGTTGACAAAAACATCCACAGCCAGCTTCGCCCGCGCATTGCCGGCATCGGCCGCTTCTTGTACATAGCGCAAATCATTGCTGATGCCCGAAATGCCGAGCAAGCCGCCCTTTTTCTGGCAGCCTGCCAGAATTTCCTCTTCCGTAAGCCCCTGTTGTTTCAGGAAGCAGATCATGGTGGGATCCATGTCACCGACGCGGTTGGCATGGATAAGGCCTGTTTCAAGGCTCATGCCAAAACTGGTATCCACGCTTTTGCCGTTGAGGATACCGCAGATGGAGGCACTGCCGCCGAGGTGGCAGGAGATCGCGCCGTATTCTTTTTTCTCGGCGTTCAGCACGTCGGCAATGTAGCCGTGGGATGCGCCATGATAGCCCAGCCGCTGCACGCCGTAGCTTTCATACCACTCATAAGGCACGCCGTAGATCTTGCGCTCAAGCGGGATATCCCGGTGGAATGCTGTTTCAAAAACGCCCACATGCATCGCGCCCGGCAGTACGGCCTGTACGGTTTCAATGGCGTTCAGGTAGGCGCTGTTATGTACCGGGGCCAGCGCGAGAAAATCGCGCATACCCTGCATAACGCTTTCGTCGATTTTATGTACGCCGTAATGCCCCTTGGAGAGGACCGATTTATACCCCACACGCTCGATTTCGGCAATGTCCGAGAGTACTGCGCCCTCGCCCTTGGTCAGGCAGGCGAGAAACTTTTCGATGCCCGCCTGATAATTGGGGATATTCTGCCCGCTCAGGTCCATCTTGTAGCCGGTGCCGCAGTTGCAGTAGCCGAAAATGGCATCGTCCGCAGAGCCGACGCGCTCCACCTTACCGGTGGCCAGGATCTCGCAGGCCGGCATCTCATACAGCTTGAATTTCAGTGAGGTGCTGCCTGCGTTACAAACCAATATTTTCATTGCTTTGCCCCTTTCGTCAGTCCAGCCCGCCCAGCAGGGCAAGCACTTCCTGCATCTGCCGGTCCCCGGCGGCCACGGGCTTCCAGTCCACCTGGACGGTGCGGTAGCCCTGGTTCTCAATGGCCGCAGCAAACAGCTTCGGGCCTACGTTTACAACGACCAGCTCCGAGCGGAACAGGTCCAAGATTTTTTCACAGTCCATGTTCGTCCCTCTCTTTCTTCAGACGCACGATCTCCCCGGCCAGCGCCGCCGCCCGGGCGTTGGTGCTGCACACCAGCACGCCCGCGTCCCGCAGCTTCTGCTCCTGCGCGGGAAGGTTCTGCAAATCAGCGGTGGTGCCCAGCACCGTGGCAATAAAGATCAGGTGCCGGCTGGCGGCCTTGGCCTGCTGCTTCGTCGCCCTGATATCTGCCAGCGAATAGCCCACCGGGTCCATGTGGCCCGGCGGGGTCAGGATATAGTCCAGCAGGATGACGGCCGTCTCTGGGTCGGATCCCTCCCGCAAAATGGCGGGCTGGCGCACGCCGGGGTCAATGGCTGGATGAGGCCGGCCCAAGGTGAACTCCTCTTCGCCGTAGTCGATGCAGGTGTTTTCCACGCTGACCTGTGAATCCGGCAGCATCCACTCGGGCCGCAGGGGCTTGTTGGAATATACTTTGCCGATTTTCGGTGCCAGCGTCTGCATGGCCTCGTCCATATAGGTACCGCCGCTGAAGGCACCCCGCACGTATTTCTGCTCTCTGCCCAGAAGCTGCGCCTGCTGAGCCGCCAGCGCGGCCAATTCCTCGTCGCTCTCCAGCGGGTAATGCTTGCCCACCAACGCCAGGCACTTCTGGCCGCAGTCGTCCAGGTCGGCCGCATAGATGGCGCCCGTTTCCTCGATCTGCGCGCGGTCGCAGCCCATGAACAGCACAACCACCGGTTTTTTGCACCGGCGCACCCGCTCCAGCACCCTGGGCAGGACCTCGTCCCCCGGCTTGCGGGAGATGAGGGCGATGTACTTTGTCTCGTGGTCGGCCTCCAGCGCGTCGATGCCCATGAGCATCATGATGCCGCCCACTTCGTTTTTCATGTCGTTGCCACCGGTGCCGATGGTCTGGCTGACGCCGGTGCCCATCTCGTGGAGCATGGCCGCCACATGTTGGATACCGGTGCCTGACGCGCCGCAGATGCCGAAGGGGCCTCGGGCATTGACGCTGGCCAGCACCAGCGCCGCGCCGTTGATGTTGGCGACGCCGCAGTCCGGCCCCATGCACAAAAGTCCTTTCTCCCGGGCCATCTCCTTCATTTCCCGCTCGTCGGAAAGGGGCACATTGTTGCTGAACACCACGCAGTGCAGCCCGGCGTTCAGGGCTTTTTTTACCTCGGCCAAAGCGTACTCGCCCGGCACGGCGACGGAACAGAGGTTCGCCCCGGGGCAGCCCTCCTCCGCCGCCTTGACGGTGGCATAGCTCCGAGACGCGTCCCCGCCTTCCTCCTGCGCCGTTGTGGAATTCTGCTTCACGGCGCACACCGCCGCCTCGAAGGCCCGGCTGCTCTCGGCCCTGGCCACGATCACATAGTCTCCGTCGCCGCAGGCCGCCAGCGCGTCGGACATCAGGCCGATCTCCGCTACCACGTCCTTGAACGCGGCGGTCGCCATGCCCACATAGCCCATCTCTATACCCGGCTGCTCGTTGAGGACCGAGGAGCTGAACAGGGTCTCCAGCGAGTCGATGTAGCGGCCCGCCTCTACTTTGGTATAAATCTCCATCGTCTATCTCTCCTTTACTCCGCACGCGCGGCAAGCGCCTGGTCACGGATCGCAAGCAGCGCCTGCTTGAAGCACTCCAGCGGCAGCGCGGCGGCGCCCGCGCCCGCCTGTCCGCCCGTTTTCAGCGCCGAACCGCCGTGGCTGATGGGCAGGATGTTATAGCCTACCACCTTGCGGGCGTCGATGCCTACCGGGAAGCCGCGGTAATCGTCCCATGGGATTGGAGCAAAGGTGTGCTCTCCCAAAGAGACGGCACGAGCTTTCTCTGTGCGGTCTTTGGCGTCGGCGAACGTCGCGCCCGTAAAGCGTGCATAAGCCGGGCCGGCAATGGAGGACATGCCGCCCAAGCCGTACACCTCGGTCACGCAACTGTCACCCAGATAGCCCAGCAGGTCGTCCCGGGTGGTGGAGGGCTTCAGGAACATCCCCTCAATGACCGGCGCGGCGGTGGTGTACCAACGGTTGCCCGTGCCTGCCAGCTGGATGCCGAACTCCACGCCATTTCCGCCCATGCCCGCCACCACGGTGGACAGGGGCACTTTTTTTGCTATTTGGGTAATGGCCTCTACCCCTGCCATCATGGGATGCAGGAAGAAGCGGTCGTTCTGGGCCAGCTCCTGCAGCATCCTGCCGATCTGCGGGTGCCGCACCGCCGCCAGGTGCGGCAGCAGCTGCAGTGCCAGATACATGGAGGCGGCGGGCTGGCGGTTGTGATTTTCGTCGCCCATGCCGGCCGTTTTTGCCAGAACCGTCACAAGATCGATGCCGCCCGCTGCGTGTACGGTCTCGCCCAGCGCGGGACCGAAGTCGTCTCGCATCCAACACAGGTCGCGTTCCACTTCCTCATCGTAGAAGCCCCAGCGCAGCACCTTGGGGTTGGGGCCGGGATGGATAGGGGCGTATCCCCGGCCGCCGTACACCGGGTCGTCTGCCACGATGACCGGCATGCTGGCGGACACCACCATGCAGGCCGCGCAGCCGCACTGATAGTCCTGCGCGGAGGCAATGGTCAGCCTGCCGTCCAGGGCCATCTGCCATGCTTCATCGGTGGTAGTGGCCAGCTTTTCATGTACGGCCGCGCCACATACAGAGGTGCGGATCGGCATGGTGAGCTTTTCCACCGGCAAAGGCGGGCCGGGCACCAGGATCGTGGTTTTCGTCATACCGGGGATAGCCTGCAGCGCAGGCTTTACGTCCGTCCACACGGGACGGGCTTTGATCAGAATCTCCAACACACGCTCATTTGCGGCGTTCACTTGCTGTTCAACCGTCATATTCTTGCTCCTTCATTGATATTGTCCAGCATGGCCCGCATGGCACAAATACGTCTGCCGACCACTGCTTGTACAAAGGGATTTTCTGTGTCGGCGTCGAAGCCGTGGTACGAGCCGGGCACCTCGTTCACTTCCACGGTGGTTCCGGCGTCCCGCAGCGCCTCCGCATAGGCAGCGGCTTCATCGCGCAGCGTGTCGATCTCCTGCGGCTCGATATATGCGGCGGGCAGGCGGGCCAAATCGGCGGGGGCCGCCCGCATGGGCACCAGCGGGGCGCCCGCTTCCGGAAGCTCCCGCAGATATTCCCGCCACATATATTCGTTGGAATGGCGCGGCCACGCCGCATCGGCGTATCGCTCCATGGAGGGATAGCGGCCGCATCGGTCGTCCAACACCGGATAGATCAGCAGCTGGCCCGCGGGCCGCGGCCCTTCCTCCGCGCACAGGCGCTGGGCCAGCCCCGCTGCCAACGCGCCGCCGGCACTTTCGCCGTACAGCAGAAGGCGTCCCGCGTCCAGGCCCAAGGCGTCCGCCTGCGCCGTCATTCCCCGCCACACGGCCAGGCAGTCCTCAAAGGCGGCGGGCGCGGGGGCCTCGGGTAGCAGACGGTATTCGGGCAGGAACACCCGCATTTGCAGCGCCGCCGCATACCGGGAGGCCAACTGCAGCATCATAGGCTGCAACGGCAGAAAGAAGCCGCCGCCATGGCAGTACAGCATGCCGGGCAGCGGCGCTGACTCATCTGCCGGTTCCAGCACAAGGCACTCAATCTGCGCGCCGTCCCATGCGGGGACTTCGATAAGCCTTAAACATACCCCGGGCGGTGGTGTAAAATCGCGTGTCTGTATCAGCAGTTTTTTTACCAGTACACGGACGGCGAAGGCCAGCTTGGGGTTGGAGAAATCCGGCAGATTCAGACGCGCCGGAGCTTTCAGATCGGAGCGAAATGGATAACGTGCCATTTACTCACTGTTCCTCCAACACAATCATTTCAAAATCGTTCAACCGATCCAGACAGACGGTATTGCCGTCAAGGGTCACATGGCCGCCGTTCAGCGCCACCACCTTCTCAAAACTGCCGGGCAGGGTCAGCTTGATGTCCGTCATGGGAATCGACTTGAAGTAACTGTTGGCGAAGTAGCCGCTGGCGTTGATAAGGGACAACACCGTTTTACCGGGTTTCCGTGAAAGGACCAGTTCTACGCTTTCATGCAGCTCTGGGGCAATTTCGGGAATGCTGCAGAGGTTGAACAGTACATCCTGCATAACATTCAGTGTGTTGGTATAGCCCTCACCGTGATAAAAGGCTCCGATATTCCAAGGGATCAGAATGCCCCGACCCGCACCATACGGATGTAAGGTAACGCCGGGGAACTCTGTGACCTCGGTAAAATAGGCCACTTCCGGCGGGCCAAACGGATGCTCGGGGATAAGCTTCATATAGCCTGCAGTGTTTTCTCCAGGAACAACCTCCTGAAATTCGGGGCCAAAGGCAATGAGCGGCGCTTTTGCACAGCGGGGAAATTCCGGCTCCTCTACCTTAAGCACAGAGGACATACAGCCCTTGCGCTTTATGCCCAATGTTACACCCAGGCAATCGAGCGGCTGCCGGCCAAGGCCGGCTTCTCCGCTGACGATCACAGCACCGCCGCGCTGTGCAAAGACATCCAGCATCACAGCCTGTTCCGGTTTCAACATTTTTACATCCGCCAAAATAATGGTCTTTTCTCGCGCTAAAAGCATTTCATTCAGGCCGGCCAACCTACACTCGTCAAATGGGATATGGCTTGCGGTCAGTGCGCGTATCCAGCCGTAGCTTTCAGCATCGCTGCGACCAAGCTGGTCTTTGTACACCAGAAGTACTTCCGCGCCGGATTGCAGGCCGGAAATTACATCCGTATATTTTTTGTGAAACTGGAAAACCTTTTTGGTCGGTTCCAGCCCGGAGCGATCCAGATGGCTGTCCAACCGGCCGATGATGTACAAACTGCAGCTACCCCCGTTGGCGACATTCTGCCACTGCCGCAGGGCCAACGCCTCCGGGCAGATGGAGCACTCTCGATAGCGGAAGCCCATATAGTCGACCACCGCGTTGTCACTGACCATCTGCCGCTCGGCACCCACGGTCTGGCGGCAGTTTGAAGATGCGCTGTACACCCAGATGGGGATATCCACCTCAGAATGGGATTCGGTGCGCAGAAAATCCACCTTGTCCAGCGCAATTTCGGGGCTGATGGATTTGATTACGCCGTTCATGGCGGCGCGCAGCTTTTTGCCGCATCCCGCCTGGAACCCCATATATCGCAGGGTGACGGGGTCTTTCATATCCGGTTTTAACGGGGCGTCCATGTTAAACGCCGCTTTAAAGCCCGCCTTGCAACGGTCGCAGGTGCAAAAGCCGTGAACACCGCCGTGATAATCTGTGGCGATGAAGCCGCTCATGTTGCAGTACACGCCGTCAAAATCGTGGGTAGTCAGTAGCTCCCGCAGAATTTCCGGAACCTTTTCCGTCTGGTACACGCTGTTCTGGCAGGTCTGCACAAAGCCGTTTTGCTCGATGATTGAGCCATCCGCCTTGCGGAACGCCCAATCGGGGTGCTGCTCATAAACCGCAACGGGGATCTTGGAAAAATCACAGCGGGCAATCACTCGTATGCCCCGTTTGTGGCAGGCATCCAGAATCTGCTGAAGGCTCGAGCCCGTCAGATGGCTGCTTACCGTGTGGTAGGGCAGCTTGCTTTGGTAGCTGGCCAAGATGCCGGCAGCGTTCAGATTGACTACGGTTGCGCCGAAGGCCTCCAGATCTGCGGCAAATTTTTCGGCGTCCAGATCCGCCATATCAATTTCTCTGAGGTTCGTCTGTACCATACGCCAAGGCGTTTCATTCCACCAATGTACGGTGCTTTCTTTGCCGTGCTGAACTGTGGTGGCCACTTTTATGTCTTTTGGCATGTCAATACCTCCTGTTGTTTTACATAATTTCTATCTGCCGCCTTTTCTGTGCAGGGATCGCACTTGGAGGGGCCTGCCCGGAGCAGGATGTGATATTGAAAGTTTCCCGAGCTTATGGTATCTTTGATATATCACTAAAAGGGGATTTTCATGGATATGATGGATATTCAAGAGAAAACAAGTGTTTTTTTGGAACTTATTCATTGCAGCCACCATATGGACTACTGGATTTACAGTCCTGAGGGAATTTTGTTTCGCAGCACCGCCGAAGCGGAGCATGTGTTGGATTTGCTGTTCAAAAAAACCGGCTGTTTTGAATACATGCAGCGCTCTATCGGGACCACGCCCATGATTTTATCGGGCGAGGCGGATCTGCACTGGATCGCTGTAAAACAAATGCGGGAGGATAAAATTTCTGCCTACCACGTCCTTGGCCCGTTTTTGACCAGCAGCATCCATGAATCTGTTGTCCAATATGCCCATGATGCCGTACATGGTCTCGCGCCGCAGACTGGGATAGATTCCTTGGCAGAGGACCTGCAGGCGTTAAGCGTGGTTTCCATACAGGGCTATTGCCAATACGCGGTTATGCTCCACAATCTGGTAAACGGTGAATTACTGCCGGAAAGCTGTATTCAGCACCAACCCGCGCCCCTTTCAGGATTTCTTTCCGCGTCTTCGGAGATAAAAGTTCCCAAGAAAATGAAAGACCGGCTCAATATTTATCTTGCGGAGCGCACACTCCTGCACGCAATTATGGAGGGGGACGCAAACGCGGCTGCGGCTTCCTCCCTTTCTGCCCAAAAGCAGGTGGCCCGCGTCCGGGCATATACCGGGAATGCTTTGCTGGATATGAAGATCGCCTGCACCACATTTACTACCCTTTGTACACGTGCCGCAATCGAAGGCGGGCTGTCCCCCTCGTTTGCTTATCCAATTGGCGACGACTACATCAGAAAAATTTTCGCTTCCAACAATTTAGAATATGTGGGTGAGTTGAAAACACACATGTACAATGATTTTGTCGCTCGTGTGCATGAGCTTCGGGTCAACCCGAACTACTCCAAGCCGATCCAGTCCTGCTGCGATTACATTCAGCTGCACCCGGCCGAGCCCTTAAGCATTGATGTCCTTGCAAACAGGCTGGGCTATTCCAAGTACTATCTGTCTGCCTTGTTTAAAAAGGAAACCGGGTGCTCGGTCAGTGCGTATATTAAATGTGCGCGCATCGAACGGGCCAAGGTACTTTTGTCCTCCACGGATCTGAGCGTGGAAAACATTTGGGAAGCCGTCGGGTTTTCCTCCCGCTCTGTGTTCGGGAAAGCGTTCTGTTCCATTGTGGGCATGACCCCGCGTGAGTACCGGGAGCGGAACTTGATCCTTTGACCATTGCTATGTTAGCACGTCACCGCCGTGGCATATAGATTGTAATTCGCTAAAATGCGTCATAATTACAGGCAGCCGTGAACACTCTGTAATTATGACGCATTTTCCTTAATTTGGAACTAGTGCAAGGAACCGGACTCCCCTAGAATGAGGTTATGCAAACCGCAGGAGAAACGGACACCCGAAGATAGCTTCCTGCCGTAGAACAACCACAATAATCGAAAAAGAGGAGAAGAATCATGAAAAAGAAAATCCTGACGGCCGCCGTCGCTTGCTGCCTGCTTTTCACCCTCGTCGCTTGTTCCAGTAATCCCGCAAGCACCGCAAGCTCTATAAACGCCACCACTTCCGCCTCGACTGCGGATGCCGCCACGCTGGAGCGTTACGATTATGTTGCCGATATGAATGGCAACACCGTGGATATCACGATTGCGCAAAATCTGAAAAGTGCCAAGCTGGAAATCAAAAGCATGAAGCTGGATATCACTGCGTTGTGCACTGTGGAAGGCAATACACTGACCTTAACCGAGCTTGCCGAGGGCAATGAGCAATTTTATGAAGGGCTGTCCGCCACACCTTACACCTTGAACGCCGACGGCACCGCTACCCCCAACGCCGCCGCGCCCGGCAGTGACGAAGCGGAAAAAGCCGAAGAACCCGCCACGCTGGAGCGATATGATTATGTCGCCGATATGAATGGCAACACCGTTGATTTCACCATCGCTCAAAACCTCAAGAGCGTCAAGTGCGAGATCAAGAGCATGGGCTTGGATCTTACCTGCTACTGCACCGTTGAGGACGGCGTGATGACGCTGACTGAGCTTGTTGAAGGCAACGAGCAGTTTTACGGCGGCCTCTCTGCCGCGCCTTACACCTTGAACGCCGACGGCACGGCCGTTCCGGTCCAAGAATAAAGGAGCGGACGCTGTGAACATAAAAAAAATATTCGGCGGCATGAGGGGTTCAAATGACCCGAAATACCGTACCGCCAAGCCCTTTGAAATGATATTGGCCCCAGCCGCCTCCGCCAGCAAGATGACCTTTTTTGTCATGATGATGATGACAGGTTATGTTGCAAACACCGGCTTCGGCGTGGCTGTTATGATCACCGGTATTTTGGCAACCGTAAAAACGTGGTTTGACGGTGCAATCGACCCCCTACTCGCTTTGATCTACGACAAAACGAAGGTTGGCAAGTTTGGTAAGATCCGGCTTTTCCTGATGTTGGGATATCTGATCCAAGCAATCGCCGCCATTCTAATGTTTAATGTACTGTCTGGCAAATTCACAGGCGTTGCAGGTGTTGTTGTTTACATTATTCTGTATTTTCTGTTTGTGTTGGGGTACTCTGTCACGTCAATTGCCGGCGGCACCTCCATCGGCGTTATCCTGACGAACGATCCCAAGCAGCGCCCTTTTATGCAGTTTATCCAGATGCTTTATCAGTATATAGGGCCTATCGGCGTCAGCAATATCATCAACTTGATTGTGCTGCCCCGTTACAACAACCAAATTGATGCCACCATGCTGAGTGAGGCATGCTTCTGGTACTGCGGCTATGCGCTGTTCTTTACCGTTCTGTCCTTTATCGGGTTGAAGAACGTCGATACCCCCGAGGTTTTCGGCAAACTGATGTCTAATGATAAGGGTGAGCAGAACTCCATCAAGGTCAAGGACATGTTCGCCATGGTCAAGAAGAATAAACCCCTGCGCTGCTACATGATTGCCGGCATTACCGATAAGCTCGCAAACAACACCAACGGCCAGGCCGTCGTTACCACCTTGCTCAACGGCATTTTGATCGGCAGCTATCAGGTTGCGAACACCGTGAATAATGCCTCCACCTTTATCGGTTTTATTTTCGCCTTTGCCGGCGGCGTGTATCTTGCCAAATGGGGCGTAAAGAAAGCGACTACGTTGATGTCCTGGCTGTGTATCGCCATCAATGGGGTAGTCGCAGTGAGCTGTTTGATCCTCGGCCCCACCGGCATGGCATTGATCGGTGCTGGCGGGTTCGTGATGTACCTGTATATGGCTTTGATGATGGGCAAATCCGCAGCCACCATGTGCCTGAACATCGCGGAGAGCATGATGCGCGCCGATGTCATCGACTACGAGCTTTACCGCTCGGGCAACTTCATGCCCGGCATGGTTGGTGCAATCTACAGCTTCACCGAACAAATCGTTTCCTCTTTCGGTTCCACCATCGCGGCTGTTGCAGTTGCGGCCATCGGTTACACCAAGGTGATGCCCCAGTTGGGCGATGAAGCGACCTGGAGCATCCTGTGGATCGTGGAACTCCTCGTGTTCGGTCTGCCAATCCTAGGCTGGCTTGCCAATATCATAGCCATGCACTTCTACGAACTGGATAAGGAGCGCATGGTCGAGATTCAGTCTGAAATTGCAGAAAGGAAAAAGATTGCAAAAGCATCTGCGGCAAAATAATACCATCCGCAGCGTGGCTGTTCGATGTTCGGACAATTTCTCAAGGACCTCCTGTAACATGCGGTGTAAATGATGCACGCCTCATTACAGGAGGTCCTTTTATAAAAGAATATAAAAGGAATAGGAGCAAAACGATGCCGGTTTTTCCAAAAAATTTCTTCGTTGGCGCAGCGACCGCCGCCCATCAGGTAGAGGGAAATAATCTCCATAGCGACTACTGGCTGATGGAAAATATGCCGCACACCAGCTTTGCCGAGCCAAGCGGCGACGCCTGCGACCATTACAAGCTCTATCAGCAGGATATCGAAATGATGGCCGGGGCCGGGCTGAATGCCTACCGATTCTCCATCGAATGGGCAAGGATTGAGCCGCGGGAAGGCCGATTCGACGCCGCCGAAATAGCGCATTACCGTGATGTAATCCGCTGCTGCCGCAAAAACGGGCTGGAACCCGTCGCGACCCTACATCACTTCACCAGCCCTGCTTGGTTGATTCGCAAGGGCGGATGGGAAGCGGAGACAACGCCGGAGCTTTTTGCCCGCTATGCCCGGTTTGTGGCTGAACAGCTTGGCAGCGAGCTGAACTATATCTGCACCATCAATGAAGCGAATATGGGCGTTCAGATTGCCGCCATCTCGGAGCGCTATACCCGCCAGATGAAAGCGACAGCTGCCAAGACTGTGGAAGGCGGAGCGGCGGAAGGCCAGGTGCAGATGGGGATCGACCTGCAAAAAATGATGGAAAACAGAAAGTTGGCGGTCATGGAGAACGAGCAGCTTTTCGGCACGCCGCAGCCGCACGTTTTTTGCAGCAGCAGAACTCCCCGGGGAGATGAGTTGGTGATGGAGGCGCACAAGAAAGCAAAGGTAGCCATCAAAAGCGTGGCTCCTCGCATAAAAGTTGGGTTAACCCTGTCGCTCCATGATATCCAAGCACAGCCCGGCGGTGAGGAGAACGCCGCCAGAGAATGGTGGGAGGAATTTACCCATTACCTACCGGCCATCGAAAGCGATGATTTTCTCGGGGTGCAGAATTACACGCGCAGCCGGATCGGAGCGAATGGCATTCTCCCCAATGAGGCCGGTGCGGAAACCACGCAGATGGATTATGAATTCTATCCGCAAGGGCTTGAAGCGGTGATTCGTCGTGTGGCACGGAAATTCCACGGTGAGCTGATTGTCACGGAAAACGGCATTGCCACTGCGGACGATACGCGCCGCATTGCTTATATCGATCTTGCCACACAGGGGGTTGCCCGTTGCATCACGGACGGAATCCCGATTAAAGGATATTTTTATTGGAGCCTGCTGGATAATTTCGAGTGGCAAAAGGGATTCGCCATGACATTCGGCCTTGTGGCGGTGGACCGGAGCACCATGGCCAGGACGCCGAAGGAGAGTCTACACTACCTTGGGCATCTTCGCGTCTGAACGTACTGCACGGTATGTCTTACTAAACGGTGATTACAGTCAAGTACAGTAAAAAAGGAGTTTGCTATGCGCACTACTGAACTTTGGAACAATGGATGGTATTTTTCCCGGCAGGACTGCGGCCACGCTTTAACGCTGGCACACGGCGAGGCCGTCACCCTACCCCATACTTGGAACGCCAAGGATGGTACCGACGGCGGCAACGATTACTATCGTGGCCGTTGCTGGTATGTAAAAAAGTTTGCCGCTCCCGCGTTGGCGGACGGTGAGCAGCTGTGGATTGAACTGCGTGGCGCGGCTATGACGGCGGAAGTGTTTTTGAACGGCCAAAAGCTGGTCGCGCACAGCGGAGGCTACTCCACCTTCCGCGCGGAGCTGACACCGGCTTTGGCCGCTGGCAAAAATCTGCTGGCCGTCAGTGTGGATAATTCCGCCAACGATACCGTCTATCCGCAAAAGGCTGATTTCACCTTCTATGGCGGTCTGTACCGCGATGTTTATCTGCTATGTGTGCCGACGACACACTTTGCGCTGGGGTATCACGGTGCCCCCGGCATCCGGGTGACGCCCAAACTCTCCGCCGATTTTAAATCTGCTGAGATCGTCGTAGAAGCCTGGGTAGAGGGGCCGGCGGAGCATGTGCGGTTCACCCTCGGTGACCAGACGCTGGACGCCAAGGTACTGGATGGCCATGCCGAGAGCGTTTTCCATTTGGAAAATGTCCATTTGTGGGACGGTTTGGATGACCCTTATCTCTACACGGCCAAGGCCAGGCTGGACAGTGGCGATTGTGTTACCGCCAAATTTGGTGTGCGCAGCTTTGCCGTTGACCCTGAAAAGGGCTTTATCCTAAATGGCCGCCGATATCCTTTGTGTGGTGCAGCGCGTCATCAAGACCGCGCTCAGCTTGGTAATGCGCTGACCGTTGTCGAGCATGAGGAGGATATGGCGCTCATACGCGAGATGGGCGCAAACACCATCCGCCTTGCCCACTATCAGCACGACCAGTATTTTTATGACTTGTGCGATCAGTACGGAATGATTGTCTGGGCAGAAATCCCCTACATCACGCAGCATATGCCGAATGGCCGCGAAAATACGTTGAACCAGATGCGGGAGCTGATCGTGCAGAACTACAACCATCCCTGCATTGTAAGCTGGGGGATTTCCAATGAAATTACCGCCAGCGGCATGAGCGCGGACCTAGTGGAAAACCACCGCCTGCTCAACGATCTGTGCCACAGCTTGGACTCCACACGCCCCACCGCCATGGCGCACGCTTTTATGCTGGATCCAGAAGACCCGCTGGTATTCCTGCCAGATATCTGCAGCTACAACCTATACTACGGATGGTATCTGGGAGAGCTGGAGCAGAACGATGAATTTTTTGACACTTTCCACACCGCGCACCCCGATATCGTCATCGGCCTTTCGGAGTACGGCGCCGACGCCAACACCGCCTACCAAAACAGCTGCCCGCACAAGGGCGACTGGAGCGAGGGCTACCAGGCAATCTACCATGAGCACCTGTTGAAAATGTGGAGCGAACGCCCCTATATCTGGGCGATGCACTGCTGGAATATGTTCGATTTCGGCGCGGATGGACGCAGCGAGGGCGGCAAACCTGGCCAAAACCAGAAAGGCCTTGTCACCTTTGACCGCAAAATCAAAAAAGATGCGTTCTACCTGTACAAAGCCTATTTGAGCAAAGCGCCGTTTGTCCACCTGTGCGGTCGCCGCTACAGGGACCGCGCCGAACAGGAGACCGAGATCAAGGTGTACTCGAACCAGTCCGCCGTCACGCTGTTGGTGGACGGCAAAGAATTTGAGACCCAGACCGGTGATAAAATTTTTAGGTTTGTGGTGCCCATCACGGCGGAACATACCATTACCGCCATGGCCACAGCGGACGAAGCATGCAATGACAGCATCATCATCCGCAAAGTGAAAACAGCAAACCCGGCCTACTTTGCCGAGGGTACCCAAGTGATAAACTGGTTCGACAAGCCCGAGGAGCTGTTGCGCGAGGGGTATTATTCCATCCTGGACAGTATGGAGGATTTGAAGAAGAATCCGCAATCCGCCGCGCTGCTGGCAAAAATCATGGAAAAAGCCTCCGCAAGCTACGGCGATGTTGCCAAAAGCATACAAATTCCCGAAGCTATCCGCCGCCAGATGGACAAAATGCCGCTGCAAAAGATGCTGGAACAGGCCGGCAAGGCAGTGCCGCCCGCCATGGCCAAGGAGCTGAACGCCGCCTTGAACCAAATCGCAAAATAGATGTGAGGAAACAAGCACGATGAATGAAATACTGCGTCAAAATACCGAAGCGATCGTACATGCCGCCAACGGAAGCGTCATCCCTGACAATGCCGTCGCCACGGATACAAAATGGTGCTTTTGACTGACCGGCTGGACTGCGGGGCCAGCAAGGCAGGATACTTTTTGGCCAGTATCCTACAAACCTAGGCTGCCGAGCGTCCGGGTAAAAAGTTGGCTTTCCTCGCTGGGCTGCCGAACGTCGTCATCATCAGCGCTGGGTCGGACGGCACCGACGGCCCAACCAACGACGCCGTCGGCTATGTGGGCGGCGATACCTTTGTTTGTCATACAATTTATCTGTAGCTTCATCTTCTGGAGCATTTCTTGTGCTTTTCCAGCTATCGCACAGACACAAATCTTTTCTTCCAACTTTCTGATCAATGCATCGTTGGCGAATGAGCCTTGACGATGCATTTTTTATTGAGAGCCTGAAAACAAAGGCCGATGTTGCTCTATGACACTAATTAGAGCGCCCCCTTTTTCGTTCATCGCCCTAAAAACGAAACATTGTAAAGGAACCAGGGTCAATTGAAATATGTAAAAAAGCTCCTTTTTACTGCTATCTGATAGAAATGAACTTGAACTCCTACATTTCTCTACCATGCTAGTGCTAGGATTGTGATAGGGGCGAAAGTGTAGTTGAAAAGTCAGCAAAAGGTCACTGTTTCTGTTAGCGACAAAGCAGTAAAACACGCAAAAGATATGTACTTGAGAGGGTGTTTTTCTTCGTGTTATTCTTTAATCGTAATACCAGCGTTGAACAGCAAGGGTCTTTTGGATGAATGGAAAGGCGGTGATCGGATTTGACTGTAGAAAAGTATGTCATCCAACAGTTAGAGAGCTATACTATACTCTGTCGCGATATTACTACATTAGAGTTTGAGTTAAAAGCACTCCTCCCATTTGACGATAATAAAACAAATGGTTTGATTGAAGATTTGGCTTTTGCCCATTCTTCAGAGACACCAGTTCAAGATAGTCGTATCTCCGACAAAACTGCTACTATCGCACTTTCTTACCATGTGATTGGTTTGAAACAGACGCATGAAGTGCGATGCAATCTTACCAGCCAACTCGAAGTACGCAAACTGCAGGTGACACGGTTGGCCACATACCTTAGTGTGCTCGTTCCAGAAGATGCAGATGTTTTACGAGCGCATTACTTTGATGGCCTGTCCTGGCAAGGGGTTTCTGATATGAATCACACTTGCCTCCGGACAACTATAAAACGACGTGATCGGGGAATGATACGTCTGATTGAACTATACGATCGTCTTGCCCGCCTTGGTGCTTTACCAGACGTCGAACCTTCTCTATAAGGTGTCCAAATTTGAACACCTTGTAAAAAAGGGAGTAATTTTCGGATATCGACCTATCCGAAAATTACTCCCTTTTTGGTGGGGCCTCTGGGGCTCGAACCCAGGCCCGGTCGGTTATGAGCCGAATGCGCTAACCAGCTGCGCCAAGGCCCCACATAGTTATTAGTATACTACAGAATCATAAAATTGGAAAGAGCTTTTAAAAAAATTTGAAGATAAAATTAAAAATAACTTTCTCGTAAAAAATTAATCCCCCGAAGGACTTGATACTCTATTGGAATCGAGTCTTTCTCTCTATATAATGAAATCAGACACAGATTTGATTATATGAAGAAGAGGAGGTTGATTTTCTTTTCAATCTAACGAGGTGAATTAATATGAACCAGTACGATAAAGACTCTGGGGAAAAAGTATATCTTCCGGAAGAGATCGCGCAGATTTTGCGAATCAGTAAGCGCGGCGCATACAACTTATGTGACCATGCGCCCTTCCGTGTACTCAAATTCGGCGGCTCTGTGCGAATCAACAAGAAGTCGTTTGATGACTGGTTCGATCATTTGGAATCGGAGGATTGAAAATGGCTTATATCCAAAAAAGGGGAAAAGGCAAAAACACATACGCAGTAATCTATTCTTATAAAGATCCTCAAAGCAACAGGAATACATCCAAATGGGAATGCGGTTTTACCAAAGAGGAAGCCGAAAGACGAAGAGACGAAATCAACATGCAACAGCGAGACGGATGCTTCATTCTTCCAAGCGATCAAACCGTCCGGGAATTTTTTGAGGAATGGCTCCCTGTTCAAGCTTTGAAGAGCCGCTGGGGTTTGAGTTCATACAGTAGTAATCGCGGAATTGTAATAAACCATATCAATCCCCACATTGGGGAGTTAAAACTCCAAAAAGTAACATCAGAGGATATTGACAAGCTATATGCGACTTTACTTCAAACGAAAAGAGGGCAGTATGTTCAAGGGATTCGTCAACGCTGGACGCCCGCCCAGGAAGCTAAGAAAAAGTGCCTTTCAACGACAATGGTGAAAGAGGTTCGGGACGTACTCAACGCAGGCTTTGAAACGGCAGTAGAATGGAAACGGATTACAAGGAATCCGATGCCAAAAAAAGGTCCCCAAAAGGACAGTGTGGAACGAGAAATCTGGGAAGCTGACACAGTACTTGCGGCCCTTGAGGATTTGGAGGATGATCCGCTTTTACACCTACTGGTTCATATGACTTTTATCGGGTCGCTGCGTGAAGGCGAAGCTGTGGGAGTGCAGTTGTCGGATATCAACTTTGATTTCAAAGGTGTTGGGGCGTTCAGCGTTACAAAGACGATTCAGCGTGTACGAAAGGATGCACTAACATCGGTAAATGAAAAAACTATTTTATTCCGCTTCCCAGAAGTCTTTTCAGGGAAGAAAAGCATTCTGGTCTTGAAAAAGCTGAAAACAAAATCCAGCGAAAGAGTCATTTTTATGACACCCCAGCTCAGGGAAGAGATTCAAACGCGGCTCAAACAGATTGAGGAAGACAAGGAACGCCTTGGTGAACGCTATTTTGACTATGGATTACTGATCTGCCAACCCAATGGCCGCCCAATCGAACCGGCACTGAGTTATAAGAGGTTCAAAAAGTGGCTTGCCCAACAGGAAGGACAGTATCCAGATATTGTTTTTCACGGTCTGCGTCATTCCAGCTCTACTTATAAACTGGAGCTCAGTGAGGGCGATATCAAGTCCGTACAGGGCGATACCGGCCATAAAACAGCGGGGGTTCTTTTAAATACCTATGCTCATATTCGCAATCAGCCGCGCATGGAATTGACAAAGAAGATTGCGCGGGAGTTCTACAAGCAGAGCGATTCCCACGCTGCGGCATCTTCCAATTCAGAACCTCCGAAGACTGCCGACGAACCGCTCCCTGCTTCTGATGTAACGGAAAAACTGATTATTACAATGTTGAAAAACAGCCCCGATTTGCAACAAAAACTTCTGCGCGCACTGATTGCACCAGATGCATAAAATACACAAAAATAATAAGTATTGCGTAT
>OMGG01000214.1_pt1 | contig 50210 bp, 56 predicted proteins | sample 1645891 | NCBI WGS metagenome assembly OMGG01 (sample SAMN05578587, study PRJEB25193) | human gut metagenome | biome: Human Microbiome; feature: human-associated habitat; material: feces | host: Homo sapiens | place: USA:Birmingham
TGAACTTTGCTGCTCAGTATCAGGGTAAAAATGACCGCACTGACGTAACTGAAGCTAACGGTGATGGTTTCGGTTTCTCCACTACTTATGAGTATGAAGGATTCGGTGTAGGTGCAACCTATGCTAAATCTGACCGCACTAATGATCAGGTTATCTACGGTAACAACAGCCTGAATGCATCTGGTCAAAATGCTGAAGTATGGGCAGCTGGTCTGAAATATGATGCGAACAACATCTATCTGGCTACCACCTATTCTGAAACCCAGAACATGACTGTTTTTGGTAATAACCATATTGCCAACAAAGCACAAAACTTCGAAGTAGTTGCACAATATCAGTTCGACTTCGGTCTGCGTCCGTCCGTTGCTTACCTGCAATCTAAAGGAAAAGACTTGGGTGCGTGGGGTGATCAGGACCTGGTTGAATATATTGATGTAGGTGCAACCTATTACTTCAACAAAAATATGTCCACTTTTGTTGATTACAAAATCAACCTGATTGATAAGAGCGATTTCACGAAAGCATCTGGCGTTGCTACCGATGATATCGTTGCTGTAGGATTGGTTTACCAGTTCTAATCTGATTACTCAAAGATATGTTGTGGGAGGCTTTGCCTCCCCAACATATAAGTGGCCCCCTCAAGCCACTTTCCTTAGAAGCACTATCTTGCTTCTGACTATATAAACCTTCTGTTATATATTACCCTTTATTTTCTGGGGCGTTTCAACGCCCCATTTTTAATAATACCCAGTGAACAATTAACGTATCAACTAGATTTAATAACAACGATATCCGTACCTAACTGGATATCTAATGTCATAAGCATCCCTTTAATTATCCCCTCAACCTCTTGTAACTTTCCCACTCTTGAGCTCCACATAGTCCAAACGCCGGATGCAAAAAAATCACACGTGCATTTCTGAAATTGTGATGGAGGAAGATAGTATCAATTATATGTGCTTATAAACGTCCCCGATTAGCGCAGAAGTCACCGGATTGTTCAGGCTCCAATAGGTTGAGTATGCCGTATTTATTTTCCAAAATAAAAATCGATGCTGTTGCTCCTTCATAAAATACTTTTACTCTCTGGACGCTTTTCTTAGCTCTCTTGGTGTTATCTTAAAACGATTATGGAACCTTTCAGTAAAACGAGAAGGACACTTGTAACCATTTTCCCTGGCAATCTCGCTGATGGGTTTTACTGTCGTTTGTATAGCAGACAACGCATTATTTAACCTCACGTCGTCCAATATACTTTGAAAACTTACTCCCTCGCTTGCCAGACGGCGATGCAATGTGGAAACAGAAATGTAGAGATATCTCGCTACCTTGTTTGCTGTCCATTTTGTTCCAGGTTCGGATAGCATTAGGTTATAACAACGACTTATTAATGATTGTTTACTATCTGATAAAAGTAAACAATTAACATGATGTGCTCCTAATGAAAGTAGAACGCCCATTGCTAAGTGTTCCTGAATTTGCGTTGAGAAGCCTCGGGAAATAGATGTTTTTAGTTGCTCCCAACAATATATTAACTCGGGGTTCTGAGGTAAGCAGAAACCTGTCGTGTTACGAATTTGATCAGTTATCGCATAAAATTTTTGAAACTTTTCAATTAGATCAATGGGATAATAAAGCATTTCTGCAAGATAAAGACCTGCTTCTGGATAATTCGCAATATAAAATTCATATCCACAGGGAAATAATATTATCTGATTATTATCAACAGTTAGACTATGCGTCTCCCAATTGATAACTTTTTTTCCCTGACGGATACGACATAAAGCTGGCATAAGAGGCTTAACCCTGTGAATCTCATGATGTTTATGCATCCGTATTTCTTCAATCTTTAGGTTAGTCTTATCTTTTGCCAGCATACTCTTACCCTACTTTATCTCATAAACTGGTGTTATCTCAGCGGTTGCAATTTTATTGGCATTAAGCATATAACCAACTAACGCTCCGCTGGAATTAGAATCCACAGGAATCTTATCAGTTTTTAGAGCCCATACTTTAAACTGGTAATGATGGGGTTTATCTCCTTTGGGAGGACATGCTCCACCAAATCCTGCATAACCAAAATCATTTCGGCCTTGAACAGCACCAGTCGGAAGTTTTGTACCATCACGTCTTCCTGCATCAGCGGGCAAATATGTTACAGTTGCTGGAATATTAGCAACAGTCCAGTGCCACCATCCACTGCCTGTAGGAGCATCTGGATCATACACAGTTACGGCAAAGCTTTTGGTGCCTTCAGGAGCACCAGACCAGGTTAATGAGGGCGATGTATTACCACCTTCACACCCAAATCCAGAAAATACATGAGACGTTGTAAGTTGCTCTCCTGTTTTTATTTCATTACTAGTGACCTGAAATGCTGCGGCCTGCGCAGAAAATGTTATGAATGCCAATACACTTGAAACGATAAGTTTTTTCATAAAAACCTCATTGTTGTGACCTATCGTTATTTTATTTGATGTGCCTTGATCTCATTATGCATAAAGGCGCAATGATCGCGCAAATGCAATCATAATTATAAAGGTGCCCCGAACATTAGCCATAATATGCACAAATCAGATTCCTGTTATCTCAAGGATAATTATTTTTTAATGCGGTGCACTTCGTGACAACAAGTTAATGACTAACACACCGGCACAAATCAACATCATGCCTATGATAGCTGGCAGGTCCAGTCGTTGACCAAAAAATCCCCAGGAAAGCAAACTAATCAGAACGATACCGACTCCTGACCAGATAGCATAAGCAATCCCTGTAGGTATATAAGCCAGCGTCTGAGCTAATAACCAGAATGATGCACAATAGCAAATAATTGTGCCAACAGAGGGCCATAACCGTGTAAACCCCTCTGAAAACTTCATTAAGGTTGTACCAATGACCTCTGCAAGTATTGCGCCACCAAGATAAATATAAGGGTTCATAGCATATTCTTTCCTGTTCATACTGGAGAGAATTGTACTACAGTTTGAACACAACTCACCGTTTTCATCCTGGTGTATGTGTATCCAGGGGGCTCTGGCGTGGCAAGAGATAAAGGCAGGAACAATAATGATCAGAAGGAACCCCAGGCTAACGAATGAGTTCACTCTTCCTGGGAGCAAAGCGAAGACAAAACATGTTATCGCGTTTACGGATCGTGGATGGCAGAAAACTTTCAGAATCAGGTTTCCATTTTAAACCAGAAATTAAGTGAGTTTGTCCCATCCATGCCCCACGCGGTGAGATCGGATGTAATCAACAACAGGTTACAAAACCTACACCTGCATGGACATCACTTCCTGATACGCCGCCACCAGCTTATTACGCACCTGAATCCCCATTTGCATAGAAACTGAGGCTTTTTGCATATCGGTCATCACATCGTTTAACGCCACGCCGGGTTCACCGAGAGTGAATTTTTCTGCCTGCGTGCGGGCGGCTGTTTGTGTATCGCTTATGCGATCGAGCGCGGCGTGCAGCTGCCCGGCAAAACTAATGGTCGGTTGCGGCAGTGATTCCTGCGCACGCGCACTCATCGCCGTAGCCTGTAACTGGCTGATAACCCCTTCAATCCCCTGTATCGCTGACATTTTCGTCTCCCGGATAATTTCTGGTAACAAAGCCTACCAGTAAGTCAATAAGACAAAGGCGCTAAATAGCAACAAAAAAAACGGGTTTATTGGCGGATAGAAAAAAACGAAAGCACAAATAATGGGAGCGTCAATTTTTCGAGTTTGCTGACCCGGGAGTGAGTCTTGTTCCACTTTGCCAATAACGCCGTCCATAATCAGCCACGAGGTGCGCGATGAATGCGACTGCAGCCCAGACAAAATCTCTTGAGTGGCTTAATCGCCTGCGTGCGAATCCGAAAATTCCATTGATTGTTGCCGGTTCCGCGGCAGTGGCGGTCATGGTCGCACTGATCCTGTGGGCGAAAGCCCCCGACTACCGCACATTATTCAGCAATCTTTCCGATCAGGATGGTGGCGCAATTGTCAGCCAACTGACGCAAATGAATATTCCTTACCGCTTCAGCGAAGCCAGCGGCGCTATTGAAGTTCCGGCAGATAAAGTTCACGAGCTGCGCCTGCGCCTGGCGCAACAAGGTTTGCCCAAAGGCGGCGCGGTCGGTTTCGAACTACTCGATCAGGAAAAGTTTGGTATCAGCCAGTTCAGCGAACAGGTGAATTATCAGCGGGCGCTGGAAGGCGAGCTTTCTCGTACCATCGAAACTATCGGCCCGGTAAAAGGGGCGCGCGTACACTTGGCAATGCCGAAACCGTCTTTATTCGTCCGTGAACAAAAATCCCCTTCTGCATCGGTGACGGTAAATCTGTTACCCGGCCGCGCACTCGATGAAGGGCAAATTAGCGCTATTGTACATCTGGTTTCCAGCGCGGTTGCTGGTCTGCCGCCGGGAAACGTCACGCTGGTGGATCAGGGCGGGCATCTGTTAACCCAGTCCAATACCAGCGGGCGCGATCTTAATGACGCTCAGTTGAAATATGCCAGCGATGTCGAAGGCCGTATTCAGCGGCGTATTGAAGCGATCCTGTCGCCTATTGTTGGTAACGGTAATATTCACGCCCAGGTCTCGGCGCAACTGGACTTCGCCAGTAAAGAACAAACGGAAGAACAGTATCGCCCTAACGGTGATGAATCTCATGCGGCGCTTCGTTCACGCCAGCTTAATGAGAGCGAGCAAAGCGGTTCCGGTTATCCGGGCGGCGTACCGGGGGCGTTGTCGAATCAACCGGCACCTGCGAATAACGCGCCAATCAGCACGCCTCCGACAAATCAAAATAACCGCCAGCAGCAGGCGAGCACCACCAGCAATAGTGGGCCGCGTAGCACACAGCGGAATGAAACCAGTAACTACGAAGTCGATCGCACCATTCGTCATACCAAAATGAACGTGGGCGATGTGCAACGTCTGTCAGTCGCGGTAGTGGTGAATTACAAAACCTTGCCAGACGGTAAACCATTGCCTCTCAGCAACGAACAGATGAAGCAAATTGAAGCTCTGACCCGCGAGGCGATGGGCTTTTCTGAAAAACGCGGTGATTCGCTCAATGTTGTTAACTCGCCGTTCAATAGCAGTGACGAAAGCGGCGGAGCACTGCCGTTCTGGCAACAGCAAGTGTTTATCGATCAGTTGCTGGCTGCCGGTCGCTGGTTGCTGGTACTGCTGGTGGCGTGGTTGCTGTGGCGGAAAGCGGTACGCCCGCAGCTAACACGTCGCGCCGAGGCGGTGAAGACTGTGCAGCAACAGGCGCAGGCCCGCGAGGAAGTGGAAGATGCGGTGGAAGTCCGTCTGAGCAAAGACGAACAACTCCAACAACGGCGCGCTAACCAACGACTGGGGGCAGAAGTCATGAGCCAGCGTATCCGTGAAATGTCTGATAACGATCCGCGCGTGGTGGCGCTGGTCATTCGCCAGTGGATAAATAACGATCATGAGTAACCTGACAGGCACCGATAAAAGCGTCATCCTGCTGATGACCATTGGCGAAGACCGGGCGGCAGAGGTGTTCAAGCACCTCTCCCAGCGCGAAGTGCAAACCCTGAGCGCTGCAATGGCGAACGTCACGCAGATCTCCAACAAGCAGCTAACCGATGTGCTGGCGGAGTTTGAGCAAGAAGCTGAACAGTTTGCTGCACTGAATATCAACGCCAACGATTATCTGCGTTCGGTATTGGTCAAAGCTCTGGGTGAAGAACGTGCCGCCAGCCTGCTGGAAGATATTCTCGAAACCCGCGATACCGCCAGCGGTATTGAAACGCTCAACTTTATGGAGCCGCAGAGCGCCGCCGATCTGATTCGCGATGAGCATCCGCAAATTATCGCCACCATTCTGGTGCATCTGAAGCGCGCCCAGGCCGCCGATATTCTGGCGTTGTTCGATGAACGTCTGCGCCACGACGTGATGTTGCGTATCGCCACCTTTGGCGGCGTGCAGCCAGCCGCGCTGGCGGAACTGACCGAAGTACTGAATGGCTTGCTCGACGGTCAGAATCTCAAGCGCAGCAAAATGGGCGGCGTGAGAACGGCAGCCGAAATTATCAACCTGATGAAAACTCAGCAGGAAGAAGCCGTTATTACCGCCGTGCGTGAATTCGACGGCGAGCTGGCGCAGAAAATCATCGACGAGATGTTCCTGTTCGAGAATCTGGTGGATGTCGACGATCGCAGCATTCAGCGACTGTTGCAGGAAGTGGATTCCGAATCGCTGTTGATCGCGCTGAAAGGGGCCGAGCAGCCACTGCGCGAGAAATTCCTGCGCAATATGTCGCAGCGTGCCGCCGATATTCTGCGCGACGATCTCGCCAACCGTGGTCCGGTGCGTCTGTCGCAGGTGGAAAACGAACAGAAAGCGATTCTGCTGATTGTGCGCCGCCTTGCCGAAACTGGCGAGATGGTGATTGGCAGCGGCGAGGATACCTATGTCTGATAATCTGCCGTGGAAAACCTGGATGCCGGACGATCTCGCGCCACCACAGGCGGAGTTTGTGCCAATGGTCGAGCCGGAAGAAACCATTATTGAAGAGGCCGAACCCAGCCTTGAGCAGCAACTGGCGCAACTGCAAATGCAGGCCCACGAGCAGGGTTATCAGGCGGGGATTGCCGAAGGTCGCCAGCAAGGTTACGAACAGGGCTATCAGGAAGGACTGGCCCAGGGGCTGGAGCAAGGTCTGGCAGAGGCGAAGTCTCAACAAGCGCCAATTCATGCCCGGATGCAGCAACTGGTCAGCGAATTTCAAACTACCCTTGATGCGCTTGATAGTGTGATAGCTTCGCGCCTGATGCAGATGGCGCTGGAGGCAGCACGTCAGGTCATAGGTCAGACGCCAACGGTGGATAACTCGGCACTGATCAAACAGATCCAACAGTTGTTGCAGCAAGAACCGTTATTCAGCGGGAAACCACAGCTGCGCGTACACCCGGATGATCTGCAACGTGTGGATGATATGCTCGGCGCAACTTTAAGTTTGCATGGCTGGCGCTTGCGGGGCGATCCCACCCTCCATCCTGGCGGCTGTAAAGTCTCCGCCGATGAAGGCGATCTCGACGCCAGTGTCGCCACTCGCTGGCAAGAACTCTGCCGTCTGGCAGCACCAGGAGTGGTGTAATGACCACGCGCCTGACTCGCTGGCTAACCACGCTGGATAACTTTGAAGCCAAAATGGCGCAGTTGCCTGCGGTACGTCGCTACGGGCGATTAACCCGCGCTACCGGGCTGGTGCTGGAAGCCACCGGATTACAATTGCCGCTCGGCGCAACCTGTGTCATTGAGCGCCAGAACGGCAGCGAAACGCACGAAGTAGAAAGCGAAGTCGTTGGCTTTAACGGTCAACGGCTGTTTTTAATGCCGCTGGAGGAAGTGGAAGGTGTCCTGCCCGGCGCGCGTGTATATGCCAAAAACATTTCGGCAGAAGGGCTGCAAAGCGGCAAGCAGTTGCCGCTCGGTCCGGCGTTATTAGGTCGTGTTCTGGACGGTAGCGGTAAACCGCTCGATGGCCTGCCCTTCCCCGATACGACGGAAACCGGTGCGCTGATTACCCCGCCATTTAACCCGTTGCAACGTACACCGATTGAACATGTGCTGGACACCGGCGTGCGCCCAATCAATGCCCTGCTTACCGTCGGACGCGGGCAGCGTATGGGGCTGTTTGCCGGGTCCGGCGTTGGGAAAAGTGTGCTGCTGGGGATGATGGCACGTTACACCCGCGCCGATGTCATTGTCGTGGGTTTGATTGGTGAACGTGGGCGCGAAGTAAAAGATTTTATTGAGAATATCCTCGGTGCCGAAGGACGTGCACGCTCCGTGGTGATTGCCGCTCCGGCGGATGTTTCTCCGCTCCTGCGAATGCAGGGCGCCGCCTATGCCACGCGCATTGCCGAAGATTTTCGCGATCGTGGTCAGCATGTGTTGCTGATTATGGACTCCCTCACCCGCTATGCGATGGCCCAGCGTGAAATTGCGCTGGCGATTGGCGAACCACCTGCCACTAAAGGTTATCCACCGTCGGTGTTTGCCAAATTACCGGCACTGGTCGAGCGTGCCGGAAATGGCATTAGCGGCGGCGGCTCGATTACCGCGTTTTATACCGTGCTCACCGAAGGCGATGACCAGCAGGACCCCATTGCCGACTCCGCGCGGGCAATCCTCGACGGTCACATTGTGCTGTCTCGCCGACTGGCGGAAGCCGGGCACTATCCGGCTATCGATATCGAAGCGTCGATCAGTCGCGCAATGACGGCGTTGATCAGTGAGCAACATTACGCGCGAGTGCGCACCTTCAAACAGCTGTTGTCGAGTTTTCAGCGTAACCGCGATCTGGTTAGCGTCGGCGCGTATGCCAAAGGCAGCGATCCGATGCTCGACAAAGCCATCGCCCTGTGGCCGCAGCTGGAGAGCTATTTGCAACAAGGCATTTTTGAACGCGCGGACTGGGAAGCGTCTCTCCAGGGGCTGGAGCGTATTTTCCCGACAGTGTCATAACCCAGGAGATAACGGCAGATGGCGGAACATGGTGCGCTGGCGACCCTGAAAGATCTGGCAGAAAAAGAGGTAGAGGATGCCGCTCGCCTGCTGGGTGAAATGCGTCGCGGATGTCAGCAGGCGGAAGAACAGCTCAAAATGCTGATCGATTATCAGAATGAATATCGCAATAACCTCAATAGCGATATGAGTGCCGGGATGACCAGCAACCGCTGGATCAACTATCAGCAGTTTATCCAGACGCTGGAAAAAGCCATTACTCAGCATCGCCAGCAACTTAATCAGTGGACGCAGAAAGTTGACATTGCCCTGAACAGCTGGCGAGAAAAGAAACAACGTTTGCAGGCCTGGCAGACACTGCAGGAACGGCAATCCACGGCGGCACTGCTTGCAGAAAACCGCCTCGATCAGAAAAAGATGGATGAGTTCGCCCAGCGCGCCGCCATGAGGAAACCTGAATGATTCGCTTAGCGCCCTTGATTACCGCCGACGTTGACACCACCACATTGCCTGGCGGCAAAGTCAGCGATGCTGCACAAGATTTTCTCGCGTTGTTGAGCGAAGCATTAGCAGGCGAGACAACAACCGACAAAGCGGCCCCCCAGTTGCTGGTGGCAACAGATAAGCCCACGACAAAAGGCGAACCGCTGGTCAGCGATATTGTTTCCGATGCGCAACAAGCGGATTTACTGATCCCTGTGGATGAAACACTTCCTGTCATCAACGACGAACAATCCACATCAACACCGTTAACCACCGCTCAGACGATGACGTTGGCTGCGGTGGCTGACAAAAATACGACAAAAGACGAAAAAGCGGATGACCTTAATGAAGACGTCACCGCAAGTCTGAGCGCCCTTTTTGCGATGTTGCCGGGTTTTGACAATACGCCCAAAGTGACTGATGCACCGTCAACCGTGTTACCGGCAGAGAAACCAACGCTCTTCACAAAACTGACTTCTGCGCAACTCACTACAGCACAGCCTGATGACGCCCCCGGCACACCAGCTCAGCCATTAACACCGCTGGTAGCAGAAGCCCAGAGTAAAGCGGAAGTCATCAGCACGCCTTCGCCGGTGACCGCTGACGCCAGCCCGCTAATCACTCCACACCAGACACAGCCACTGCCCACCGTCGCCGCGCCTGTTTTGAGTGCACCGCTGGGTTCTCACGAATGGCAACAATCATTAAGCCAGCATATTTCGCTGTTCACCCGCCAGGGGCAACAAAGTGCAGAGTTGCGTCTGCACCCACAGGATTTAGGTGAAGTGCAAATTTCCCTCAAAGTGGATGATAACCAGGCGCAGATCCAGATGATTTCACCGCATCAGCACGTACGCGCCGCCCTGGAAGCAGCGCTGCCGGTACTGCGTACGCAGCTGGCCGAAAGTGGCATTCAGTTAGGGCAAAGCAACATCAGTGGCGAAAGCTTTAGTGGTCAGCAGCAGGCCGCTTCCCAGCAACAGCAAAGCCAACGCACAGCAAACCATGAACCTCTGGCGGGGGAAGACGACGATACGCTTCCGGTTCCCGTCTCTTTACAAGGGCGTGTAACAGGTAACAGCGGCGTTGATATTTTCGCCTAACGTCAGAGGTAGCACCGTAATCCGCGTCTTTTCCCCGCTTTGTTGCGCTCAAGACGCAGGATAATTAGCCGATAAGCAGTAGCGACACAGGAAGACCGCAACACATGACTGATTACGCGATAAGCAAGAAAAGCAAGCGATCGCTTTGGATCCCGATTCTGGTATTCATTACCCTCGCGGCCTGTGCCAGCGCAGGTTACAGCTACTGGCATTCGCATCAGGTTGCCGCTGACGACAAAGCGCAGCAACGCGTCGTGCCCTCCCCGGTCTTCTATGCGCTGGATACCTTTACGGTCAATTTGGGCGATGCGGATCGCGTGCTTTATATCGGCATAACCCTGCGACTGAAAGATGAAGCTACCCGCTCGCGGCTGAGTGAGTATTTGCCGGAAGTCCGTAGCCGTTTGCTGTTACTGTTTTCGCGTCAGGATGCTGCCGTACTGGCGACAGAAGAAGGCAAGAAAAACCTGATTGCCGAGATTAAAACCACACTTTCCACCCCGCTTGTTGCCGGGCAACCGAAACAGGATGTCACCGACGTGCTGTATACCGCTTTTATTCTGCGATAACGACATGGGCGATAGTATTCTTTCTCAAGCTGAAATTGATGCGCTGTTGAATGGTGACAGCGAAGTCAAAGACGAACCGACAGCCAGTGTTAGCGGCGAAAGTGACATTCGTCCGTACGATCCGAATACCCAACGACGGGTTGTGCGCGAACGTTTGCAGGCGCTGGAAATCATTAATGAGCGCTTTGCCCGCCATTTTCGTATGGGGCTGTTCAACCTGCTGCGCCGTAGCCCGGATATTACCGTCGGGGCCATCCGCATTCAGCCGTACCATGAATTTGCCCGCAACCTGCCGGTGCCGACCAATCTGAACCTTATCCACCTGAAACCGCTGCGCGGCACAGGGCTGGTGGTGTTCTCGCCGAGCCTGGTGTTTATCGCCGTGGATAACCTGTTTGGCGGCGATGGACGCTTCCCGACCAAAGTGGAAGGTCGCGAGTTTACCCATACCGAACAGCGCGTCATCAACCGCATGTTGAAACTGGCGCTTGAAGGCTATAGCGACGCATGGAAGGCGATTAATCCGCTGGAAGTTGAGTACGTGCGTTCGGAAATGCAGGTGAAATTTACCAATATCACCACCTCGCCGAACGACATTGTGGTTAACACGCCGTTCCATGTGGAGATTGGCAACCTGACCGGCGAATTTAATATCTGCCTGCCATTCAGCATGATCGAGCCGCTACGGGAATTGTTGGTTAACCCGCCGCTGGAAAACTCGCGTAATGAAGATCAGAACTGGCGCGATAACCTGGTGCGCCAGGTGCAGCATTCACAGCTGGAACTGGTGGCCAACTTTGCCGATATCTCGCTACGCCTGTCGCAGATTTTAAAACTGAAACCCGGCGACGTCCTGCCGATAGAAAAACCCGATCGCATCATCGCCCATGTTGACGGCGTCCCGGTTCTGACCAGTCAGTACGGCACTCTCAACGGTCAGTATGCGTTACGGATAGAACATTTGATTAACCCGATTTTAAATTCTCTGAACGAGGAACAGCCCAAATGAGTGACATGAATAATCCGGCCGATGACAACAACGGCGCAATGGACGATCTGTGGGCTGAAGCGTTGAGCGAGCAAAAATCAACCAGCGGAAAAAGCGCTACCGATGCGGTGTTCCAGCAATTTGGCGGTGGTGATGTCAGCGGAACGTTGCAGGATATCGACCTGATTATGGATATTCCGGTCAAGCTGACCGTCGAGCTGGGCCGTACGCGGATGACCATCAAAGAGCTGTTGCGTCTGACGCAAGGGTCCGTCGTGGCGCTGGACGGTCTGGCGGGCGAACCGCTGGATATTCTGATCAACGGTTATTTAATCGCCCAGGGCGAAGTGGTGGTTGTTGCCGATAAATATGGCGTGCGGATCACCGATATCATTACCCCGTCCGAGCGGATGCGCCGCCTGAGCCGTTAGTGATGAATAACCATGCTACTGTGCAATCTTCCGCGCCGGTTTCTGCTGAGCCACTGCTGCAGGTGAGCGGCGCACTCATCGCCATTATTGCCCTGATCCTCGCTGCCGCCTGGCTGGTAAAACGGCTGGGATTTGCCCCTAAACGCACTGGCATTAACGGTCTGAAAATTAGCGCCAGTGCTTCGCTGGGCGCGCGTGAACGGGTCGTGGTGGTCGATGTGGAAGATGCACGGCTGGTGCTCGGCGTTACCGCAGAGCAAATCAATCTGCTGCATAAACTTCCCCCTTCAGCACCAACGGAAGAGATACCGCAAACCGATTTTCAGTCGGTCATGAAAAACTTGCTTAAGCGTGGCGGGAGATCCTGATGCGTCGTTTGTTTTCTGTCGCACCGGTCCTTCTCTGGCTGATTACGCCCCTCGCCTTCGCGCAACTGCCGGGTATCACCAGCCAGCCGCTACCTGGCGGTGGACAAAGCTGGTCGCTCCCGGTGCAGACGCTGGTGTTCATCACCTCGTTGACGTTCATTCCAGCGATTTTACTGATGATGACCAGTTTCACCCGCATCATTATTGTTTTTGGTTTATTGCGTAACGCGCTGGGAACGCCCTCCGCGCCACCTAACCAGGTATTGCTGGGGCTGGCACTGTTTTTGACCTTTTTTATTATGTCGCCAGTGATCGACAAAATTTATGTCGATGCGTACCAGCCATTCAGCGAAGAGAAAATCTCAATGCAGGAGGCGCTGGAAAAAGGGGCGCAGCCGCTGCGTGAGTTTATGCTGCGTCAGACCCGCGAGGCAGATTTAGGGTTGTTTGCCAGACTGGCGAATACCGGCCCGTTGCAGGGGCCTGAAGCTGTGCCGATGCGCATTTTGCTCCCGGCCTACGTGACCAGCGAGTTGAAAACCGCATTTCAGATAGGCTTCACGATTTTCATCCCTTTTTTGATTATCGACCTGGTGATTGCCAGCGTGTTGATGGCATTGGGGATGATGATGGTTCCCCCCGCCACCATTGCTCTGCCCTTTAAACTGATGCTGTTTGTACTGGTGGATGGCTGGCAATTGCTGGTCGGTTCGCTGGCGCAGAGCTTTTACAGCTAGAGAGGCAAAATGACACCTGAATCGGTCATGATGATGGGAACTGAAGCGATGAAAGTCGCGCTGGCACTGGCAGCCCCGCTGTTGCTGGTGGCGCTGGTCACGGGCCTTATCATCAGTATTTTGCAGGCAGCCACGCAGATTAACGAAATGACGCTGTCGTTTATTCCGAAAATCATCGCCGTATTTATCGCCATTATTATTGCCGGACCGTGGATGCTCAATCTGTTGCTGGATTACGTCCGCACCTTGTTCACTAACCTGCCGTATATCATCGGGTAGCCCGTACAATGATGCAGGTGACAAGCGATCAATGGCTTTCCTGGTTAAGCCTGTACTTCTGGCCGTTACTGCGCGTGCTGGCGCTCATTTCTACCGCGCCAATTCTGAGCGAACGCAGCGTGCCGAAACGGGTAAAACTGGGTCTGGCAATGATGATCACGTTCGCCATTGCCCCATCATTACCTGCCAACGATGTTCCTGTTTTTTCGTTCTTTGCTCTGTGGCTGGCCGTGCAGCAGATCCTGATCGGCATTGCGCTTGGTTTTACCATGCAATTTGCCTTTGCCGCTGTGCGAACCGCTGGCGAAATTATCGGTCTGCAAATGGGGCTGTCATTTGCGACATTTGTCGATCCTGGCAGCCATCTCAATATGCCCGTTTTAGCGCGCATCATGGATATGCTGGCATTACTGCTGTTCCTGACATTTAACGGTCATTTATGGTTGATTTCACTGCTGGTCGATACCTTTCACACCCTGCCGATTGGTAGCGAACCGTTGAACAGCAATGCGTTTCTGGCACTCATCAAAGCAGGGAGTTTGATTTTCCTTAACGGGCTGATGCTGGCGTTACCGCTCATTACTCTGTTGCTGACCCTGAATCTGGCATTAGGTTTACTGAATCGTATGGCCCCGCAATTATCCATTTTTGTTATTGGATTTCCATTAACTCTGACTGTCGGCATCTCTTTAATGGCGGCATTAATGCCGTTAATTGCGCCTTTTTGCGAACATTTATTCAGTGAAATTTTTAATTTGCTGGCTGATATTATTAGTGAATTACCATTAATATAATTCCGTAACGTTTATCATGCTACCCTAAGGATTATCCGAAAAATAATATCTGCGAACATCTTCCAGGATACTCCTGTAGCGAAATATTTGTTTTAAGCTCACTCACATATCGCAACATTTACTTTACTTTAAGACAATTCCAGGCAAATTATACAACACTTTACGGGATAGTAAGTCCGCCTGAAAAATTGCGAGAGTGGCGCATTAGGTGACCCATGTTGTTCCGTTTAGTCATGATGAAATATTCAGGTAAGGGGAATTATCGTTACGCATTGAGTGAGGGTATGCCATGTCAACGATTATTATGGATTTATGTAGTTACACCCGACTAGGTTTAACCGGGTATCTGTTGAGTAGAGGGGTTAAAAAAAGAGAAATCAACGACATTGAAACCGTTGATGACCTTGCCATAGCTTGTGATTCACAGCGCCCTTCAGTGGTGTTTATTAATGAGGACTGTTTCATCCACGATGCTTCTAACAGTCAGCGCATTAAGCACATCATTAATCAACATCCCAATACGTTATTTATCGTTTTTATGGCAATTGCCAATGTTCATTTTGATGAATATCTATTGGTCAGAAAAAATTTATTGATCAGTTCTAAATCGATTAAACCGGAATCTCTCGACGATATCCTTGGCGATATTCTGAAAAAAGAGACAACGATAACCTCGTTTTTAAATATGCCGACGTTATCATTGAGCCGAACCGAATCGAGTATGTTGCGAATGTGGATGGCAGGTCAGGGAACCATTCAAATCTCCGACCAAATGAATATCAAAGCCAAGACCGTTTCATCGCATAAAGGTAATATTAAACGTAAGATCAAAACGCATAATAAACAGGTTATCTACCATGTCGTCCGACTGACGGATAATGTGACTAATGGTATTTTTGTCAACATGCGCTAACACATTCTGACTGGTGGTTTCCCACCAGTCAGGCTGAATAAGATTACTCTGCTTTCTCAACAAAGATACCGTCCTGATGCCCTGCTTCATTAAAGAACCAGATGCCGAGCGGGTAGTCTTCCAGCGAAACCAGGTACATTGTGCCTTCACTAAACTCCTCAACTGCCAGTACCACGCCAGGACGACGCGGACCGCCATCCGTTTTGACTGTTACCCGATCATTCACCTTCATCGTTTTCCTCCTGTGGCTTTGTGCCAGTGTAGAACAATTTCGTTTTTCTGGCAGCGCCAGGCGCGCGCGAGTGCTGATTTTCTCGACGGTCTATACTTAAGAGATGCCAGGCGGACTTAACGACTGGCGGCAACAACAGAGTAACGGTTGCGAGGAAAGATGATGAAAACCGCAAAAGAGTACAGCGATACCGCAAAACGTGAGGTCAGCGTCGATGTCGATGCCCTGCTGGCGGCGATCAATGAAATTAGCGAAAGCGAAGTTCATCGCAGCCAGAACGATTCTGAACACGTTAGCGTCGATGGACGTGAATATCATACATGGCGTGAATTGGCGGATGCCTTCGAACTGGATATTCATGACTTCAGCGTCTCTGAAGTGAATCGTTGAATGCACAATAAAAAAATCCCGACCCTGAGGGGGTCGGGATGAAACTTGCTTAAGCAAGAAGCACTTAAAAAATTCGTTACACCAGGAAATCTGATGTGTTCATCACCTTATCTGCAATTTTTTTCGCTGACAAGAAAATATTCGCGCTATGAATGATTAACGCTACTTATGAATAGAAATGTGACGCGCGTCACCCCTTGGTGGCTCTGGTGTCAACGGGATCGCTCCCGAAAAAATCATCTTTGATTATTTGTGCTGTTTTGAGAATCATCCTGGTAAGGGGAGTACTGCGCCCATGTTTTCAATTCAACAACCACTACTGGTTTTTAGCGATCTTGATGGCACCCTGCTGGACAGTCATAGTTATGACTGGCAACCGGCAGCCCCCTGGCTCAGCCGTTTACACGAAGCCAATATTCCCGTCATTCTCTGTAGCAGTAAAACTTCAGCGGAAATGCTGTACTTGCAAAAAATGTTGGGGCTACAAGGCTTACCGCTGATTGCAGAGAATGGCGCAGTGATCCAGCTTGCTGAACAATGGCAGGATATAGACGGTTTTCCACGCATCATCTCAGGTATTAGCCATGGCGAAATCTGCCAGGTTTTAAATACGCTACGCGAGAAAGAACATTTTAAATTCACGACTTTTGATGATGTCGACGATGCAACCATTGCCGAATGGACGGGATTAAGCCGTAGCCAGGCGGCGCTGACGCAGCTGCATGAGGCGTCGGTAACGCTAATCTGGCGCGACAGTGACGAGCGTATGGCACAATTTATCGCTCGTCTGAACGAACTGGGCTTGCAGTTTATGCAGGGTGCGCGCTTCTGGCACGTACTGGATGCCTCTGCCGGAAAAGATCAGGCTGCCAACTGGATTATCGCGACCTATCAACAATTGTCAGGCAGACGCCCAACCACACTTGGCCTGGGCGATGGGCCAAACGATGCGCCTTTACTGGAGGTAATGGATTACGCGGTGATTGTGAAAGGGCTAAACCGTGAAGGGGTCCATCTGCATGATGAGGATCCGGCCCGCGTCTGGCGAACGCAGCGTGAAGGACCGGAAGGCTGGCGTGAAGGGCTGGACCATTTTTTCCCCGCCCGTTAAGCGTTATCGCTCGCGAATACCCGATTGCGCCCGGCCTGTTTTGCGAGGTAAAGCCGACGGTCGGCCAATGACTGGAGTTGTTCAAAATCATAATCACCGGTTTCCTCGCTGCTGCTTACCCCCAGCGAGGCACTAATGCGTATCGTTGTACTCTTGGCGATCAGCATCTCTTTTTCATTTAACTTCAGGCGAATACGTTCTGCGACCTCCGCAGCCTGCGTCAGATTCGCGCCTGGCAGAATCACACAAAACTCCTCACCACCGACCCGCCCGGCAATGTCCTGCGCACGCAAGGAACTGCTAATTAATCCGGCAGCATGAGAAAGAACACGGTCGCCCGCCTGATGACCAAAGCGGTCATTAATCGCTTTAAAATGGTCAAGATCGACCTGAATGACAGAAAAAGGATGTTGGTGCGTCTGACACAATTTAGCGAGCGGACAGGCTTTTTCGAACAATGCGCCACGGTTATATAAACGCGTTAAGGTGTCGTGCCACGCCTGCCACTGCAACGAGCTTTGCAGAACATACATGTTGCTGACCATCCGGCGAATCACATACCAGGAGAGGAGTAACATGCTGGTAAAGAGCGCCCACAGCAGGGTTAATGCAATGCTGATACTGCCGAAATCGCCGCGCACGCCTTCGCTTAGCGTATGGACGCGCACCAGCACACCGTCGAAATGGTCCAGACGTTCCCAGCTAACATAGCGACTGTCCATACGAATGCCGCCCCGCGTGTCATGTTCCATTGCCTGCGCCAGCAAGGCCAGTTCACGAGGATCAAAAATATTCCCTGTTGGATGGTCAGGATTTGAAGAGGTCAAAAATCTCAGCTTACTGTCATAGAGCTGATACTCACCATCGAGGTTTTTATCGATGGCGTTTCTTAAAAATTGCTGCATAGTACGCACGGGAATACTCATCCCCAGCACGCCATACCAGTAGTTATTACTGTCTACCGGAACACTGACGGTAACCTGCGGTTCAGTATTGCTGGCGTGTTCCGGTTGCGAAGTGAACCAGCGTACCGCGCGGTGACGATTTTCTCGTTGTGAATGGCCGATAAACCAGGGTTGGGTGACATAGCCGTAATAACGCGTTGGTACATTGCGCGTAAACAAGGTCGGCAGCGTCGAAACGTAAAATCCAGCACGCGAGACATACACCGCCTGTTCAACCATCGACGAGGAGTTGTGCGCCAGTCGCAGCAAGTAACCAACTTCCAGTGCAGCGGTAATTTCATTGTCGAGGCTTTCATTTTCGCGAGACAGGAGATTCCCCTCGCTGACTAATGCATCCGATACGCCATTGACTGGCAGGGTGCGCCGTCGGTTGAGTTCGATTTGCCAGGCGTGCTCGTCGCGATGCTGTTCGAACTCGGTTACGGCATTACGCAGAGAGGTGAAATCCAGTGGCGCCACGAGAGCTTCGCGCATGCCATTACGCAAAAAGATCAGTTTGTCGACGTTATACTGCAAATGCTTATCGAGCGCGTTGGCTACGTTTTCCAGATGATTACGCTGGCTGGAGATATAGGCATCTTCCAGCACCACCACTTCACGCCAGGTGAGCAAGGTGGAAAAAAGCAATACCACGATAAAGCAGAGATTAACGACATGACCGGGCCCCAGGCGGCGTGCGAGTTTTTTCAACCAGCTCTGGTTTTCCATTTTTGTCTCGTGCTGCACCCTGACGACTCCCAACCTGCTTTTTTATGATTCTGGCATAACCCGGCGATAGCGTACCGCAAAACAGCGATAATTTTATAATGGTGGCATGATAAGACGCGACTATCATTCATTGCAGGCATTGGGACACCAGGCCGGATGTGATCCGGCCTGGTGTTAATGATACCCTTTCAAACTTCTTCCGCAGAACGACTCCCCTCCCCCGGAACAAGATCGGTTTCATGAAAAGCTTCCCGCTTGACCCCGTAACCGTCATACCAACGACACTCAACCATACCGCTGGAGTATCCAGTGACAATCATCCGCGGGCCGCCCTCTTTAACCGTAACTTCCTCACTAACCATAAAGCTCATACTCGCCTCCTTTTTTCGAGTGAAACTTGTTCACCTTAGTTGAAGATGGCGAATTTTGCATAATAGCCAGTGCGAGTATTAATGTGCCTGACCGCGCATTTTCGCTACTGCTTTCACTCCCAGCACCACGATGCCGCCGATGATAAATCCAAGAATCAGATTTAAAACAGTCGGTAATATCATCGCCACCACTGCACTTTGCTGCCCGGCGAAATGTTCAATGGCGTGATGCAGCGGCGCAATACCATGTACCACAATCCCGCCGCCGACGAGGAACATCGCCAGCGTGCCGACAATCGATAATGCTTTCATCAGCCAGGGCGCGATAATCAATAACCCTTTACCTAATGCCTGCATCAGCGCGCTGGATTTTTCCGCCAGCCAATACCCCAGGTCATCAATCTTAACGATAACCCCTACCAGACCGTAGACGCCCACGGTCACTACCAGCGCGATGCCTGAAAGCACCAGCACCTGATTAAGCAACGGCGCTTCTGCCACAATCCCCAGCGTGATGGCGACGATTTCCGCAGACAAAATAAAATCGGTACGAATCGCCCCTTTAATTTTGTCCTTTTCAAACTTCAGCGGATCCTGCGCCGCCAGCTTCTCCAGACGCTGCTGGCTCTGCGCTGGATCTTCTTTATGTTTACGCGCCTCCAGCATATGCAGCACTTTCTCTACCCCTTCAAAGCAGAGAAACGCGCCACCAATCATCAACAGTGGCGTAATCGCCCACGGGATAAACGCACTGATGATCAGCGCCAGCGGCACCAGAATCACTTTATTGATCAGCGATCCTTTCGCCACGCCCCAGACCACGGGAAGTTCCCGGTTGGCCCGCACGCCTGAAACTTGTTGCGCATTGAGCGATAAATCATCCCCTAATACACCGGCGGTTTTCTTCGCCGCCAGTTTGCCCATCACGGAGATATCGTCCAGCAGTGTGGCGATATCATCGAGCAACGTCAGTAAACTACTCCCGGCCAAAAGCATTCCCTCTCATTTTTATTGTTGAAGGGTGTAAGTATGAAGCAAAAACGGCAGCTCTGATACTTGCTTCACAGGTCAACATTTATTTAACAATCAAGTGCAATTATATCTCTCGCCAGCAGAATGATTTTCACGTTTACTATGAACCACCTTTTTATTTCCGCCGTGAGGGATTATGCGTTTCCGCCAGTTGTTACCGCTTTTTGGCGCGCTGTTTGCGTTGTATATCATTTGGGGCTCAACCTATTTTGTCATTCGGATTGGCGTGGAAAGCTGGCCTCCGTTAATGATGGCGGGCGTTCGATTCCTGGCAGCCGGTATTTTATTGATGGCATTTTTGCTACTGCGCGGACACAAACTTCCCCCGCTACGTCCGCTGCTCAATGCCGCGCTGATTGGCCTGTTATTGCTGGCTGTCGGTAATGGCATGGTGACGGTTGCCGAACATCAAAATGTTCCTTCCGGCATCGCCGCCGTAGTGGTTGCAACCGTGCCCCTCTTTACCCTGTGCTTCAGCCGCCTGTTTGGCATTAAAACGCGCAAACTGGAATGGGTGGGTATCGCCATTGGGCTTGCCGGAATCATCATGCTCAATAGCGGTGGAAATTTAAGCGGCAATCCGTGGGGCGCGATTCTGATTTTAATCGGCTCGATTAGCTGGGCGTTTGGCTCAGTTTATGGCTCGCGCATTACCTTACCTGTAGGGATGATGGCGGGTGCGATTGAGATGCTGGCGGCAGGCGTGGTGTTAATGATCGCATCGATGATTGCGGGTGAAAAACTGACGGCGCTCCCTTCCCTGTCAGGCTTCCTTGCGGTCGGCTATCTGGCGCTGTTTGGTTCGATTATCGCCATTAACGCTTATATGTATTTAATCCGTAATGTCAGTCCGGCTCTCGCCACCAGCTACGCCTACGTTAACCCGGTGGTCGCGGTCTTGCTGGGTACGGGACTGGGTGGCGAAACGCTGTCGAAAATTGAATGGCTGGCGCTCGGCGTAATTGTTTTCGCGGTGGTACTGGTCACGTTGGGAAAATATCTCTTCCCGGCCAAACCCGTTGTCGCGCCAGTTATTCAGGATGCATCAAGCGAGTAAATGAATCCCCTGCGTGTCGATCTGCGCGCTGGCACCTTCGCCGCAGATCCACTCTTCCAGACGCTCGGTAAGCGCCGCATCCGTCAGCTTCTCGCGCCCACGTAACGCACACTCCCAGACAATCAGTACGCGCCAGCCGAGCTCCTGCAAGCGACTGATATCGCGGCGATCGCGTTCAACATTTTTACCTATCTTCTCCAGCCAGAACTCGGTTCGAGTCGCAGGCACTTTAAACAGATAGCAGTGATGATGATGCCAGAAGCAGCCGTGGGTAAATATCACGCAGCGATATTCATCAACGACAAAATCCGGGCGTCCGGGCAGACTGGCGTCCTGAACGCGAAACGCAAGGCCCTGCCCGGTTAACAAACTGGCGAGGCGCTTCTCAATCGCCGTATCACGCGTGGCAATCGCGCGCATATTTTTGCTGCGGGTGGCCTTATCGTGAACGTCGACCATGTTGTGCCTCTTGCTGACGCAACGCCACCGCCTGTTTGATTTTTGGCTCAAGCAGTTTTGCCACCGCGGCAAAGACCGGCACGACCACCGAGTTACCGAACTGGCGATAGGCCTGAGTGTCCGAAACCGGAATGCGGAATTTCGCTTCTCCCGGCGCTTCAAAACCCATTAAGCGCGCGCATTCACGAGGTGTTAACCGACGTGGACGATGTTGCTGATTCAGCGGATCGTCAAAGTCTTTCTCACCCGTGGCCATATCCCAGCCGCGGTCGATTAAAATTTCCGCGCCATCTTTGTAATAACGAGCAGACAGCGTACGGGTGACGCTTTGCGGATTGTTCGGATAAACCATTCCATAACCGAAGCCGTTACCGCGCGCCTGATGTTTTTTCGCATATCGATAGAGGTACTTCCACAGCACCGGCGTCAGGATATATTTCGCCTCAACCATCGGGTCCAGCAGCTGCGCCAGCGTCACTCGCTGTGCAGGGAAACATTCGCTGATATCACGCAGAGTAAAATCGGCTTTCAGATTCAGATCGCGACGAAAACCCACCAGCACGATGCGTTCACGGTGCTGCGGCAGGAAATGTTTACCGTCGATGATTTTCGGATCGTCCGGCCCGTTATCTTCTGCGTCGGCAACGTCATAGCCCAGTTCGTCCAGCGTCTGCATGATGATGCGGAACGTTTTTCCCTTATCGTGACTCTTCAGGTTTTTGACATTTTCGAGCACAAACATCGCCGGACGACGCGCGTCGATAATGCGCACCACATCAAAGAACAGCGTACCCTGGGTATCGCAGGCAAAACCGTGCGCCCGCCCGAGCGAGTTCTTTTTCGATACGCCAGCCAGCGAAAATGGCTGACAAGGGAAACCGGCCAGTAAAACATCGTGTTCAGGAATGTGTTGACGAATATGTTCCGCCGCCGCCTCATCACTCACGCCTTCTTGATGACTGAGGGTGATGTCGCGGATATCTTCATTAAAATGATGCGTCGCCGGGTCGCAATAATGGTTGGCTTTATAAGTGCGTACAGCATGTTTGTTCCATTCGCTGGTAAACACGCACTGTCCACCAATCGATTCAAAACCGCGACGGATGCCGCCAATTCCGGCAAATAGATCGATAAAGCGAAACGCATAATGCGGATGATGTTCCGGTGGTTTGGGTAACAACGTTTGCAGATGGGCAAACTCTTTCTCACTTAAACGGTGCCATGCCGAGTCATTCGCCAGCGCACGTTTTAAAATTGCCGCGCTCCAGTGATTCTCACCCACACCATTAAGCTGCGCCACCAGCGTTTTAACATCATAAATTTGCAGCAGTTTCTCCAGCATTGCCTGTGCGGCATTCCCGGTGCTGTATGAATCGGTTACTGATATATTTTCCTGCATAGATTTAACCGGCCATCTGAGATGGCCGACAGGTTAACATAATTACTGCCGTTTAGGGCCACGCGCTCAGCCAGCGGGTGAAAACGCATCTATCACCTTGTGATCGATACCTTCATTCTCCCCCGCCAGTTCGGCACCGAGCTTCGCCATAAACTCGACTAAAAATTGCGCGTTGTGCTGTGCCAGCTGCTTGCCTCTTGCGGTTTGCATGGTTTGCGGTAATTTCAGTAACTTTGTCTGGAAATGATCCAGCGCGTAGCGTTTATCATCAAGCGGGCGATGCTGTGCGAACGGATCTTCGCCATCAAACAGCGCCAAGCCCAATGCCCCTGAAACGGCAAATACGCGCGCCAGGCCAATCGCCCCCAGGGCTTCCAGCCGATCCGCATCCTGGACGATTTTAGCTTCCGTTGTTAAGGGGGCGATTTGCGCGCTGAAACTGTGAGCGGCAATGGCATGACAAACGGCCTCAATTTTCTCCGCCGGAAATTGCGCGAACTCTTCACGGAGCAGGCGACGCGTCTCTTCTGCCGCCAGGATTGAAGAACGCTGCCGTTGCGGATGATTTTTCGCCAGGGTCACGATATCGTGAAAATAACAGGCGGTTAAAATCACCAGCATATCGACATCGTCATCTGCCGCCAGTTTCTGTGCCGTAGCCCAGACACGGCGAAAATGACACAAGTCATGCGCCGCGTCCTGATGTTGATGATGGTTTTTCAACCAGTTATCGAACTGTGCCTGCCAGTGTTGTAACTCCATACGCGCTCCGTTGCCAAAGAGTCGCAACCTTAGCAGTTTTTATTCATAGCGTCTGCAACGTGCGGGACGAGGTCGGGTGTACCATGCAATGCCGCCTAACAAGGCACCAACCAGGGCCATAAACAGAAATCCGACCAATGCTCCTAACCACTTCCCCGCGGTAGATCCTAAATCACTTTCAAATCCCGACACGGGGGCATCGGGGATCCGGCTCATCACCCAGATGTATCGCGCCATTGCCCAGACGAAATAGCCACACCATGTATAGAAAGCCCACAAAGCCAATTTGCCGCCAGGGCTGCGAGAGAGTCTCTCTTCCATCTTTGTCGAACCGTATTCCATTTTGAGATAACCCGGAAAATTCAGACTTAGAACTATTATGTGATAAAAGTCACATTTTTCCACATTGGATGAGCCAGTCAAGACTCAATCATTTTTTGAACAAATAGATAAATTTTGCGCAACGGCGGTGAATACAGGAAAAATCGATTTGAACGATGTTATTTATCTTTGATTTCGGCTTTATTAATTCATTCAATCAATATATTGGTACTGATTACAATTATACCTTTTTATTTTTCTGTGTCATCATGCCTCCGTTATTAGCCTTTTATCGTCTTGTTTATATTTTTTGGGCCGGCATGATGCCGGCTTTTTTTTATGCCTTCATTAATGTGCGCGAGATCACACCAGCCGTTTAGCGCAACAATCATTGATACTCCCTATCTTTTCGATCAACTCATAACATATTGATATACATCCATAATATTCGTGAATATTTATATTCAGAATTCATAACCATGAATTATATTAAATAGATTAGAAACATTTTGAAATCTTTTAAATACATTTGTTACATGTAATCTTTAAAATAAAATGAACTTCATAGAATAGTATCCAAATGTGCTTTTTTTGGATAACAGCACTTATTGATATATTCATGAAGATTATAATCACAAGGGAATACATAATGAAAAGAAAAGTTCTGGCAATGCTGGTCCCGGCGTTATTAGTTGCTGGCGCAGCAAATGCGGCTGAAATTTATAATAAAGATGGCAATAAAGTTGATTTCTACGGCAAGATGGTTGGCGAACGCATCTGGTCAAATACTGATGATAATAACAGCGAAAACGAAGATACCTCCTATGCTCGTTTCGGTGTTAAAGGTGAAACCCAAATCACCAGCGAACTGACTGGTTTTGGTCAGTTTGAATACAACCTCGACGCCAGCAAGCCCGAAGGCTCTAATCAGGAAAAAACCCGTTTAACCTTCGCAGGTTTGAAATATAACGAGTTAGGATCTTTCGACTATGGTCGTAACTACGGTGTTGCTTATGATGCCGCAGCTTATACCGATATGTTAGTTGAATGGGGTGGTGATTCCTGGGCGTCCGCTGACAACTTCATGAACGGTCGTACCAACGGTGTTGCAACCTACCGTAACTCTGATTTCTTTGGTCTGGTTGATGGTCTGAATTTTGCTGTGCAATATCAAGGTAAGAACAGCAATCGTGGCGTTACGAAACAAAACGGTGATGGCTATGCGTTGTCTGTAGACTACAACATCGAAGGTTTTGGTTTTGTAGGTGCATATAGCAAATCTGATCGTACTAATGAACAAGCTGGTGACGGCTACGGTGATAACGCTGAAGTGTGGTCATTAGCAGCCAAGTATGATGCAAATAATATCTATGCAGCAATGATGTACGGTGAAACCCGCAACATGACCGTTTTGGCTAATGATCATTTTGCAAATAAAACCCAAAACTTTGAAGCTGTTGTACAGTATCAGTTCGACTTCGGTTTACGTCCGTCTTTAGGCTACGTATATTCCAAAGGCAAAGATCTTTATGCTCGTGATGGACATAAAGGTGTTGATGCTGACCGCGTAAATTATATCGAAGTTGGTACCTGGTACTACTTCAATAAGAACATGAACGTCTACACAGCATACAAATTTAACCTGCTGGATAAAGACGATGCAGCGATTACCGATGCCGCAACTGATGACCAGTTTGCAGTTGGTATCGTCTACCAGTTCTAATCAGCCAACGCGCCGAGGCGTGTTACTGTAAAACATAACACCAGCCTGAGTTCGTCCCTCATCGAACTCAGGCTTTTTTTATTGGCATTTCATCTCCATCTGCGGCACACGCAATTGCCAAAGCATATCGATACGGCACATTCCCCTGCCCCTGCTGGCACAATAACATCTACCAGCTACTCTTCAACCTAACACCCCAAATGCATTTCTTTATAAATTTAATCTGTAACAAAACCGCTTCCCATATAGAAATATTTGCAAAAATAGTGCATGAAAAAAGCTTTTCCCTACCAATCCGGGATATAAATATTCATCAGTACCACAATTATTCCACAGCAATAAATCTCTTCCCGCCGCTCCGGACCTCTGATAATGTTCTAAAATCATTGAGGCCACTTGCGACGACATTGCTCAATGAGGAAAGTTTGGCGTGAATAATATTCAACACCAGTGCAGCATCATCATTACATACTTATGCCCGCCAACTACCGCTTTCGATATATTGACTCAATTTTTCAGCCTGGTTAAAAATAGCGACCAGCTCAGTCGCAAATATAGTGACTACCCTAACTAAGCAACAATAAGGAATACACTATGACTGTTCAAACAAGTAAAAACCCGCAGGTCGATATTGCTGAAGATAATGCGTTCTTCCCTTCAGAATATTCGCTTAGCCAATATACGAGTCCCGTCTCTGATCTTGATGGCGTGGACTATCCAAAACCGTATCGCGGTAAACATAAAATTCTGGTGATCGCCGCGGACGAACGTTATTTGCCGACCGATAACGGAAAACTGTTCTCGACCGGTAACCATCCGATTGAAACGTTGCTGCCGTTGTATCATCTCCATGCTGCAGGTTTCGAATTCGAAGTGGCGACCATTTCCGGTCTGATGACCAAGTTTGAATACTGGGCTATGCCGCACAAAGATGAAAAAGTAATGCCATTCTTTGAACAGCATAAATCGTTATTCCGTAATCCGAAGAAACTCGCGGATGTTGTCGCCAGCCTCAACGCTGATAGCGAATATGCAGCAATCTTTGTTCCTGGTGGGCATGGCGCACTTATTGGTTTACCAGAAAGCCAGGACGTGGCTGCCGCTTTACAGTGGGCAATCAAAAATGACCGTTTTGTTATCTCCCTTTGCCACGGTCCGGCGGCTTTTCTGGCACTTCGCCACAGCGATAACCCACTGAATGGTTATTCTATTTGCGCATTCCCAGACGCCGCAGATAAACAAACGCCAGATATTGGCTATATGCCGGGTCATCTCACCTGGTACTTCGGCGAAGAGCTGAAGAAAATGGGCATGAACATCATTAATGACGACATCACCGGGCGAGTACATAAGGACCGTAAACTTCTCACCGGCGACAGTCCTTTTGCAGCGAATGCGTTGGGTAAACTGGCGGCGCAGGAAATGCTGGCAGCTTACGCGAGTTAATCCCTGTTACATTGTGATGTAAGCGCATAATCAATCGCAGCCACGTTAATACTCACGACGTGGCTGCGTTTTTTCACGGTTAACTTATGGCGTACTGAAGCCCGATGTTAATTTCTTTGCGGTAACGTAATTCGAAACACGTTATGCTTACTGAGATAGTGATACGTAGCACTTCCTCCATGTAATTCGGCAATCGCTTTGACTAAAGAAAGGCCAAGTCCCTGACCTACGGAATGACGCGAATTATCTCCCCGCCAAAATCTACGGAAGAGTTTTTCAGGCTCATTAATTTTCGTTCCAGGACTGGCGATATCAATATTAAGAGAACCGTTGGCATCAAGAAAACTGGTTATATGAATACGCGATTTTTCTGGCGAATATCGAATGGCGTTAACAATAAGATTCGATAACATTCGTTGCAGTAAAATTTTATCCGCAAAGATTTGTTGATTGCACTCGACCTTAAAACGAATCTCTTTCTCGTCTGAAAGATATTCAAGATAGTCCAAAAGATTTTCAACTTCCTTGTTGAGAGAAAGCGCATTCAGTTTCACCAAAACATTGTTTTTGTCTGCCCTGGCAAGAAACAGTATATTCTCTGTTAACCGCGAAATATTTTCCAGCTCTTCAATGTTTCCGGCAATTGTTTTTTGATATTCAGCGATACTTCTGGTTTGACTGAGCGTAACCTGATTCTGACCCAGTAATGCATTAATTGGCGTTCTAAGTTCATGAGCGAGATCGTCAGCAAATTGACTAAGGCGCTCAAAATCTTTGACTAAAGCATGATGCATTTTATTCAACGCCTGCCCAAGAGGTTTTAGTTCTCTCGGTAATGCGTTAACCTCAACCGGCACTCGGCTATCGTTATAATTCAGCGCTTCCGTTACGCCACTCAACTTTTTGATCTCTCGCAACCCCGTTCTGATTAACCACGGACTTAATAATGAGCACAATATAATGACGACAATGCAAATTATAATGCTATTAATTTTATACTGTTCAAGCATATTATGTCTGGCTGAAGCCAATTTAGCCACAGTAACCGTTAATGATGGCGAAACTTCATCAATTTTAATTCGTAAAGCATCTATCTCTGTATCATTAATAATGCTTCTGTAAATGCCTGCTGCGCTGATTGTCTCACTAGCAGGTATGTTATTTAACATGTCATCACTGACATTTGTCCGGTTAACAATTTTATTGATGCCATCACCATGAATGATCAAGATATCCTGACTAACATCCATCATCCGGTTAAAGTACACAGGTAATGTATCTGGATTTACCCCATCAATTAACAACTGCTTGATCTGCGCTGTCCGGTTAATGAGTGTTGTATCATCGCGCCATTTCAACTCACTTGCCAGGCCATTATAGAGAGTCCATACAATTCCAGCGCCAGCAACAGACAGCAGCAATATAAAAAGCAAGGTTAAACGGACGGTTATAGATAATCTTTTCATTATTTTTTTACCGCTACGAATGAATAGCCCATCCCCCGGATTGTGGCGATTAGCTTTTCAGGAAAAGGATCATCAACTTTTGCGCGGAGCCTGCGAATGGCGACATCCACCGTATTGGTATCACTATCAAAGTTGATTCCCCAAATTTCACTCGCAATAACCGTTCTGGGTATAATCTCGCCAGCTCTGGAGGCCAGTAGCCAAAGTAACTGAAACTCCTTGCGCGTCAGTGTAATACTGATATTGTCCCTGCTCACACTTTGACTGACAGAGTCCATTTTTAAGCCACTGATTTCTAATGTTGAATTCAGAGCGTGATGTTGCCTTAATTGTGCCCGAACCCTTGCCAGCAACTCAGAAAATGAAAAAGGTTTTACCAGATAATCATTTGCCCCACTGTCCAGCCCTCTGACTCTGTCATCGACAGAATCCCTTGCAGTAAGGCAAATAACAGGGGTTTGCTTTGCTGTTCTTAACGTTTGTAAGATCTGCCAGCCATCCATACCCGGAAGCATAATATCCAGAATGATCAATGCATAATCATCCTTCAGCGCAAGATAAAGCCCATCTCTGCCATCAGAAACGGCATCAATGACATAACCCGCTTCGGAAAGCCCCTGCGTTACCCATTCCTGGGTCCTTTGATTATCTTCAATAAGTAGAATCTTCATGAAAATAATATGCCATAAATCATATGTTATAGAAACAACCTGGTTCATTACAAAATTGTAATGCTGCTGTAAGGTTACCCTGGACGTTTTTTCGCTATCCTCAAAACTCATTCACATGACAAGGATATAAACATGTTAAAGCGTTATTTAGTACTCTCGGTAGCAACGGCAGCATTTTCATTACCTTCTTTGGTTTATGCCGCACAACAAAACATTCTTAGCGTGCACATTTTGAACCAGCAAACAGGAAAACCCGCTGCCGACGTGACAGTCACTCTTGAAAAGAAAGCGGATAACGGCTGGTTACAACTTAATACCGCCAAAACAGATAAGGATGGACGAATTAAGGCACTGTGGCCCGAGCAAACTGCGACTACTGGCGATTACCGTGTCGTATTTAAAACCGGGGACTATTTCAAGAAACAAAATCTTGAAAGTTTCTTCCCTGAGATTCCCGTTGAATTTCATATTAATAAAGTGAACGAGCATTATCATGTGCCTTTGTTACTCAGCCAATATGGGTATTCAACCTATCGTGGCAGTTAATGCGTAAATATGTAAAAGCTGATCTCTGCTACTGTTAGGGAGGTGACTCCCTGACAGATTAACAGTAAACGGCTCTTGTTGGCTAACGACAAAAAAGTGTGATGGCTTATGAAAAAGAATCAATTTTTAAAAGAATCAGATGTTACGGCCGAGTCGGTATTCTTTATGAAGCGTCGGCAGGTGTTAAAAGCACTGGGCATCAGCGCAGCTGCATTTTCTTTGCCTCACGCTGCGCATGCCGATCTGCTTAGCTGGTTTAAAGGAAACGATCGTCCGCCCGCCCCCGCCGGAAAACCGCTAGAGTTCAGCAAGCCTGCCGCCTGGCAAAATAACCTGCCACTGACGCCAGCAGATAAAGTCTCTGGTTATAACAACTTCTATGAATTCGGGCTGGATAAAGCCGATCCCGCGGCTAATGCTGGTAGCCTGAAAACCGATCCATGGACACTGAAAATCAGCGGCGAAGTGGCAAAACCATTGACCCTCGATCATGATGATTTAACCCGTCGCTTCCCGCTGGAAGAGCGTATTTATCGTATGCGCTGCGTGGAAGCGTGGTCGATGGTGGTGCCGTGGATTGGTTTTCCGCTACACAAATTGCTGGCGCTTGCCGAACCCACCAGCAATGCGAAGTATGTCGCTTTCGAAACGATTTATGCGCCGGAACAGATGCCTGGCCAGCAGGACCGCTTTATCGGCGGCGGGCTGAAATATCCTTATGTCGAAGGATTGCGTCTCGACGAAGCAATGCATCCGCTCACACTGATGACCGTAGGTGTTTATGGCAAGGCGTTACCACCGCAAAATGGCGCGCCGGTGCGACTGATTGTGCCGTGGAAATATGGCTTTAAAGGGATTAAATCGATCGTCAGTATTAAGCTGACCCGCGAGCGTCCGCCAACCACCTGGAATCTGGCAGCGCCTGACGAATACGGTTTTTACGCCAACGTTAATCCGCATGTTGATCACCCGCGCTGGTCACAGGCTACCGAACGATTTATTGGTTCAGGCGGCATTCTCGATGTTCAGCGCCAGCCAACACTACTGTTTAATGGTTACGCCGACCAAGTGGCATCGCTGTATCGTGGCCTGGATTTGCGGGAGAATTTCTAAATGCGTCTGACAGCAAAACAGGTGATATGGCTGAAAGTTTGCCTGCATCTTGCCGGATTGTTGCCGTTTCTCTGGCTGGTCTGGGCGATCAATCACGGTGGACTGGGTGCCGATCCGGTGAAAGATATTCAGCATTTTACTGGTCGCACTGCACTGAAATTTTTGCTTGCGGCCTTGTTAATCACACCTCTGGCACGCTATGCAAAACAGCCGTTATTGATACGCACTCGCCGCCTGTTAGGCTTATGGTGCTTTGCCTGGGCGACACTGCATTTAACCAGTTACGCATTGCTGGAGTTGGGCGTGAATAATCTGGCGTTATTAGGTAAGGAGTTAATTACCCGGCCTTATTTAACGTTAGGAATTATCAGCTGGGTTATTTTGCTTGCTTTAGCGTTCACTTCAACCCAGTCGATGCAGCGAAAACTCGGCAAACACTGGCAACAGTTGCATAACTTCGTCTATCTTGTCGCGATCCTGGCCCCAATACATTATCTGTGGTCAGTGAAGATTATTTCACCGCAGCCACTCATCTACGCTGGGCTGGCTGTACTGCTTTTAGCCTTACGGTATAAGAAGTTGCTTTCCCTTTTCAACCGGTTACGCAAGCAGGCCCACAACAAATTATCTCTATAACTTCATATTGCCGACAAACTTCGCGTTATCCCGGCCGGATGCGGCGCGAGCGCCCTATCCGGCCCACACAGATCGCATCAAGTTATGTTTCGTTTGTCATCAACCTTTCATCACCAGAATAATTTATTCTATTTCAATAAGATAGTTAAATACACCTGAGAATACCATGCTCTCATTTCCTAATGAGTTGTTGCATTTTTTCATATGTTACAATATAACATTACACATCATGTACATTAACTCTGGAGGAAATTGTTTTGGCGATTCGTCTTCATAAACTGGCTGTTGCTTTAGGTGTCTTTATTGTTAGCGCTCCTGCCTTTTCGCATGGTCATCACTCACACGGCAAACCCTTAACAGAGGTCGAGCAAAAAGCTGCTAATGGTGTTTTTGATGATACCAATGTACAAAACCGAACGCTCAGTGACTGGGATGGAGTCTGGCAATCCGTTTACCCTTTACTGCAAAGTGGCAAACTTGACCCCGTCTTTCAGAAGAAAGCGGATGCAGATAAAACCAAAACATTTGCTGAAATTAAAGATTATTATCGCAAAGGTTATGCGACAGATATCGAAATGATTGGCATTGAGGACGGCATTGTCGAATTCCATAGAAATAATGAAACAACATCCTGTAAATATGATTACGATGGATACAAAATACTCACCTATAAATCAGGCAAGAAAGGCGTTCGTTACTTATTCGAATGTAAAGATCCTGAAAGCAAAGCCCCTAAATATATACAATTTAGCGATCATATAATTGCACCACGAAAATCATCTCATTTTCACATTTTTATGGGTAATGATTCCCAGCAATCTTTATTGAATGAAATGGAAAACTGGCCAACGTATTATCCCTATCAGTTGAGTAGCGAAGAAGTGGTCGAGGAGATGATGTCTCATTGATTTTTTTGCGCTGACTTCAGTTATTTAACAGAACAGTGCCTGGTAGTAACAACAATAATTTACCAAGACAAATAAGTAAGACAAACTCAGACACGCTCATACTTGAGTCGTGTCTTTTTTATTATGTCTGAAGAAAAAAACTGAGAAAAAGGCGAACAATAAATACACAACTCAGCCATACAGACTGGCAGCGCAAATGTTTCCAGGAGCAAGTCATCTGTCATGGTAAAGCTAACCAGAAATATAGGTTAATTTTGGTGTTTAAACCTTTTTTACTTGTTAGTATGATACAAAGGCTTTCAAAAAAGCTGGGAAATTCAACAACTCTTGGAAATTATGGACTTTGTCCCGCGGCTTTAATCTGACGGCCGCGTTCCTTTTTTGGCTCAATTATTGACCCCTTCTCTACGCAACTTCAGTTCCCGCCAGCAACTTTGCGGCAGTTTCATAGGATCAATGTCTAAAAGAATAATGGTGACCGATAAGAAAACGACTGAATAACTGTAGATTTTCGCTCGAAACCTTCCTGTCAGACCCATAGCGAATCAAGTGCTGAATGTCACAGTATCGAACAGAAAACAGTGACGATCTAACCCTTCAAGAATATTCTACGATTGTTCTGTTTAGGAAAAGCAAGGCGGGAAGTCGGGAGATAAGTCATTGATAAAGTGGCGGAGAGAGGGTCTAAATTTTTAGTGTTCGACAATGCCCACCTAAGTGCTATTTTTCCTTTAAAAACAAAATATTGTCATTATTTTTTTGTTCGGTGGCGTATTGCTACTGTGCAAACAATCAGCTATTTTATGCAGTACCGTATGTATGGCGGGTTGTATGACAGGATTTTGCTATGCCAAAGAAGGCCAAGGAACTCTCAGGACTCGTCGTATCACGATTAAAATCCGAAGGTATGTATGCCGTAGGTGGTGTGGATGGTTTATACCTTCGCATCCGAAATCAGTCCCGTGCATGGGTTCTTTGCGTGGCTATGGGAACCCGAATCAACAATCTCGGTAGAACAGTTCCAAGACGTTTGAATATGGGTCTTGGCCCTTACCCGGAAGTCTCCTTAGCCGAAGCGCGTGACAAAGCGCGTGAGCTACGTAAACAAATCCGTAATGGTATTAATCCCCTTCAGGAAAAACACGAGCAAAAAGCCCGGCAGGAAATACTGGCCCGGAAGAAAAAGACCTTTGCTGAATGTTGTGAAGAAGTTCTGGAAGTCAAAGACAGTGAGATGAAGAACAAAAAACATCTCGCGCAATGGCGTTCCACACTGGAAACCTATGCCTACCCTTTCATTGGCAAAAAGGCCGTTAGTGAAATCACCAAAGTGGATCTTCTGGCAATTCTGGAACCTATCTGGTTAACCAAGAATGAAACCGCCAGTCGTCTACGTGGACGCATTGAAACAGTGATTGATTACGCTAAGGCTAAAGAATACTTTGAAGGTGATAATCCTGCCGCATGGAAAGGTATGTTGAAACCTCTCCTGCCTCAGCCAAGTAAAGTTCAGGTCACCAAACACCATGCCGCCCTTCCCTATAACCAGATCGGCACCTTTATGAAAGAGTTGCGTGAACGAAGCGGCGTTTCTCCTCGTGCGCTTGAGTTTGCCATACTGACCGCAGCACGCTCAGGTGAAATTCGTGGTGCCGAGTGGTCAGAGATCGATCTTGAAGGTAAAACATGGACTATACCCGCCAGTCGAATGAAAGCAGCGAAGGAGCATCGAGTTCCGTTGTCTGATGCTGCTGTTGCCCTGTTAAAGGCTTTACCACGTTTTAAGGGTATAAATTTTGTATTTCCCGCCACTCGGAAGGGACAACTCTCGGATACGGCTTTACTGGCAGTCCTAAAGCGAATGGGATACACCGATTTAACGCAGCATGGGTTTAGATCGACATTCCGTGATTGGGCTGGTGAAACGACCAACTATCCGCGTGAGGTAATTGAACATGCGTTAGCTCACCAGTTGGCAGATAAGGCAGAGGCTGCGTATCAACGTGGGACATTATGGCCTAAGCGGATGGCGTTGATGGATGAGTGGACGGGGTTTTGTCTTGCCAATGTTTAGCTGTTCTGATTGAAAACACTATTAACAAGGAGCAGCGTAGGATGGGCTATGACACTACGCAGAACATCTGTGGACACGGTTTTCGCACATAGTGCATTAATTGAGTCTGGGTTATGGTCAGAAGATGCTGTGGAGCTTCAAATGAGCCACAAGGAAAGCAACAGCGTTCGTGCCGCCTATACCCATAAGGCCAAGCATCTTGACCAACGCCGCCTGATGCTCCAGTGGTGGGCTGATTTTCTTGATGCGAATCGGGATGGGATGGTCAGGCCGTTTGAGTGTGTTGCCAATAGATTATGACTTGAGAGGGCACAGATTCTATTCATCGTTATAATAACGCATTATCCAATTGTTTTTAAAAGTATTTTTAGGTGTTCAGTTTTGTTGTGAATAATTCACAAACTTCTTAGAAAAGAAAAACGTCAAACGGATTCTCCTGAATGAGAACCCGCAGAAATCACCATCTGGCCAGTAGAATCTAAGCCATATTCGCGATAGAGTCGAGTATGCTCCTAATATTTTGAGAACATTTAAATTTCTTTTTTTTGGCGCAAATTTTATATGGCCTCGAGAGCGTGAGGAAGATCTATCAATTTCCAAGTGCGGTAGCATTATCTTTAATTGTTACAGAAAATTAAAATATTATTAACAATCACCGCAAATATGAAACATATTAAAAACAGTAAGAGTAACAACAATATTTTGTATCGATATATAGTCCAGACTCATGTCTTTAAAGTAAAATGATTGTGAGAAAACGATGAATAAAGAAAAAGAAATTTTTATAAAGCATATATGCAAAGAATTGCAAGATGAGAATATAGCGATTTTTGCTGGGGCAGGAATGTCAGCAGGCGCAGGCTTTGTAAGTTGGTCAGAATTATTACGTCCTATTGCAGATGAGCTTGAACTTGATATTGATAAAGAACATGATCTTGTAGCATTAGCGCAATATCACTGCAATGCAAATGGAAATAATCGTAGCCAATTAAATCAGAGATTAATTGAGGAGTTTTCTCGAGATGCTGTTGAAACAGAAACACACAGAATTCTGGCAAGATTACCAATTAGCACCTACTGGACAACCAACTATGACAAACTTATAGAAAATAGTTTAATTAAAGCGGGAAAGATACCTGATGTTAAATATACCAAAGAGCAATTAGCTATCACAAAATTAAAACGTGATGCAATTGTATATAAAATGCATGGCGATATAGATCATGCAAACGATGCAGTATTAACAAAAGATGATTACGAAAAATACTACATTAAAATGGAACAATTTTTATCAGCATTAAAAGGCGACTTAATATCAAAAACTTTTATTTTTATCGGATTTAGTTTTACAGACCCCAATCTTGACTATATTTTAAGCCGGGTCCGTGTTGCATATGAAGGAAATCAGCGCCGACATTATTGTTTTATTCGCGCTACGCAAAAAGGACCAAATGAATCAGAAGCAGATTATCAATATAATTGTAGAAAACAAGAATTATTTATTTCCGATCTAAGCAGGTTTAATGTAAAAACAATAATCATCAAAGATTATGATGAAATTAAAAAATTGCTCGGCCTGATCGAGTTTAATTACAAAAAGAAAACATTGTTCATTTCTGGTGCAGCTCATGAATATGAACCATGGGGTGAAAGTGCGTCTCAGAAGTTTGTTGCTAAACTCAGCGCAGCACTGATTAATAAAAATTATAAAATTGTTTCTGGTTTTGGCTTAGGTATTGGTAGTTCAGTTATTTGTGGAGCATTAGAAGAAATATATATGAAACAAAATAACAGAATTGATGATAGATTGTTGCTACGCCCTTTTCCCCAACACTCAAGTAAACAATCATTGTCTGCGTTATGGACACAGTATCGTGATGATATGATATCTCATGCTGGCTTTTCCATATTTCTTTTTGGAAACAAGCAATCCAATGATGAGATCGTATTATCAAATGGAATGAGGGAGGAGTATGAGATATCAAAAAATAAAAAAAACATCATCCTTCCAATTGGGGCGACAGGATACATGGCTAGAGAGTTATGGGAAGAAGAAGTTAATAGGCTACATAGTTTACCAAATAAAGATGATGAATTTTGTAAATTATTCACTTTATTAGGAGATCAAGATAAATCATTAGATGAAATCTTAGATAACATAATAAATATCATTGACTATAGTGTTAAAAAAGGAGATTTACATGGCTAGAAAATGTTTCTTCAGTTTTCATTACACTCCAGATAACTGGAGAGTATCGCAAGTAAGAAATATAGGTGCAATTGAAGGAAATAAACCAGCCAAAGATAATGATTGGGAGACAGTTGTCGGTGGGGGAGACAAAAAGATAAAAGAATGGATCTCAGAACAAATGGAAGGAAGAATTTGTACGGTAATTTTAGCTGGTACAAATACAGCCGATAGAAAATGGATCAACCATGAAATAGTTGAATCATGGAATAGAGGGATGGGTGTAGTAGCCATACATATTCATGGATTGAAAAATAAGGATGGAGAGCAATCTGCGAAAGGTAAGAACCCATTATCATATATAACTCATGGTCCAACAGGGAAAAAACTATCAGATATCGCAAAATGTTATGACCCTCCATATTCAGTTAGTACAAATGTTTATAATTACATCGCTGAAAATATTGACTCTTGGATCGAAGAAGCAATAAAAATACGAAAAGAAAACAAATAAACCATACCAAATAAGGGCCTCTGGCCCTTATTTTATTATCACTCAATCGCCCACTGAGCCCCCCCCTTTACAATCTATATTGACGTAGCTGATTTTTATTATAACAACACTATTCTTTGATTGCATTATACATATGCTTTCATTCCAGCTTATTGCTATCATGCACTAATATTCAATATTCTCCTCATACCTGCACTCAGTATTTACATTGATTTAAAACGTAACTTTCACTTTTTATCACCACATACGCATCATTATATTATAAATATCAAACACTGTTTATTTATCGACATGCATATAACCTTCTGAAATTACTATAACAATGTTCGTTCTTACTACCACTACAACGACGTTCATCATATTCCGCAATAAGTGTTCCAGATATATAACCAAACTGAGGACTATACGTTGATCCCGGGCAGGCACATGTCCCTGTATCACTATTTGGTATTACACACTTATATCCAGATACTTGATCGGTTATTGTTATAAAAATACCTTTCAGGCCATCACCACTTGCTGTCTGCCATTTACCACTGACACACGATAACACTCTACCTGTACTGTCTCGCCCAACCAAACCATTAGGCGTACATTTCGCATTTAATGTTGCCTGACCATTCAGGTGTAGATATTCACCTGCTTTGATTCTGCCTGTTGATTCAATTGTCCCGTTGGATTTTATCGTTCCGGCGGTAAGATTACCTGAAGCATAAATATTCCCCGCATTGTTCATGTAAGCTTTAACTGTTTTACCGGTTCCTACACCAACAGTCCCAGACGCATACAAATCATAGGTGCGAACACCACCAGCCCACCCAGCAGGCAAATCGTTTGGATTAAGTCCGTTCGTGGCAATACGACTACCAAACTTCGCCAGACCTGTTGTTGAAAGCGTATTCAGATAAGTATCAGATTTTACCTTCAGGTTGTTGTTGATATTTACTGGACCATTAAGGGTAGAGGTTCCACCGACTGTCAGATCTGATGCAACAGACGCATTACCCGTTGTCTTTAGTTCTCCCGTTGTTGTTGTCCCTGATGCCGTAATGTCTTTGATGTTTTTGATGCTCTTCCCACCAAGATTCAGATCACCCGTCATAGGCAACGTTCCATCACGACGCAGATAAACAGAATACATTGAAGAGTTATACCCTACGCGGTAAGCCAGTAATCCACCACCCGTGATATTGCTGTAGCTGTTAGAGTTCTCACTCCACTGACCACCATAGCCGGAAGCTATCTTGGTGTTTCTGCTCATCCCACCATCAACACCTGCCGCCTGAACCGCTTTTCCTAACAGGTCATAGCGAATGTTCTTTCCTTCTGTCCACGGACTGGTTGTTGTTATCAGGCCATTAATGACGTAATCAGGCGCTGTTCCTGAACGCTTTAACACAATTTTGTAGGATGCTTTTTGCGCGTTAGTTCCTGTATAGCCTACAGGCAACAGACCTTCATTAATTAACGTCTGGTAAGTGATTTCACAACCAGCAGCCGAACAGGTTCTTGGCCCCGGATCGCTGCTTTGATTATTAGATGATGACAGTGTGGAAATCTTGTCATATCGAATACTGATATAGCGGTTAACTGCTTCACCAAGCTGTTTAATCTGTGTTCCGACATTATCAGCCAATACCGCTTCCTGATCGTTTCTCATATCCTGAAACTTCATAAAAGCGATAAGCGTTCCAATACCTAAAACAATAGTCACTTCCAGTAAGGTAAATCCTTTTTTCTTTATCATAATTATCTCCCTGTTTTAGCAATAAGAAAGAAAAGGGCCTGCGCCCTCTTCATTAAATAGACGTGAAAACTAATGTATTACTTGTGGCATTCGTACATGCTGCTGCCGTAGCTGCCACATCGAGTGTTCCTCCTGCGGCTTTAACAACCTTGGTTCCTACCGTAGTAATATAAAAATTACCGGCTGCCGCTGTCGCAATCTTCACACATTCCGCTGCTGGCACATTGTCATATGTGATAGTAAAAGAAGAGCCAGCCGCTGATGATGGCCCTGTAGCTGTCGCAGCCAGCGTCACATTACCTTTAAAGGCATTGATGGGTTTAGCAGCCGTTCCTGACCCACTTAACATATTGTCAGGGAAGATTTTTGCCTGAACAGCCACAGTATTTGTCAGGCCAGTAAAGCTTGATGCCGACGTGTATAACGCTTTAACACCTGCCTGTATGGTGGCAATGTTATTGGATTCTGCCTGCGCTCTTTGTGAAGCCTGAACCTTGGGATAAACGATAAAAGCAGCTACCACTAATGCAGCAATGATGCCCAAAACAAGTAATAGTTCGAGTAGTGAGAAACCTTTCTTGCTTTTTCTTTTGTTATTTAATAAAACCATTATTATCTCCTTTTTTGTTTTAATGATAACTCCTGTTATAACTCTTCTCTCCTATCTGGCAATAGAAATAGCAAGATATATTTAACTCTATCTGATAGACGGATGAATTAAAAAAGGCAAAGATTTCTCTTTGCCTTACGGGAGATTTAAAAACAACATTTGTTATCACTACTACTGTCATTACTACTTCCTCATGGGATATTTATCATATCTGATAAAAAAGTAATAATGACCTTTACTACATAAAGATAAAAATTAACAGATTACTGGTCGAACAGAACGCTTGATTGAAAAGGAAAAAATATTAATAAAGGATGATCCTGCGTTCTGTTCTTTTATATAGATAACAGATAATAATTAGATATCAATACCTGAATCAAAATAAATTTAAAGATTTTTATTTTTGTCTTCTATCCATTTGAGCAAGAAACCATCTCCCTGCTTTTATATACTTTATTCTTTCAATATCATTCAGGTCAGAAACTGAAAGCAAAATCCCCATGACAAGTTCCTTATCCACCTGTTCGATATCGCAATGCATAGCTTTAGCTACTTCCGCGCCAAGTATAATCTTTAGCCTTGTTTCAACTTTCTTACGTTCTGATTTCTCCAGAGACTTAAGACGATTAAGTTCTAGTTGAGCAAAAGCAACCTTTTGCTTTAATGTTTTTTCTGTTCTTGGTCTTTTACTTTCATCATTCATACAACATCATCCTTACCCAAAAAATAGGCAAATACTTCATCCACACCTTTCATGGCGAGAACATCGCTGAACAGCAAAATAGACGTCGCCAGATTTCCCGCTTCATCTGATGGTATAGAGCTAAAGAACTCCATCACTTCATCTTCCTCATGGTATCGTGTCATCGCATCAACTTTTATTTGCCATTCACCAATAGCAAAAAGCGCTGCTTCAAAGCACGACTGAAATCGTTCCATATCAGGGCCAAAATGATACGTTATTCCGTCTTTATATTTCGCAATGAAAATTTCAGTAATCTTTTCATTACTGTTCTGAAGAATACGAGTATCAATAGTAAAAACATAGGCCAGTTGTGCATTCATTTTTTATCTCCTTTGGTTATTGAATGTTATATTTAGTTATCACCAAAGAGAAATGACGTCAAATTAACAAAAGACTTGGAAACTGTTTTAGCTGCGGAAGCGTAAAAAGCATTGCATCTAAAAATGACAAAAACTAAAATGATGTTTTTCTGACATCAGGATATTTAGAATGACGGACACACTAACGAAACAAAATCCTCTACTGAAATCAATTGCAGCATTTTTTGTTGTTTTTGGTGTATTACCTGTTTTAGTAATAGCGGCTGGACTTGTTTTCTTTAATTCAAATTTCTCCATGTATCATTTTAATTTATATTACTTACTTCTTTCAATAGTATGCTCAACACCAATATACTTATTATATAGAAAAAGAAAATCTTATAAGATTTTCAATGATGGGGTTTTATTTTTATTCGCGTCTATTACAGCAGTATCATATGTTACGGAAGATGAGTTTATGCTTTTATCTAGACTGCCAAGTATAGAGTTACAAATGCAATATCCATATCTTTTCCCATTAGTATTATTCAAACTGAATGTGATAATTGCCTGTAGCTTTGCCAAGACAATCATAACCTTCCATGAATGGAAAGAAGTCTGCAAAAGCGAAACAACACCATCCTTTAAAGATAGTGTAAGCAATGCAATGGATAAAATGCCTACATTCATTAAGAAATCAAAGTTTTTCCAAACAATCGCCAATATATATAATAAAAAAGATGAAAAGCAAAGGAATGACAATCATATCCATAGAAAAGACAAAAGAAGATAATAGAATAATCCATTCCTTATTAGTAGAATCAATGCTCATAATCGCCGGTATATTTATGAGCATTAAAAATAATATCATTATTAGGTTTTGACTTCTGACGTTTAGATTTCTCATTCAAAGACTCCATATTAAAGATACACATACCATAATGAATATGTGTTCTTATCAGATTGTCAATATAATAAAATGATATCTATAGACAGCCCCCCCGGAAGTAATACCATTTAAAAAAATGTTTTTGCAGCATAGATTAAATTTGATTGCCATAAAAATAAAATAATGCAACACATACGATAGTAATTACTAACTAAAAACATCTGGCACTCTCCGCGTTACTTATTTTTGCACATTCGTGTTTTTATTTTCACCTGTAAATTTTAAACTCTATTTTCCAACCTCAACCTGTGAATTGTGCAACACATAACACTCTCTATTTTATTGTTTTTTTTTCATCAAATTTAGCTATCCCGCCTTACGGCGGGAATAATTAATACCTCTTTTGCCCTTACGGGCCTTTTCTTTACTCTTTTTGTTCTGTGGACGTGAAACCTACACCTTTAATCCAGTTTGCGCCGCTTAACCCGGCGTATTATTTTACAACAATACATATATTTCGTATTAATTGATAAGAGGGGCATTTTACATTGGTTTATTTTTTTAAAGACAATGCCCACCTATACACTGCTACGCAGTGTGTGGGGTCTACCGACGGTTGCCTGCCGCAGGCTAAAAGCAAAACCAAGGTCAACGTCAACCCCGAAGTTTTTCTGGCGAAAAACTAACAGCAGCACATATATTTGAGGTTATATTTTTAATGGCGATTTTTCATCTGGATTTTAAAATTGTGAAACGAAGCGAAGGCATGACTTCCGTTGCGAAAGCGGCCTATCATGCCCGTACACGTATTACAGATGATCGCATTGGAGAAACATTTGATTTCAGCCACAGAACAGATCTTCATGGTCATATTATATTAGCGCCTGTTTCCGCACCTGCTCACATTGTTGAAAGCTCGTCAGCACTCTGGAATGAAGTTGAAAGAGTGGAACGCCAGAACAACGGTCAAACAGCCCGTTATTTTGATGTCGCTATTCCCGTAGAACTCAGCAATGATGACAAGAAAAAATTGGTTACCGAATACTGTCAGAAGAACTTTGTTGATAAAGGAATGATCGCTGATATCGTTTTCCACGATTTGGATGGTAAGAATCCCCATGCTCATGTCATGTTAACCCTGAAAACCATTAGTCCCGAAGGCTTCGGTAAAAAAGACAGGAGCTGGAATGATAAGAAGATAATGCTCCAATGGCGTGAGTCGTGGGCCACAATGTCAAACAGCTACCTTAAGGCCGCAGGAAGTGAAGAACGTATCGATCACCGTTCTCTCAGAACTCAATGTGCTGATGCCCTGGCTCAGGCAGAAGAAGCATTCAGCGCTGAAGAGAAAGCATTCTGGCTTGCCAAAGCAACGGAAACAAACCGTCCGGCAATGCAACGTGTTAATCGTGCTAAATGGAATGACAAAGAGTCTCAGGAACAGCGAGCTACTGAACAAGCCCAACGCGATCATCAAATTGAAGAGGCTAAGAAGGTCTATACGACATTCATTGAGCTACCACTGGAAATCGTGGTTGATGTCAGAAGCTTTACGATTACACATCTTGCTGAACCCGAAGAGATCATTATCCCTGACTACCCAGCAACAGTAGAACCGCAACCGGCTATGGCGACACCTACCACAAGCAGAAGACCAGCAGCAAAATCTTACCGTAATCCCAATAAGGTCAGTAAAGTAAATGTTTCAGGGAAGAAATCCCCTGTTCTGGTTGTTCCTGAACCAAATGCATCCACTAAATTGAAAACCCCATCTCTTCAAAACACCAGAGCGATGAAACGTGCTCCTGTGAGGAGTAGGAAACAGACCAAGCCCCGTCAGAGCGGTTTGTTTAAACGTTTCACGCTACTGATAGTAGGATATATAAGAGAGAAATTTATATGGGCCAGAAGGAAACCCGATACCACTGATGCTGACCATGATAAACGTATCGCAGAGAACTATGTCTATGATGAAGTGCTGGGTGTCTCTGTTCCACGCTCAGAGTTTGAAAGACGCGCTAAGTTTAACAATGACCAGACATCACCAGAAGCAAGAATCTATGGCAGAGTATCAGATAATGACAAGACCGTTCGTTTTCCAAGCCGTCCTACACATGAACAACCGAATTTTGATAGAAACATGGATCTCACACCATCAAGCCCCTCAGAGTATTCAGGAAAGTCCCATGTTTCAAAGTTGAGACCACTGGCATATCGTAATAATAATTATAATGAATAGCGAAATAGAAAATACATTTTTATTTAAGCTCCATAACTGGCCTTTGATTTCAATATTTTTATGCTGTGTTCGAAACCATTATACTGCAAAAAGTTAACAATATCGCTTTCTTTAAATTTATTATTTGGACCTAATATCAATTCTGAAACGGCATCTTTGGGGAAACCAAATTCGTAATAAGATATAATTTGATTATTGGATATTCTATATTTCAGATCTTTAATTGATGATGATTCTGGGTATTCATATCTTCCAGTATCAAGAGTTTGATAAACTAATCGTACTTCTTTTTCCTCCTCAAACGCTGGGTTTTTAGTCGTGGTATTTAAGTGAATAATATTGGAAATTAATTCAAGAATACATTTGTCGTAGCGGTTAAATTTTGATGTCGATATGATTTCATTCATATAGTATTTTTTTATGAATGAATATCTTGATAATATCCTTTCAGCTAAGCACTCAATTTCGTTAATATCCATATAAGATATATCGCTAAGAGTTAGTCGGTGTTTAGGATCAAGGTGATTACCTATAATCCCATCATAGACATCGAGTTTTTCTCTGTCGAATCCGATGGATACACCAAAGCCATCTTTTGCATACGCACGCCATTGACTTAAAATATCCCCAGATTTAGATAGACAACAAGCAAATGGTGTTCCAACAGATATATTGTCATCCAAATGTGCTATAAACTGGTCAACGCAGTTAGCATCTAAGTTTTTATATAAATATTTTTTAAGTGTCGAGTAAAACCACTTTTTCTCCATGTAATCGTTCATATGATCCATAGAGCTTAGCCATAATCGCTGATTCTGAATAATACTGAAGAAAGATTCAGGGCTGCAATAATGATAGATTGTATTCATCTTCTTCAAAGTCCTTTTATAAGAGACAATTTCAAAAATTATCATACCACACAATTTCATTACCAGCACATCTGTTTCTAATAGCAGGGAGCAATTTGTCAGATAAGATGCGAACCTGATTTATTAAGGTCTCAGATCAAGGTCGATTAAGGGCACTCTATCCAATTCTCTTATATAGATATAAACCATACTCCTATAAATCAAGAATATGGTTTTTGTTTTACGCTTGATTACATCCTTCGCCTAAACACTACATTATCAGAGAAAATTGCCTTACCTGCGACAAAGCCAATAGCTGCAATGATTGGTAGGCTGATAGTAGCCCCCGCCATGCCTGTTGACATACCAATAATAATAGATAGACAAAAAGTCAACAACAAAACAACAGCAGCATACCAGCCGGGATAAGTGCCATATAACACCGTTGCTAAACAGCCTGTACAGACGTGAACCCCACGCTGGCTCTCTTTGAAACAGAACGGGCATTTGATGGTATTGTTTTCCATATTGGTTTCCTTAATTGGCTTTCCAGCCATTACTGGTTTTAACAAGATTCATGGCACCATCAGCAGATTCATTCATTCCTTTGACGTTGGCGAACGATTTTTTGTCAATCCAGCCCGGAACGTCAACCAGCTTCCACGTATAAGACACGCGAACAACTTTCTGACCGCCTTCACCCGGCTCAGTCCATTCCTTAATCTCGTCAACAGCACGACGACCAACACAGGCACCGTCTCTTGTGCTCCAGACTTTGGCTTTTTTGCCTTCCTCTGTTATCCCTAATACGTTCGAGTCATAGCCCTGTTCAAAAACCATCAGGCCCTGCTCAATAAAACCGTCGAGGATCACTGAATTCGTCCCTGTACCAGTCGAATCAAGTCGTGGCTTGGCAAGACGAATGGGAAAGCTGGTGTTATTATTATCCAGCGAGAAGCAGTATTTGTCCTGCCCAATCTTGGTATTGATCGCTTTCTCAAACTCACCTTTCTCACCACATCCCGCCAGTGCCAGACCTGCGCCAGCAACGAGTAAAATCTTCTTCATCTGCGTATCCATCCTGATAATCAAAAATACTGTTATGTGTTGATGCTTTTCTGGCTAGCTGTAGTGTTTCTGCGTGTTCAGACAGATATGGCACAACAAAACCACCGCTTAACCAATTGATAGGATTCAATTCTTTTAGCGTCCCGTCATATCGTTTAAAACGATCAAAAATAATCTTATGATAGTTTCTAACTATCATAAATAGATATTCGATCGATTATAACAATTAATTACCGATCGATATCATCTATTTAATCGTTAAAATCTATCAATAATCAATTATCGATCTTTTGTATCGATCATTTTATTGAGATCTGTTCACAAAATGATATGCTTCGCGTAGGTCGTTCAGTAGGATCTGGTGAGGTGGATATGGAAGTCATCGACAAGGAAACCGGCAGCTTTCAAGCAATGTCTGACAGTGCTGTTTTATCATATGTCTATGAACAGTCAGGATTCTCCATTGATCTGAATAAATGTTTTGTGCGGCTATTCAATAATGCATCTGGCATTAATGCCGTATATGACTATAACCAAATCCGGGAAATCAATTACACATTACCAAACACTGATTTCGGTGAGGCAGAGATCTGTATTCTCACATCTGGAAGCAACAATGCTTTATGGAAGTTTACTGTTAAGTCAGAAGGCAGCGAAAGAGTTTGTGAGAAATGGATTAATATATTTGATGAGCAGATATTTAACAGTATATAAAATAAAACATAAAATGTTAATTCTTTTATAAAGGAAACCGCAAATATATTTGCTTTTTTAGAAATTAATATTTAATTATATACACATGTAATATTTAATAATGAGGTTTATTTATGTCTGGAAAAAATCCATTCTGGAATTATGATTATAATGCAGCACAACGCAACAGAGAGATAGTAGATTCATATCAACAGGCTAATGAAGCCAGACTGAACTCTCAGCAAGCTCAGTTTGAAGCATCAATGGCAAACGATGAAGTTAATCATCTACAATTGCGCCTTAACCAAACTATATCCAGTCATAAGAAGGTAGTGGACAGGTATGAACAACAGTTGGAAGGATTTAAAAATAATTTTTTCCGCGTTGCATTACACAAGAATATTCTTTATAGAACCATCAGCAAACTGCAGGAGGAATGGCCCGACAAAAAGGAATTTATCCTTGACGAAATGCAAAGACAACGCGATTTATGTAATCAACAGGATTATAAAGAAAGATGGTGGAACGCTATCAAAAGTAATAACCTTGCTGATGACTATCTTGATTTCCCGTTCCCTGAGCGTAAGGTCAAGAACAAAGCATAATATATGGTGATTATTATGTAATAACAAATACACAAGATGAAACTAAGCATTTCTTCATAACGACTATTGTTTTCGACAAGACACTACCCTGTCATGTCTCCTACAGGCCCCCCCATATCAACCATTCACTTTATGGAATCATCCGCATGTCTCATGAGAAAAAACAGTATATAAAATCATATAAGCATACACTGGTTGAGTATAGTAAACCCACAGAAGAGCTGAGCAGGCAAGATATAGAAAATAGTGATGATGATCTCAAAAATCGGCAAGCAAAAGCTATTTTGTTAGATTTTTCACTAATCTTTATTTTAGTGCCTTTTATTGGCTTCTTGTTTTATGTGATTATTAAATTTATGAACTCAACACAGCCACGCATGATTTCGCCACCGGACAACTATGTTGACGTAGGGATCTTTTTGTTTATAGGAACTGTTATATGGCTACTTTATGTAATTAGAGGTAGATCATTTAAAAATTTAAATGATACAATCTTATTTACTGGAACAGCTATTGGCTTTGTATTATTCTTTCACAAAGATGTTACAATTATAGATCATAACAACGCTACATGGATTTTTGGTCAAATAGTTTTAGCGAGTTGTTCTGTTGGCAAAGCTCTTATTGCATTTACAGAATTTATTGTAGAACGAGTTGGCGAAACTAAAAAATCAGTAGAAAAGAAAACTTATCCCCACCACTAACCTTACATACATCAGATATCTTAGCTAAGACCTAATCTGATAGTTACCGGTTATTTATACAGGTGTCTGTCAGATTACATCTGGTTTAAATTTCGCTCAAAGTATTTGTTATAATTCTTTCTTATTCACTTTTTCATTATCACACATCATTAAGAGAATCGTTAAGAAAACCCCACACTTACAAAATGAATAAAAACTTAATAACATTATTACCGCTGCCCATAGGTACTTCAATGAGTTAAAAGAAAACCTCAGAAAAATTTCAGAAATAGCATCACCGTTTCATATTTTTTAGACATACTCTTATCCTTTCATTATACTTTTATATACATCAATATTGAATAGATGTAATCTACTGTTGATTCCTATACGTATAGCCCATATATAGATTAATGTCTATCAAACACGATTTTTTATTTATTGTGATTTTATAAACTTAATGACCAGTACCACCATTAACCCATAAAAATTATGAATAATGCTATTTTGCCAAGATTTTATTTTTCTCAAAACGTTTAAAAAGCCATGATGATAAAACATCACTAATAAAGAACAAAGGAACGAGAACTAAATATTTATATTTGTTCGTGATACATGAATCAAACAAAATAATAATCAGGATAAGAAAAATAAAATCCCCCCTCAGTTTATTCATTACACTGTCAAACACTTCATAAAATCTCATGATCTTTATATCCATATTATTTCTCATCCTTTTATATACGTCTAATTCAATATATTGACAAGAATATGAAACTACCTTATTGCTTCATTTATATAAACAAAAACATAGGAATAAAAGATGGGAAGAACATTTAGAGAAAAAACAATCAACACATTACAAATAATCACTCTGTTGACATTCTATTGGCTAATTTATAATTTTTGTCTCGACCACCTGTATGCTAATGCCTCAAAAGGCCCTGCAAGCATTATTACTGACACATATTTTCCAGCTGCATTATTAGCTCATGTTGGGCTATTGTTTCTTTTCATCCCATACTATTTAATGTGGAAAGCGAAGGCGAAATTTAAATGGAGAGGACTCTTCAATGTTCATCGAAACTATCCTCTCACAGTCTTTATTAGTTATACTTTAGCTACCATAACATATATGATAGCTGATAAAGCATCTTTCTATGATTCTGGTATAAATACTCTATACTTGATTCAAATTATTGCCTTTATTTTTGTTACGATTATTTATCTGCATTCTTCCAACAAAGATTAATATAATAGCATATACGACAATAACAGCTAGAACATAAAATATTATACCTACCCGTGAAATATCGGAATTAAACCATTTGAACATTTTCATTAAAGAATAAACAACTCGATCAAGGGACGATGTTTTCTCCCTGACCTCCATACATGACAGCTTGCACTCACTGTCATCTATCTGGTTAAGAATACTCATTGCCTCATTTCGCTGTCCTTTTCCCAAGAAATGTCTGGCTAATATAAGTCGTTTGTCCACAGAAGATATATCATCCTGAATTAATCCATATAATATATGGATATCTTTTTGACTCAGTTGTTTCTTGTTTTCTCTATCTTCATAGTAAAAATCGAGGACGAGTGGGTTGTCTGACATACTTTTATCGATAGATTTGACAACAGCATCCCATCGATGACTGTCCATATCGGCTAAAGATAATATAGGATATAACTTCTCAATGACATGTTCTCCTACAGGAGAATAATAAAATCTATGATGTGTTTTTTTATAAAATGAGTTTGATAAATCGGCTATAACACCTGTATTCTCATTTTCTGTAGTTTCCCAATAAAATCTCATTCCATATTTTTCACTAATAAATGATAGAAAAGCATGACGTGGCGCATAAACTACTTCTAACTTTTTACTGAATGCTCTTGCAGCATCAAACATAAGATATACGTTCAGATCACAGTCAGAAAAGTGATTAGCATAAGCCTTAGCTACTGTAGCTGATGGTTTATAATAAAAATTAGCTCCTAATATTTTGTTTGCACAGTCCAAGAAATTTTCAGTAGTATCATCAATCCTACATGTATCTTTTACTTTCTTTAAAAAATTATTTATAGCCCCATATGCTTTACGCGCTTCGTTAGAATTAATGATACCATTTTGCTCATCCATCCTGACGAGGCGATGAGTCAGGTTTAATGGGTCATAGTCCGCAAATACATCCGGGGTATGTTCAAATCGTTCGGCACGCGTTGCACTTTTATCTTTGGTCAGAGTTATAGATACGAATGAGATAACAAGCACAGGAAGAATAATTAACGCCACAGGCATTATTAATTTTCGCAAAGTTAATAATTTGATACGCAATAACATTTAATCATCCACTGATAATAGAAAAGCAAATGTTAACACTAAATCAATCAAGCAGTAACTTATAATTGGCTTAACTACGAATCTTTACATTGTTATTACCCATCCAAGTAACTCATTAAATTAGTTAGTTAGTTAGTTAGTTAGTTAGTTAGTTAGTTAGTTAGTTAGTTAGTTAGTTA
>OMGG01000254.1_pt1 | contig 42973 bp, 33 predicted proteins | sample 1645891 | NCBI WGS metagenome assembly OMGG01 (sample SAMN05578587, study PRJEB25193) | human gut metagenome | biome: Human Microbiome; feature: human-associated habitat; material: feces | host: Homo sapiens | place: USA:Birmingham
TTATAAATCTTTAATTACAGAAAAACTTTCACAGACTCATTGACTATTTCAATGGGGGCCCGCCTTTCTGTTATGCTCCTGTTATGTTACCCGTTATACTCCTGCCATACTTCCTGTCGTTCTTGCCATACTTCCTGCTGTCCTTCCTGTCATACTTCCTGCCGTACTTCCTGTCATACTTCCATCCATTCATCCATACCCTACCTGTTATCCGGCGATATCATTTTCCCGTCCTGGTCAAACCGGTATTCCTTTCCATCAACCACGCAGGTTCCCACAGCCATCTTCCCGTCTGTTCCCAGGTAATAGAGAGAACCATTTTCCCCGTACCATCCGGTCCTCATGTTTCCGTCACCGTCAAACGAGTACCATACGCCGTCAATCTGCTTCCAGCATCCAATCACACGGGTTCCGTCCTCGCAGATATAGTTCCAGTATGCCCCATTCTGATGCCAGCCCGAAGTACCGGAAGCTTCTCCTGCCCCGGAAGCTGCCCGGACCGCTTCCTGTTCCTGTGTCTGAGTCTGCGCCTGGGCTTGGGCCTGGGTCTGGGCTTGTGTCTGGGTTTTTGTCTGGGCCCAGGTCTGGGTCTGGGTACTTTCCCCGCCTCCTGCATAGGGACACACTCCATTGGGATGCAGGTGTGCCGGATGACCTCCGCAGTGGTAGTGATAGCTTCCCAGCCCGCTGGCATTCTTGTTATCCCGGTGTCCTCCGCTGGCATCGGTTCTGCCTGAATGAGCCTGGGCCTCCATTCCCCACGGGGCCTGTCCCGTCATTGCCGCGCCTCCCGCCAGAAGCACTCCGCTCATGACCGCTGCCATCCATACCTTTACTGTACGTTTCATCTCATTACCTCCCGATTTCATTTTTAACTCTATTTTACCATGTTTTTATCTGTGTGTAACTCCGTATTTCAGCATCTTTCCAGGGGATTTTCTCATTTTCAGGCCATTTCAGGCATAAAAAATTGGTGGAAGCACTTGCACGTTTTTCCCAATGATGATACCATAAGAAACATATGTAATGAATTCAACTAGTTTGGAGGTTTTTAAGATGGAACTAATCATACCTAAGGATTACGATCCCCGCCTCTCCATACGGGAGACCCAGGACGCAATCAAATACATACGCGATACCTTCCAGAAGGAAATGGGCAGGGAGATGCACCTTGAACGTATCTCCGCTCCCTTATTCGTGGAAAAGAGCAGCGGACTTAATGATAACTTAAACGGCACCGAGCGTCCTGTTTCCTTTGATATGCTGGGGCTACCCGGCGAAACCCTGGAGGTGGTGCATTCTCTGGCAAAATGGAAACGTATGGCATTAAAGAAATACGGCTTTAAGCCAGGCGAGGGACTTTACACCAACATGAACGCCATCCGCAGGGACGAGGAGCTGGATAACCTTCACTCCTGTTATGTGGACCAGTGGGACTGGGAACGTGTCATTACAAAGGAGCAGCGCACCCTGGACACCCTGAAGGATACGGTGCGGGAGATCTTCAAAATTATCAAGCACATGCAGCATGAGGTGTGGTATAAATACCCGGAGGCTGTCAAACATCTTCCCAAAGATATTTACTTCATCACCAGCCAGGAGCTTGAGGACCTGTATCCTGATAACACTCCTAAGGAAAGGGAAAACCTGATTACCAGGGAGCACGGCTGTGTGTTCCTGATGCAGATTGGCGACAAACTGGCCGGCGGCAAGCCCCATGACGGACGTGCGCCTGACTATGACGACTGGAAGCTGAACGGCGATATTCTTTTCTGGTTTGAGCATTTGCAGTGCGCCCTGGAAATCTCCAGCATGGGCATCCGCGTGGATGAGGCTGCCCTGGAATACCAGCTGAAGAAGGCGGGATGTGAGGACCGCCGCAGCCTTCCCTATCATAAAATGCTTTTAAACGGCGAGCTTCCCTACACCATTGGCGGCGGTATCGGACAGTCACGTCTGTGCATGCTGCTTTTGGACCGCGCCCATATCGGTGAAGTACAGGCCAGTATCTGGCCCCCAAAAATGCGCGATATCTGCGGGGAGAACAAGATTTATCTGCTGTAGCCATTGGCTGGGAGCGTATTATGGAATCGAATATCTCAATCTTTTTTATCATCGAAATAATCGGTACCGTGGCCTTTGCGTCCTCCGGTGCCCTGGTAGCCATCAAGCAGCGTCTGGATCTGCTGGGAGTGGTGGTCCTTGGCGTCACCACTGCCGTTGGCGGCGGTATGCTCAGGGACATCCTACTGGGCATCGTCCCGCCCAGCCTGTTCATGAACCCGGTTTACGTGTACACCGCCTTTCTCACGGCCATGGTGCTCTTCATCCTGGTGTGGCTGAACCAGCAGATACTGGAAAGCCGGTATATCTCGGCCTATGAGAAGATGATGAACCTGTTTGATGCCATCGGACTGGGCGCATTCACAGTCACCGGCATCAATACCGCGGGGACAGCCGGTTACGGGGAATATCATTTCCTTTCCATCTTTCTGGGCGTCCTCACAGGCGTGGGCGGCGGTATCCTGAGAGATATGCTGGCAGGCCAGTCCCCGTATATCCTGCGCAAGCATGTGTATGCCTCTGCCTCTATTGCCGGGGCCGTGTGCTATGTATGCCTTAACGGCTGGCTCTCCAGGGATGCCTCCATGATATTGAGCGCAATCCTGGTGGTGCTCATCCGCCTTCTGGCGACCAAGTACGACTGGAACCTTCCCACCGCATACCATACTAAGAACAAATAAATAAAACAAGTCCGGGCCGTAATCATTGTACAAACCAATGTAACGATGATTACGGCCCGGACTTCCTTTCCATGCGCTTGTATTGCTCTTATAAAACATGCATGAAGCTCACCTCTGCTGCTGTAAATACTTGGTAATGCTTCTTTGGAATATCTTCATGCTGCTGTCCACGTTCCTGTTTTCCATGAGTATCTTTGATATTTCACCGTCCGCCAGGCTCATGACCTGCTCATACTGCTGGTATTTAGGCTCTATAACCCCATTTTCAATTACATTATAAAGCAGGCTGCTGTTGATAACCTGCTCGCCCTCGTCCATGTCCTCCTGTATAATGGCAGCTGCCTGGGCGGATCCGGTAACGCTTTTGAGCACAGACACTCCCTGGGAATACCGGAATATGTCCATCTGCATCTCTTCATTTCCCGTCAGCTGTTTCAGAAACTCCCACGCCAGCTTTTCATGCTTTGTATTGCTGTTGATTCCCATAAGAAGGGAATCCACTCTGGAACGGTTTTCCCCCTCCTTGCCCGCGGGAAATGTGATGCAGTCCCACTGGAACTTGGTATATTTCTTAATCCGGTAAGGATATGTTTTATAGGTCCTGTACTCCGCAAAGGTCAGGGGCATGAAAGCCACGTTCCCCTTGTTGAAATCCTCCTGGGTCACGCTCTGTCCTTGGTTCAGGTCATTGAGGCGCTTCATGTATTTAATGGCATCCAGGACATGGGAGTCTGTAAAGGGAAGCTGCTGCTGATCCCCGTCATAAAACCTTCCCCCGCTGGTGTAAACCGCATTTCTCCAGCTGTAATTATAGGTTCCGAACTGGTCCAGCAGTCCGTCTCCGTTTACATCCTTTGTTATCTTACGGCAGATTTCATACATATCGTCCCAGGTCCAGTCCTCCCCCGGCACCTCAATCTGCTCTTTCGCCAGAAGGGACTTGTTGACAAATAAAAGGACGGGAACCGTTTCATAAGGAAGGGCGCACTGGTGTCCGTCGTACTTTCCCGCATCCAGGGCAGTAGTGAAAAAATCATTCCGGTTAAACCCGGCGTCGTGTTCAATGAGCTCGTCCAGGTTTTTCATGACTCCCAGGGATGAATACAGGTTGAAATCCGTGTCCGGCACCATAAACACGTCCGGCATCTTTCCCTCTAAAAGCTTTCTGGCGCACCACTCCGAGTAATCCTCCTTGCTGATTCCGCTGTAGTAATGTATCCTCACCCCGGGATGCTCCTCCTCGAACTTTGCTATGGCCTTGTCTATCATGACAAAGCTGCTGGCACTGGCCACATCCCAGTTGCTTCCCGTGAACATGCCGAATTCCAGGACAATCTCCTTCTCATGGTACTTATATATACATCCAAGGAAGCCTGCAAGGAGGAACACGGCTGCTCCCAACCCCAGTGTCCATTTCCATCCCTTCATCCCAATCTCATCCTTCCTTCTGCCAACATCTTGACCTCTCCCGATCCCCGTACACTGGTCCGGTCAAATCTCATGTGCCCAGCCGCTTTCTCACGTTGGTCTGGACAGCCCAGATGGCCAGCTGGGTGCGGTCCCTCAAATCCAGCTTGTTCAGTATAGTGCTGAGATAATTGCGCACTGTTCCCTCAGACAGCTTAAGAGCCTCAGCTATCTCCCTGTTGCTGGCCCCCACTTCCACCTGGGCTATGATCTTCCACTCTGTCTTTGTGAGCTCATCCACATTTTTATCACCCACAAGTATGCTGTAATCTGCCTGGGCCATCTGCGAAAACAGCCTCAGCACCTTGGTTGCAATATCCGGGTTAATCATAGCCCATCCATTATACACCGTGGTGATGGCATTGGCCAGTTCATCCATGGACACGCCTTTTAAGAGATATCCGCTGGCACCATATTTCAAAGCATTGTAAACGTACTCGTCATCGTCAAACGTGGTGAGTATAATAATTTTTATCTGAGGATAATTTTCCTTGATGATTTTCGTGCACTGCACACCGTCCAGCTTGGGCATCCGTATGTCCATCAGTATGACATCGGGTTTATTCTTCCTCACACTGCGGATGACCTCCTGTCCGTTGGAAGCCACATCCGTAACCATTATGTCCGGTCTGCTGTTGAGCACAATCTGCAGGCTCTGGCGAATCAATTCCTGATCGTCGGCAATCAATACTTTAATCATAAGTCTCCCCCCATCGGATTGGTATTCTTGCATTAACAGTAAATCCGTCGCTGCCGTCAAATGTAACAACGCCGCTCAGCATCTTAATCCTCTCCTTCATATGCTTTGTTCCGAATCCGCTTTTTATCTCCTTGCATCCGATTCCGTTGTCCCTTATTTGCAGAAGGATATCCGTATCCTCCTTCTTTATGGTAATCCATATCTGGCTGGCATGGCCATGGCGCAGCGCATTGGTGATTCCCTCCTGGATAACCCTGTAAATGGCATTTTCCTCGTCCTCGTCAAATTTCAGGTTCTTTACCTGGCAGTCAAAATACACCCTTGCGCCGGACACAGCGTTCATGTCCGATACCATCTTGCTGATGGCATATTCCAGGCTGAAGCGCTCCAGGGCGTCCGGGCGCAGCTGGCTGACTGAGCGCCGTATTTCCTTAATGCCGTCCCTTGTGACCTTGGAAATAAGCTCCAGCTGGTCCTTTGTCTGCTGGGGCGACGTGCCTATGGTGGCCAGGCAGGCGTCTATTCCCGCAGCAATTCCGGTCAGGGTATGCCCCAGGGTATCGTGGATTTCCCTGGCCAGGCGGTTTCTCTCCCGTGTCTCAGCCATCTTTTCCGCCATCACGGAATACTCCTGAAGCTGCTCATTCACATCCTGAAGCTGCTCGTTCAGGGCGTGTATCTCGTCCAGATTTCCCTGCTGCTGGTTGATGATGTTCACACAGTACACCACGAACATGATTACATTCAGGGATACCAGGATATTATAGCTGCTGAGCAGATACTGCTGGGTGGTTGCATTGTAAAATGAGATATAATCCTGTATGGAATACAGGCGGTATGAAATGGAAAGCAGTTCGTAATCAGCCAGTATAAAACTGCCGATTGCCACTGCCGCCAGAAAATACCTGGATTTCCCGTTCTTGGCATAGAGAATGACATTGGAAAACACCAGCAGCAGAATTCCGTTGTAATTAAAATTCAAAAGTATGATGATGGCAAAACATATGGCAAAATCAGCCACAAGGCTGAAAAGAATCACCTTGCTGTTGTCCGGAAACAGCCGGTCCCGCACAAACATACTGCCTGCCAGAAGAGCCAGAAGGAGGGCGCAGAGCCAGATGTTCCAGTAAGGATACCAGACAATGGCCTGGATGCCGCTTAAAAACTCCCTGGCCACATAGCTGCGCCGTATATTTTCAATTGTGGCATATATAAATATGCTGAGTCCCATGACAGATACCACATTCAGCGCCAGAATGCCCAGCTGCAGGATGCGTACCCGCCTGTTATCCATGTTCGTATCCATCTTCTCACTGCCACCCGTCTATCTCAAACTCGTGGAGGTTATCCCTCGTAATCATGGTGCTGGGCATGCTTATGTATTTCTCCACCGGCTCCCCGTCCAGGTATCGGTATGCGGTCTCAGCCGCCTTCCTTCCTATGGACCTTGGGCTCTGGGCGCTGGTTCCTGTCACATAGCCCACATCCAGGATTGCCTTGAAATCCGGAGAGCCGTCGATTCCGTAAATCAGGACGCCCTCCTCCCTCCTGGCCTGCTGCAGGGCTGCCAGAGCCCCCAGTGCCGTGGGGTCATTGCCTCCCAAAATCACGTCAAAGCTGATGTCACGGCGCAGCAGGTCGGCCATCACATGGGAGGACACCTCAATCTCGCCTGCCGCAGCTTCCCTGTATACCACCTGGTAATTGTGATTGTCCGCTATGGTGTCCAGAAAGCCCTGTTCCCGGTTGGTAATGGAGGTCTGTATGGGGTTGTCAAGGATGACGATTTTAGCCTCGTCCTTTCGTTTCATCATATCCAGGGCGCAGAGCTGGCCCGCCTGGTAATTGTCCGTTTCAATAATGGAAATTACGGAGTCCCGGTCCTTCACCACCGTATCCACATTGATGATGCCGACTCCCGCCTCTCTGCACGCATCCAGGGCCGGCTGTACCTTTTCCCAGTCCACGGGATTTAAAAACAGCATCTGGATGCCCTCGTCTATCATTTCCTGAATCTGTTCATTCTGCTTTTCCTGGTCCTGAAGGGGATCCCGGGTAAGCAGGATATCGCCGTTGGCTTCCACCACCTCTTCAATCCCCTCATTGAGTACATCAAAATACGGATTATTCCTGGTCATATAGGTGGCCCCGAACAGCCTGGCCTCATGCTGGCGCCCGCTTGCATCCCCATGGCCGCAGCCCCCCAGCAGGAGCATGGCGCCCGCTGTCAGGATTAACAGACCTGTCCCTATCTTCATCTGGTTCCCGCCTCCCTATTCTTGGCTTAACTTCCCGGCTGCCGGTCATATCCCCGGCTGTCCGGTCATGCCCCCGGCTGCCCGGTCCTTCCCCATTATACCTCAAAGATGCAAATCTGTAATATTTCATAGGAACTTTTTATAAAACTTTGGTTTCGACAAAAAGCGCCCCACTGCCGTGAAACGCTTTTGCCGTAAACCAGGCTCTATTCCGCCTTTTTGTTTCTCAGATAATCCACAAAAACAGCCAGGAGAATAACAGTTCCCTTTACCACGTACTGCCAGAAGGAATTTACATTCAGCAGATTCAGTCCGTTGTTCAGCACGCCGATAATCAGACCGCCTATGATGGTGCCTCCGATTTTACCGGAGCCGCCTGCCATGGAGGTGCCGCCCACCACAACAGCCGCAATGGCGTCCATCTCGGCTCCGTCTCCTGCCGTCGGCTGGCCGGAATACATACGGGAGGCCAGAACCACGCCCGCAAGTCCCGCCATGATTCCTGAATAGGTATGTACCAGGAATTTAACCTTGGCCGTGCTGATGCCTGAGAATCTGGCTGCCTGGGAATTGCCTCCCACCGCGTAGATATGGCGCCCCAGCTTTGTCTTATTCATGATAATGGCCGTGATAACCAGCACCACTGCCAGAAGTATAACAGGAGTGGGGACTCCGCCCACATACCCGGCTCCTAAAAACTGCCATTCCTTTGTAACCACACGCACAGGTGAACCGCCTGTATATACATAGGCCAGTCCCTTTGCCACATTCATGGTGGCCAGGGTCACGATAAAGGGGGGTATGGTTGTCTTTGATATGACAACGCCGTTAAACATACCCACCACAGTGCCCACCAGCACGCCGCCCAGTACGCCCACTGCGATGGGAAGGCCGTAACGGGACACGCAGCCGGCTGCAAAGCAGCCTGAAAGGGCGATAATGGATCCGACGGACAAATCAATGCCCCCCAGGATAATGACCATGGTCATGCCGCAGGCCAGGAACAGGTTGGACGATATCTGTCTCAGCACGTTGAATATATTTTTCTGGGTCAGAAAGGAGCCGCTGGTCTTTGGAAACACGGATAAGAAAATACACAAAATAAGCAGGGCCCCGATGATGCCGATATTATCCTTGAAATATTGTTTTACATTTTTCTGCAATCTGGTTGTCATTTGACTTTCCCCCTTTTCTTACTTTGCCGCCAGCTTCATGATTTGTTCCTGGGTGACGCATTCCTCATGACTGAAGCACCCGGTTATCCGGCCGTCGCACATGACATAGACCCGGTCGCTCATGTTGAGAATTTCAGGCAGTTCTGACGATATCATGATAATGGACACGCCTTTCTTCACCAGTTCATTCATAATTCCGTATATCTCAGACTTGGCGCCTACGTCCACGCCCCTGGTCGGCTCGTCCAGAATCAGTATCTTGGGGGCGGTGGCCAGCCATCTTCCAATCATTACCTTCTGCTGGTTGCCGCCGGACAGGTTTCCGATAAGCTGTTCCTGGGACGGGGTCTTGGTATCCATCATCTCGATATACTGCCGGGTAATCTCCTCCTCCTTGTCCGCATCCACCCATATGCCCTTTATAAAGCTCTTCAGCACCTCAATGGTGGAGTTGAACCGGACGCTCTGAACCTTATACAGTCCCTCCTGCTTCCGGTCCTCAGGCACCAGGGCAATGCCGAACTTCATGGCATCAATAGGAGATTTGATGGCCGCCTTTTTTCCATCCACGCTGATTTCACCCGTGCAGCCGGGCGTCAGTCCGAAGATACACTTCATGGTCTCGCTTCTTCCAGCGCCTACCAGCCCTGCAAAACCAATGATTTCCCCCTCACGCAGTTCAAAGCTGGCCCCTTTGACCATCTTTCCGTCTGCAATGTTTTCACATTTTAAAACCACCCGTCCGGGCTCCATGTAATCCCTGGTGTAATACTTGGTCAGCTCCCGGCCCACCATCATGGCAATGAGATGGTCCCTTGTGGTATCCTTCACCCTCTCGGTGCCCACATAGGTTCCGTCCCTCAGCACAGTAACCCGGTCGCAGATCTGCTCCAGCTCGTCCATCTTATGGGATATATATATGATTCCCACGCCCTTCTTTGTGAGCTCTCTCATGGTGCTGAACAAAAATTCCACTTCCTTGTCCGATATGGATGAAGTGGGCTCGTCCATCACAAGAATCCTGGAGTGATAGGAAATGGCCTTGACGATTTCCACCATCTGCTGCTGGGCAATGGTCAGGTCCTTGACCAGCGTCCCAGCGTCAATGCTCATGTGGTATGTATCCAGCAGCTGCTGGGCTTCCTTTTCCATGGTCTCATGGCTGACCCATAGCCCCTTTGACGGCTCTCTGCCAAGAAAGATATTTTCCGCCACAGTCATATGAGGTACCAGTACCAATTCCTGATGGATAATGGAAATTCCGTTGTTGTGAGATGCATTTACCCCGTCAATGGTTACCTTTTTTCCGTCAATAAAAATCTCGCCCTCTTCTGCGATGTAGATGCCGCCCAGAACCTTAATCAGCGTGGATTTACCTGCCCCGTTTTCACCGAGCAATGCGTGGACCTCGCCGGCCCTCAGTTCCAGGTCCACCCCCTGAAGCGCCTTGACTCCCGGAAATGATTTGTGGATGTTCTTCATTTGAAGCAGAACTGTTTCACTCATAATCTCACCTGCCTGTTCTTCTATTCATATGGTTCCTGACAGAGTTTCCTGCCGTGCTTTTGCGTTTTGAGCCTGTCAGATAAAAAGTGCCTGGCCCCCGCAGGGGCCCAGCACTTTTCAGACTAATCTCTTACTGCCATCCATCTGTGCCATACTTATCTACATTTTCTGATGTAATAAGGAAGGTTTCTACCGGATATCTTGATTCTACCTTATCGCCGTTTAAGTATGTATACATGATATTCACTGCGGACTGTGCAATCTTAACAGGAGACTGTGCGCCGCTTCCTTCTATCAGGGATTCCCCGGAAGCCATCTCTGCCTTGATGTCAGGAGAGCCGTCCACGCCGTAAATCATACAGTCTGTAAGACCGGCTGCGTTGGCTGCTGCCAGTGCTCCCAGTGCAGTGGGGTCATTGCCTCCGAAAATGGCAACCACATCGCCGTGAGCCTGCAGAAGATCCTCTGCAATACCCATGGAAACTTCCAGATTGCCCTTAGCATCCTGCTGTGCAACGATGTTAAAGCCTTTTCCTTCAATTGCATCTAAAAATCCGTTTGTCCTGTCCGTAACAGAGTTCATGGTAGGAGAATCCAGTACAATGATATCCCCGCCGTCCGGGCATTTCTTTACAAGGTCCTCGCCGCAGACCTTGCCTGCGTTATAGTTATCAGAACCGGTGTAGGAAATCAGGTAGGACAAGTCCGCTACCTCTGTATCAAATCCCACGATGGGAATTCCTGCTTCCTTAAGCTGATCCAGAGCCGGAAGGATTCCCTCTGCCTCTGCCGGATTCATGAACATGGCGTCAATGTTCTGGGAAATCAAATCCTCTACCTGGGTAATCTGAAGAGTGACATCATTGGCGGGATCCACTGCAATCAGCTCGTCGCCGTTGGCCTCAACCATTTCCCTCATTCTCTTCTCAATGGTGACAAAGAACGGGTTGGTTCCATCCATACAGGTATAACCGAATTTGTAATGCTTGTCCGGGTCCTTCTTCTTCACATCAGCAGATGCCATATCGGCTGCTGCCGGAGCTGCCGCTTCTGTGGCTTCCTTGCTCTCCTCTGCCTTCTCAGGCTCAGCGGCCGCCTCCTTGGCTTCCTCTGTGGTCTGGGCCTGGGTTGGCGCCTCGGTGGCTGCTGCCGTTGTCTGGGAGTCCCCGCTGCTGCACCCTGCCAGGGCAGAACCTGCCATTGCTGCGCACATCATTACCGCCAACAGCTTCTTAGTACTTTTTTTCATAAGTTACCTCCTTTTGCAAAATGTTTTGTTGTTTTTGCTGTAATCAAATCTTATCACGCTTTTCTTTTTAACACATGTGCACAATGTAATCATTTTCATATGACATTTGTCATATTTTTCATCATCACTTTTTCCCTTTCCCGTTCAGCCGCCGCAAATTTTCATCGTTTTGCACAACTGCCCGCCGCGGGATACTCATTGCACAGCAGACGGAAGGGCGGCTCATCCTCCTCTATAACCGGAAAACGGCCTGCCGGCAGATAGAACCGGTTGTCCCGGTTATCGTCATTACACATGGATACCTCGCCCAACAGAACCGGCCCTGTGCCCGGCTCCAAATGGAAGTCGTGATACAGATAAGGCTGGATGGTAATGCTCTCTCCGGGACACAGCCGTATCTGCGTTCCCGCGGGAACCGTGTACTCCCGCCCGTCACTGTGTATCCGCACATCTGTGTCAGCCAGCTCCTCCTCCCTGCCAGCATTATATACGCCTATGAGCACATTTCCTCCTCCCCTGTTGATGATATCCTCCATCTTATTCCAGTGGAAATGCATGGCCGCAGACTGTCCCTCCTTCATGTACAGCAGCTTTTCCGCATAGGGTTTCGTGTACTTATCCATGGACACATTGCCGTTTCTCAGGGTGATGAGGGAGAATCCCACCTTGTCAAAATCCCCCATCCCAAAATCCGTGATATCCCATCCCAGCATGTTGTCCCGGACCTCATCGTATTCATGGCCCTTTTCGTTCCATTCTTCCGGTGTAAAATAACAGAACGGGGGCAGTTTAAAGGAGCATCTGTCAATCATCTTTTCCATGTCCCTCAATGCCCTGTTGATTTCTGAACGTTTCATGGCTTTTCCTCCTTTGCCGACTTACTCCAGATGGGAGAACACCCTGATTGTGTGGAGCACATCCTCCTTCATGGCCTGGACCGCCCACTGGGTTACATCGTGGAAAAATACATATTCTTCGGCTGCCCTGCATTTTTCCTTTACATACATGCCGCCCGCCTTGGCAAGGTACGTGTAGTAATTAATTTTCCTGACCCCGTTGGCAATGCATTTCTTAAAATCCTCGTCGCTGACCCCGGATCCGCCATGCATCACAATGGGAATGCCAATGCTTTCCCGTATCCTGCGTATCCTGTCAAAATCCAGCTTTGGCGTGGTCAGATACAGCCCGTGCACGGTGCCGAATGAGCAGGCCAGGGCATCTATCCCGGTAAGCCCGGTGAACGCCTGTGCCTGTTCCGGGTCCGTATAGCAGCTCTCCACGGCCTCCCCTTCTTCGCCTTCTCCCACACTTGAGAATTCCTGCCTTCCCATGGCTCCAATCTCAGCCTCCACGGAAGCGCCCCAGTCTCCGGCCATTTCCACCGCAATCCTTGTGTTTGCCGCATTTTCCTCAAAGGGCAGAACGGAGCCGTCATACATCACTGAGGTAAATCCCATTTCCAGGGCTTCCCTGAGGATTTCCAGTTTATCGCCGTGGTCCAGATGGACGCATACAGGCACAGAGGATTTCTCTGCCATCATCACCATCACCGGCCCGATGACCTTAAGAGGGATAATGGACTCATGGACCGGCGCAAACTGCAGGATAACCGGCTGTCCCAGCTCCTCAGCCGCCCCTAATACGGCCTGAATCCCCTCCAGAGATGTGATGTTGAAGGCGCCGACTGCTATTTTTTTTGCATCTGCCAGGTCTAAAACTGCTTTCATTGAAACTAACATGTTATCTATTCTCCTTTCTTCCGGCCTGGGCCGGGACATACAATGAAATATATTCCTTAGTAATGGTTCTTCTGCCTCTTACGGAGGAAGCCGCGTTTTCCCTATGCGGCACTCCTTTTGTTTGGCCGCAAAGATGGTTTTTTTTATGTCACGGATGGATGATGTTCTGCTTCTCCCATCCAGCTTCCATCTTCTGCCTCAGCTCCTCAAAGGACAGCAGGCCGCTCAGGGCATCGTAGGCCGTGACGCAGGACGCACCCGTGGCAGCTGCCAGACGGATGCATTCAAGGGGCCCGCAGCCGTCCAGCATGGCCTTTATGAAGGCGGCTATGCTGGTATCCCCTGCCCCTGTTCCTGACAGGATGCAGTCCGGCACGTAGCTGTCCTCAAAATGGCTGATATCATTCCATCCTGTAAATTCCGGCAGGAATTTCCTCCATACCGGCTCAGGTGCGGTCTTCAGATACATGCCGGCTGCCCCGCATTTCAGGAGAACGCATCTGGTCCCCATGGACAGCGCTCTGGCAGCCAAAGGCTTAACATCCTCCTCCAGGGATAATATGCCTGTGACATCCTCGCCACCTGCCTTCTCCTGCCATTTGCAGTACAGAGGACGGTCCAGCATGTATCCCAGCTCCTCAATGCTTGGCACGAAGAAATCCACATAGGGCAGCACCCGCTCCAGTATCCTTGCCCAGTCCATGCCTGCTGCTTCGGAATCCGGGTCCACCGCCACCAGGTCCAGGGACGTGGTAAGCCCCATGGATTTTACCTTCTTAAAAAGCCGTACCAGCTCCTCCCCCTCATCCAGATAAAATCTTCGCATAATGGGAGGATAACCAAAATGAAAATGTGATGCCTCCCCTACTTTTTCAAAGTCCACGTCCCCGCAGCCAAAGGTATCATTGCAGCCCGGATCGTGAAGAAAAAAACGGTCCAGTCCCTTGGGTGCCAGTACAATGGTATAGGACGTATTCTCACCAGGAACCTGGCTGATGCAGGTCTCACAGCCATGTGCGCTTATCATGTCCTTCAGTGCATTGCCAAAATAATCATCCCCTATTTTGGCCATCAGAACCACGTCTGCACCCAGACGTTTAAGACCCAGGCCTGTGTTGGAAACAGCTCCTCCTGTACACATCATGGCTTTTCCCACCTTAAGCAGCTTTCCCGGCTGAAACAGTTCAGAGAGCTTCTGCTTCCCGCTGTTTTGGAAAACCGGCGTAATGTCCAGGGAAATATGCCCGGCCACCGCTACCTTTTTATTTCCTTCTTCCATCTTACTTCCCCCTTCCGCACCCAATCATAGCAGTTTTCATGAATAAATCCAATGCTTTGTGTGCAATTATTACATAGGTAATATTTTATATGACATTTGTCATGTGCATATTGCACAACGCAAAATGCACTATACAAAAAACAAACGTAATAAATCGCCGAAAACGCAAAAAAGCCCTGAGGGGCCGTGAATATCACGGCGCCCCCAGGGCTTTAAGGTTATTTATTTAACCCATACATGCAGATTCTAATGGCACTACGGATTCAAGTGGTACTTGCGAATTCTATATTTCGATTACACTGCTTACGCGATTGCCGCCGCTGTCTGTCCCCTGTCCCCTGACCACTCTATGGCGTCATAGGCCTGGGCAATATTCAGCATATGATCACCGATTCGCTCGTAGTCGGTCAGCATTTCCGAATACAGGATGGAGGACTCCACATTGCAGTTTCCCTCCCGCATGCGGTCAATCTGATTCTGCCGGAACTTGCGGGTGATATCGTCAATCCTCTGTTCAATCTCAGCCACCTCTGACAGCGGGGACTGCGTATCCCCGGCAGCCGCCGCCTTCAAAAGCTCCATGCCTTCCCGGCAGGTTTCCTCCATGACAGCAAATTCCTTCCTGGCGTAATTGGAAAACTGAAGTCCTTTTGCCTCTATGGTTTCGGCATACTCCGCCAGGTTCATGGCATGGTCACCGATCCGCTCAATATTTCCTAGAATGGTATACATCCGGTTCAGGGTGTCAATATCCTTGGGCGTCTGGTCCAGCACAAGTATCTTGGAAATCTTCTGGGACAGTCTCATATTGCTTAAATCAATTTCCTCTTCCCGGTCTGCGATGGCCTGGATTCCCTCCGAAGCTCCCTCCTCCACAGCCTTGAAGCTCTGGGATACATTCTCTGCCGCAGTTGCCAGCATCCCCTTAATCTCGTCATGAATCTGGTTGATCGCAATGGTGGAGATACCAAGGTGGTGCTTGGAGGCCATAAGCCCCTCAAACCACTGGTCCGCATCCTTTACAGGAACTGCCTTATCCGGAAGAATGGCAATGGCAATCTTCTCCAGAAGGGCGCCAAAGGGCAGAAGAATCAAGGTGGTGCTGATATTGAAAATAGTATGGACATTTGCAATCTGAGCCACCGGATTATCCGGGGTCAGGCTTACCACAAAGTCCGTAAAAGGAGTCAGGATGCACAGGGTCACAAACAGGGCCGTACCAATCACATTGAACATCAGATGAATCAGGGTGGTGCGCTTTGCATTGCGGCTGGTTCCCACAGAAGCCAGAAGCGCTGTAATACAGGTACCGATATTCTGGCCGAACAGCACGAACACGGCACTGTGAAGGTTAATGACGCCGCCCATAGCCAGAGCCTGAAGGATACCCACAGACGCAGACGAGGACTGGATAATGGCTGTGAATACCGCTCCTACCAGGATTCCCAGAAGGGGATTGGAAAACTTGGTCACCATATGGATGAAGGTTTCGGAATCCCGCAGGGGAACCATGGCATCGCTCATCATGCCCATGCCGATGAACAGGACGCCGATACCGGCAATAATGCCTCCCACATGCTGTACCTTTTTATTTTTCGCGAAAATCAGGGACATAACGCCCACAAAGGCGATGAGCGGAGCCAATGCTCCTATGTCCAGGGCAATCAGCTGTCCCGTAATGGTGGTACCTACATTGGCACCCATGATAATCCATACAGCCTGCTTAAGTGTCATAAGACCCGAGTTGACAAATCCAACTGTCATGACGGTTGTGGCTGAAGACGACTGAATCAGGGCTGTGATTCCTGCCCCCACCAGCACTCCCAGAAAACGGTTTGCCGTAAGGCGCTCCAGAATCTGCTTCATACGGTTTCCAGCCACAGCTTCCAGATTGGTACTCATCATCTGCATGCCGTACATGAACAGGGCCAGGCCGCCCAGCAGGCTTAAAACCAATTCTACTCCCATGTGTTTTCTCCTTTTGTCCGAGGAAATTAGCTTCTGCTATATTATCATTTTACGGATAACCTTATGTGTTCCGGAATGATTCCGGGTAAAAATGGGCAAAAATATGGCATAGCCCGCCATCCCAAACAAACGATCGCAGGTTATGCCTCCTTTATCATATTCTTGCGGCATCCGTCACACAGGGCGTTTCCCATGATATCTATAGCCTCTTTTCCTGATTATTTACCATTTCTTTACGACTTCTTTACACATACTCATTATACGGGATATTTCATATGTCGTCAATATCGTTTCCCGCCAGTAATGTAAAGTCTATGTAAATTATGTGTAAAATTTCTTCTGGAAATACATATATTTACAAATCTCCCCGCAGCAGAGCCGCACCATTATCCATTTATTGAGTATATTGTTTTTTCCTGTTATTATACATGATTTTTAAAAGACCGATGGCAAGAACTGCCGGTATCCAGCCGGCTGCGGCCAGACCCGCCTTCAAATTACCTCCTGATGCCCCTGCTATGAGTCCCACCAGCGCCGGACCACCGGCACATCCCAGATCCCCGGCCAGGGCCAGCAGGGCAAACATGGCAGTACCGCCCCGCGGACAGCTCACGGACGCCAGCGAGAATGCTCCCGGCCACAGGATACCCACGGAAAACCCGCACAGCCCGCAGCCGGCCAGTCCCAGAACAGGGCTGGCGGCAGTGGACGCCAGCCCATAGCTGAAAATGCACAAAACGGCGCTGCCTGTCATAAAGGCGGTGAGACGGATGCGCTGGCTGTATCTGGCATACATTGCCCTGGATATGCCCATGAGAATTGAAAACATACAAGGTCCGGCCAGATCTCCCACTGTCTTTGACACATTAAGCCCTGATTCAGCAAAAGCGGAGGCCCACTGGCTCATAGCCTGTTCCGATGCCCCTGCGCAGACCATAATAAAAATAAAAAGCCAGAACAGGCTGCTTTTTAACAGTCCCCGAATCCCCATCTCCTGCCCATCCTCTGTCAGTGCCAGAATGGGAACCCGCGAAAACAGGACAGCGTTCATAACAGGGACTGCTGCCCAGAGAAGGGCCAATACCCGCCAGCTGTTCAGACCCGCTGTCTGAAAAAAGACAGTGGACAGTACCACCACGGCCACGGACCCCCAGCAGTAAAAAGAGTGCAGCAGGCTCATGGCCGCATCTTTGCGGGCCGTTGGACAGGCTTCCACAATGGGGCTGATCAGTACTTCTATGATACCTCCCCCCACTGCGTACAGGGCAACGCACACAAGCAGTCCTCCAAAATGTCCCGGAACCATATCCGGCAGAAAGCTCAGCCCGGCCAGCCCCAGGGCAGCGAACACATGAGCCGCCACAATGCATGTCCTGTATCCAATCCTGTCCACAAACCGCGCCGACAACAGGTCCACCGCAAGCTGAATGCCAAAATTCACCGTAACCAGCATAGCAATGCGCGCCAGAGATATGCCATAGCTTTTCTGGAAAGTGAGAAATAAAAGCGGAGCAAAATTATTGACCACTGCTTGGACCACATATCCCAGGTAGCTGGCATTCAATGTTTGGTTGTAATTATCTTTAAGGGCCACTTATGCGGTCCCTCCTCCCCGTTTCCTTCATTCCGTTTTCTTTATTCCGTTTCCTTCATTCCGTTTCCTTCATTTCGCTTCCGGCAACCCCCTAAAGCGCGGCCTCATGCTCCCGGCCATAGACCTCAATCTGTGTCAGGGCAGGGAAGGGGGACGGATCGTCTGCCTTTATGAGCTGTCCGAAGGTAAGCCATGTGATACCCCTGCGCTTCAGGCTGATGATATGAGGTTCAACGCTCTTTTCAAGCTCCACTGTCTCAGAGGTTCCGTCGGAAAAGGTAAAGGTCACCTTCTCCCACCAGTTGTCATGAGGAAAGTCAGCCCTTGTATAGAGGACAATCTGGTCAAAATCCACGGGGCGGCCAAACTCCAGCGTCATTTGGGCATCGTCCTGCATATTGATTCCCCATGACTCATATGGCCACTTTCCATGGGACAGGTTTGCCGTCACACCGTCAATGGCGTTGCGGGCCGCAAACACAGCCTCTCCCCTGGTTTCCACATTGGCGTGGGCGTGGGGATAACATTCCTGGCCCCTGTGCTGGTCCATAACGTTCTTGGCCAGATTCCGGTATGATTTAATTTCATAATCCCTGGCATACCGCATAGTCAGATAGTGGCGCTCTCCTGTAAATGATTTGGGGTTATAGGATGTCTTACCCTCTGCAAAGGGAACCTCATAAACCAGCTCATTTCCCGCCCCATAGATAAAGGCTTCATCCATGGTATCATCCACACGTATGATATAGAAACGGTTCTTTTCCGGAAGAGAAAATATAATCCTGTCTCCCTCCTCATACTCACCCTTCCATGCCAGTACGGCCTGTTTCCTGCCTGCGGCCTCCGCCTTTACCGCATCGTTTTTATCCTTCACTGTAATCTGCATTCCCATATATTTACACACTCCTCTTTCCAACAATTTCTTTTGGGTTCTTTCATTCTACCATGGAGTCCCAGGGAATACCATATACAAAAAAGGCGAAATTTTATAATATTTTAAGCATTAGCGAATATTCTAATATTTACAAAACCTTCACTTTTTATTCATCAGAACCTGTTATTGCTGATGGTATAATGGAAAAAATAATGAATGAAGGGGATGATTGGATGAATTGGAATGAAACATTGAGAAACAATGTAACCCGCGCCCAGGAACTGAAAACGTATATGAGGCTTACCAGCCAGGAGGAAGAACACATGACCCGAATCCTGGAACAGTTTCCCATGACAGTCACAAGATACTATCTGTCTCTTATTGACTGGAACAATCCGGAACAGGATCCTGTGTTCAGGATGTCTATACCCTCCATTCGTGAAACCGACCTGTCGGGGGACTTTGATACCAGCGGGGAGGCGGATAACACAGTGCTGCCCGGCCTGCAGCACAAGTACAGGCAGACGGCGCTCATCCTGTCCACCCACCGGTGCGCCATGTATTGCAGGCATTGCTTCCGCAAGCGGCTGGTGGGAATCTCCGGCGGCGAAACAGCCGGAAATGTGGACCAGATGGCTGCCTACATCGTCTCCCACCCTGAAATAACCAATGTGCTCATATCCGGCGGGGATTCCTTTCTGAACAGCAATCAAATCATACGCCGGTATCTGGAGGCATTCAGCTCCATTAAACATCTGGATCTAATCCGTTTCGGCACCCGCACCCCGGTGGTGCTGCCTATGCGGATTTATGATGACCCGGAACTTCTGGATATTCTGGCCCGCTATACAAAAATCAAACAAATCTATGTGGTGACCCAGTTTAACCATTCAAATGAACTGACTCCGCAAGCAGTAAAAGCGATCCGGTGCCTGATGGACGCTGGTGTCATTGTAAAGAACCAGACCGTTCTGTTAAAAGGAATCAACGATGACGCAGGGAGTCTCGGAACCCTGTTAAAGAATCTGACAAGATACGGTGTCATTCCCTATTACATTTTCCAGTGCCGTCCCGTATCCGGGGTAAAGAGTCAGTTCCAGATTCCTTTGACAGAGGGCTGCCGCATTGTGGAAGAGGCAAAAAACATGCAGAACGGCCAGGGCAAATGCATCCGCTACGCCATGTCCCACGTCACCGGCAAAATCGAAATCCTGGGCCAAATGCCCGACAAAAACATGCTTTTTAAATATCATCAGGCAAAATATGAAAAAGACCAGGGCCGTATATTCTGCGAGAAATTGGCACCTGGACAGGCGTGGCTGCAGGGGTGATAACAGACTTTGCCGCAGACTGTTTCCCGGCCCATGCAGGACTTTGCCGCAGGCAAATGTTAAGCCGCGGGACATACCCTAACAGGGGCATGTCCTGCGGCCTTTTTGTGCCGTAGGCGGCTGTATATGTAATTACATCAGTGACAGATACAGGTTCTTGATATCCTCAAAGGACGGATCCTTTGGATTGCCCGGGCGGCAGGCATCATCCATGGCGGACTGTGACAGGAAGTCCACATCCTCTGGCTTAAGGATTTCCTTTAAGTCAGCAGGGATTCCCACGTCAGCGGACAGTTTCTTTACCGCGTCCACTGCTGCTTTGCGGTATTCCTCCTGTGTCATATTCTCAACACCATCCACGCCCATGGCAATGGCAATGTCTTTAAACTTGGTTCCTGTACATGGCGCATTGTATTCCATGACGGTTGGAAGGATGATGGCATTGGCAACGCCGTGGGGGGTATCATATAAAGCGCCCAGGCCATGAGCCATGGAGTGCACAATGCCCAGACCGCAGTTGGAGAATCCCATTCCGGTCAGATACTGGCCCAAAGCCATGCCTTCCCTGCCCTCTGGCTTGTTCTCCACCGCATCCCTCAGGCTGCGGGCGATTACTTCAATGGCTTTTAAGTTAAACATGTCGGTCATCTCCCAGGCACCCTTTGTGGTATAGCCCTCGATTGCATGGGTCAGGGCATCCATACCGGTAGCAGCTGTCAGTCCCTTGGGCATGGAAGACATCATCTCCGGATCAACCACTGCCACTACCGGGATATCATGGGTATCCACGCATACGAATTTACGCTTTTTCTCCACATCCGTGATCACGTAGTTAATGGTAACTTCCGCCGCGGTGCCTGCTGTGGTGGGAACTGCAATAATCGGCACACACGGATTCTTGGTCGGAGCAACGCCTTCCAGACTTCTCACATCCTCGAATTCAGGGTTGGTAATGATAACGCCGATAGCCTTGGAGGTATCCATGGAGGAACCGCCGCCAATGGCAATGATATAATCGGCTCCGGATGCCTTGAAAGCCGCAACGCCGGTCTGCACGTTCTCGATGGTCGGGTTAGGTTTGATATTGGAATAAATCTCGTAGGCCAGTCCTGCATCCTCCAGTACCTTTGTCACCTTGCAGGTTACATTGAACTTAATCAGGTCAGGGTCGGAACATACAAAAGCCTTCTTAAATCCCCTTGCCTTTGCCTCATTTGCAATCTCCTGGATTGCACCTGCGCCGTGATAGGATGTCTCGTTTAATACGATTCTGTTTGCCATGATTTTCTTCTCCTTTACATTGACAGTACACCGCCGGACCCATCTTAAGTGTCCGTGGATTTACCTGGTTGCTTTTGTTAATATTATAACAAGTCCTGTTTTAAAATAAAAGTGACAAACATCCCTGTCTGTCACTTTCCTTTAAGTTTTGTGCAGTTTCACCATTTAGGATTATGCATAATCACCATGTTCTGTCTCTGCTGCGGCTGGGGATATCCGGGACTTTCCGGGGCTTAAAGCAGTTTCAATTTTCCGAACACCTCTGCCAGCTTTGGCGGCATGGCTTCCACCAGCTTATCCGACATTTCCCGGGGTGTGTCCTTCATGCCTCCCAGAACCCACTTCACCGTCATGTATACGGAGCCCTGGCAGTACATCTCCAAAAGGAACTGAAGCTCCCGGCCCAAAGGCTGGCTGGTTTTTCTTGCAATCAGGTCCGTATAAAACTGGAGAATCAGTTCAAAGTCATGTTCCTTTAATGAGTTCCTGTCATCGGAGCGGAACGCTTCTGTGAAAAACACCTTTTCATTGAGAATGAACTCAAACTTCCGGGTCAGGCTCTCCCCCACCGTATGCCCCATGCCAATCTGCTCAAAAGACTGAAGCACCAGCTTGTCAAAATACCAGTTTATCAGATCGTACTTGTCCAGAAAATTCCGGTAAAAGGTCTGCCGGGTCACACCGCAGCCCTCCACAATATTTTTGACCGTAATCTTATCCACGGGCGCTGTCTTCATGCACTCCTTAACGGATTCAGCCAGCTTGTATTTTGTTTTCTCCTGCTTTCCTGTAACGGCCATGGTATTCCTCCTGCGGCAGGTACTGCACGGAAACCCTCCGGTACCTGTGTATTTTGTAACATATCCCTGCGCCACAACAGGCAGTGCAGGCCTGGTTGCGCTGCACTGCCCGCTGCTTCTATGGACAGTATATCAAATTTTGAGACAGGCTTCTACCTGTTTTTGAAAATGCTTACCATTGCCTTCCACATCTGTACCAGCACATTCCACATCCGCCTTAAGGGGCTTTCCTTGGCCTTTTCCACCTCTGCATCCGCGGTCTTGGCCATGTCGTCGTCCACGCTGATCTCATCGGTGCGCATGACAATCTGCAGTGTCTTGGGCGGTTTGTTCCGGTCCGAGGTAAAGGATACCTTGTCTGCGGACGGATCCATAAACAGGAAACGGTTATCTGTATCAAACTTATCCAGCTCATTGTCAATGGTATCCTTCATGGTACGTCCGGCCTGGCGCATCACCGTGGTGCTGTCCAGGATGTTCAGGCTTTTATCCAGAAGTTCCATACTGCCGCGCAGGCTGTCCCTGGCAGCCGCGTCAAAATCATCGCTGCTGTCTTTTAACGTGTTCTGGATGATAGTCAGGGTGCTGATTCCATTGTTGAGTGCATCTGTGGTACGCCGTACCAGTTCCTGGGAGTCATCCAGGGCAGTCTGGAGATCCGGATAATATACGTCCAGAGAATCATTGAGGGCCTTTAAATCCTCAATCAGATAATCCATATTGTCAACTATCTCGGCGCTGTATTTCGCAGAATCAGATGTGTCATCCATCAGGTTCGCCATCTTGTCTGTCAGGGATTTGCTCCGGGCAGATAAATCCTGAAGGACTGCCACCTTGTCATACAGGGATTGTTCAATGGCTATCGCGGCTTCTGCGGCGGCCTGCTGGTCGATACTGCTTACCAGAGGGATGTTTTTCTTCTCTATGGATGCGATGGCCGCCAGGCCTGCCAGGCCGGTGTTTCCTGTATTTATGGCAGAGCTAATAGCAGTGCCTGTATCCGGGGTGTTACTGCCGGAGTTTCCGCTGGAATTTCCGCTGGAATTTCCACTTTCTGCTGCGCTTGCGCTGCTGCTCCCGGTTGCGCTTCCGTTGGTGCTTTCGCCTCCGGTTGTATTTCCGCTTCCGGCTCCAGTTCCGCTTCCGTCCGTACTTGCGCCTCCGGTTGTATTTCCGCTTCCGCTCCCGGTTGTGCTTCCGTCCGTACTTCCGCCTCCGGTTGTATTTCCGCTTCCGGCTCCAGTTCCGCTTCCGTCCGTGCTTGTGCCTCCGTCCGTATTTCCGCTCCCGCTCCCAGTTCCGCTGGTGCTTCCGTTTCCGTCTGTGCTTCCGCTTCCTCCGGCACTTCCATCCGGGTTATCTTTCCCCTCCGTACTGCCGCCGGAATTTCCGCTTTCCTGGTCATTCCCCTGATTATTATTCTGGGAGTTTTCCTGGCTGCTGCCTCCGCCGGATGACGAATGGCTCCCGCCATTTGATGTCCCGTAATCCACATCCTCCATGTCTTCCAGTTCTTCCTCATCCAGCTCCTCGTCATAGAGCCGTCTGGCCTTGGTACTGGAACTCTTATACAGACTGAGATACGTCAACAGTGTGTCCTGGGATGCCTGAAGCTGGGTATCCAGCGCAATGATGGATTCCATGGTCTTTTGGAGTTCCGGCAAATCGCTGCTGATACCGCCTGCGCTGTTTTCTATGTTCTTAAGTCTGGTCTGCAGCTTTCTCAAAGGGTCCTGCATATCTCCCAGCGTGTTGACAATGTCATTCATGCTGCTGTGAACCACCTCGGCACAGTCCTTGGCCGTCTGCAAATGGGGAATCATGGTGTCCATCTGCTGTGACACCGATGTAAGCGCTGCCAGCGTCTGGTCATTTCCGGCCAGTATGCTGTCCTTGGAATTACTCCACTTCTGTCTGGCGCTCTCCGCTGAGTCCATACCCTGGCGGACCTGGTTCACACCCTGCCGCATGTTCTCCACAGACTTTGCCATCTGCTCCAGGCTGTCGTAAAGCTCATCCCCTGCATCCTGCCATGTATCCTTGGCTTCCTTCAGGTCCTTGATATGTTCCAGATCCTCCACCGTACCCGGTACCATGGCCATGATCACGCCAATGGTCTCAAAGCTGTCCGTGCCGATGCGCACCGTGTAATCCCCGTCCTCCCCGGGAAGGGCGGTAAATACCACCGCTGTGGTTTCACCCAGGTTCTGGGTCTGGGACCCTTCAGCCTCCACGCTGTAGCATTTGCTCATATCCACGGGCACAGCCACCATAAGCATCATGTTGTTGCGGTAATATTCCCCGGCATTGTCATTGGGCTCTGCCTTCACATTGATCTCAATCAGCCCTGAAGCTCCTGCCAGCTTATCGCCGTCCATGGGTACACCGTTCAGCTTGTAAGATACGTCAAAGTCCCAGGGCAGTACCATCATGCCTTTATCCACAGCGCATTTATAATAAAATCTTCCCCTCTGGTCCTCCGGAAGCTGCCACGTCACCATTCCGTCCCCCAGCACAGGTTCGATGCTGTTAGACATGTTAATCACATTTTCATAGGTTCCGTAATCCGTAAATTCCGTCTGGCCGTTGAGGCCCACCCCCTTTACCACATTAATCTTATCCACCCTGCCGTAATAGTCCAGGTTCACATACATGGTTTCATCCACGTCCACAGAAGGCTGTGCTCCGTATACAGGCGCGGTGCCAGTGCCGGTGCAAAGCATGACAAAGACCATTCCCGCTGCCATGATTCTCTTATATTTCATTTTCATCGCTTTCCACCTCCGCTGGTTCTAAATCAGTCCGTTTCAATGCGGACGCCTTGTTGACAATGGTACCTATTCCTGCCTTTATCAGGGCTTTGCGCTTTTCATGGCGCCGTTTCAGATACTTCTGCAGGCGGTCCCATTCATTGCTGGTAATAATACGGTCAAAGAGCACCAGAAGGGCCGGCAGCACAGTCAGCACCAGAATCACGCTGAACAGCGCCCCCCGTCCAATCAAATGGCCCAGGTCCCCTATAGCCGCTGTGGTCGATATGAAATGAATGATATATCCGGCCAATATAATAATGGTTCCCGAAGTAAAAATAGAGGGACAGGACAGCATCAGCGCCTGGATACACGCTTCCTTCTTCTCCAGGGACTTTCTGCAGGACACATAATTGTTGGTGAGCAGAATGGAATAATCCACCGTGGCTCCCAGCTGGATGCTGCTCACTATGATGTACCCCATAAACACCATGGTATCCCCTGCCAGGTAAGGCATGGCCATATTGAGGAAAATCGCAGCCTCAATGGGCACCATGACAATCATAGGTATGGCAAAGGACCGGAAGCTGAACATGACCACCAGGAACACGCCCAGCATGGATAACAAGTTAACCCTGGAATTATCCGCCGTAATCGTAGTCTTGATATCCTGTGTGGAAGGTGTTTCCCCCACCAGATAGGAATTCTCCGGATAATACCGCTCCAGAATATCCCGTATTTCATCCGCGCCCTTAAATGCCTGGTCGCTCTCTGTCTTGGTCCGTATGTAAATAAGCATCCTGCAGTAATCCTTTGTGTGGAGCTCACTGGTAACGGAATATGGCAGGAACTCCTCGGGTATTCCCTCCGGAAGGGTATTGGACATGGACGTCACACTTTTCACATAGGGAAGATCCTCTATCTCATCTGACATCTCTTTCTCCGTTACAGCCGAAGTATTGGGATACATGGCCAGCATCATATTGCTTCTTCCAAATTCCCGGGAGATTACCTGGTCATCCGCATAGACCTGGGTTCCCTCGCTGGCTCCCACCGCGCTGTTGCCGTACAGGAAATCATTCATTCCCTGGGCCACATAAGCGGGCGGCGCCAGAATCAGCATAATGATAAGGGATGCGTAACGCACCCTGTAGACCCATTCGCTGAATTTCCGGAAGGAGGGCAGGAAGGGACGGTGCCTGGTCTTATCATTCCACCTGGAAAATTTGAGAATCATAGCCGGCATGAAGAACAGCACGGTTATAAGGCTGAACACAATTCCCTTTGCCAGCACCAGTCCCATATCAAATCCAATGGTAAACTTCATGGATACCAATGCCAGAAAGCCCACCACCGTGGTCAGGCTGCTGGCAAATATGGAGTTGATAGCAGCGTCAATGGCATTGATCATGGCCTGTTCTTCTGAGAGCCCCTTCTGCTTTTCCCTGGAAAATGCATCCAGCAGGAAAATAGAGTAGTCCATGGAGGTGGCCAGCTGCAGCACCATAGCCACATTATTGGTGAGGAACGAGACTGTCCCGATAAAAATATTCGTGCCCCGGTTCAGCAAAATAGCCACACCCATAACCAGCAGAAAAAGGAATGGTTCCGACCAGGCGGTGGTACTGATGCACAGCACCGCAAATATCATAATGACGGCAACCGTAAGAATGAGGTTCATCTCGCTCTCCACATTTTCCGTCAGGGATTTGTTCTGTACAGCCATTCCCACATAATATCCCTTATCCCCTGTAATAGCTTTCATCTCATCAATGGCCTGGGATGTCTTCTTTGCCGTATCCCCCTGGTCAAAGGTGATGTCCATAACAGCACATCCGTCCTTGTAGTAGTCCTCAATATCCTTCTGGCGTATAAAATCCTCGCCTGAATAGATATTTACCGTACTGTCGCACCAAAGAATCTGGTCCACCCCGTCCACTGCTTCCAGCTTATCCTTGTACTGCTTTGCCTCATACAGGCTCACATCCTTAATCATCAGCCTGGCAGTGCCCGGATAGCCGAATTCATCCTCCATCAGGTCCAGTCCGATACAGGATCTGGCCGATGCAGGCAGGTACTCCGTCAGGTCATAATTGACATTTACAAAAAGCATCGCTATCAGGGAGAAAACACACCCTGCCACAAATACGCTCTCAATCCAGCCTTTTTTATGTATGATAAACCGGGCCATACGGAAGGAAAACTTATCCCCCTCCTGCGGCTCCCGGCCTTTTACCCTGTGCATTCTGTCCTTGATTCTGCCAAACAGCTTCTGTCCCATATTTCCATGCTCCTTATGCTGCCGCCCATTGCGGCTGTGCCTTGCAGGCCTTATACCCTGTGCCGCGCAATTCTGCTGCGGTATTTCTGCTCCGGTATTTCTGCTCCGGTATTTCTGCTGCGGCGTTTCTGCTCCGGCATTACCGCTGCGATATTTCCGCTCCGGCAATTTGCTTCAATATTCCTCCGCAAAATCCTTACGCTCACCGCATCAGAATCACCACAAAATACTGCTTCCCGTCCTTTTCCCTGTGGGCCATCCCCAGGCTGCGGTAATATTCCAGGGAATACTTCCGGTCGGTCTTTGACTGGAAACGTTTATCCAGCTTTTCCTTTATTTTATCAAAGGCCTCTGACGCGTCCTCACAGTCCCTCACGTACAGCTCCAGACAGGAAGCACTCCTTCTGTAGTTGATAACGGAGAGGTAATCGTTAATGGTACCTTCTCCGGGAATCCTGTCATCTGCATAGCCCCCTGCCATGGCTCCCTCCAGCCTGTGGTCCGCCGCCTTGTTGAGGGTCATATCCATCTGAAAGCCCGCGTACCGGTCATAGACACGGTGCATATCACCGTCATATTCATCCTCACGGTCCGGATATTCCTCAAAGAATAAATCCTTCTTTTCCTCATTCAGCTGGTCAAACAAATCCTGGGCCATATGGTCGTAGCATCCTGCGTCATAAGCCCCTCCGCCTGTATTTTCCACCCAGCCGGCCGAAACCAGGGCTCCCTGTGCTGAAAACTCGTATTTCCCGTTATCCAGTATCAGCTCTCCCAGGTTCATGCCCCCATCTTCGTGGAAGTAATACCACTCCCCGTCCACTTCCCGCCAGCCTGTAACCATGGCCCCATTTTCATCCATGTAATAAGACCTTCCGTCTGCCTGCAGCCATCCCCTGTGTAAAGTTCCATCCGGTTCCAGCCAATACCATATTCCCTCTGTCTGGTTCCAGCCCGGTATATATGAAACGCTTATCTCCTGCGCCTGTTCATCTGCCAGAGCCGTCACGGGTCCGGTCCCCTCAAAGGCCCACAGAGCTCCCGCAGCAGCCAGAATGACTGCACATATTCTATATCTCATGCCATTTGCCCCCGTTCCTTATATATATATCCATTATACACCTTTTATACTGTTAAACAACGTCCATTTTGTTAATTGACTTTTGTTTATTTATTGACTATAATGGATTATAATAAATTATGGCAAAAATACAATGATTAATTTCCTTCATTTTGATGGTTAATCAACATTTTTTCCATTTTTGTGCAAAATACAATTGTTAAATCTTTGTAAATACACGCAAACCCACATAAACAAAAGGAGGAACAGATAATGGGCATTGAACCTGTGGACCGCCGGGTGCGTAAGACCCGAAGACAGCTTCGTGAATGTCTTATAACATTGCTCAAGGAGAAAAAGGTCCAGGATATCACGGTTCGGGAGCTGACCGACATGGCGGACTTAAACCGGGGCACCTTTTATCTCCACTATAAGGATGTGTTTGACCTTCTGGAAAAAACAGAAGCCGAGCTCCAGGAAGATTTCAACCAATTGGTCTGTAAACATGACGCCGTGGATCTAAAACAGCGCCCTTCTGTCATATTCAATGAAATATATTCCTTAGTATATGATAACGCGGACCTGATTGAGATTCTTCTGGGGGAAAACGGGGATTTGAATTTTGTAAACCGTCTGAAACAGCTTATACGTGAAAAGTGCCTGAAGGACTGGATGGAGGTATTCCGCTCCGGCAATGCAGCTGCCTTTGACGCATTCTTCTCCTTCATCGTGTCAGGATGCATCGGCCTGGTACAGTACTGGCTCCAGACAGGCCTCAAGGAAACACCGGAACAAATGGCAAAGCTGACAGAACACATCATCACCAAGGGAATCGGTGTCCTGGAAATTGACCCCTACGTATAATGACACCTGAACTGTGTCCAATCCCTAAAGATAGAGTCATGTGCGCGCAGTGGCATGTATATCCATAAACCGGATGAATTTTTCTCCATGTTATGATATGATGGGAAATAAAATTACAACAGAAAACAGGAGAATACAATGAAAACACAAATTGAATACAGCCCCAAAGCAATGGTCCGCATCCGCAAAGGACAGGGACGTTCCCTGAAAGCCGGAGGCGCCTGGATTTACGACAATGAGATAGAGAGTGTCAATGGAGCCTTTGAAAACGGCGATATGGTAACCGTGGAGGACTTTGACGGATATCCCCTTGGTACCGGCTTCATCAATACCAAATCCAAGCTGACGGTCCGCATGATGTCCCGCAGAAAGGATACGGTCATTGACAGCGATTTTCTGGAAATGCGGGTACGCAGTGCCTGGGACTACAGGAAGGCTGTGACAGATACCTCCAGCTGCCGCGTCATATTCGGGGAAGCCGACTTTCTGCCCGGTATTGTCATAGACAAATTTTCAGATGTGCTGGTGGTGGAATCCCTGGCCCTGGGAATCGACCGACTGAAGCCGGTCATTGTGGACAAGCTCAGAAAGGTCATGGCGGAGGACGGGATTACCATCCGTGGCGTCTACGAGCGCAACGATGCCAAGGTCCGTCTGCAGGAGGGAATGGAGCGCCATAAGGGATTCATGGGAGATGCATTTGACACCAAGGTGGAAATCCTTGAAAATGGAGTCCGGTATATGGTGGATGTGGAGGACGGCCAGAAAACCGGCTTCTTCCTGGACCAGAAATACAACAGTCTGGCTGTCCAGAATCTCTGCCGCCGCATTCAGCCGGAACAGGTGCTGGACTGCTTTACCCACACCGGGTCCTTTGCCCTCAACGCCGGTCTGGCAGGGTCCGCACATGTGCTGGGCGTGGACGCCTCGGAGCTGGCAGTAAACCAGGCCAGGGAAAACGCTGCCCTCAACGGCCTGACAGAACAGGTTCAGTTTGAGTGTGCCGATGTCTTCGACCTTCTTCCCAGGCTGGAGCAGGAAGGCCGCAAATACGACGTGGTCATCCTGGACCCTCCTGCATTTACAAAGTCCAGAAATTCCATTAAAAACGCAGTCAAGGGCTATCGCGAAATCAACCTGAGAGGCATGAAGCTGGTAAAGGACGGCGGCTATCTGGCCACCTGTTCCTGCTCCCATTTCATGGACCCGGAACTGTTTACCAAAACCATACGTGAAGCCGCGGGCAATGTACACAAACGGCTCAGGCAGGTGGAGTACAGGACCCAGGCTGCAGACCATCCTATTTTGTGGGCGGCGGATGAGTCTTATTACTTGAAATTTTATATTTTCCAGGTTTGTGAGGAGAAATAGGTTTAAAAATAAAAAATCCCTGAATACCGGTATGAGATGCAATATGCGCCATTGCCGGTATCTCAGGAATTTTTCTTTTATTTTCCATGAACAAAAGGCAGGAAAAACGGATAAACTATAAGTAGATGATATGATAAATAGATGCATCATTACATGTATATGGCTGTACATTCATGACTGTACATTTACGGCTGTATATTTAATAGAAAGGACCGGACATGATTATACTCATTATATTCCTGATACTGACTGTTCTATCCATCCTGGTCTGCTGTTTTGTGGCAGGCTCAACGCCCTATGACAGGGAGGCCGATGATGAGGCGCAGCTGGAATTTCTCCGCAAATACAGGGAGTCCAGGAACAGGTAAACCAGCCTTAGTACCGCGAAATTCCATACTTCTTATTCCTCAGCCGTCTGTCCTGCTTTTTTATCTTACCAATGATACATTTCCATTAAAATGGATACTAATTTGTCTGTGCGGGTTTTTATATCTTCTATCTTCCACTCATCCTTTATAATCACATCCTGATTTAAGTACAGACCGTTTTTATAGCCTATATTCTTTGTTTTGTCTTTCGATGTTCTGTCTCTTTTCTGCTTAAAAGACATATTGTAAAGATTTGGATTATAGCCGGTAATGGTCAGGTTGCCGATGGTATGTACGTAGCTTGCGCGGTACTGCTTTGCCAGCACTGCATCCCCATTTGCGATCATCTGCACCCATGGAGCTGGTATATTTTCACCTTCGGGAAAAATATGTTCAATCGTCCACACGTACTTCTTACTGGTATCACGAGACCAAAGATCAACATAGATTTCTCTGGTCTGATGCTTTGCTTCGATGCTGCACAAGATAAATCTGGCAGCTTCCGGATTCTCGTCGTATATGGGACCACGCAGTTTTTCTTCAAACAAGGAATCCGGTGCAGATACAGATTGCAGCTTTTTACAGATTTCCGTAACAACAGCAGCGCCGCTTAACGTTTTAATCACTGTGATAATATCCATGAACATCTGCGTAAGCTTTCTGGTATTCGGAATATCTGTTACGTTACGGCGAACAAAAAATGTAATCAATGTTTTGATAATTCCGTTTAAATCGGATTCTGAAATTTGAAGTTTCTCCTGATTAGACATCAGGTACAGCAGAAGAATATACGACGGCGCGCCGGAAATTCTGCTCAAGTCTTGTAGCGCATCTGTAAATTCATGTATCTCATCACTGTTGTTTACGATCACAGAATACTTTTCCGCTTTCGCTGACAGGTCCTCCAGAAAAAAGCTGTAGTCATATTTTATCATCTTTTCGTAAATATCAAGAAGTGTTGTTCTGGTTGCAAGGTAGCCCAGATAATAACGCTTATCCGTTTTAGGATATGGCTCATTCAATTCTTCCCGAAACGCATTGTAATACTGTCTGAAAAATCGCTCCTGTACAGCGTAGTCATCCTGACCTATACAATTTAGTATATACTTCCATTTTTCGTAACTATTCTCCGCGTCTGAAGCATCCTCTGCCTGGGCAATCAATGTATTCTTGATGAGATCCAGCGCGGACAAAGGAACGCCTCTGTGGTTCAGCGATTCAAAAAGCATATATGCATCCTTATTTGTATCCACTTCAATCCCCACCAGAACAGCGGTCTCAAATCTGCGCACAATGCCGAACAAAGCGCCCACCTCAGTTATATTAGGATTTTTGCTCCTGATTTCTACAATCTCATCATCAATAAGTTTTCCGAAATGTCTGTATGCTTTTGCTATACGGCGATTACCGAAATTAAGCGGTTTGGATTTCTGAGCCGTGATAATCCCATTATCAAACAAGATAAAAGAAAAATCTTCGTCATTCATATTCTGTTTCTGCAGAAAAAGCCGCTGCCTATATTCTGTTATCTTTTTACCGTTTGCGGCAAAGGTCTGCTTTTTGTTTGCCAATTCACTTCGCAGATTTGCCAGATCATTTCTATCGTCATCATCCATTTCATTTTTGCGTTCAGACAGCTTCTCATATAGCGCAGTCAGAAGAAGCATAAGCGTTGAGAAGCGCTGCTGCCCATCAATAACTTCAAGGACAGTTCCGTTAAGAGAACCGCCATTTACACAAATGTAAGACCCTAGGAAATAACCATGCTCATTGTCTGTAACATCCTCAAACAACGCATTCCAGTCGTTAATTCCCCAGGTATATTCTCTCTGGTATTTTGGTATTCTATAAATTTTATCACTGTTGATGGAGAAAATGTCTGCAACCGTAGTCTGATCTACTGTCTTTATCATAAGCAAATCCCTTTCACATGGTAATAAATCATCCATCCGCACGGACAACCGTATCGCTGCTTTCGGACCCTCTGTATCGGCAAAACATGATATACGCCTTCCTTGCTGATATTCCTGCTGGTAATTATTATAAGTAATAACCAGTATGATATCAATAGAAACTTACAGCAATAGGCATTACATCAGGGGCAGATTTTACGGCTTTTTGCAAATCCTCTCTGCTTAATAAAAGAACCAGACCCCACAAGAAAGTGAAATCCGGCTCTTGTCCTCTATTATTTTTGGCACATTAAGACTCCCTGATACCTTTAAACCACTTTCCCATTTCCCAGCCAGCCGTATATCTTCCCGTGGATTCTCCGGTGAAACATGTCGATTACCGGACCTAATCCAAAGGTACATACGATGGTTCCTATGCCAATCTCTCCGCCTAACAACACCGCCAGAATCACACACACCGCGTCCAGTGACACCTTGGCGGTTCCCAGCCTTATCCCCCTTTCATGGAGGGCCACCACCAGGTCATCGGTGGGATTGGTGGGAAATACGCTAATGATATAACAGGCCACTGCAAATGCCACCACCACCACGCCTGCTGCCATGATGAGCAGGGAGGCTGCCAGCCCGGTTCCCTGTACAGGCGCCAGAGCAGTCTTCCACATATCTGTAAATATCCCCAGAAAAAAGGACGAAATGAATGTCTCCAGTCTGGGATATCCCTTTCTGATAAACGCAGTCAGAATCACCACCAGAACGGCTGTGGCATAAATGCCAAGGGATGTATTGATCCGGAGCCGCTCAGCCAGAGCAAAATTCAGGGCATCGTATCCCCCGGCGCCCAGGTGGGCGTTGATGGTCAGTACCACACCCATAGGCATAATCCCCACACCGATGCCGTAAAGTGCCAGGTTACAGGCCCATGCTCCGGGCGTCATAGACTTCCATTTCCTCAGAGTCATAGTTCATCCTGCCTTATCACAACATCCTCCAGACTGCTGCGGGCTGCCTTTCCCCTGAAATTCTCCAGCATCATATCCCGGCACTCCTGTGCAAATAAGGCATGGCTGAAATCATTTCTCTCCTCCCCTTCAAATTTCACCTGGCAATTCCGGAGGACTACGTCATCAGCCCTGCGCATATAAAATCCGGAGGTCTTAATCTCCTCTATCTTCTGTCCGTATCCCGGGCGCAGATCATACATGCCCTTGGGCCATTTGCTCTTAGATCTGACCATCACGCGCACATTCTCAAATAGAATGTCTTCAATATGGTTTCCCGGGCTCCCTGACAAAAATACGCCGTTTTCAGAGTCGCAGGTTATATTGGAAAACCGCACATTAGATATGTGACCGGATTTGGTGTGTTCATCCCTGTCATGGGTGGATATGGTAATGGGTTCCGCGCATCCCCACCAGCAGTCCGCAAACCGCCTTGTCTCTATGATGATATTGGAAAACGAAACATTCCTCACATTTCCCCCATCCCGAATCTGGATGGATATTCCACGGTTGCTGTCACTGATGATGCAGTTGTCCACAACCACATTTTCAAAATCCCCCGTCCCCTCTGTTCCGATTTTTAAAGCAGCTGAGGTAGATGTAAGGGTACATCCCGAAATAATAACATTTTTAAGAGGGCCATACTCCATATTGCCGGAAGAGCTCTTCAGACAGATACAGTCATCCGCGCATGTAACGTGGCAGCCGATGATCCGCACATTAGTGGAATGATCCGGGTCAATTCCGTCAGAATTAGCCACATTCAAATCATTTAAAATCCGCAGGCCTGATATGAGCACATCGTCACAGCCGGCCGGATGCAGCGTCCAGAAGGGGGCATTCCTCATAATTACATCCCTAAACGTAATGTGACTGCAATGCTCCACATAGACCAGGGTTGGGCGCGGATAAAAGTCGCCTGTCACATAGTATGGGCTCACCTGCTTCACAAAGGCATAGGCATTTCCGTCGATGGCGCCTTCTCCGGAAATGGCTATATTATCCGCATCCTTCGCATAGATGAACACATAGGAAGGCTTCAGTGTCACCGGAGTTCCCACCCGCTCCACACCGTCGTCTCTTTGTCCGGCGTTGGGATGAAAGTAATGCTCCAAATCATTATGGGCCTGTAATACCGCCCCGCGTTCCAGGTGCAGATCCACGTTTTCCTTCAAGACAATAGAACCGGAATAAAAATGCTTTCCGCCCTCCAGAATCACCCTGCCGCCTCCGGCCTCGCTGCAGGCGTCAACAGCAGCCTGGATGGCAGGCGCATCATCTGTGACGCGGTCCGCCTTTGCGCCAAAATCAAGCACATTAAAAATCATAATCAAACACTCCTTTCCCCTGACCTACACAGCACCGACCAGTGTCGGAATCACCATGGAGAACCAGGGCACATAGGCCACCAGCATCAGTGCGGCAAAGATAGCCCCATAAAATGGTAAAATAGGCTTTATCATATCCTCCATATCTATACCTGCCACAGAGCACCCGGAAAACAGGGCAGACCCCACAGGCGGGGTGATATTGCCGATACCCAGGTTCATGATCATCATGATACCGAAATGGATGGGATGCATGCCAAAACTTTTCACCACCGGGAGGAAAATAGGCGCAAAAATCAGTACAGCCGGAGTAATATCCATAAAGGTGCCCACAACCAGGAAGATAAGATTAATCATCAGAAGCACCACGTACGGATTGGAGGAAATGCTGAGCATGGCCTTGCCAATGGCAGCCGGCAGTCCTGTAAAGGACATAACAAAGGACATGGTGGAGGAAGCGGCAATGAGGAACATAATAATAGCCGTTGTCTCACAGGCATCGCACAATATAGCTGGCAGGTCCTTTATCTTAATGGTGCGATAACACACAATAGACAGGAACAGGGTATAGGCCACTGCCACTGCGGCTGATTCCGTGGCTGTAAATATACCGGAACATACACCGCCTACTATAATGACAATCAGCAGAAGGCTGGGCACCGCGTCAATAAATGTATGTATGAATTCCCTGGCCGGAACAGCCTTGGTGGTTGGATACTTATTTTTCTTTGCAATGACAAAGGCCACCAGCATACAGGCAACACACCACATGAATCCGGGTATGTATCCGCTCATTATCATTCCCACCACGGAACACCCTGAAAGCACTGCGTAAATAATGAGGATTCCCGAAGGAGGAATGATAAGTCCGGTTGGAGCAGACGCAATATTGGCTGCCGCTGCGAACTTGCGGTCATATCCTTCTTTTTCCTCCAGGGGAATCATCACGCCTCCCACGGCAATGGATGCTGCCACGGATGAGCCGGATATGGAGCCGAACAGGGTGCTGCCCAGGATATTGGTGTGGGCAAGGCCGCCTGGAATAAAGCCCACGAACAGCTTGGCGAAATTAATCAGCTTTTGGGCAATCCCTCCTGAATTCATCAGAACACCGCATAAAATGAAGAAGGGAACCGCAATTAATGAAAAACTGTCCACACCCGTAATCATTTTCTGGCTCGCCACAAAGGTAGCCAAATCCAGGTCCATAACGCAGGCCGTTGTCAGGACAGACGAAACAATAAGACTTATGGATACGGGAACACTGAGGGCCAGCAGCAGGAAAAACGTCCCGATTAAAATTAAACCAACTTGTACCACAGACATTGTCATGATATGTCGTTCCTCCCATTCTCATTTTTTGAAGCATCCGCCGGGTGTGCTGAGGGGTTTTGTTTTTCCCGGGGGCATCCCGCAGCACATTGCACCCGGTATATCCTCAATTCCTTTACATCCTCCCAGATAAAAATAAGGGCGTAGAAGATAAAGAGGACCGCACCTACCAGCAGACAGCTGTAGATATAGGGCATGGGAATTCCCAGGGCCGCAGAAGACTGGTCCGCAGCGGTAGCGCATAGTCTGAGACCGCCCATTATCATAACCACGATGCAGAATACAATGACAAGGCACTGCACGCCTATGTCCACGATTTTCTGCACAGGCGCACTGACCTTTTTCAAAAGTATATTGATAGACAGGTGCTTCCTCTTTCCGTAAGCATAGGCTGCGCCCACCATGGTGGTCCAGACCAGAAGATAGCGAAGGGCCTCCTCTGTCACCGTACTTGGATTATTCAAAACATACCGGGTGATGACCTGCCAGCATACAGCCACAACCATGATGCCCATGATAGCAGTACACAGTACCCGGATGATACTGTCGATTATATTTCTCATTTCCTTATCCCCTCCTATTCAGCATAACTCAGAAAATCTGCCAGATATCTGGCGTTATCCCTGCTCTCAGCGCAGAACGCATCATGCTGGGACTTTACCGCCTGGATAAAGGGCGTCTTATCAATTTCATAAAATTGGACACCGGCTTCCTTTGCCCCCTGGATATTGCGTTCCACAATTTCCTGCCACTTCTCTTCATGTTTCCAAAAGCTTTCATCCATGGCCTTGAGCAACGCATCCCGGTCCTGCTCTGACATGGATTCCCAGGTCTTAGTGGAAATGATTACGATATCCGGCGTGTACTGATGCTGGGTGTAGGTATAGGATTTTGCCACTTCCCCATGTCCGTCATCCACCAATACCGTCTCATTATTCTCCGCACCATCAATAATTCCCTGCTGGAGGGAGGTATAAACTTCCCCGGATGACATGGGCGTGGCCGCGCCCCCCATATTACGTATCATTTCAATGGAGGTAGGGCTGTCCTGGGTCCTGATTTTAAGCCCCTTCAAATCTGCCGGACTTTCCACCGGTCCCTCTTTGGTGGTATAAATGGAACGTGCTCCCGAATCATACCAGCCAATGGCAAAAAATCCCTGGTCATATGTGGATTTGAAAATATCCTGTACTGCCCGGCTCTCCTCCATCACCTTAAAATAATGCTCCGTGGACTGAAATACATAAGGCAGTGAAAATATGGAATAGGCTGGGTTAAACTGTTCCAGCGAACTGGCGCTTACCTTGGCAATATCCAGTACACCGGCTTTCACCATCTGAATCATATCACTGTTGCCGCCCAGCTGACCGTTGGGATATATGGAAAACGAATACCCCGTATTCTTTTCCATCTCATCCTTCATATAAGTCAGCCCCACATGGACCGGATGGTTTTCGTTGTGGGAATGGGCCACCAGCAAATGCGTTCCGCTGCCCCCTTTACTGCAGCCGGTCAACGAGACCAGCATGGATGTTGCCAAAAGACAGCATAAAATTCCTCTCCTCTTTTTCATGTTCCTCTCTCCTGTTATCTGCTGAAATTAACATAGAGCCTGCTCTGATGCGCGTCTGGGACGCGTTCTGGTACGGTACCGTATGAAGTGTTTACATTTTTCACTTCTCATGTTATAGTTCTATTATAATTGCAAACTCTTTGAATGAAAATTGAGTTATTTGGTAAAAACATTGCAAATCTTGGAAGATTGAGATTAAAAATCGAAGGGCTTTGTGCGGATGTGCCAAATTAGAAAGGCGCATTTTATGCAATGCGCCCAAGGATAAATGGAATAAGATATTAAACAGATAGGCAGGAGACTTATGGTTACATCATCCAACCGTGAAAAAATGCTGAAGCATTACATGCACACCAATGATTTTGAGCTGGACCACCACAGGGATATTACTTACCCTGCAGTAGAACCCCATTATCATGAATTTTATGAACTGCTGTACTTTATAAGCGGCCATGTGGATTATATTATAGGAGATGAGATTTATCATCTGCAAAACGATGACCTTCTGATCATACCGCCCAATGTCATGCATAATCCCATATTCGCAGATTTCCGCGTGCCATATGAGCGGTACGTCCTGTGGATATCGCTGCCGACCCTGCAGCAGCTGGCTTCCATTGATGAGGACCTGAATTACTTTCTTACCGCAAAGGGGATGAAAAACTACCTGCTTCGACGCCATACCACTGCCTGGGGCAACTTCCGCACCATCTTCACCTCCTTAGAAGAAGCCCTTGGAGAACAGAAGCCCCTAAGGCATGCCCAGGTCAAGGCCTTCATTCTGCATCTGCTGGTGGAATATAACCTTGCCCTCATGGAAGATTCCGGCACGGCCCAGAGCGGGGTACGTGATAATCCGCTGACAGATATCCTGCACTATATACAGAACCATCTCACGGAGGATTTGTCCATGGACACCATTTCAGGTGCCTTCATCATGGATAAATACAATCTGGCACATATGTTTAAGGATAAAATGGGAATCTCTTACTATCAGTATGTGCTTCAGCAGCGTCTTTTGACTGGGAAAAATCTGATACTGGAAGGCCTCCCCGCCAATAAGGCATGTTTTGCCTGCGGTTTTAATGACTATTCCAGTTTTTTCAGGGCGTTTAAAAAGGAGTATGAGGTGTCGCCGGCGGCGTTTCGGAGGATTCATGAGGGGATGATTGGGTGATGCAACATATTCAATGATTTCTCATTTTGCTTTTTCCAAAGAACACAGTACCTCACAATAAGATATATATTATCCAACAAAGGGTAGTCGTCATTAAAGCAGTCCCCGTGCAAACATCAAGACAAATTCCCATATATCCGGGAATATGCTTAGGAAAAGGGATGAAATAAATGCCTCCAGATTTGGATACCCTATTATGATAAATAAGATAGGAATCACAACCAACAAGGTCGTATATATTTCACTCGGCAGTTCCGAATCACTTGGCAATGCCACAATCCAGCTTGCGAGTGGTGCAAGACAAGCTATGCATGAACTCGAATCACTTTTCTCTGTTCTTTTTCAAGATGAATTGGGAGTCGATACTTATGTAATAGCAGATGGTTACAATATCCATGCCAGAAAAAAAAATCATTTTAGACCTTGATTAGCCATTACTTATTGATTATCATTGATTTTTTTAATATATCCAACAATATGGAGTTTTTCATTAATATGAGAATGAAAAAATACAATATAATTGATATAAATATTCCCACCATACTTCTCAAAATAATATTTGGAATTACCAATTTTGAAATACCGCATACCATCACAATGGAAATACATCCCATAAATACAGAAGCTTTATCCGCGTCCTTTCTTTTCTTATACAATGGTCTAGAATAGTGCCTACATAACAGCATAACTATTAGTTCCGCCATTACTGTTGTTACGGCTGCAGCTGCCATACCATGTGATGAAATTGTAATAAGATTCAATATTATATTTACAGTTGCAGAAATAATTGTCGCAATGAAAAATTTATTCTCTTTACGGTTAGGGACTAGTATACCTTGAGCATAATAACAGCTAAAAACCGCAAATACCAAAGCCAAACATAAGATTGAAAGTGTCCTGCCACCATATAAATACTCACTTCCACCAATTAACCACATTACTTCAGAACTCATGCAGAATAATCCGGTGACACAAGGGAAAACAAGCATCGCTAATGCAATTTTCAGTTTATACAATAAGGTATTATAAGCATCGGTATCATTGCGTCCCAAATAATTGGACAGTCTTGGAATGGCTACCATTATGACTGCGTTTAATAACGCTTTAACGATTGTATAAACTTTAGATGACAGTGTGTAGACACCCACCTCTTCTTCCGACCTCAAAAAGCCCAGAATCGTTACATCCGAGTGTATGTAAACGGTTAATGCGATTGATATACAAAATAAATTTACAATAGGTTTTAAATGTTTTCTTAAATTAAAATGATATGTAATTCGTATCGGTATATATTTTCTTGTATAAATAATATTAGATATATAAGCCCCGGAATTTGAGAACAGCATTATAATAGTATAAATCACATAATCATTTCGTCTTCTCACTAATAAAAAAATAAGCAGAACAGCTAATGTTTGAAAAATAACATATCGAACTGTTATGAAGAGGAAATCCTCATATATGGAGTTAATCCAATCCCTTCCCAATACACTTGTGATGATATTTACACTAAGAATATATATCAAAAGAACATCCTGCCCTGACCGCCTCATAAATATTGCCGCATAAACAAAAAACACATATGATATTACTAAAGAAATTAAATTAATTGAAAAAATTTCTGATGAAAATTGAATTAATGTATCTCTGTCCTCTCTTATTCTTGCCCCTTCTCTAACAGCATATGTTGGAACCCCTAGTGCCGCAAATAACATAAAATAACTGACTACTGAGTCAGAAAAACTATATTTACCAAAATTTGAGCTTCCTAAAATCCTCGATACATACGGAAAAGTTATTAATGGAAATATAATATTGCAACATTGTTTTATTATGTTTAATATCGCACTGATTCCTAGATTTTTTATAGTATGTTCAGTCTTCATTTATTAGTTATCTCTTTTCTAAAACCTCAATAACCTTATTATAAAACTTTTTTTCCAAATCTTAATTTTATTTTAGTGACATAATAATAAAGCAGATACATAACCAAGATTCTTATTGGGGTTCCTATTGATAACACGGACGAATAAAGCACATCATCAATAGGCAGATAAAACACCGTGTATGATAGATAGCCATAAAGCAATAAACCAAATCCTAATTTCATTCTGTACGCATTTTTCTTGTTATGCATATACCCCATAGTAAATATCATTCCTTGAATACTACTTAATACTATCATTCCTGTCATCCCGAAATCACTGTAAAAGCGTCTGAATGCAGTATATATATTTCCCGTATTTAATCCATTAATACTCCTAAATTCCAAATGTCTAGTAAAACTATCTCCATAACCCAGCAGCCTGTAAAAGCTCCTGTATATGGAATAAAAAGTTTCTGACCCAATGTTTTGTGTCTTTAATAAAGAATCTTTTAAAAAAAGATCAAAATTGCGGATAGGACAGCTAATATATGTTGACAAATAGCGCATTATATTAATATCTGCTAATGATTTATGTCTTCCCATAAACACCATAAGAAATATAAATAAAACAATAAATAATATGGCCATTATAATTGCTGTTTTACATATTTTTTTATCTACATCTAATTTCCATCCGTCATACATTTTCCAAAATATGAATAGAAAATACATAAGTGCGCTCAGAAAAATCAGCAAATTACCTCTATTGGATCTTAATACCGAAATTGAAAGCCATAGAAAAGCAATTATTATATGAATAAAATCTTTTTTTTCACTACATTGGAAACACTTATTATGAATAAAAATGAACAATGAAATAATGCCAAATACTGCCGAATAGTTTATCATGGCTCCTAATAATACAGGCTCGTTCACATCATTAAGGTATTGGGAAAAAATATGATACCTCTGTATAATCAGTGTGATGGTTGCTATAGAATATCCCCTAGAAACGACCATACCTCGCATATAAACAAATGCCCAAATCAATGTCACCATCTCAAGTCCAAATGCAGTTAAATTATATACTATGCCAGGTTCCAAACGTTTTCTTTTTATTTCAATTATTTCTTTTTCATTCAAAGAGTACTTTTTACAATAATATAAATAAACAAACCAACTTCCCGTGAAAAAGGATAGTATACCCATTAAGATAAAAACAGTTGACCTTATTGAAAATTCCGAATAGTTAAAATCATCATACGTAAACAGGCCAAAAAAACTTGTAAAAGTAAACATCAAACACACAATAACTGGAGGACACATGATTTCCCACTTGAAAACAACAAGTGCTATAAAAGATATAATAATCAATGCTAAAATCAACACAAAATACATATATAGTTCTCCCTGCTGCCTGTCCAAGCCGTGGCAAGACTTATACGAATAGAATTACGCAATATCAAATAAAATTCAAAAAAATTTTAACTTTAAAAACAAAGGCGTTTTCTCCTGAAGACTTAATCAACTCTTTATCATCCCATAATGCTTTTTTATCCTTAAAACTTCTTTTGTAAAACGCATACTTTTCAAGTAAACTTTTTATGTCTGGTTTAACATTTGGATAGTAATTAAGCAATAACCTGGCCCTGTCCATTCTAATATTAGCCCTGTCTGATTTTCCTGTTATCTGTCTTATAAATCTTCCAAACACATCCGCTGCAGTAACCTCTCGTATACCAACTGTATTAGCATCATGTATACGATAGAGTATATGTGATTCATGGTCATAGTAAATCACCCCCGCAATCGTTCCTACATATAAAATCCATGCATCGTGATTACAATACTTTAATATTCTTTCAGGCGGTATAGGCTGTTTAATAATCAAATCCGCCAGCTTTCCATTAATCAAAAAAGTACATCCACAGCACTGATTTTTAGATATTAGTGATGCTATATCTAAATTTGGAGGCTTATCAAAACGTAATCCCTGTTTATGCCCATCTTTAAATATGGTGAGATTGGAACAATAAAGCGCGGGAATTACCCCCCCCCCCCAAAAAACAAAAAATAAAAAAGGAGGGGGACCTCCCCCCCCCCCCCCCCCCCAAAAAAAACCGCAG
>OMGG01000255.1_pt1 | contig 42553 bp, 41 predicted proteins | sample 1645891 | NCBI WGS metagenome assembly OMGG01 (sample SAMN05578587, study PRJEB25193) | human gut metagenome | biome: Human Microbiome; feature: human-associated habitat; material: feces | host: Homo sapiens | place: USA:Birmingham
AGAGAACAGAGATATTTCAGATTTAACAAGCCTCTAGAATCATTAGCATCTAAATGTACGTGTACACCATTTTTTGATTTCAAAATCACTTCCATATTTTAATCACCTCTCAAAATTTAAAAAAATAAATAAAAAAAAAGGCGAAGCGTGAATACACGCCACGCCTCTATTACACGTTAAAAATATTATTTAACAGTGATTTGAACGGAGAAGCCAACGCCGTGGTTTACAACCATCTGGCTATTCTCTGTAACAACGTTAACAGCATCACCACGAGAAGATTCATAGCTATAGCTATACACCTCAGCAGGAGCGGCATTAATCAGTTCAAAGGTGCTGGAAGCAGCCCCGTAGATGTTCTGATATACGTTAGAGCCTTTAGCAAACTTCGGAACCGCTACAGCGTCTGCGGTCATATGTGCCAGATGTAGCGGATCTACCAGTTTAACAACATCGATGTTAGTTCCTGGAATAGTGAACGCTGTCACTCCTGGCAGCAGGTCACGACGCTGATACACAACGTTCCCCTCTTCCAGTGGGCTTACATACTGGAATGCGTTTGCCATACCAGCAGAGAATCGAATTGCAGAGAAGGCGTCAGGTTTACAGAAAACAACAATTCTTTCTACCGCTGACGCCTGGCTTTGTGTGATTTCAAAAATGTTAGTAGCAATCTGATCAAATTCTTTAAAAATCTTCGTGGTGTCCGTGCTGGAAGCGTTCACCGTGGTTTTCATTGGTGATACGTTAAACAGCTTGCTCCACTCAATTAACACATCATCAGTTTTAGGCGTGTAAGTTTTGCCAGAGAACAAAGAAGCCGCCAGCACGCTCTCTTTAGTGCGCTGATACGCTACGTGGTGTTTAGCGATATATTCCGCATAAATATCAGTGAGTGTTTCCTGAAAATCAGTGCCAGACTTACGTTTGCCTTGAACATCAGAAGGACGGATCACATCTTCACGAAGAAAATACGGGATTTCGATAAGCCATTCTTTACCTTGTTCACGCTTAGTAACATTGTGTTCAGAACTAAAACGGCTTGTCTCTTTGTTAAAGAGAGATTCGTTGCTTTCGACAAGCTGGGAAACAGCTACTTTATGAGAACTAACGCCCACCGGATCAGTGAAGTCAAGGGTAGACAGTAGATAGTTTCTAGTGCTATGCGCAGAGAACAAAGGAGCTAAATCAACGTAATCATTACCTAGAATCATTTATTATTATTCCTTTTATTAAGAAGTGAAAACCGTATTAAAGCCTTCAAGCTGAAAGCCTTTTTTAATTAATGCTGTTTTTGCTGCTTCACTTACAGCATTCAGGGCATCAGCTTTGATGCATACAAGCCCAGCATTGCTACGTAGCACATCTACAGGCTTGTTTTCTCCAGCCGTTACAAATTCACTCATAACAACATAGATATCATCTCCTGATTCATATTTAGCGCCAGTGCTGGTGATCAAGTCGCCGCACTCAACATCAGCAGGAAGAGAAGCAAAAACCTTGCTTTCTACAGAGGCAAACGGATCAGTACAATAACTTACAATATCTGTGAAAGTCTTTCGATTTCGACCTGGAAACAGAGTGTCTAAATCAATAATCATTTAGTAATCTCCTTAGCTTTTAATTTGATTAATTCATTAAGGGAAGGTGTAGACGGAGAAGAAGGAGAAAAATATTTTTCAACACATCTTTCTACTTCCTCGACAGAACACCCAGCGTATTTAGCTACCATTTCGGTAATTTGTGGATTAATTTTCAGCATTTCATCTTTATACTTGATGATTTGCTCTTTATCATTTAAGAACAACATTTATATAAACCTTGTTACCTTGTTTAAAGTAAGAAATACAACTTTTAAGTTGCATAACGGGCAAAATAAAAGGCAGCATTTAAAGCCGCCTTTTATTAACTCATACCTATGTAATTACCCTATGTTATGCATACTCCAAGATGTATGCATAACAAAGGAAAAAAGAGGTAATAATGACACAGTATTTACTTAAGGAGGAGAAGCGGGGAGCGGAGATTTTACTCCCCTTTAATGACAGGAAGAATTTTTAATATCGAACCAATAAAGGAAAAATAATCACCCCCATATAATTATATTAACATACAATAGATGAAATGTCAAGATATTTTACAACTTTTTTGTTGCTTTTTTTATTCTTCTGTGATAGTAGCGCCTAAGCGTTGAGCTAGTTCAACAAGTCCATCTCCTACATAGCGAACATCAGATTCAATATCTTCTATCCAGTTTGATAGCTCCCATATCTGATCGGCTGTCAGGTATGCGTTTTCACGCTTACAGAGCATCTCTACACGCTTAGAGAGGTGCTCAAAGGCATTCACAGCTAAATCCCAGTGTTTAAACGCCTCATTTAGTGCCGCTGGCGTGTTTTCTTTGTATGCTTCAAGTTCAGCGCGGTTTAAAGGCAGGAGGTAATCATCCTCATAATAATTAATTAGTGAGTAAATTGTGTCATATGTGTTTTTGTTCATATTAAAAGTCTCCATAGTGATCAGCATTATCTAAAATTTGGAATTCAGGAACTAAATTATTTAGGCCATTTGTGGCGAGATAACCGACGTAGTGGTTATAGTCTTCAAATCCTAAAATCTGGTATTTGCGTAAATCAGAGCTATCAACGATATACTCTTTTCTTTTTTTAGGTTTCCAGAACACGCCAGGTGTTGAAGATAAGATTTCTTGTAATGCGATATATTCATCTCCACAAGGCACAGAGGGAGAATGTTCTATGATCTCTGTTTTCCATTCGCCAGGGGCGCTATTTTGCTTGGTGAGCGTAACTAGCTCTTTAAAGTCTTTACGTCTTAGAATAGATTTAGGTTTACTTAGAAGAGAAGCTGAATCACCGATTTTCTTAACAACGTTGTTTTTTCTTTTTGCCATTTATTTTTCCTTTTCTTTTAAAGGAAAACACCCCGAAATATGCTTCTAACGTGAGAAAGAACAATAACCAATACATAGCTACTATCATAATAATGTTTTCCTTTTATATTTTAATTACATAGAGAGATTTTAGAGAGTGGAATAGATGAATTCTATTTCTTTAGAAAGTCTTTTGAGATTGAATGTAGAGAAAGATAATTCTTTAATCTCTATAACACCGAAGTTTGATAGCTGTTTCAGCCAGAATTTTAAACCAGCTTCAGAGCACCCTGCTCGATGTAACACATCGCTATATTTTAGCGGTGTTGGCTTTCCTTTATAGAGGTAAGCAAGTGTCTCGTAGATGCGTTTTCCTGTGTCATTACACTGAATTCTGTCTACTTTGCTTTTTATTAAATACTGTATCAATAGTCCTCCTTACTTTTTAAAAGGGAATATCAAAGTCATCGTATATATTTGGGTAATGCTTAGAAAAATATGCCTCAATACATTTCTGTTATGAAACACCTCTGAATCCTTCATAAAACACATTATGACGCAAAGAACACTTTTCTAAGGTGATTCCCTTTCTGAATGCGGTTTCTTGCGTCAGAGAGCTACACAGAGCTTATAAAGCTATTATTAACAATAAAGTAGATAAAGTAAGTAAGATAAAGTAAGAAGATTAACTAAGATAGATAAGATTAATAAGATCAGAATTCTCTTTCGGTGTCGCCTCTGGCTTTTCCACCGAAAACAATTACACGACTACAGAAGTAGGAAGTGGAATTGTATTGAGGCTTAGTGAAATTACACGAGGAAAGCAGAGTGTAATTGAGCTTTAGCCGCTCTCTCTTCGAGTAATTACACGACTACAGAGAATAACAGAGTTATTAAATGTAGGAGGGTAATTAAGAGTTAGAGAGAGTTAACACGTAAGCAATCAGTATGATTGGTTAGGTGATTACTCTTCTGCGCACAGCGCAATAGTATTTCTTCGTGGGCGTTACCGCCACGATAGTTACACGAAGAAAGTAACGCTTTGCTTTCGGTGTGAGCGGAACGGGCCAGCCAACGTAGCCCAAAGGTAGCGGAGTAAGGCTGCTTGCCAGAGAGTGAAGCTAACGCCGGAAGGCAAAAGATCATATATATATAGATATAAAGAATATTATTATTATGATCTAATTAATAATCTAATATAGTTTTATTAATAGTCTTATTGTAGTTCACAGTGACCTACCCCCTAGTTCACAGTGACCTACCCCCTAGCTCACTATGACCTACCCCCTAGCTCACTATGACCTACCCCCTAGTTCACAGTGACCTACCGTTACTACCAACTTTCTTACAGAGAGCATTTCAGATAGCTGAATGTAACCTCTCGTTACATCCATTTGTCACATAGCACTTTGTGTAATGTCTTTCTATGTGTGTGCCATAATCCCCCTATATTCCCTGTGTAAATCATAGAATATCCCTAACTTATTCCTGTGTAATTCCATACTAAAAATTCAATGAAAAAGTAGCTTAAAAGTGCAATTCTTACTTTCTTCACTTTTACATCACTTTCGCAAAACCTTGTGTAGTACGGCTTACAGAGCACCATCAGAAATTGTTGGCTAAAAATTGTTCTGCTTGTTTCTTAACGAGTTTTCTAATTTGTGCAAATTTTAAAATTTATTTTGTTTTTACAGCCTTATTTCGTGTAATGCGTGGCATAGCAAGCCCTTTTCTTGCGTTGTCAAGGCATTTGGCAACGTTCAAACATCTGTTTAGAAATGCCAAATTGTTGATCTAACAAATAAACCTGTATAAACAGAACACCATTTAATCTATCCCCCTGTGTAATCCACCACACCACACAATAAAAACAAAAAACCTTTAATTATATTCCATAGCATACAAAAGTCAACAGAAGCCCTCTCGTGCTCATACGTAAAAAATCCATCACTTTTCCCCTGATACATCAACTCAAGGCGTTCTATGTGTTCCTTAGTGCATATTACGATTATTATGTTAAATGTATTTTGGCCTATATTTTGACCTGCACCCGCATAAACACTGGTTTCATCGCTTACAGCCCTTGTGAGACGTGGTGCTGTTTCTAGCATCTGATCCGACATAAAACCGATCATTCTCGTGTTTAGTGAAAGTTTAGTGAGAGACATTACAGAAAGGCTTTCTGTGTAATGATTTAATAGGTAAAAACGATGTTGATTACGCAAGAAAATTCCTTGCTGATATTTGGGGATTCTGGATTTTCCAGATCGGGGGGCGCTGAAAATCGCGTTAAGCACCTCTCGCAATCTAGCCATAAGGGAGGGGATTCATATGTATTTAGATGTATTTATAGCTATTTATGGCTATTTATTTTTTATTTACCTTTATTTGAAAATAACCTTATAAATCAATAAGATACAGAACAATCTGTTTATATTTCAATCACTTAAATTACGTTTAATACCCTTAAATCACCTGAAAATAACCTTAAATACCCCAATAATTAATTTTAACGATTCCTGTGCTCTCTCCTACATTGCAAAAAGGCAAAAAAAGCCCATAGAGGCACAAAAATATTAAAACCAATAACTCAATAATGCCTCTACAAGAGCTTCTCTAACTGTTATTTTTGATTGAGCTTACATCGATCCCATTGTTCTGTCGTTCTTGTGATACGATCGCTTATTGCAAAATTTAATAGCCAAGAATCATAAGCATAAACCTTGCTTTTATCATCTGCCATCATAAACTTGCCGTTAGCATTCAGTTTTGGCGATATCAAATATGTTCCATTTAATCTGTTAGCCTTGAAGCTATCTGCATATAAAGTTACTTGTGCGTATCCCTGAACACGTAATGCCCCTAAACGTCCGTTTTCGATTGATGCAATAGAGTATTGGCAAAGATAATTTTTGGCAGCAGGAGTCGTTTTCACTCCTTCAGTTTTTCGTGAATTATTTGATTGCGAGCTTCGAATAGAGGATGAAGGATAAGAGTATGAATGATTTTTATAAGATGAAGGGGCATAAGAGCCAATCCGGCACGTCTTACCAACAGCTATACACGAGTTACCACAAGGTATTCCTTTTTTGCAGTTTTTAGCAACTGCGGTAGAAGTTCCCCCTACAAACAACGTTGTAAAAATCATCATCCTCACAAATGCAGACCTGCGCATATAACCTCCCTTTTTAGATTATTCTTATGCTATACACTTGCTTAAAAAAATAAAAGTGCCCTCTAACCTTTATCGTTCTCCATCACAATTTGAGAAGTAAGAGCAGCAACCTCAAGCGATGATCACGTTTGCGCCGATTTCAGAGAAAAAGACAGTAACTGAACTCACTATGAAGGCTAAACGTATCTTTACACTTGATGAAAACGTTCAAAAAACAACCTAACCCCAAAATTCAACAAATAACAACATATTGTTTTTAAAAGAAAATTAAATCTACATCAAATATTGGTTGACGTAGATTGAGGTGAATAGTAGACTATTAGGGTAAATTGCCATTCTTGCAACATCATTTAATGCATGTTCTAATCCTCCTATCCCAAAACCGGAGGAAGTTATGCATTTACTTTCAAAACATCTTCACACTATTCACTTTCTCGTTATTGATGTATTCATTGTGGCTATTAGTTACCGCATTTGCATCGCTTCCAGTGAAGAGATGGACGCTGTTGCAATTATTGCTCAAGCAATGGCGATGTTAACTAAACGACTTTAATAATTTCACTATCAGGCGCATAAACACATCTTTGATCGCTGGATGTGTTATGCGCCTACTGGTGATTCAATCCTTAAGCCATTTCAACTCACTAAGGAGTTTTCTTTCTTCGTTCTCTCTCTGTTTACGCTCTAGCCAGGCTTTTCCTTCTGGCGTAGACAGGAACTTACGAGCGTGAATCTTGCGGTTATTACGTTTGATAGCTGCAATATTTTTCATCGTGTTGCCTCTGTATTCATATGAAAATTAACAAGTTACATACTACACAGGGAGACTACGCATAAAACACAATACAAGTAAAGATACATTTTCAAGACAATAGGAGCCATAAAGCGCCTTTGATGGTTATACCAAAAAATAAGCGCCGTAGGCGTATCCACTAAAAAGGGCTTTTTCACAAAAGCTATGAAGTCTTAGCAGTTCTTCTCTTATCAGGCACCCGTTGTACTCCGGTGGACGAAACCGTGCTAGAGCTTGATTCTTTCCCGATCAAGTTAGGTTTTGAAGAGGTGGGCTTTGATCCACTATTGCACTTAAAACTCTTCCCATCATTTAGCCTGTTTATCCTCTGCAACGTCTCACGACGTGTAGCATCATTGGACACCGCGCCAGGTGTGGAACATCTTGCTAAGAGTTTTGGTAGAAGGTTTAGAGACGGTGGCACGTCTTCCAGCTTCAAAGGAACTTGTTACGAGGTTGAGCCTGGGAACTACTCGCCCATACGTGTTACACTACCAAAGCCCATAACAACGTATAGGCGTTTGTAAGTGATAACAGAAGATACAATTTCTTAGAGAAGTTAAGCTAAGTTATTGATTTTCTTGATGGTGCCGATAATAGGAGTCGAACCTACGACCTTCGCATTACGAATGCGCTGCTCTACCAACTGAGCTATATCGGCCCTGAAAGGACATGTTCACGAACGTGAATCACGGTGGACAAGGTTAAAACTAACCGGGCGATGCGTCAATGGCCTTGTGAATCAAATGGCTACTTTTGCATCACCCGGTTTTATTTACGCACGAATGGTGTAATCACCAATGCCGATCCACTTATAAGTGGTCAGTGCTTCCAGCCCCATTGGGCCGCGCGCGTGGAGTTTTTGTGTGCTTACCGCAACTTCCGCCCCCAGTCCAAACTGGCCGCCGTCGGTAAAACGCGTAGAGGCGTTAACGTAAACAGCGGAGGAATCCACTTCGTTAACAAAACGCTGGGCGTTGCGCATATCGCGGGTCAGGATCGCATCGGAGTGTTGCGTGCCGTGTTCACGAATATGGGCGATGGCATCGTCAAGATCGCTAACGATTTTGACGTTCAAATCTAATGACAGAAACTCATCGTCATACTCTTCGGCTTTAACCGCCACCACCTTCGCGGGGCCTGTCTGCAACTGCGCCAGCGCAGCAGCATCTGCGTGTAACGTCACGCCGCTTTCCGCCATTTGCTTGCTTAATGCGGGCAGGAAGCTATCGGCGATGTTTTTATTTACCAGCAAGGTTTCTACCGTATTACATGTGCTTGGTCGCTGAGTTTTCGCGTTGACGATCACTTTTAATACTTCAGCGATCTCTGCGCTTTCATCAACGTAAATATGGCATACGCCTATACCGCCTGTGATCACCGGGATTGTCGACTGCTCGCGGCACAGTTTATGCAAACCAGCCCCACCGCGCGGGATCAGCATGTCGATGTATTTATCCATACGCAGCATTTCACTGACCAGCGCACGGTCAGGATTATCAATTGCCTGCACGGCACCCGCCGGTAAGCCGCAGGATTTCAGGGCGTCCTGAATCACCGCTACCGTTGCAGCGTTAGTGCGACAGGTTTCTTTGCCGCCGCGCAGGATCACCGCGTTACCGGTTTTCAGGCACAGGGAAGCAACATCAACCGTCACGTTCGGGCGCGCTTCATAAATCACGCCAATCACCCCCAGCGGCACGCGACGGCGCTCCAGACGCAGGCCGCTGTCCAGTACGCCGCCATCGATTACCTGCCCCACCGGATCGGCGAGATTGCACACCTGGCGCACATCGTCGGCAATGCCTTTCAGCCGTGCGGGCGTCAGTGCCAGACGGTCAAGCATCGCTTCGCTAAGGCCATTGGCACGCGCGTCTGCAACATCCTGCGCGTTAGCGTTGAGGATACTTTCGCTTTGTGCTTCCAGTTCATCGGCGATTTTTTCCAGCACACGATTTTTTTCGCGGCTGGAGAGTTGCGCTAATTTATACGAGGCTTGCTTCGCGGCAATGCCCATTTGTTCCAGCATCGGCCAGCTCCTTAACGGGTAATCATGTCATCACGGTGAACGGCAACCGGGCCGTATTCATATCCCAGTATTGCATCAATTTCTTGCGAGTGGTGTCCGGCAATACGGCGTAATGCATCGCTGTTGTAACGACTGACGCCGTGGGCGATATCGCGACCTTCGAGGTTGCAAATACGGATGACTTCACCACGCGAGAAATTGCCAGTCACGCTTTTAATGCCTTTCGGCAACAGGGAGCTGCCGCGTTCCAGAATGGCGGCAGTTGCCCCTTCATCTACCGTGATTTCACCCGCAGGCGGCGCACCGAAAATCCAGCGTTTACGGTTTTCAAGCGGAGTCGCCTGGGCATGGAACAGCGTACCGACGGAAATGCCTTCCATCACATCACCAATAACGCCCGGCTTGCTGCCCGCGGCAATAATGGTGTCGATACCCGCACGGCAAGCCACGTCAGCGGCCTGCAATTTGGTGCTCATACCGCCAGTTCCGAGGCCTGAAACGCTATCACCGGCAATCGCGCGCAGTGCGTCATCAATGCCGTACACATCTTTAATCAGTTCTGCCTGCGGATTGCTGCGCGGGTCAGCGGTATACAAACCTTTTTGATCGGTCAGCAGCAACAGTTTATCGGCACCCGCCAGAATCGCCGCCAGCGCAGAAAGGTTATCGTTATCACCGACCTTAATCTCTGCAGTAGCGACAGCATCGTTCTCATTAATTACCGGAACGATATTGTTATCGAGCAACGCACGCAGGGTATCGCGGGCGTTCAGGAAGCGTTCACGATCTTCCATATCAGCACGGGTCAGCAACATCTGCCCGACATGAATGCCGTAAATTGAAAACAGCTGTTCCCACAGTTGAATCAGTCGACTCTGCCCTACCGCCGCCAGCAGCTGTTTTGAAGCGATAGTCGCTGGCAATTCCGGGTACCCCAGGTGCTCACGTCCGGCGGCAATCGCACCCGACGTCACAATAACAATCCGATGCCCGGCGGCATGTAACTGCGCGCACTGGCGAACAAGTTCAACGATATGGGCACGGTTCAGGCGGCGCGATCCGCCTGTTAGCACACTGGTGCCGAGTTTTACCACCAGCGTCTGGCTGTCACTCATGATTCTCTGCCATTCAATTTTAGGAAAAAATGATATCAAACGAACGTTTTAGCAGGACTGTCGTCGGTTGCCAACCATCTGCGAGCAAAGCATGGCGTTTTGTTGCGCGGGATCAGCAAGCGTAGCGGCAGTTGTTTACGCTTTTATTACAGATTTAATAAATTACCACATTTTAAGAATATTATTAATCTGTAATATATCTTTAACAATCTCAGGTTAAAAACTTTCCTGTTTTCAACGGGACTCTCCCGCTGAATATTCGCGCGTTAATTAAAATCAGGAATGAAAATGAAAAAGAGCACTCTGGCATTAGTGGTGATGGGCATTGTGGCATCTGTATCCGTACAGGCCGCAGAAATATATAACAAAGACGGTAATAAACTGGATGTCTATGGCAAAGTTAAAGCCATGCATTATATGAGTGATAATGACAGTAAAGATGGCGACCAGAGTTATATCCGTTTTGGTTTTAAAGGCGAAACACAAATTAACGATCAACTGACTGGTTATGGTCGTTGGGAAGCTGAGTTTGCCGGTAATAAAGCGGAGAGTGATACTGCACAGCAAAAAACGCGTCTCGCTTTTGCCGGGTTGAAATATAAAGATTTGGGTTCTTTCGATTATGGTCGTAACCTGGGCGCGTTGTATGACGTGGAAGCCTGGACCGATATGTTCCCGGAATTTGGTGGCGACTCCTCGGCGCAGACCGACAACTTTATGACCAAACGCGCCAGCGGTCTGGCGACGTATCGGAACACCGACTTCTTCGGCGTTATCGATGGCCTGAACTTAACCCTGCAATATCAAGGGAAAAACGAAAACCGCGACGTTAAAAAGCAAAACGGCGATGGCTTCGGCACGTCATTGACATATGACTTTGGTGGCAGCGATTTCGCCATCAGTGGAGCCTATACCAACTCTGATCGTACCAACGAGCAGAACCTGCAAAGCCGTGGCACAGGCAAGCGTGCAGAAGCATGGGCAACAGGTCTGAAATACGATGCCAATAATATTTATCTGGCAACTTTCTATTCTGAAACACGTAAAATGACGCCAATCTCTGGCGGCTTTGCCAATAAGACGCAGAACTTTGAAGCGGTCGCTCAATACCAGTTTGACTTTGGTCTGCGTCCATCGCTGGGTTATGTCTTATCGAAAGGGAAAGATATTGAGGGCATCGGTGATGAAGATCTGGTCAATTATGTCGATGTTGGTGCTACGTATTATTTCAACAAAAATATGTCAGCGTTTGTTGATTATAAAATCAACCAACTGGATAGCGATAACAAATTGAATATTAATAATGATGATATTGTCGCGGTTGGCATGACCTATCAGTTTTAATGGATATTGCCGGATGTGATGCATCCGGCACATTTCATTCACGCCGTTAACTTCACCGGTTCATCACGAAAATCATCTGCCGGTTCCAGCTTCAGATTCAGCGTCGCCAGCAGCTCACGCAGCTTCTCGTGAAATTCACGCAGGGTGTGCTCCAATCGTTCAACCACTTCGGCATCTTTTATCCGAACACTCGTCCAGTCGCCTGCTTTATCGAACAGACCAAACTGGTAACTGTAGGTAAAACGGGATTCCTGCGCTTCCAGTTCCATCCACCAGCCCCAGAACTCACGCACTTCCGGTGCCGGTTTCACGTTGACGCATACAGCCAGACAATCGAAAAAGAATCGATTATCTTCGCACTTACCTTCACGAATATACGGGCCTAGTGCGGTAAATTTTTTGATCAATCTGCTCTTCGGGTGTCCACTCGGTAACGTCATTGCAATCTCCTGTTGTGATGCAACTGTTTTACCAAATTGGTAAAATTTAGCAAATTTTTAACACAACCGTTTTTCGATCCAGTCTGTGATTTCCTGAAGGCCTTTGTCAAAATTCCGATACACCGGGTTAAATGGGATCTCTAATAATTTACCGTCAGCAGATGACGACGTGATTAAGCGTGAGTCCTCTTCCGGGCTGAACGGATCGTTCTTCCAGTAGCCTGATAACATTGGCGTTGGGCAGCGACGTCCCAGCAATCCTTGCACTTTTAATGAATAGCGATTCAACTCCACTCGCAACGCTTCATCGGAAGCATCATGCATCCCTAAACGACTGGCCAGAACGTCAAGATACATTTCCGGCACCTGTTGCTGGCACTTAAAATCACTCAACAGGGTATGAACTACCGGACCAAGACAGGCAACCACTTTCAGACGCGGCGATTCAAGGTATGCCAGACGCACGGCAACGTTAGCGCCGAAACGGAAACCAAAGGCCGCGACGCGAGTGTGATCCACCCACGGTACGTTAGGCAGCGCCTTTAAAACGTGCTGATGCAACAGGCTGGAGTCCTGGGTGAGCTTCCATTTTGAAGAAAAGCCCACCGACGGCATATCAATAGTCAGCATAGCAATGCCGCGCGGCGCAAAATAACGTTCATACAGGCTGTAATAGTCCGTCTGCATCGCATCCAGACCACCACACATTAATACTGTCGGGAACGGGCCATCGCCTTTCGGCATATGCAAAAAGCCGGTGATGGGCGCACCGCCGGGTACGGTAAACTCCATCTGCCGCATCGTGCCCGGCAGACGCTGAGCGGCCTCTTCATAGGCGCGGTTTGACAAAGCCTGCGCTTGCTCGGCCAGGTCATCTCCTTTCAGATGAGGATAGGCAGCAATGTTGTACAACGTAGCCGCATGCAGCCAGTGTCGACCGCTGAGTTGCGGATCTTCTTCCGCACAGGCTTTTTGTTGCCACACCATCGCCTGGGTAGCCCACTCATAAATCCAGTTGCCGCCGCGGTAGCCAATCACCGTATCGTATAAATCATCGTCGGTACGTTCGGCATCGCTCATCACAATACGCGCCTGGACGTCGAGGATTTCACGGGGGTCAATGCCGCGCCAGATCCACATCAGACGGTTAATCATGCGATACCAGTGAGGGATGGTTTTACCATCAAGGGCCGACTGCACAGGCGGTTGTGCGCCGTGACTAAAGCGGCGGACTAGCGTCGAGGTTTCAGGATGTTTAAAGCGGGGTTTGAACAGGGTTTCGCTCAGGTTTGCCTGTGTCATGGATGCAGCCTCCAGAATACTTACTGGAAACTATTGTAACCCGCCTGAAGTTAAAAAGAACAACGCCCGGCAGTGCCAGGCGTTGAAAAGATTAGCGACCGGAGATTGGCGGGACGAATACGACGCCCATATCCCACGGCTGTTCGATCCAGGTATTTTGCGGGATATCAACAACATAATCATCAACCAGCGGACGACCAGCCGGTTTTGCGAAGATGGTGACAAAGTGCGCTTTTGGATACATTTCACGAATCGCAACCGCAGTACCACCGGTATCTACCAGGTCATCAATAACGATGAAGCCTTCGCCATCGCCTTCTGCGCGTTTCAGCACTTTAAGCTCGCGCTGGTTGTCGTGATCGTAGCTGGAAATACAAACGGTATCGACATGACGAATACCCAGTTCACGCGCCAGTAACGCACCCGGTACCAGACCGCCACGGCTTACGGCAATAATGCCTTTCCATTGTTCAGAAGGCATCAGTCGGCTTGCGAGTTTACGTGCATGGATCTGCAACATGTCCCAGGTGACGATGTATTTTTCGCTCATGTGAAGTGTCCCAGCCTGTTTATCTACGGCTTAAAAAGTGTTCGAGGGGAAAATAGGTTGCGCGAGATTATAGAGATCTGGCGCACTAAAAACCAGTATTTCACATGAGTCCGCGTCTTTTTACGCACTGCCTCTCCCTGACGCGGGATAAAGTGGTATTCTCAAACATATCTCGCAAGCCTGTCTTGTGTTGACAACATTTTCTGCTAACCCTGTGACCTGCAATACTGTTTTGCGGGTGATCGACAAGGAGACTTAACGTGTCTGAACTGTCTCAATTATCTCCACAGCCGCTGTGGGATATTTTTGCCAAAATCTGTTCTATTCCTCACCCGTCCTATCATGAAGAGCAACTCGCTGAATACATTGTTGGTTGGGCAAAAGAGAAAGGTTTCCATGTCGAACGCGATCAGGTAGGTAATATCCTGATTCGTAAACCTGCTACCGCAGGTATGGAAAATCGTAAACCGGTCGTCTTGCAGGCCCACCTCGATATGGTGCCGCAAAAAAACAACGACACCGTGCATGACTTCACTAAAGATCCTATCCAGCCTTATATTGATGGCGAATGGGTTAAAGCACGCGGCACCACGCTGGGTGCGGATAACGGCATTGGTATGGCCTCTGCACTGGCGGTTCTGGCTGACGAAAACGTGGTTCACGGCCCGCTGGAAGTGCTGCTGACCATGACCGAAGAAGCCGGTATGGACGGTGCTTTTGGCTTACAGAGCAACTGGTTGCAGGCTGATATTCTGATTAACACCGACTCCGAAGAAGAAGGTGAAATCTACATGGGTTGTGCGGGAGGTATCGACTTCACCTCCAACCTGCATTTAGATCGTGAAGCGGTTCCAGCTGGTTTTGAAACCTTCAAGTTAACCTTAAAAGGTCTGAAAGGCGGTCACTCCGGCGGTGAAATCCACGTTGGCCTGGGTAATGCCAACAAACTGCTGGTGCGCTTCCTGGCGGGTCATGCAGAAGAACTGGACCTGCGCCTTATTGATTTCAACGGCGGCACACTGCGTAACGCCATCCCGCGTGAAGCCTTTGCGACCATTGCTGTCGCAGCTGATAAAGTCGACGCCCTGAAATCTCTGGTGGATACCTATCAGGAGATCCTGAAAAACGAACTGGCAGAAAAAGAGAAGAATCTGGCATTGCTGCTGGACTCCGTAGCGAACGACAAAGCTGCATTAACGGCGACATCTCGCGATACCTTTATTCGTCTGCTGAACGCAACCCCGAACGGTGTGATCCGCAACTCCGACGTGGCAAAAGGTGTGGTCGAAACCTCCCTGAACGTCGGTGTGGTGACCATGACCGACAATAACGTAGAAATTCACTGCCTGATCCGTTCTCTGATCGACAGCGGTAAAGACTACGTAGTGAGCATGCTGGATTCACTGGGTAAACTGGCAGGTGCGAAAACAGAAGCAAAAGGCGCATATCCTGGCTGGCAGCCGGACGCTAACTCTCCGGTAATGCATCTGGTACGTGAAACCTATCAGCGTCTGTTCAACAAGACGCCGAACATCCAGATTATCCACGCGGGCCTGGAATGTGGTCTGTTCAAAAAACCGTATCCGGAAATGGACATGGTGTCTATCGGGCCAACCATCACCGGTCCACACTCTCCGGATGAGCAAGTTCATATCGAAAGCGTTGGCCATTACTGGACACTGCTGACTGAACTGCTGAAAGAAATTCCGGCGAAGTAATTATTTGATTTGCTGCCGGATGGCGTTTAATCGCCTTCCGGCAGTTTCATCCTTCATTACCCTTCGATAAAGGCCATCCCTGTAAACGTTCGTCGCGGGTTGCCACGTTCAATCTGGTGATGGAACATTCGCCGCTGCGATTTCAGCGCCGCGCTATTTTCCTGTTGCTGTTGTTCCAGCTTCCAGGCAATCAGTAATCGCGCCAGCCGTTTGTTAGCATGCTGACTGCGCTCTGACTGAACCTTCACGCTAATACCGGATGCCAGATGCGTGGCGCGTACCGCCGAGTCGGTTTTATTGACATGTTGACCGCCCGGCCCCGACGAACGCAGCGTCTCATAACGGATTGCATCCGATTGTTCCTGCTCATCAGCGGTAAAACGCCCAATGCCCAGAAACCAGTTTTTGCGCCCATGATGAGGCCGATACGGACTCGGACAAATCCACTGAATAGTGCCGCACCAGCTTTCGCTTAGAGCCCATGCGTTATCGCCATCCAGAGAAATCAGCGCCGAACGCAGTGTGTCAGAGTAGCGACCCGTTTCTGTTTCCAGCACCGTTACCGCGACGTCCTGTCGGGTAGCTTCTTTAATCAGCCTGTCCAGTGCTTTTCTCACTGCGAGACAACATTCTTCCGGCCCCTGAGCAGAGGAGAGTTGTAGCAAGATCATCCTTTTTTCCCTCCACTGTTTTTGAGCGTCAGCACCGGGCGCAGTCGCGCGACAGGAATAATTAACCCAGCCAGCACCAGACATTGCACCACGCTTTCAGCCGATTTATAGGCTTGTGGCGCTTCTTCAAAGATGAGTTGTTTATCGCGACAAATTACCCGACTGCCAAGTTCAGTCCGCGAGAGTTGCGTCGCCGTGTATTTCGCTGCCAGACGCCCTTTACACTCGGTGCGCCCCCATTTACGCCCCGCCCCATGCGCCAGCGAGTGGAGCGTTTTTTCGTTCGCAACAGGTTTAACCAGCCAGGAGTAATCGCCGCGTGAACCGGGAATAATCACCAGACCGTTGTCATCCGGCGTGGCGCCTTTACGATGCAACCAGCCCTGTTGATCGCCGATTTGGCACGCGCTAACAAAGTTATGCGCCACATCCAGAACCGGACTTCCGGTGGCCTTAACTTGTTGCATTATGCGCAAAGCGATCAGCTGGCGATTAATACGCGCAAACGCCAGCGCATCGTCATGTTCCGCAATATACCGTAGCGCGTCGTCACTGCCTTCAGGCAAACCATGATGCGAAAACGAGGCAATATGCCGCTGTAAAATAGACTGCCCCAATCCCCTCGAGCCGCTATGAACCAGCAGTTGCAGATGCTGCGCATCCAGACCAGCCAGTGCAAACAGTTCCGCGTCGATAATTTGATCAATCTGTTGCAGTTCTACGAAGTGGTTACCGCCACCGATGGAGCCAAGCGAGTTGCGCCACGGATGCTGTGCAAATGCTGACGGCAGGTTTTCCTCCAGCCAGCTTTCTTCAGCAACGTCATCCAGATCTGATAATCGCTTTTCAAACTTATCGGCGTTGTATTTGCGAGCGAGAATATCTGTTTGCCATAGCGCCATGCCGCAGCCGATATCATTGCCGACCAGTGCCGGGTAAAAACGACCAACAGAGAAGAACGCTGCGCCAATCGGGTAGCCGCGTCCGGGATGTAAATCTGGCATCCCCACAACGCGCTGCATGTTGGGTAAATTTGCCGTGGTGTGTAATTGTTGGATCGCTAAACTCTCGATCCACAGGTCATCAGATGCGATGGTAAATACCGCATCGGATAAGGGACGAATATATTTGCCCATGTACCATTCCATTTATGAATAAAAATCAGGAAATGGCAGACGAATCCAGGGCAAGAAAAAAGAATTAATCCTGGAAAGGTCTGCAAAGAGTCATTGATAAAGGATTTGTCATGATTTACCTCCTTGCAGTTTGTGGAATAAGAAAACGCGCACATACTAGACGGGCGTTATTTTCATTGCAAGCTGGATTTAATGTTGCGGTTTATATCGCATATAAAAATTAGTAAACCACGTTCCCCGGCATTCAACGCGCTGCTGCTTAACTGTCTGAAAACCATAACGTTCAAAAAAGGGTTTTGCGGTTATGCTGGCGTCCACCGTAAGTTCGGATTCAGACTTAATCAATGGTTTTAACAAAGCGCTGGCAACTCCGCGTCGGGTGTATTCCGGTTCAACAAATAACATATCGATATAATGTCCAATGCGGGTAATAAAACCAACCGGTTGTGCATTAATAACTGCAACCCGCACTTGTGATTTCGCGAGTTTCTCCTTCCAGCGAGATTCGTCAATCTGCGCCCAGGCGGCAATTTGCTGTGGAGAATAGTGCTGACTCGCCGTCATCGTAACAGCTCGAAGGAAAATAGCGCATAGTTGCTGAAAATCACCAGGCTGATAGTTTCTTATTTGTATGTTATTCATAATCCCAGCACCAGTTGTCTTTCCATTTGAGGGTCAAGCAACGTCACATGCAGCCCCACCAGTCGCACACCGCGCCCGCCGCGACGTTCATCCCAGGTTTTACGCGCGGTGGCGATTAGATCAGCTTTATTCAGCCGCGGCCAGACGTGCTCCTGAGTAGTTTGCTGAAAATCGTCGAACTTTAATTTCACCCCCTGGCGAGCAATCAGTAAATCAGGTTTTACCTTTGCCAGACGGCGTTCAAGTTCAGGATACAGCCGCTCAATAATCGCTTCACATTCAGACCAGTGATGAATATCTTCCGCCATCGTGCGTTCCACGCCGACGGATTTTCGCAACCGTTCACTGTTAACGTCGCGCTCGTCAATCCCCTGACTACGCTCCCACAAAATGCGGCCAAATTTGCCAAAGCGTTTAAGCAGAATCACCAGATCACACTTTTGCACATCACCGCAGGTCCGCAGCCCCATCGCTTCCAGTTTTGCCGCCGAGACTTTGCCGACGCCGGGAATTTTTGCCAGCGGTAAGGTTTGCAGAAATGCCGGAACTTCTGCCGGCGTAATCACAAACTGACCGTTGGGTTTATTCATGTCGGAAGCAATTTTGGCGAGAAACTTGACCGGCGCAACGCCCGCAGACGCCGTCAGTTGCAGCTCGTTGAAGATCGTCTGGCGGATTTCCTGGGCGATGAGGGTCGCAGAACCGTGGCAATGGACGCTATCGGTGACATCGAGATAGGCTTCATCCAGTGATAACGGTTCAATGCGCGAGGTATAGCGCGAGAAAATTTCGCGGATATGATTTGAGGCTTCTTTGTAGGCGTCAAAGCGCCCTGGAAGCAAGGTGAGATGCGGGCATAATTTGAGCGCCATCCCTGTCGGCATAGCGCTACGTACGCCAAATTTACGCGCGGGATAATTGGCGGTGCTGATCACCCCCCGTCGTTCGCGGCTGCCGCCAATAGCAATAGGGATATCGCGCAGGGCGGGATTATCGCGCATCTCCACCGCTGCGAAAAAGCAGTCCATATCCACATGAATGATTTTACGCATTGCTCACCTCTCAACACTGGTAAAGTATACAGTAATTTCAGGGGTTGAGAAATGCGTAAAGATTCAGCATTTAACGCGCTCGCTGCGAAAGCACCTGCTGCTTATCCAGCTTTTGCACCAGCGGCTGCACCACTTTATCCCCATGCTGACCAAAGTATTGATACAGCGTATCGGACGCACTTTTGGTCAGCACCATAATCTCAATGCGCCGGTTGCCCGCGCTTTGCGGATTTTTGGCATCCAGCAACATCTGGTCCGCCATTGCGCTTACCTGCATCACTTTATCTTCCGGCATTCCGGCCTCTTCCAGCACCCGACGAGCCGAAAGCGCGCGATCGCCCGAAAGGTTCCAGTTGTTGTAGATATTGTTTTTGTAGGCCATCGCATCGGTATGCCCGGTAATAATAATTTTGTTATCGAGAGAGTCGAACACCGGCGCAAGCTCCACCAGCAGCGTTTTAAAGAACGGCATAATCTTCGCGCTGCCGCGTTCAAACATATTGCGGTTCTGGTCGTCTTTAATCAGCACGCGTAATCCCTGGGGAACAATCTCCATCTCCAGATTCGCTTCCATATGCGCATCACGGGCGATGGTATTGATACTGGTTGCCAGCTCGCCAAGCTCGGTGGCGGATTTCTTCTTCAGCAGCGCCGTTTTCTCGTTGACGTCGCGCGCTTTTTTCTCCGTCTCTTCCGGCACCGCCACGGTGGCAGGTTTTGGCGGATGAGACGGGCTGATTTTATTTAACGGCGACAGCCCGCCACCATTGAAAATCGACTGCCCGTGCAGCGCGGCGATAATGCTTTCACGCTCGGATTTACTGACGCTGTTGACAATCAACTTTATCGTCGTCACCAAGGGGGCCGAGCGTATTTCCGAGGTTTCTGCCCGCTTTACCCTGGACGCGATGCCCGGCAAACAGATGGCGATTGACGCCGATCTTAACGCCGGGTTGATCAACCAGACGCAGGCGCAAACCCGGCGTAAAGATGTCGCCAGCGAGGCCGATTTCTACGGCGCAATGGACGGGGCATCAAAATTTGTGCGCGGGGACGCCATCGCCGGGATGATGATTCTGGCAATCAACCTGATCGGCGGCGTCTGTATCGGCATCTTCAAATACAACCTGAGCGCCGACGCCGCCTTCCAGCAATATGTGCTGATGACTATCGGCGATGGGCTGGTGGCGCAAATCCCTTCCCTGCTGCTCTCCACCGCGGCGGCGATTATCGTCACCCGCGTCAGCGATAACGGTGATATCGCCCATGACGTGCGTAATCAGTTGCTGGCAAGCCCGTCGGTTCTCTACACCGCCACTGGAATTATGTTCGTGCTGGCGGTGGTGCCGGGAATGCCGCATTTCCCGTTCCTGATGTTCAGCGCCCTGCTTGGTTTTACCGGCTGGCGGATGAGCAAGCGCCCGCAAGCGGCGGAGGCGGAAGAGAAAAGCCTCGAAACGCTAACCCGTACGATGACAGAAACCAGCGAGCAACAGGTCAGTTGGGAAACTATTCCGCTGATCGAACCTATCAGTTTAAGCCTCGGCTACAAACTGGTGGCGCTGGTGGATAAAGCGCAGGGCAACCCGCTCACCCAGCGTATTCGCGGCGTACGTCAGGTGATTTCCGACGGCAACGGCGTGCTGCTGCCGGAGATCCGTATTCGGGAAAACTTCCGCCTCAAGCCCAGCCAGTACGCCATTTTCATCAACGGCATTAAGGCTGATGAAGCGGATATTCCGGCAGATAAACTGATGGCCCTGCCCTCCAGCGAAACCTACGGCGAGATAGACGGCGTGCTGGGGAACGACCCGGCGTACGGGATGCCGGTCACCTGGATTCAGCCCGCGCAGAAAGCGAAGGCGCTGAATATGGGGTATCAGGTGATCGACAGCGCCAGCGTAATTGCCACCCATGTGAATAAGATTGTGCGCAGCTATATTCCTGATTTGTTTAACTATGACGATATTACTCAGCTGCATAACCGTTTGTCGTCGATGGCACCGCGACTGGCGGAAGATTTGAGCGCGGCGCTCAATTACAGCCAGTTGCTGAAAGTGTACCGGGCGCTACTGACTGAAGGCGTTTCCCTGCGCGATATCGTCACCATCGCCACCGTGTTGGTCGCCAGTAGTGCGGTGACTAAAGATCATATTCTGCTGGCGGCCGATGTGCGCCTGGCGCTGCGGCGCAGCATTACCCATCCGTTCGTTCGCAAGCAGGAGCTGACGGTGTATACGCTGAATAATGAGCTGGAAAATCTGCTGACCAACGTGGTGAATCAGGCGCAACAGGCCGGCAAAGTGATGCTTGATAGCGTGCCAGTGGATCCGAATATGCTCAACCAGTTCCAGAGCACGATGCCTCAGGTGAAGGAGCAGATGAAAGCGGCGGGGAAAGATCCGGTGCTGCTGGTGCCGCCGCAGCTGCGCCCCTTGCTGGCGCGCTACGCAAGGTTGTTTGCGCCGGGGCTGCATGTGCTGTCGTATAACGAAGTGCCGGATGAGCTGGAGTTGAAGATAATGGGGGCGCTGATATAGGCATGATAAGACGCGTCTGCGTCGCATCTGGCACCGGTACACAACCGCCGGATGCGGCGTGAACGCCTTATCCGGCCTACGGGTGAGCACGGTTTTGTCGGCATGATAAGACGCGTGGCGTCGCATCTGGCATCGGCGCACAACCGCCGGATGCGGCGTGAACGCCTTATCCGGCCTACTGGTGAGTGCGGTTTTGTCGGCATGATAAGACGCGTAGTGTCGCATCAGACACCGGCGCACAACCGCCAGATGCGGCGTGAACGCCTTATCCGGCCTACAAAATCGTCTCTTCCGTCAAAATCCGTCGCGCGCCTAAAAAATGGTCCTGCCAGAAAGGTTCGGCTAACCGACTTACCCGAATGGTTTCCCCGGTGCGCGGTGACTCGATAAACTGACCGTCTCCAAGATATACGCCCATATGGTCGGCTATCTCACGACTGTGGATATGGAAAAACAGCAAATCTCCCCGGCGCAGGTCGTTATTCGCCACAATCGTTGCCCGACGGTAGTGGTACATCTCATTGGCCGTGCGCGGGAGCTTAGCCTCAAGGATCTTGTTGTAGGCATAAAAAACCAACCCGCTACAGTCGAAGCCTTTATCAGGCCGCGTGCCCCCCCAGATATAAGGCTTACCTAGCTGCTGCTCCAGGCGGTGAATCGCCACTTCGGTGATGTTATGTAGATGGTCGCTGCTTAAGAAATGATTATTCTCCACCAACGCCTGCCAGCGTCTGTCACTCGCCTTGAGCGGCGCAGGAAACCATTCTGGATGCTGTTTTATCTGCTCCCGATTATGCTGGCGCAGCGCCCTTCTGCTTTTGGCATTGCCTTCCACAATATAGCTGGCCTGCTTTTTCAGATGGGTTTGGTACTGTTTTAATAAACGCGCACGGTTTTGCATCCGCTGGCGGGCGGCGTAGCTAAAAGAGATATGTGATGTGGTGGCGCTGGCGAGTAAAGGGAGCAAAACGCATAACGAAAACACGCCTGGATGCAGAAATCTGCCGTGCAAGAACGAAGACATGAAGGACATAAACCAGCTGAATGAAGGTGAGAATTTTAAAAGACCGGAGGAGTAAACGGGATTATTAATTGCTTATTTGCATATTACTATTGCGGTTTCATAATCTTAGGAAATAAGAAATAAATCTACAATCCATGCGCTTTTCGGACTCTTGAAAACTGCCCCTGTGCTAAATTTGTAAACCCTGCGCCGACAGGCTTGCGTAAAACTCTTTTGGTGATAATGTGAGCCTTCCAAATCCAGACTATTCCGATTTGGGATTCATTTTGCCGTCCTGGCGTGTGTAACCGTTTTATCAAGGAATAAGCAGTATGCGTAAAATCGCATTAATTCTTGCGATGTTGTTGATCCCGTGCGTTTCGTTTGCCGGTTTGCTGGGCAGCAGTAGCTCGACCACGCCAGTGAGCAAAGAGTATAAGCAGCAGTTGATGGGATCCCCTGTCTACATCCAGATCTTCAAGGAAGAACGTACGCTCGATCTCTACGTCAAAATGGGCGAGCAATATCAACTGCTCGACAGCTATAAAATCTGTAAATATTCCGGCGGATTAGGGCCCAAACAGCGTCAGGGCGATTTCAAAAGCCCGGAAGGGTTTTATAGCGTCCAGCGTAATCAGTTAAAACCAGACAGCCGTTACTACAAAGCGATTAATATTGGATTCCCAAACGCCTATGACCGTGCGCATGGTTATGAAGGGAAATACCTGATGATTCACGGCGATTGTGTTTCCATCGGCTGCTACGCGATGACCAATCAGGGTATTGATGAGATCTTCCAGTTCGTTACTGGTGCGCTGGTGTTTGGTCAGCCGAGCGTGCAAGTGAGTATTTACCCGTTCCGTATGACCGACGCCAATATGAAGCGCCATAAATATTCCAACTTTAAGGACTTCTGGGAGCAACTGAAGCCGGGCTACGACTACTTTGAGCAAACCCGTAAGCCACCGACCGTTTCTGTGGTCAATGGCCGTTACGTGGTCAGCAAGCCGTTAAGCCACGAAGTTGTGCAGCCACAACTGGCATCAAACTACACGCTCCCCGAGGAAAAATAAGCGCCATTCACCTGGCATAATCTTTTGCCAGGTTTCATTGCCCGTCAGCGGCTGTGTCGCAATCACCGTGACCACATCATTCGGTGTGGTCTGCGAGCTGAAGTCGATTTCCACATCCTGATCCAGCAACGTTGCCACGCCAAACGGCGCGCGGCGGGTGATCCAGTGTAAATTAGTCGAGCAATACGCCATTACATAGCGCCCGTCAGAAAGCAGCATGTTGAAAACGCCCTTCTGCCGCAGTTCATCCGCCAGTGAGGCGATATATTTAAACACTGCCGCCATGTTGCCCGGTGTGCGCGGGTAACGCTGCGTTAATTTATGCAGGAGCCAGCAAAAGGCTTTTTCGCTATCGGTTTCACCGACCGGGCGGAAGTTGCCGGTTTCCAGTGATTTGTAGCCCGTCAGTTGTCCATTATGGGCATAAGTCCAGTTACGCCCCCATAACTCGCGGGTAAACGGGTGAGTATTTTCCAGCGCCACCTCGCCCCGATTAGCCTGGCGAATATGAGCCACCACCGAACAGGATTTTATCGGGTAGTCCTGGACAAGTTTGGCGATGGGGGAATTAAAGCTGGGTTGCGGATCTTTAAATGTGCGACAGCCTTTACCTTCGTAAAAGGTAATGCCCCAGCCATCTTTATGTGGCCCGGTTCCACCACCACGCTGTACAAGTCCGGTGAAACTAAAGCAGATATCGGTAGGGACGTTGGCGCTCATCCCGAGCAATTCGCACATGGGTAACCTCCACAACAGCGGGAGCGCATGGCCCCCGGCGAAGATTGATTTAAGAATTTTCAGGTCGGATGTGGCGTGAACGCATTATTCGGCCTACGGTTCGGGTGCAGATTGTAGGCATGATAAGACGCGTCAGCGTCGCATCAGGCATCAGAGCACAAATGCCGGATGCGGCGTAAACGCCTTATCTGGCCTACGCCAGACTTACTTAACCATCTCTTTTTCAATTAACTGGATCAGGATATGGATCACTTTAATGTGGATCTCCTGAATGCGGTCGGCATAACCAAAGTGCGGAACGCGAATTTCAATATCCGCCGTGCCAGCCATTTTGCCGCCGTCTTTACCCGTCAGGGTGATCACTTTCATCCCCTTCTCACGCGCCGCTGCGATCGCTTTGATCACGTTTGCAGAGTTACCGGAGGTGGAGATCCCCAGCAGTACATCGCCTTCGCGACCTACCGCTTCAACGTAACGGGAGAAAATATCATTGAAACCAAAATCGTTACCGACGCAGGAAATATGACTAACGTCAGAAATGGCAATCGCCGGGTAGCCCGGACGGTTTTCACGGTAGCGACCGGTCAACTCTTCGGCAAAGTGCATGGCGTCGCAATGGGAGCCGCCGTTGCCACAGGAAAGCACTTTACCACCGGCTTTAAAGCTGTCTGCTAACAGGACCGCCGCGCGCTGAATGGCGTGAATATTGGCGTCATCTTTTAAAAAGTTAGCCAGCGTTTCCGCCGCTTCGTTCAGTTCATTACGAATAAGATCCTGGTACATGAGGATATCCTTCAGCATAAATGTAATAGACAAAATGCAGTGTACCGGATACCGCCAAAAGCGAGAAGTACGGGCAGGTGCTATGACCAGGACTTTTTGACCTGAAGTGCGGATAAAAACAGCAACAATGTGAGCTTTGTTGTAATTACATTGTAAACACATTGCTAAATGTTTTTACATCCACTACAACCATATCATCACAAGTGGTCAGACCTCCTACAAGTAAGGGGCTTTTCGTTATGATGATTTTGAGTATTCTCGCTACGGTTGTCCTGCTCGGCGCATTGTTCTATCACCGCGTGAGCTTATTTATCAGCAGTCTGATTTTGCTCGCCTGGACAGCCGTCCTCGGCGTTGCTGGTCTGTGGTCGGCGTGGGTACTAGTGCCTCTGGCCATTATCCTCATACCGTTTAACTTTGCCCCTATGCGTAAATCGATGATTTCTGCGCCAGTGTTTCGTGGATTCCGCAAAGTGATGCCGCCGATGTCGCGCACCGAGAAAGAAGCGATCGACGCGGGCACCACCTGGTGGGAGGGCGACTTGTTCCAGGGCAAGCCGGACTGGAAAAAGCTGCATAACTATCCGCAGCCGCGCCTGACCACTGAAGAGCAAGCGTTTCTCGACGGTCCGGTAGAAGAAGCCTGCCGGATGGCGAATGATTTCCAGATTACTCATGAGCTGGCGGACCTGCCGCCGGAGTTGTGGGCGTACCTTAAAGAGCATCGTTTCTTCGCGATGATCATCAAAAAAGAGTACGGCGGGCTGGAGTTCTCGGCTTATGCCCAGTCTCGCGTGCTGCAAAAACTCTCCGGCGTGAGCGGGATCCTGGCGATTACCGTCGGCGTGCCGAACTCATTAGGCCCGGGCGAGCTGCTGCAACATTACGGCACTGACGAGCAGAAAAATCACTATCTGCCGCGTCTGGCGCGTGGTCAGGAGATCCCTTGCTTTGCACTGACCAGCCCCGAAGCGGGTTCCGATGCGGGCGCGATTCCGGATACCGGGATTGTCTGCATGGGCGAATGGCAGGGCCAGCAGGTGCTGGGGATGCGTCTGACCTGGAACAAACGCTACATTACGCTGGCACCGATTGCGACCGTGCTTGGTCTGGCGTTTAAACTCTCCGACCCGGAGAAATTACTCGGTGGTGCAGAAGATTTAGGTATTACCTGTGCGCTGATCCCGACCACCACGCCGGGTGTGGAAATTGGTCGTCGCCACTTCCCGCTGAACGTACCGTTCCAGAACGGACCGACGCGCGGTAAAGATGTGTTCGTGCCGATCGATTACATCATCGGCGGGCCGAAAATGGCCGGGCAAGGCTGGCGGATGCTGGTGGAGTGCCTCTCGGTAGGCCGCGGCATCACCCTGCCTTCCAACTCAACCGGCGGCGTGAAATCGGTAGCGCTGGCAACGGGCGCGTATGCGCACATTCGTCGGCAGTTCAAAATCTCTATCGGTAAGATGGAAGGGATTGAAGAGCCGCTGGCGCGTATTGCCGGAAACGCTTATGTAATGGATGCTGCGGCATCGCTGATTACCTACGGCATTATGCTCGGTGAAAAACCTGCCGTGCTGTCGGCTATCGTTAAGTATCACTGTACCCACCGCGGGCAGCAGTCGATTATTGATGCGATGGATATCACTGGTGGTAAAGGCATTATGCTCGGGCAAAGCAACTTCCTGGCCCGTGCTTACCAGGGCGCACCGATTGCCATCACCGTTGAAGGGGCCAACATTCTGACCCGCAGCATGATGATCTTCGGACAAGGAGCGATTCGTTGCCATCCGTACGTGCTGGAAGAGATGGAAGCGGCGAAGAACAATGACGTTAACGCGTTCGATCAACTCCTGTTTAAACATATCGGTCACGTCGGTAGCAACAAAGTTCGCAGCTTCTGGCTGGGCCTGACGCGCGGTTTAACCAGCAGCACACCAACCGGCGATGCCACTAAACGCTACTATCAGCACCTGAACCGCCTGAGCGCCAACCTCGCCCTGCTTTCTGATGTCTCGATGGTGGTGCTGGGCGGCAGCCTGAAACGTCGTGAGCGTATCTCGGCACGTCTGGGGGATATTTTAAGTCAGCTTTACCTCGCCTCTGCCGTTCTGAAGCGTTATGACGACGAAGGCCGTAATGAAGCCGACCTGCCGCTGGTGCACTGGGGTGTACAGGATGCGCTGTATCAGGCAGAACAGGCGATGGACGATTTACTGCGAAACTTCCCGAACCGCGTGGTTGCCGGGCTGCTGAATGTGGTGATCTTCCCGACCGGACGTCATTACCTGGCACCGTCTGACAAGCTGGATCATAAAGTGGCGAAGATTTTACAAGTGCCGAATGCCACCCGTTCACGTATTGGTCGCGGTCAGTACCTGACACTGAGCAAGCATAACCCGGTTGGTTTACTGGAAGAGGCGCTGGTGGATGTGATTGCCGCCGACCCGATTCATCAGCGGATCTGTAAAGAGTTGGGTAAAAACCTGCCGTTTACCCGTCTGGATGAACTGGCGCACAACGCACTGGCGAAGGGGCTGATTGATAAAGATGAAGCCGCTATTCTGGTGAAAGCTGAAGAAAGCCGTCTGCGTAGTATTAACGTTGATGACTTTGATCCAGAAGAGCTGGCGACGAAGCCGGTAAAGCTGCCGGAGAAAGTGCGGAAAGTTGAAGCCGCGTAATTGAATAACGGAGCCGAAAGGCTCCGTTTCTTTATCCGCTAATTATTTAAAATTAAAGCCATCCGGATGGTTTTCCAGGCTGCCGGTCAACGCCGCGAACAGCACCGTTTTACCATCAATAGAAAGCGCATCGTTCACATTCAACCAGGTGAGTTTCTCTTGCGACGTTTTCTCATCAATGGTCGAGAACAGCCCCGTCATCTGATTAGATTTCTCGGACCACATCACAGCGATACGTTGCGAGCCACAGTCATGCGGTTTGCACGCGCTCATCACCTGATACGTCTCATCTCCCAACGTTACGGTTTGTGCGGGAGTATACGTACCGCCTTTCATCACCCAGGCAGGCAGCTTATGCCCTTGCACCATCTGATTAAAAGCAGCTTTGGTGGTTTCGCCCTTTGCAAGGCTGCTAATGGTTAAATCATCCTGCGCCATTGCACTGGTGGCGATGACCAGAGCGGCGACTGTCGTTATTGCCTTAAACATCATTCCTCCCGGGCTTATCCTGCCCATGTTATTAACCTCCTAAAGCTTGGCGATAACACGATAATTTGCAAATCAGATATTTCCAATATCAGAATTTGTTATCAATTTATTCTGCGCTAAGGCAACTGCCTGATAAGGTGTTAAAGTTATAAAACCCTTCGCATAAAGGAGTTGTACACCGTGCCTGGTTTGAAGATTACGCTTTTGCAGCAACCACTGGTGTGGATGGATGGCCCTGCCAATCTGCGCCATTTTGATCGTCAACTGGAAGGTATTACCGGGCGCGATGTGATCGTTCTACCGGAAATGTTTACCAGCGGCTTTGCCATGGAAGCGGCAGCTTCGTCGCTAGCACAAGATGACGTAGTGAACTGGATGACAGCCAAAGCGCAGCAGTACAATGCGCTGATTGCAGGCAGTGTTGCATTACAAACGGAGTCTGGTTCGGTTAACCGCTTTTTGCTGGTTGAGCCGGGCGGCACGGTACATTTTTATGATAAGCGTCATCTGTTCCGCATGGCAGATGAGCATCTACATTATAAAGCGGGCAATGCGCGAGTGATTGTGGAATGGCGCGGCTGGCGTATTTTGCCGCTGGTGTGCTACGACTTACGTTTTCCAGTGTGGTCGCGCAATCTCAACGATTATGACCTCGCCCTGTACGTCGCCAACTGGCCTGCTCCGCGCTCTCTGCACTGGCAGGCATTGCTGACGGCCCGCGCGATTGAGAATCAGACGTATGTAGCGGGATGCAATCGCGTCGGCAGCGATGGCAACGGCTGCCATTATCGCGGTGACAGCCGGGTGATTAATCCACAGGGCGAGATTATCGCTACTGCCGACGCGCATCAGGCAACGCGCATTGATGCGGAGTTGTCGATGGCTGTATTAAGGGAATATAGAGAAAAGTTTCCGGCATGGCGGGATGCGGATGAGTTTAGGTTGCTGTGAGTGGGTGTTGCGTTTAGGGCCGGGGAGAGTCGGGGTAAGACTACGAAAGCCCGCTCTCCTGCGACGGCTTTTATCATAGGAGTGTGGAAGTGCTTTTCCATCAATCGCGATGACGTCTTTGTCATCTGAAGAATGACATTCACGCATCCGGTTAATAAAGCATTCGTGAAATTATACTGAACGGATACAAGACATAACTCTAATTATAGTGCCGTGAACAGGATTACCACTTTCAAAATTACGATATTATTAGCAGTAATTATGTTATTAATCATTGTGATATTTCCATCTCTGTGATCAATACCGGATAAGCATTTAATTGCAGCATTTGCACGAAATTATCGCAGATAACTGGCAATAACAATAACCCATCAGCCCGCTTCTGTAATACCTCCATTCGTTCTACTGATTCAACATTAACAACCAAACCAAGGGTATTTAGCGATTTAAGGATCTCCAGATGTTCACTCATCCAGCGCAGAGAAAAAGGATCATCACCAATTATAAAAACAGGCCCCTAGCAGGTTAATAACTGGCGTTTCATTACGGATCTAGGATGAAGTCGAGTACATATTACAGGAAATACGCCCTGTTGCGATGGTTCCGATGATGTGGAATATTCAGAAATATTTCCATTGTTAGTGAAGAATTAACATCCATTAATAATGGTGAAACAGCCTCACTTTCCTTGCTAGTAATGGCTGCACTAATCTGAAAGGAAAATAACAATATTATTACGTATAAACTCATTTTTAACATAATACATTCAATCCGTTTATTCATGTTATAGAATAATGATGCTATACCCGTGATCATTGAAGATGCTTGATTTTGTCATGACAGAGGATCATGCTACGCAACATGAAAATCTTCATCTCCGATCTACAAAAAGCAGAGCTGGAACGCCTTCACGATACCAGTCGTAACAAGCGGGTCTGCGATCGTATTAAAGCCATTCTTCTGGCTTCTGAAGGCTGGAGTTCAGTCATGATTGCTCAGGCTCTGCGCCTGCATCAGACCACCGTTGATCATCATATCCATGAGTTTATGAATAAAGGGAAGTTAAAGCCCGAAAACGGTGGTTCAGACAGTAAACTCAGTGCTGAACAAACATCACTCTTAATCAAACATTTATCTGATAATTTGTTTCACCATACTCATGAAATTATCGCCTTTGTTCTCCACACATGGGGAATTTTGTTCAGCGTTGCCGGTATGAACAAATGGTTGCATCGTAACGGCTTCTCTTACAAAAAACCGGCTGGAACGCCTCATAAATTCAGCGAAGAGAGGCAGGCGCAATTCATTGAATTTATGAAGACCTGAAAGAAAAAGCAGGCGATGAACCTGTTCTTTTTATAGATGCTGTCCACCCCACTCAGGCCACCAAAATCAGTTATGGCTGGATACGAAAAGGGCACCGGAAAGCAATAGAAACAACAGGTAGCCGTACACGGCTGAATATCATGGGTGCGCTAAATCTGAAGTCTCCGGAACGCCCACTCATCAGTGAGTACCCAACCATTAATGCGTTAAGCATATCCCGGTTTTTCAATGAGATAAGAAAGGTTTATCCTGATTATAATCAAACAGTCAACATCATTCTGGATGGTGCACGTTATCACCATGCTCAACTGGTAACAGACTGGGCTGAAGTCGTTAATATCAAACGCGTTCAATTAGCACTTATCTACATAATAATAGACCTTTGTAAAATAACTGTATATCATTACTGACATACAGTCTATTCATTAAAGACTTTTTATAACTCGAAACAGTTTTTATTGAAACGCCGAGGTTATTAGCAATATCTTTTCCACTTAAACCATATAAAAACATCAGCAGGACCTCCTTCTGCCTTCCAGATAAAGAAAGCTTATAATGAGAGTTCTTTACTCTATAAATATAATGTGTGTTATTAAGTGGATTGTTTTTAGTTAAATCCTTTATATTGCAAATAGGGGCGTGGATAATATCCCTGAGAAAATCAAAGGTTTCAGGGGGAGCATAAAAAATGGTATCCGAACACCTAAAATCAATGTTATTGAACTGTAAAAAACAAAAAACATCTGACGTTTTAGGGGATGATATTATAATAATATTTTTTACGCCATTAATTTTATTTTTCTGGATGACATCTTCAATTGTTTTGTTGATCCCAATAAGGAAATAACGATTATCACATATAACTTTCATATAAAGCGACCAACACTTCAATTAACAGACAAGCCTTTCATAAGCACATTTATATTTGAGATTTTTTCCTGATATTCCATTTTTTTTCTTTGCTTTATATATATGAGTATACACAGTCTTTGAACTCATACCAAACTGATAAGCAATACTTGCTACATTCCACCCATGGAAAACATAATAGAATAGTATAATCATCTCATTCATGGTTAATTTATGTGGAGAGTTCCCAAACAACAACCTGCCACTAAACATACATTCATAAATCGATGACAGGCTACTTATTGATTCTACTGGTAATAAGTAAAATCTATAACCGTTAAAAATATAATTCATTAACATACTGTTTTTTTATCACAGAGAATGACAAAAATATTATTGTTTATTATATGCTCACGATTATCTGGTATAAAAAAATCAGCACCAATAGTAATAGAATGCCTGCTCAATAATTTTTTCAAACCTAACTCAAGATATTTATTGTGCGTAACAATCATTATATTCATACATTATGCCTTCTACAAGAAGTATATAAATGTCATATTGACTCATTTGCAAATTATTAAGTTGTTTCTATAACACTCAAAAATGTGGGAAGTTTCCCTCCCACATGAATAAGACAACTATTAAATTACACCATTCGCATCAATAATATTGTTATCAATATACACATTTGCGCCACTTACACTGCTGTATAACGTATAAGTATGCTCAATACCATCTAACGCAGTTGCTTTAACAGTTGTTGCCGTTGCCGTAAATGTACCCAGACTTCCCGCTCCGTCAGCCCCCAAATCAACTTTGTCATTGGCATCACCGGAAATATAAATCGTTGAATTGTCATTTATACCCAATACATCCGATGCCGTTAACTTGACTAACTGAGCTGCATTGTCAGCTTTCAGATCGCTACCAACAGTCATATCCACTTTCTCGAAGCCGGCAATACCTTCATTTTTACCGGCCGCTAGATTGACAGAAATGGTACCTGTCAGAACCAGGGTATCACTGCCTTCCCCGCCGTTAATATAGCCCTGATTACCGGAGGAGGTGGAGTCATAGTCTTTTGTCAGAACAACAATATCATCACCGGCACCGGCATCAATGGTCAGGTTTTTGGCAATTGTGCCTAATTTAAAGGTATCATTGCCGTCTTCACCATTAACGACAGTGGCATAAGCAGAATCCCCCATTACACCAGAAGTTGCATCAAATACATCATCTCCCGCCCCCAGTGAAATAGTCGTGTTATATGCACCATCTGTGATGGTAACAGTATCATTGCCGTCCCCCATAGAGACAGTACTGCCACCATAAATCCATCCGGCCGTTAAGGTATCCGCATTGTCACCGACAGAAATATTACCGGTCAGATTTTTAGTTACCGTAATATTATCACTGCCGTATCCGCCTAAAATTTCACCAGACACAGAGCCATAAATAGTGACGGTATTAACATCTGTGGCAGTGTCAATATTGTTGTCGTTACCCAAGCTTAAATTACTGCCATCCTGATAAACAGAAAGATATTCCTTAGGCATATTAGATATATCTTTTGTACCACTACCAAGATCCAATAAACCAGATAATGTTGTATCGTTATTGTCAGTAGCATCCCCCTGGATAAATGTATCACTACCTGAACCAAGATAAATCTGTCCGGCATTTGTTACACCAGTACGTTTGATCGTAACAATATCATCGCCAGACTCAGTAAAGATATAACTACCCGCATACATAACACGTAATGCAGTATTCATACCATCCATAGTAAAAGTATCGTTACCCTCACCAGTATATACTCTTGTATTAGCCAGCATGTTACCACGAATGACCATTAGATCATCACCAGCACCTAAATCAACAGTCGTAATGCTTTGATTGCCATCGGTTTTTGTTCCGTCTGGCCCATTATCCTGTGAGTTAGCAACATTACTATACGATGTTGTTTCTTTACCACTCTGGTAATAACCAACATAAACCGTATCATTGTAATCTGTTGTTACCATTGGATCATTTTCACCACTATTCGCGCCAATGGTATACCCAAAGTCCCCTTTTTCGGCGATAGAAGATGATAGTGAATATTTCAGTGTAAAATCACCGTCCAGATTACGTAATGAAATGGCATTACCATCATAAATAACACCTGTTGCGGATGCTCCCGCATTATCAACGATGTCAGTAGCTGCCGTAACGTTATCAGATGTTCCCGTAATGGTCGCAACAACTTTTTCCATACCCTCGGCATTAAAGGCATCTTGGTTAGCCTCAAGCGTTGGATCAACTATAAATGAAACACTTTTTGAACCGGCAGGAATAACAATTGTTACGGTTGTTGCACCATCATAGGTTACTTTTCCAGTATCACCATGAAGGCCAATTTTCCCGTTATGCTGTGCTCCACCAATATCAGAATAGTCAGCAGCATCAGAATGCCCAGCTCCGCTACCCAATGTAACTGTAACTGTTACATCTGTTGTAGTGACATGATTCAGAGAAACCGTATAAACCAGTCCAGTGGAATCATCCTTATCTTCAATAGTTGCGGGAACATCCATTACGGTCCCATTGACACTAGCTATACCAGTAAAACCATCACCATTGACATCTGTTGATGTTGTCTCAACGCTAATACTCACTGTTGGTAACACATCAGTTTTTGAGGTTACGGTTGACGGGTCACTTTCATTACCGCTCGGATCTTTGGCAACCCCGGTAACTTCACTGTTATCCTTCACGTTATCTGCCGGAATGGTCGCTTTATCGCCAGTGCTGTCCGGGATCAGCGTCGGATCACTGGATGTCCAGCCGTTATCCCCTTTCTCCAGCGTCACGGTGTGCTTACCACCTTTTTCATCTTCAAAGGTGACATCCACGGTATCGCCTTTATTGGCATCACCCGGCAGCTCAACAGAAACAGAACCATCATCCTCTGCTTTTAATACCGGTGCCGACGGCGCCACTGTACCGTGACTTCGGTCTGTACACCATCCTTCAGCTCTTCGGCATCTGCCGCTTCCGGAATGGCAACTACCGGTGTTGCATCTGTTGCACCATCACCATCGGTATCCCCCGGGATCTGGGTATCGGCAGCAAAATCAACCACATTCCCGGGTTTCGCCGGGTTACTGCCCTGAGTCAGAGTGACACTGACGCTGTTCTGCCCGTCAATCACCGCATCCTTCGGAATATCCATGGATACTTTACCGGCAGCCACTTCATCTTTAGTCACGGTATGTGTCACGTTCTCCGTGGTTTTGTCCGGACGGGTCACGGTAAGTGTAATAACTGCACCTTCTGCCGTGCCTGCCGGCAACGTGACCTCTGCCTGCAAACCGTCTTTCAGCTCATCAGCATTGGCATAACCGTCAGTCACTTCAGGAATGCTCAGAACCGGGGCATCTGCCACACCATCAGTTTTTGACGTCACGGTTGACGGGTCACTTTCATTACCGCTCGGATCTTTGGCAACCCCGGTAACTTCACTGTTATCCTTCACGTTATCTGCCGGAATGGTCGCTTTATCGCCAGTGCTGTCCGGGATCAGCGTCGGATCACTGGATGTCCAGCCGTTATCCCCTTTCTCCAGCGTCACGGTGTGCTTACCACCTTTTTCATCTTCAAAGGTGACATCCACGGTATCGCCTTTATTGGCATCACCCGGCAGCTCAACAGAAACAGAACCGTCATCCTCTGCCTTCAGTGCTGGTGACGATGGGGCTGTAGTATCAGAGTCATCATTTTCATGTCTATGTTTGCTTCCACCGCCACCTGCAGCTAAAGCCATAGCAGCCAGTCCCCCACCAAATGCCAGACCGCCCAACCATATAAAACCGCCACGATCATCATCTGACAAGGTTCCCGATTGTCCGGCAGTAATATCATCCAGCACCGGGCCATCCTGAGTCAGTACGGCTTCGGTGACCTGTCCATCTTCCCCAACAATATTAAATACCGCCGTACACTGTGTTTCCCCGGGCTGGCATTCTTCCCAGAATCCCTCTATCCGGACCTCAGTATCTTCTTCCTTTTTACGCAGAATTAAATCATCACCGGAGCGATCCGCCTCAACACCGTCAGGCACTAGGCCGGTCACCTCATCGATCAGTCCATACTGCTCCCCGGGCTGTGCTTTAACTGTATGACGACCTCCGACAGTCAGCACGGTTTTTTCTCCGCTGACCTTACCGGTAAAAATCATTTTCATATAAAATCCTTAGGCTAATTAAAACCTGCGATTATCAATATAAAATAAATTAATCATTTCCAGAGGTGGAAAAATAATAATTTCTATACGTGACTTATTCTCCTTAAATTTAATAAAATTATTTTTTCATTGCGATACGATACAGACTTCCTGTTGAGTGTCTGTATTACGGAGCCATGATATTAATAATATAATAAATCATCGTTCCTGAAGAGCTTGTTTCATTCTGGTGATTGGTTTAATCAGGTACTGAAATACACTTTTCTGACCTGTTTTTATATCCACGCTGGCTATCATGCCAGGAATAACTGGCAATATTTTTCCGTTCCTGTCTGTCAGATAATTATTACTGGTAGTAACCAGTACTCGATAATATGCTTCATTTGGATCCAGTTTTAAATCTCCCGGCCGTTTCTGGTCACGTAAAGTATCCGGACTTACCAGTGTCACCACTCCGTCAAGACCACCATAAATGGCATAGTCATAAGCCGTCAGTTTTACAAGTGCCGGCATCCCTGTTCTGACATAGGCAACATCCCGTGGATTTATATAAGCCTCAATCAGCAACTGGTCTTCCAGCGGAATAATTTCCATTATGTCCTGTCCTGCAGAAACCACGCCTCCCAAAGTATTTACCCGAATATTTTTTACGATGCCTCTCAGGGGAGCCCTGATACGTGAACGCTCAACCGGGTCGGCTCTGCCAGCCATATTCTCTTTTGCCTGTGCAAGCTCTGCTTCTGTCTTCACTAGTTCAGCTCCAGCTTCCGTCAGGTATTTATTCTGTTTCTCATCCATCTGTAACTGCAGCTCCGCTGACTGACGCTGCATACGTAACAGTTCGACTTCCGACATCGCCCCTTCACGCACAATTGGCCGGGTCATTGCTATTTCCTTATCCAGCAGAGCCTTACTCTGCTTAAGGCCGGCGATGCTTTGTGCCAGTTCAGTCTTTCGTAGTCGATAAACAGTACTTTCCCTCTCCCTCAAATCTGCAGGCACGTCATCCGGAAATGTCAGTGATTCGGAATAAGCTTCTGCACGGAGTCTTGCCCTGACTGCTTCCAGGTTATTCACCCGGGCTTCACTTTCCCTCAGCATGGCAGAGCTTCGGGTATCATCCAGTGTCAGCAGTACCTGACCTTTCTCAACAATATCTCCTTCCCTGACCTCAAGTGTTTTCAAAATACCCGGGTCAAGGGTCTGTATAACCTGCTCCCTGCTGCCGGGAATAATACTCCCCTGACCACGGGTCACTTCATCCAGAGGACTGTTCCATGCCCAGATAACAAACGTCACTACCAGTACCAGCAGAAAAATCACCATCAGGAAAAGGGCATGATGCTTTTCCTGCTGAAGGGCTGCCTGTACATCTGTCAACAGGGCCAGGTCTGACTGCCTAACCACCTCTGACGACGCTTTATTCCGTTCCGTTTTTTCTGTCATACCCCTGCGGTCCACAAACTGTTAAACATATATGCTCTTTATTTCTTATCCGCTTGACGCTCATGAAGTTATCGCTCTGCTCTCCCCACTCTGCTGTTTCCCTGACAGTTTTTTCAGTATTTCATCGCGGGGACCATCCATCATTACCCATCAGACCGGATTTCTTCGTTTCCTTAAAGCGCCAGGACGTATCTGTACTGGTGGCAGCAAGAACATCAACATGGTTACCCGCCGCCAGTGACACATCCCGGTCAGCCACCACATCCGAACCCTCTACCGTCAGGTTATCACCGGCGTTAACGGTCACGCGGTTCCCCGACAGCAGGGAGCCTGCTTCACGGGTGGCACTGTCCTCACTGATGGTGCGGGTGGTTTTCTTACTGAGAAAACCTCCGCTTTTTTTCTTCGTTTCCAGATAGTGATAGTCACTTTCTGTCGCCGTGGTCAGGGCAACATCACGACCGGCATTCACGCTGATATTGCCGGTTGCGGTAACGGATGACGCAACAGCGGTGATATCCCGTCCTGCGTTGACGGTGGTGTCACCACCGCTGGCGATTTCCGTTCCCTGCTGACGGACTGTCTCGTTAATCTCTTTCTTTTTCTTCGACGTATAGCTGTCGCCTGCGCCGGCAGACTCTGCCACCAGGTTCACATCACGTCCGCCCCGGATGACCACGTTATTTTCCGCAGCCATACCGGCAGCCTGACTGGCAATATCACGACCGGCAACAAGGAGGAAGTTATCGCCCGCTGTCACGTCTGTTGCAGTAAATTAATCAGTTGAGAACATTCTTCATCAATCGTGACGCTGGCTCGCGCATGGCAGAAAAGGTCCTGACTGAGCAACAACAGGCATCGTATTGTTGCTGCTCCATGTTGTTTATATGAACGCATCCCGTTTGCAAGGCTTCCGTGTTTTTGACGTTGACGGTAGATTGCTGCTCTATATCCCTATTGCAGCCGGTGCTGCGGGCCTCGATGAGATTCGCTGACTCTCGCCTTATTCACGCAACGAGCTTTAAGCTCAGAAAAACATCCAAGTTTGGTGAGTCACAGTCTTACGTGTCGTTGTCATCAATATAGGAATGGATAATCTGGAGAGCGACACTGCGGGCTGATATTGCGGTTTTACGGCAAGTTTTTAGCATCCGCTTCTACGCCAAATACCTGAAGTAGGAATGGATGCGTTAGCAGCACACATCCGGATCTGCGCGGGGAATAGCCGGAAACGGCTATCCCTACCACAATAGCTAACTTTGCAATAGTGCCCTTTTAGGCTCATGTACTCTGACGTAATTCTATCTGGTAGTTGAATTGCACGATACGCGACTCTTCTGATTCATCATGATTATTATTCAATAGTCCAATCAGTAACTTACCCGTCTCTATCCCCATTTTTTTGTAGTCAATACGGATGGATGTCAAGGTTGGGTGTGTTTGATCGCAACTGTCTGAACCGTCAAGACAAGCTACAGCGATATTTCCAGGGATTTTTAACAAACGCCGCTGACACTCAAACATGATACCCAGCGCAATCTCTTCGTGGCTGCAAATCACAGCATCCAGCTCTGGTTGTCGCAGTAATATCTCGTTTAATGCGTAACGCCCCAATTGCAGACTTGCGGCATCCGGCATTGTGATAACAAGATCAGTGTTCTGGTAATGGCTCAGCATTGCTTTATGCCAGCCGTTCAGTTGCTGACGTTGCAGGCGGTTTTCCATATGCGCACCGATAAATCCGATATTCTTATAACCCTGCTCCAGCAGATGTTCGGTCAGTTTATGTGATGCTTCAAAAAATGCTGTTTCGATGGTAATTTGAGCCGGACTGAAAGGGGAACCGACAACGTTAACGGTAGGTATATTTGTTTTCTCGAGTATCTGGTGAGTTTTATCAGCCAACTGAGAACCAAAAATAACTAACGCCGCCGGGTTGCCTTGAAGAAGCGTCATCAGAATTTCAGCTTCTTTGAGCTGATTATACTCATGACACCCAAGCAGTAGCTGGAATTCATTTTTATTAAGCACCTGCTGCAACGACTGCATAAAGCGGGAGCTGGCTTTATCTGTCAGGGAAGGAACCAGTACGGCGACTGTATGACTGTGACCAGATGCAAGGGCGCCAGCAGTTCTGTTGGGAATATAACCCAACTCTTCTACGGCCTGTTCTATCTTTTCCCTCAGCTTGTCAGAAACCTGTTCCGGTGTTCTCAGCGCGCGGGAGACGGTCATGGTTCCGACACCTGCAAAGTTAGCGACCTCCTGCAGCGTCACCCGTCCGGTACCACGGCGCTTACGTGTTTTTTCCATTTCGACTCCATGGATAATTACAACCAGCTGTTTTCATTACTTTTATTTTACCATTACTCTTTCCAGTTTTTGCCCACGGTAGCAAATATCCTGTTGCATTGTATATGCAGGAACCGAATATAGCCAAAGCATGGCGGCAGAGAAATGATAGCGCTATCACAAAGATTGGTAGCGTTATCAGATAGCGCTATCAAATGCGACAATCATCACATTAATTAATGCGTAAAATATCTACTCTCCTGTTAATTATCATCGGGAGTTATCAGTCGTATGTTAAAAAATCTATTAAATACAGAGGTCGTTCAGGTCGTGGAACAGGTCAAAGACTGGCGGGAAGCCGTGGCGATTTCATGCCGACCGTTGATTGAAAACGGTTCTATCGAACCGCGTTATGTTGATGCGATCTATCACTCGCACGACACTATCGGTCCGTACTATGTGGTTGGCCCTGGTATTGCGATGCCTCATGCGCGCCCGGAAGAGGGGGCTAACAAGCTGTCATTAGCACTGACCCTGATCCCTTCAGGTGTGAATTTTGATGCCGATGAAAACGATCCAGTGAAATTACTGATTGTGCTGGCTGCAACCGACAGTACCAGCCACATTGAAGCGATTTCTCAACTCGCCAAGTTATTCGATAACGAAAAAGACATACAGGCTATTTTGACGGCCAAAACGACGCAGGACATTTTGTCTGTTATTGCGCGCTATTAATTCTGAGGAACATTTATGAAAATTACAGTGGTTTGCGGTAACGGCTTAGGCACCAGCCTGATGATGGAAATGAGCATTAAAAGCATTTTGAAGGATTTGTCCATCAGCGCTGATGTTGATCATGTCGACCTGGGCTCCGCGAAAGGGACGCCGAGTGATATCTATGTCGGCACCAAAGATATTGCCGAGCAGTTAGTCGCGCAGTCTGTCGCAGGCAAAATCGTCGCCCTGGAAAATATGATTGATAAGAAAGCCATGAGAGAACGTTTGTCCGTGGCATTAACCGAATTAGGCGCACTGTAAGCTGGGGGCGATATGGATTTCTTTCGTTTTTTGATGAGCGATGTACTTTCCGAACCCGCGGTGCTGGTCGGTTTAATCGCCCTGATTGGCCTGATTGCACAGAAAAAACCGGTAACCGAATGCATTAAAGGTACCGTCAAGACCATTATGGGGTTTGTGATTTTAGGCGCAGGGGCGGGTTTAGTTGTGTCGTCACTGGGTGACTTCGCAAACATTTTCCAGCATGCCTTTGGTATTCAGGGTGTCGTGCCGAACAATGAAGCCATTGTTTCCGTAGCGCAGAAAAGCTTCGGGAAAGAAATGGCGATGATTATGTTCTTTGCGATGGTTATCAACATTATGATTGCCCGTTTCACACCGTGGAAATTTATCTTCCTGACCGGTCATCACACGTTGTTTATGTCGATGATGGTAGCGGTAATTCTGGCAACAGCAGGCATGACCGGCGTTACGCTTATAGCCGTTGGCTCTTTGGTTGTTGGCGTGGCAATGGTCTTTTTCCCGGCTATTGCGCATCCGTACATGAAGAAAGTGACCGGTTCTGATGACGTTGCCATCGGCCACTTCTCAACATTATCTTATGTATTGGCCGGTTTCATCGGCAGCAAGTTTGGTAATAAAGAGCACTCGACTGAAGACATGAATGTGCCGAAAAGTCTGCTGTTCTTGCGCGACACGCCGGTTGCTATCTCTTTTACCATGAGCATAATTTTCCTGGTGACGTGCCTGTTTGCGGGTGCAGATGCGGTGAAAGAGCTTAGCGGTGGTAAAAACTGGTTCATGTTCTCTATCATGCAATCCATTACCTTCGCAGCTGGCGTGTACATCATTCTGCAGGGTGTGCGCATGGTGATTGCGGAGATTGTCCCGGCATTCAAAGGTATTTCAGACAAGCTGGTTCCGAATGCCAGACCTGCTCTCGATTGCCCGGTCGTCTTCCCTTACGCACCTAACGCTGTACTGGTTGGTTTCCTGAGTAGCTTTGCTGCAGGTTTAATCGGTATGTTCACGTTGTATCTGCTGAACATGATCGTGATTATTCCTGGTGTGGTGCCGCACTTCTTCGTAGGTGCAGCTGCAGGGGTATTCGGTAATGCAACGGGTGGACGTCGTGGTGCGATTTTGGGTGCCTTCGCTCAAGGCTTGCTTATTACCTTCCTGCCAGTATTCTTATTGCCGGTGCTGGGTGATATTGGTTTTGCTAACACCACCTTCAGTGATGCTGACTTTGGCGCACTGGGTATTTTGTTAGGGATTATCGTTCGCTAATATTTTGATGACATTAATATCCTCCAGGATTTCAGGAACGTGGAGGATATTAATTCCTCTTGTTTTCTCCATTTTTCTTTCTTCCAGTCAGGACTGCATCCGATTAATTGTAAGCGCTCCGAGAAGTACGTAGCGTAAGGATTATTTTACAGCTGAGAAGTTTCAGTGCAGCAGTTCATGCACACGGTTCGACGGCTAGTCATTGATCTTCATAATTACCTCGCGTAAAAAACGGGGTAAGGCCGCTCATCCCAGCGTCATCTCCACAGGTAATAATTCAACGCCAATGCCAGAAGAGTTCGTTAACGGAAGACGCCGTGATATACGCCCTTTGATCAGCGAGAGCCTGAGCCATTTGAACAGAAGATTATCATTGATATCATGCTCCCGGGCAATACGGGCAACAGAACCCCTTGGTTGTAAAGCCAGTGTAACCATTTGAAGTTTAAACTCATTTGAAAATGACCTGCGGGGTTCAGCTGATAATGTTTTTTGTTCCATAACAGGTGTCCACTAGTTGAAAAGGTGGGTACCTATGTTACCAATACTGGCTTAATGGCTACATACAGCAGTCGGTTTACGCATACACTTTTATAGTGCACTCCGGCCTCATGAATATAACGGTGGATTACCGCCGAACGAATCGGAAAATAGATACTGGAAAAAAACTGAAATTGTGACCAGTTTTTGTTGACCACTACAAATAAATAAAAGAGTTGCAGTGCTTGCTCGGTAAGAAAACAATGGAAGTTGAGATCCTCAAAGAAGCTGTGGAGTACACCACTCTACAGTAGTTGCGCAAATTTGGAGTGGACGATAATGTGATCGTCTATAAGGGCAACGCTATCATAGTCTTGTCCTGGCGGGTAAAAAAGCGCGCTTACCTTAACGATAAGCGCGCCGCTGTTCAGGCCTTGAGTGGTTATTCAATTCCTGTGGTGACTGTAAAAGTGCGCGTTTGCTGCGGTGCAACCTGAATCAGCGTGC
>OMGG01000272.1_pt1 | contig 41680 bp, 40 predicted proteins | sample 1645891 | NCBI WGS metagenome assembly OMGG01 (sample SAMN05578587, study PRJEB25193) | human gut metagenome | biome: Human Microbiome; feature: human-associated habitat; material: feces | host: Homo sapiens | place: USA:Birmingham
TGAACTTTGCTGCTCAGTATCAGGGTAAAAATGACCGCACTGACGTAACTGAAGCCAATGGTGATGGTTTCGGTTTCTCCACTACTTATGAGTATGAAGGATTCGGCGTGGGTGCAACCTATGCTAAATCAGATCGCACTGACGGTCAGGTCGCCTATGGTAAGAGCAAATTCAATGCCTCCGGCAAAAATGCGGAAGTATGGGCTGCAGGCCTGAAATATGATGCGAACAATATCTATCTGGCTACCACATATTCTGAAACTCAGAATATGACCGTTTTTGGTAATAACCATATTGCAAACAAAGCACAAAACTTTGAAGCAGTAGCACAATATCAGTTTGACTTCGGTCTGCGACCATCTGTTGCTTACCTTCAGTCAAAAGGTAAAGACCTTGGTGTTCATGGTGACCGAGACTTAGTCAAGTATGTCGATGTCGGTGCTACTTACTACTTTAATAAAAACATGTCCACTTTTGTTGATTACAAAATCAACTTAATTGACGATAGTAAGTTTACCAAAACAGCTGGTATTGATACCGACGACATCGTCGCTGTAGGTCTGGTTTATCAGTTCTAATCTGACTTACGAAAAAGATATGTTGCGGGAGGCTTTGCCTCCGCAACATATAAGTGGAGCCCTCAAGCCACTTCCTTTAGAAGCACTACCTTGCTTCTTACTATATAAACCTTCTGTTATATATTACCCTTTATTTTGGGGGCGTTTCCACGCCCCATTTTTAATAACTTTTAGTAAACAATTGCATATCAATTAGAATTATTAGCAACGATATCCATATCTAACCGGATATCTAATGCCATTAACATCCCTTCAATTATGCCCTCAGCCTTCTGTAACCTTTTCCCGATATAACCATCCGAGCAGCAATGCTTACTTGCCAGTGACATGAATGTCATACCACATACATAATAATCTACTAATAAATCGTGTAAATCGCTGTTGTTCTTTTTCAGACGGGCCATGCACCCGCAAATGATCATCGCGTCATCGTCACAACATTGCGGGCGAGATTTTACTTTTGAAGGAATTAATCCCTTAAAACCGGCGGCAACGGACGACCAGGTCACATCTTCATGATTATTAGCCGCCCATGCCCCCCAACGCTCAAGAACCATCTGAATATCACGCATCAACTTTCCCCACAAAAATCAGGCTAGCACGCCAATTGCCAGCAAAAATCAATAAAACGATATAAGCGCAGGCGCACCCAGCGGCGGCGAAGACGTTCTGCCATATAAGACTCAAACATCATTCATCTCCCAGTTCAGTGATGGTCAGTTCCAGCTTCCCACCTTTGGTAACAAGCATCTTCACAACGCGGTAATCAACGACCAGCTCATCATCCAGCCAGAAACCTGCTTTAGTGAGTGCGTCAAAAGCGGCTTTTTGCAGATTATCCAGGTCACGGCGACGGCGATCCGGCATGTGGCACTCAATGCGGATTTTCACAGGCATAGACAGACCGATATCCAGCATTGAGCCTTTAATGATTCGGGCGACGTTATCACGGTATGCCTGCCCTTCTGCGCTGATGTGCGTGCGCCCGCGATTATGCCTGTAGTAGCGGTTATTGCTCGGCGGCCAGGGTAGTGTGATGTGGTAAGTATTCACGCCTTGATTACCCCCTCTTTCAGCCAGATAACCTGCGTTCTCGCCATACCTTCCAGCGCGCATTCTTTTGCGTACTCAGCATCGACAAAATGCGTGCGGCGGTCGATTTCGTCGTGACAGGCAGAACAGGCAATGGTGGCAATAAGGTCTGGCGGTTTAATACCGGTGCCGCACAATCCAGCCAGCCGGATATGTGCCAGTACAGACGTTTCAGGGTTGCCATTACATACGCCAGTGATTCTTACCTGGCATTCCCGACCACGCGCTGCTTTTCTCAAATCAGCCATGATTCCTCCTTGCTGCCAGTCGCAACCATTTTTTATCAACCAGGCTGGCGGTATATCCGAGCAGTGTTGGTATTTCGGAAGGCTTCAGCTCAGGTTTACGCTTACGACGATTTGGTACTCTGTAAATGTGCCCGTTCATGACACGAATAAGCGGTGTAGCCATTACGCCTCCTGCTTGTCACGGAGCAGCTGGAACTCGCAGCTCTGCGGAATAGTCAGGTGGCAGCCAATATTCACCGCCCAGGCTTCAACCTTACACAGGAAGACATACATCTCTCCGGTATCAAGATCGGAGGTATGGCGTAACGACTGGATAGTGGTGATATCACCGGTTACGACATCAACCAGGTCTTTGGTTTCATAACCGAGATATGTGTGTTTGAGAGCATCTTTTACCCAAGCTGGAGTGGCGAACGTTTTACCCCTGTTGATGAGGTATTCACTGATTTCGCTGTACCACATGTGGCTGAGTGCATTCTGGGAAAGACTGCGTTTCTCACGCCACGGTTTAAGCACCATGCGAAAGCATTTGCCCTCCTCCAGATAAGGCTGGATCTGCTGACCGATAGCAGTGAAGTTACCACGATGCAATTTGATGCCGTCTTGTGGGAGGTTCACGCTTCACCTCCGCAGAGGTCAAACGCTGGATGCAAAAAATCGCAGGTGCATCTCTGCATCTGTGAAGGGAGAAGAGAGTTTGGATTGTATGTGCGCATAAACGTCCCCGTTTAGCGCAGAAGTCACCGGAGTTGTTCAAGCTCCAATGGCATGATTATGGCTGGTTGATTATTGGAAATCAAATGTGCTGAAAATTAGTCTGCCAAGTCTTCCTCAGTCGCAACTGGGTAATTCCAAATATCAAAAAAAGCTATAGCCTCCTGCCATTTGCTCCATAAGTTATCAAGTACTTGTGTAGGTTCCGTACTTTTAAAAACAGAATCAGCCGCATCACCGTTATGAACTTCCTCGTACAGTTCCATTATTAGCAGATTAACAAAGTACTGTTTCAACATTAATGCCTGATTACCTTCTTTCTGCTGGCTATCCTGCTTGATGATCTCCATCGCCCGTACTAGGCACCTGATGATATCCGCTGCATCATTAACGCTCCATTCAGATCCGCGCTTATCTTTAGCTGATGAATTGGCTCTCTCAGCGCAAGCCTTTAAAGACTCATAAAGGTAAACTCTATTATGTAGCTGCAGCGCTTTTTTTGACGTGTACCAACTTGCAAGCGCCGACCCCGCTGCGGCTAATGTGCCAAACGCAGAAATGCCTGCTGCTATTGCACTTAAGTCGGCACTGTCAAAGTTCCACATCATCGTTACACCTTATATAAACACCCCTCAGTAATATCCAATAAGGTATGTGAACAATCAATATAATTTATATCCGTATCGGCACATAGCGATTTTAATGCTACTGATAATGGTATCTTTTAGATTATATCGTCCAGTTCCAGTACCCGTATTTTATGAAATGGACTCGCACATTACCAAAAAAAATGCCAGCACTTCCGTCATCGCAGAATGCTGGCAGTATTTCTAACTAGTGACTTTATTGCAACAGATTCTGACGGAAATATGGTAACACACGACTCCACTTATCATCCTGCCACGGTTGGAATTTTACATGCGCCGTTTCTCTGGCAAGGATTTCTCGCGCCCTGTTGAGTATCCGAGGATATTCTTGTTCGATTGAAGTGAATCTACCTGCTTCGCGATGCTCTGCGACCTGAAGAAGGGGCGTAACGTTCTGGCAGGCGGTTAACATCGTATCACTTGCTCGCCATAACCAGGCGAGTGTGCAAAGTTCGTTATCAGTGAATTGTTTTGTGATTGGGGATTGTTGAACTTCTCGATCGAGAATATCCAGAACCCAGCGGCGGAATTCTTTGGCCACAGGAGTACGAGCAAACATGGCGATCAAATGGGCTCCGCGAAGGCTAAATACTCGAGACTCCTGCATTCCACGAGGGGTGGTCACTTTGACCACCCTTGTCATCATATCTGTGAATTCATCTGAGTGCCGAGAGTAAATGCGCTGAACTGCTTTATCGTCCGCATATTCCAGTGCTAAACCAACTTCAGTGGCAGTAAGCCAAATTCTGTTATTGTGGCAAATCGGGGTAAACGTCGTTTTGTGGAATGCTAATTGAGTAGTCATAGTATCACCTCATCAGGTTAACCATCACCACCAACGACGCCAATCGACTGGTGGTGAACTGTGTAAGGTTGGCGTAACCGGCTACTCAAACCCGGCGCTTCCGAAGAAGCCCTCACACAGCCCACCATAATTTGGGCATAGCCGTGCTTAGCGCACAAAAAAACCGCTTAACGCGGTATGCGTTGAGTAGTATCCCGGGACGCCAATCCCGTGTGCCGATTTTGCGGCAACGCACAGAATATAGCGCCGGATAAATCATGTCGTCAACCCCAGTAAATGGACACCATGATGATCACAGCCATAGCTGCTACAACAGTTACAACTACCTCAGGCCAAAACATAACGATTTCCATATCACCTTTAGCCGCCAGACGAATAGAGACTCCCAATTCTGGCTGTCGAAGTAAAACACCGAATGTAAAAAATCGTAGGTGCATTTCTGCATCTGTGAATGGAGATGAGAGTTTGGATTGTGTGTGCGCATAAACGTCCCCGTTTAGCGCAGAAGTCACCGGAGTTTTTTAGGCTCCGATGACAATATTATGGCTTTTTTATTTCTAAATTCAAAACTTGAAAATATTAAGATTCGCTTTTAAATCAACCCTAAACAACTGAAGATAACATCTGATAGTCAGCTAATTGCAAAGATATTAAAAATAACTTTAGGGAGTGCGAAAGATGAAATAAAAAGCACAACCATAAAAATGGCATGCTTAATAAATGATGAGCTTGTAAAAAAAGCTCCTCCCTTGCTAATTCCTGCCATAAAAACAAAGATAAAGCTAATTAAGCACGACCATATCACTAACAAAACTGAGATTGACATGCTTAAAGACATATCGCGAGAAAATACGTTTACTGAAATAGAAATGAAAGTAAAGAAAGAAGCAAATAAAGCAATGACACCCAGCATTGAGTTCCTTGCTGTAATTACTTCCGATTCAAAGCTTTTAACTTTCTCATGTATATCTTTTTCAGCATTTGATAATGTTGCATCAAATTGCTCAATCTTTGCAGTTTGCTGAGATAATGAAGACATTACCTTACCTATTTTTCTTTTAGTATCATTAATATTCTTTTTGCTCTTATTCAACTCTTGCGAAAAATTGGTTAGTTGATCATTGATATTTTTCCAGAGGATGTTATCAATATCACTTTTTGTATATTTTTTTTACATTCTCTTTATTAAAAGAAATTGTAGATTCAGAATTATTATTAACAAAGTAATTAGATAAAATGGCATTAGAGACAGTATTATCCATCACCGGCACAGTTGCTTTTGAACTGTATTTTATAGCTTCATGCAACATTTCTTTTTCATTAACAAAAAGAGAGGTTTTTATTAATTTTTGTGGTGCCGCGTCTTTGATGGATATACTTTCCCGCTCTTTATTTGAAGCTGTTGCAGTTTTATTATCTATCTGCAAATTACTAATTTTTTGTACCCCTCCTGTATACGTAGATGTACTATTCGATACTTGTGAATTAGAATAAAGTGAATGATGCGCAGTTCTTTTTGCCATGTCATCGTTGACTATAGCATTATTTTTTGCAGTTCTTTTTATATCCTTTTTATTATCATCCTTATTCATTCAGCCACCTCACATTACTGAATTTCATTCACTTTACTTAAAAAGGCTTTTTTTGTTTTTTCTGCGGTATATTTATCTTTAAATATAAAACTCTCGATTGTATTCACATCGATCTGTTTCACTAGCATTGGTTGTTCTCTGACAATATCATATCCTGACATAATCGACAAATGACAATTAAATATGGACTGCTCAAACTCGAATTTTTTATTATACATTAAATTAATATCTTCAATTATTTCGCTATCATTCTGCATGTTGTTACTAAGATAGTTTTTAACAATCTCTTTGTTTGGGTTGTTGTTTAATTCCGCCTTAACGGCCACCAAGCCTATTCTGATAATATCCTTATTGAGTTCTTTATGGATATCAACCACACTATCGAAAACTTCTTGAAACAAATGTAAGTCTACCTCTTGCTCAGAATCCATACGTTCAAAAAACAAATCACATCTCTGCAGTGAGCATTGAACTCTAAATTTATTATCTATAGAAAACAATTGGAGACGAGGAATCTCTGGTGGGGTATCCATAGGTAAAACGCCCAACATCATATTGTTTGTTAATTCAATACCTGCCTTCTTTTTAAAAGTTTGCCTAATAAAATACGACATTCCATCGAAATCGACAGTCGTTGATGAATCGTAAAAAAATACCATTTGTAACTGTATGATTTTCATCCTATATTCCAGGTTTCAGCAATGTAAATTTGGCGCATTATTCTAGCTTACAACAGCAACATTTTTGAAGGGCTTTGCTAAAACTTTTATTCCCAGTGGCATTAATTTCAACCAATAGGACCTGAACAGAAAAAAACATAAAAATCAATGCATTATTTCGAAATCTTTTTATATAATGCTTTTCCCCCTTTCAGCCCAAACTTAGCTTTGATTTCTGCGATCTTCGCCAGAGCCTGTGCACGATTTAGAGGCCTACCGCCCATGACAGGAAGTTGTTTTACTGGTTCAGGTATCGCCTCACCACGGTTAATTCGCGCGGTCATACAGGTCAGCTCATCGGCAGCCTTGCGCCGTAATTCCGCGTCAGTCAACGCATTGGCCCGCATGTTCTGATACAGGTTGGTAACCAGCCAGTAGTGCGCGTTTGATTTCCACGGATAAGACTCTGCATCCGGATACAGCCCGCGCTTCCGGCAATACTCGTAAACCATATCAACCAGCTCGCTGGCGTTTGGCAGCCCGGCGGTAACGGATGCTTCTTCCCGGCACCAGGCGACAAACTGCCCGGGTGATGGCAGGAATGGTCGATTCTGCCGACGGGCTACGCGCATTCCAGCGTTAACCTGTTCCATTGTGGTGATCCCGTTTTCCCGAAAAGCCAGCACCCACTGGCGGCGGATTTCGTTCAGTTCATTCTGGTCACAGTTAGCCAGGCTCGCCGGGAAAGTTGCCAGTAACTGGCTGAACACACCGTTGATGATCTGCGCTACCTGCTGTACCTGCGGCTTTTCGTCGTACTGTTCCGGCATGTTGTTGGCGATCCGACGCATCTGCTCACGGTCAAAGTTAACCATCTGTGCGGCGATGTTTTTCATAAATCCACCCCGCAAATCCAGTCAGTGTTTGTCAGGTCGAGTTTTGGTTTTCTGGCTATCATGCCTGCCTGTTGCTTGTTACGGTTGATTTCGAGTTGGGTCCACTTGTCGCGGAGTTTGGCCGGACTTAGCACGTTACCGGACCAGAAGTTGTCCTGGCATGCCCAGCGGAACAGCACGCACATGTCGCGGTGGTTACGTCCGTCACGTTCACGCATCAGGCGGATATCGTTAGCCCACCCTGCAAAATTCGGTTTTCTGGCTGATGGCGCGATGGTCTTCACCATGTCAAACATCCACTCTGCGGCGGTCAGGTCTTCTGCTGTCCCCCACTTGCTGCCGCTCTGAATTGCAGCATCCGGTTTCACCACAGGAAGATCGTTTTCTGGTTGGTCAGAGGATTCGCCAGAATTCTCGGACGAAAAAGGTTTTATATTGTCTTTTGTTAGTTTGTCTTTTGTGTTTACCTGATTCGGGTAAACGCCTTTACCTGATTTGGGTAAACTTTTTTTACCTGATTCAGGTAAATTTACCTCTTTCAGGTAAACTTTATTTTTCTTACCTGATTCGGGTAATGTAGACCATTCACTGACCACATTATTAATGCCGGTATTCCGCCCGCTCTGAATAAAAATCCCACGCTTTACCAGAACACTTTTTGCAGCAGAACACTTGTGCGGCAATATCCCGGTTAATTCGGAAAGTTGCTCGTTGCTAACCCAATCCAGTTTTTTATTAAAGCCATATGTTTTGCGCATGACAGCCAGAAAGACCAGAAGCTGGTGCTGTGTTAATCCGGCCAGCATCACAGCTTCCAGCAACTCATTTGCAATGCGCGTATAACCATCATCGAGATCTGCCACGCGCGGCTCCTTTTGTGCCGCATCCGGCACTGGAAAATTGAATATCTCAGCAGTGTTTGCCATAATTCCTCCCGCAATGAGTGTGTTACGATTTGCACCTGAAAGTCGGTTCTGTTCCAGCAGACCGGCTTTCGCCATTTCTGAACCTGTCATATCGCCCCCAGCATGGTAGTAACCATCGCCATCAATGGACCAGCCAGATCCGGGTCCACACGAAACATCGACACAATACCTTCACTAATTTCCTTCAATTTCTGGTGGCGTGGTGCGTTGAGAATGACAGCCTGTTTTGCCTCACTGAGTTCCTTTTCCATTTCAGCCAACCTAGCCATGAAGCTATCCTGCTCAACCAGGTGGCCGCGATATTCCAGCGGTAGTACCGCCAGAATTGCCGGGGTCAGTTCACGCACGTTATTTCGGTATTTTTCAGAATCGAATTTGTTATCGAGGAAGCGGAACAGCTTCTGGCGTGCCCGACTGACATCATCAGGAAAATCGATGGTGACGCCGCCCTGTGCTCGATACTCATTCACAATGAGTGCGGCAACGACATCCTGATTAGGCGCGATCACTTTCGTCCACTCCGTTACAAAGCGAGGCTGGGTATTTCCCGGCCTTTCTGTTATCAGAAATCCACTGAAAGCACAGCGGCTGGCTGAGAAGATAAATAATAAACGGGAGGCGGTATGCACAAAGCATCTCCTGTTGAGTTAAGAACGAGTATTGAGATGGCACATAGCCTTGCTCAAATTGGAGTCAGGTTTGTGCCAATACCAGTAGAAACAGACGAAGAATTTCATACGTTAGCCACATCCCTTTCACAAAAGCTGGAAATGATGGTGGCGAAAGCAGAAGCAGATGAGAGAGACCAGGTATGACAACCACTGAATGCATTTTTCTGGCAGCGGGCTTCATATTCTGTGTGCTTATGCTTGCCGACATGGGGCTTGTTCAGTGACACCTCAGCAAGAAAACGCCCTTCGCAGCATTGCCCGTCAGGCTAATTCTGAAATCAAAAAAGCCAGACAGCAGTTTCCGGATAAAAACGTCGATGACATTTGCCGTAGCGTACTGAAGAAGCACCGCGAAACAGTAACGCTGATGGGATTCACACCGACTCATTTAAGCCTAGCGATCGGCATGTTAAACGGCGTCTTTAAGGAACGGTGAACATGAAAAGCAAAATCATCAGGGAGCTACAGGCTCCTTTTTTATTGTTCGCATTCACCCTCAAGCGTATTAACCAACAGTTCAGGGATTAATGAAAGATGGCAGACATCATTGATTCAGCATCAGAAATAGAAGAATTACAGCGCAACACAGCAATAAAAATGCGCCGCCTGAACTACCTGGCTGTATCTGCCACTCATTGTTGTGAGTGTGGCGATCCGATAGATGAACGAAGACGACTGGCCGTTCAGGGTTGTCGGACTTGCGCCAGTTGCCAGCAAGATCTGGAGCTTATCCGCAAACAAAGGGGGATGAAGTGATGGCTAACCTGCAACTTGCTGTTAAAAGTGAATACTTCGATGCCATGATTCGCGGAGAGAAAACGGAAGAGTATCGCTTGTGTAATGACTACTGGAATAAGCGAATTATGTTCCGGGAATATGACCGCCTGATTATCACAAAGGGATATCCGAAGCGCGACGATTCCAGTCGCAGAATTGATGTTCCGTATGACGGATATGAAGTGAAGACAATCACACATCCGCACTTTGGCGATAAACCGGTAAAGGTGTTCGCTATAAAGGTGAATATCACCACTGAATATCAATCCGCACAACACAAGGTCAAGAATGTTCAGAGTGATTTACCCTAACACCTGGTACGTCGACCACCACGGCACTCCCTGCAAAATCCTGCGTTCTACCCATAACAAAGTTCACTACATCCGAAAAGGCAGAACATGTATCGCCAGCATGTTCCGCTTTAATCATGACTTTGAACCTGTGAATAAAGCTGATGCAGATCGGATAGCAGAAGAGATCGAAACGGCAGAACACATTAAGAAGTTACGTGCCATACGCAGGAAATAGAAAAATTGATAAATTCAATACTGCATTTCTCAGCATTAAATTTATCTCTATGACCAGTCATGAGATGTACCTGCCATGAGCTTAATATCATGTCAGATATATCGGTCACAAACTCCCTCAGCAGCTAAGAGGAGGACAAATGTCTCGACTAATCACTTTACAGGACTGGGCTAAAGAAGAATTTGGGGACTTAGCACCAAGTGAGCGAGTTCTGAAAAAATACGCGCAAGGGAAAATGATGGCCCCACCAGCTATAAAAGTTGGTCGCTACTGGATGATTGACCGAAATTCCCGTTTTGTAGGAACGCTTGCAGAACCGCAACTCCCAATAAACGCAAACCCAAAACTCCAACGGATAATCGCTGATGGCTGCTAGACCCCGATCTCACAAAATCTCTATACCCAATTTATATTGCAAATTAGATAAGCGAACCGGAAAGGTATATTGGCAATACAAACATCCACTATCCGGTCGTTTTCATAGCTTAGGAACTGATGAGAATGAAGCAAAACAAGTTGCTACTGAAGCAAATACCATTATTGCTGAACAACGTACCCGACAAATATTAAGCGTCAATGAGCGTCTGGAAAGAATGAAAGGCAGGCGCTCAGACATTACGGTGACAGAATGGCTTGATAAATATATTTCTATCCAGGAGGACAGGCTGCAACATAATGAACTAAGACCCAACTCCTATCGGCAAAAAGGCAAACCCATTCGTCTTTTCCGTGAGCATTGTGGAATGCAACACCTCAAGGATATTACCGCACTTGATATTGCCGAAATAATTGATGCTGTAAAGGCTGAAGGTCATAACAGGATGGCGCAAGTCGTGAGAATGGTGTTAATCGACGTCTTCAAAGAAGCACAACACGCAGGACATGTTCCGCCAGGATTTAACCCAGCGCAGGCAACAAAACAACCGCGAAATCGAGTAAACCGCCAAAGATTATCACTGCCCGAATGGCAGGCAATATTTGACAGCGTAAGCAGACGGCAGCCCTATTTAAAATGCGGGATGCTACTTGCTCTTGTCACTGGACAACGTTTAGGCGATATCTGCAATTTGAAATTCTCTGATATCTGGGACGACATGTTGCACATTACTCAGGAAAAAACCGGTTCAAAACTTGCTATTCCGCTTAACCTGAAATGCGATGCTCTGAATATTACCCTTCGTGAAGTTATATCTCAGTGCAGGGATGCTGTTGTTAGTAAATATCTGGTCCATTACCGTCACACAACCTCTCAAGCAAACAGAGGAGACCAGGTTTCTGCGAATACTCTGACAACGGCTTTTAAAAAGGCCAGGGAAAAATGTGGCATAAAATGGGAGCAAGGAACTGCGCCCACATTTCATGAGCAGCGATCTCTGTCAGAACGGTTATATCGGGAACAGGGTCTGGATACGCAAAAGTTGTTAGGCCATAAATCCAGAAAAATGACCGACCGATACAATGATGATCGTGGTAAAGACTGGATTATCGTAGATATCAAAACAGCATAGAAAATAGCCAGTTTTGGGGAAGGGTTTTGGGGAAAGTTTTGGGGAAGATTTTACATCATCATAAAACAACGGGCGTGTTATACGCCCGTTTCAATATTTAACACATGTAGTGATTACATATTCTTGATGATCGCATCACCAAACTCTGAACATTTCAGCAGTTTAGCGCCTTCCATCAGACGTTCGAAGTCATAGGTTACGGTCTTCGCGTTGATTGCGCCTTCCATACCTTTAACAATCAGGTCTGCGGCTTCAGTCCAGCCCATATGGCGCAGCATCATCTCAGCGGAGAGAATAATAGAGCCTGGGTTTACTTTGTCCTGTCCGGCATATTTCGGCGCAGTACCGTGGGTGGCTTCAAACAGGGCGCATTCGTCACCGATGTTTGCGCCAGGGGCGATACCGATACCACCAACCTGCGCTGCCAGGGCGTCAGAAATGTAGTCACCGTTCAGGTTCATACAGGCGATAACATCATATTCAGCCGGACGCAGCAGGATCTGTTGCAGGAATGCATCAGCAATCACGTCTTTAATGACGATCTCTTTGCCGGTATTCGGGTTTTTAACTTTCAGCCACGGGCCGCCGTCGATCAGTTCACCGCCAAATTCTTCACGCGCCAGCTGGTAGCCCCAGTCTTTAAACGCGCCTTCGGTGAACTTCATGATGTTGCCTTTGTGCACCAGGGTCACAGAGTCACGATCGTTAGCAATTGCGTATTCGATCGCTGCACGAACCAGACGTTTGGTGCCTTCTTCAGAACACGGCTTAATACCGATGCCGCAATGTTCCGGGAAGCGAATTTTCTTCACGCCCATCTCTTCACGCAGGAATTTAATCACTTTCTCGGCGTCGGCAGAGTCAGCTTTCCATTCGATACCCGCATAAATGTCTTCCGAGTTTTCACGGAAGATAACCATATCGGTCAGTTCAGGGTGTTTAACCGGGCTTGGAGTGCCCTGATAGTAACGTACCGGACGCAGGCAGATGTAGAGATCCAGTTCCTGGCGCAGGGCAACGTTCAGAGAGCGAATACCGCCACCAACCGGAGTGGTCAGCGGGCCTTTAATGGCAACGCGATATTCACGAATCAGATCAAGGGTTTCAGCAGGCAACCAGACGTCCTGACCATAAACCTGTGTGGATTTTTCACCGGTGTAAATTTCCATCCAGGAGATTTTACGCTCGCCTTTATAGGCTTTCTCGACTGCAGCGTCGACCACTTTCAGCATGGCTGGGGTTACATCTACACCGATTCCATCACCTTCAATGTAAGGGATAATCGGATTTTCAGGAACGTTGAGTTTGCCGTTTTGCAGGGTGATCTTCTTGCCTTGTGCCGGAACAACTACTTTACTTTCCATTCACCTCTCCTTCGAGCGCTACTGGTTTGCTCGTCTACCACCACGTTGCATATGCGTTTGCGTCCTGCGATACGGATGCTTTAGAGCAATTTTTTGTTAATGATTTGTAATTGGCTTGTCAATACTACCCTATTGTTTGCCGTCATGAAAGATGCGCGTTATTAGGCTATAATGCGGCAATTCATAATCTCTGAAAATACCATGCAAAAAACTTCTTTTAGAAATCACCAGGTTAAGCGATTCAGCTCGCAACGTTCTACCAGGCGTAAACCTGACAACCAGCCCACGCGTGTGATCCTGTTCAATAAACCCTACGATGTTCTTCCGCAGTTCACCGATGAAGCCGGACGCAAAACATTAAAAGAATTCATCCCGGTTCAGGGGGTGTATGCGGCAGGTCGTCTCGACCGCGACAGCGAAGGGTTACTGGTGCTGACCAATAACGGCGCTTTGCAGGCGCGTTTAACCCAGCCGGGTAAACGTACCGGGAAAATCTATTATGTACAGGTAGAAGGTATTCCCACACAAGACGCCCTTGAAGCCTTGCGCAATGGTGTAACCTTAAATGATGGCCCTACCCTGCCCGCAGGCGCGGAGCTGGTTGAAGAACCCGCGTGGTTATGGCCGCGGAATCCACCAATTCGTGAGCGCAAAAGTATTCCCACCAGCTGGCTGAAGATCACCTTATATGAAGGACGTAATCGCCAGGTGCGCCGCATGACCGCCCATGTTGGTTTCCCCACGCTGCGACTGATTCGCTATGCGATGGGGAATTACTCTTTGGATAATCTTGCCAATGGCGAATGGCGAGACGCGACAGATTAAGGATGCAAAATGTTTAAACCGCACGTTACCGTTGCCTGCGTGGTGCACGCAGAAGGCAAATTTTTAGTCGTTGAAGAGACGATTAATGGTAAAGCGTTATGGAACCAGCCCGCCGGGCATCTGGAAGCAGATGAAACCTTAGTGGAAGCCGCCGCCCGTGAGCTGTGGGAAGAAACCGGCATCAGCGCGCAACCGCAACATTTTATCCGCATGCATCAGTGGATTGCGCCTGATAAAACGCCGTTTTTGCGTTTCCTCTTTGCCATTGAGCTTGAGCAAATATGCCCGACGCAGCCTCATGACAGCGATATCGACTGCTGCCGTTGGGTCAGCGCCGAAGAAATTTTACAGGCGTCAAATCTTCGTTCGCCGCTGGTGGCGGAAAGTATTCGTTGTTATCAAAGCGGGCAACGCTATCCGCTGGAGATGATTGGCGATTTTAACTGGCCTTTTACAAAGGGTGTCATCTAAAAGGCTGCGTGATAGAATACGCCGCCTTGAAGTTCAATGTCGTGAGTGATCCAATGTCTGAAACCGCAAAAAAAGTAATCGTCGGCATGTCCGGCGGTGTCGATTCCTCCGTTTCTGCCTGGCTGTTGCAACAACAGGGATATCAGGTCGAAGGCCTGTTTATGAAGAACTGGGAAGAAGACGACGGTGAGGAATATTGCACAGCGGCAGCGGATCTGGCTGATGCCCAGGCTGTCTGCGACAAGCTCGGCATTGAACTGCACACCGTTAACTTTGCTGCCGAGTACTGGGACAACGTCTTCGAACTGTTCCTTGCCGAATATAAAGCCGGTCGCACGCCAAATCCGGATATTCTGTGCAACAAAGAGATCAAATTTAAAGCTTTCCTCGAATTTGCCGCCGAAGATTTAGGTGCCGATTATATCGCTACCGGTCATTACGTACGTCGGGCAGATGTCGATGGCAAGAGCCGCCTGCTGCGTGGCCTGGACAGCAATAAAGACCAGAGCTACTTCCTTTATACGCTCAGCCATGAGCAAATTGCGCAAAGCCTGTTCCCGGTCGGCGAACTGGAAAAACCGCAGGTGCGTAAGATTGCTGAAGATCTTGGTCTGGTCACCGCGAAGAAAAAAGATTCTACCGGTATCTGCTTTATCGGCGAGCGTAAATTCCGCGAGTTCCTGGGCCGTTATCTCCCGGCGCAACCGGGCAAAATCATTACCGTCGATGGCGATGAAATTGGTGAGCACCAGGGGCTGATGTATCACACCCTCGGTCAGCGTAAAGGTCTGGGTATCGGTGGCACCAAAGACGGCACCGAAGAACCGTGGTATGTGGTCGATAAAGACGTCGAAAACAACATTCTGATTGTTGCGCAAGGCCATGAACACCCGCGTCTGATGTCTGTCGGTCTGATTGCCCAGCAGCTGCACTGGGTCGATCGCGAGCCGTTCACAGGTACTATGCGTTGCACAGTAAAAACCCGCTATCGCCAGACCGACATCCCGTGCACCGTCAAGGCGCTGGACGCTGATCGCATTGAAGTGATTTTCGATGAGCCGGTTGCCGCCGTGACGCCGGGCCAGTCTGCCGTTTTCTATAACGGTGAAGTGTGCCTCGGTGGCGGTATTATTGAGCAGCGTCTGCCGCTGCCGGTCTGATTATTATCTTTACTTAAAACAAGGAAGCAGTGAACGTGGCAAAGAATTACTATGACATCACCCTCGCCCTTGCCGGTATTTGTCAGTCGGCACGCCTGGTGCAACAACTCGCTCACCAGGGGCATTGTGATGGCGATGCGCTACACGTCTCACTCAACAGTATTATCGATATGAACCCCAGCTCAACGCTGGCGGTTTTTGGCGGTAGCGAAGCCAACCTGCGCGTCGGGCTGGAAACCTTGCTCGGCGTACTCAATGCCAGCAGTCGCCAGGGCTTAAACGCCGAATTAACCCGCTACACACTCAGTCTGATGGTGCTTGAGCGCAAACTCTCCTCAGCGAAAGGTGCGCTCGACACTCTGGGCAACCGGATCAACGGCCTGCAACGCCAGCTCGAACACTTCGATTTACAGTCCGAAACGCTGATGAGCGCGATGGCTGCCATCTATGTTGATGTTATCAGCCCGCTTGGCCCGCGCATTCAGGTCACTGGTTCCCCTGCTGTACTGCAAAGCCCACAGGTGCAGGCGAAAGTTCGCGCAACCCTGCTGGCAGGCATTCGCGCCGCCGTGCTCTGGCACCAGGTCGGCGGCGGTCGTCTGCAACTGATGTTTTCTCGTAATCGCCTGACCACTCAGGCAAAACAAATTCTTGCTCATTTAACCCCGGAGTTGTGATCTATGGAATTATCCTCACTGACCGCCGTTTCCCCTGTCGATGGACGCTACGGCGATAAAGTCAGCGCGCTGCGCGGGATTTTCAGCGAATACGGTTTGCTGAAATTCCGTGTACAAGTTGAAGTACGTTGGCTGCAAAAACTGGCCGCGCACGCAGCGATCAAGGAAGTTCCTGCTTTTGCTGCCGACGCAATCGGTTACCTTGATGCAATTGTCGCCAGTTTCAGCGAAGAAGATGCAGCACGCATCAAAACCATCGAGCGTACCACTAACCACGACGTTAAAGCGGTTGAGTATTTCCTGAAAGAAAAAGTGGCGGAGATCCCGGAACTGCACGCGGTTTCTGAATTCATCCACTTTGCCTGTACTTCGGAAGATATCAATAACCTCTCCCACGCATTAATGCTGAAAACCGCGCGTGATGAAGTGATCCTGCCGTACTGGCGTCAACTGATTGATGGCATTAAAGATCTCGCCGTTCAGTATCGCGATATCCCGCTGCTGTCCCGTACCCACGGTCAGCCAGCCACGCCGTCAACCATCGGTAAAGAGATGGCAAACGTCGCCTACCGTATGGAGCGCCAGTACCGCCAGCTTAATCAGGTGGAGATCCTCGGCAAAATCAATGGTGCGGTCGGTAACTACAACGCCCACATCGCCGCTTACCCGGAAGTTGACTGGCATCAGTTCAGCGAAGAGTTCGTCACCTCGCTGGGTATTCAGTGGAACCCGTACACCACCCAGATCGAACCGCACGACTACATTGCCGAACTGTTTGATTGCGTTGCGCGCTTCAACACCATTCTGATCGACTTTGACCGTGACGTCTGGGGTTATATCGCCCTTAACCACTTCAAACAGAAAACCATTGCTGGTGAGATTGGTTCTTCCACCATGCCGCATAAAGTTAACCCGATCGACTTCGAAAACTCCGAAGGAAACCTGGGGCTTTCCAACGCGGTATTGCAGCACCTGGCAAGCAAACTGCCAGTTTCCCGCTGGCAGCGTGACCTGACCGACTCCACCGTGCTGCGTAACCTCGGCGTGGGTATCGGTTATGCGCTGATTGCGTATCAATCCACCCTGAAAGGCGTGAGTAAACTGGAAGTGAACCGTGACCATCTACTGGATGAACTGGATCACAACTGGGAAGTGCTGGCTGAACCAATCCAGACAGTTATGCGTCGCTATGGCATCGAAAAACCGTACGAGAAGCTGAAAGAGCTGACTCGCGGTAAGCGCGTTGACGCCGAAGGCATGAAGCAGTTTATCGATGGTCTGGCGTTGCCAGAAGAAGAGAAAGCCCGCCTGAAAGCGATGACGCCGGCTAACTACATTGGTCGCGCCATCACCATGGTTGATGAGCTGAAATAAGCCTCAAAACAGTGCCGGATGGCGATGCTGTCCGGCCTGCTTATTAAGATTATCCACTTTTTATTTTTTCACTTTACCTCCCCTCCCCGCTGGTTTATTTAATGTTTACCCCCATAACCACATAATCGCGTTACACTATTTTAATAATTAAGACAGGGAGAAATAAAAAATGCGCGTACTGGTTGTTGAAGACAATGCGTTGTTACGTCACCATCTTAAAGTTCAGATTCAGGATGCTGGTCATCAGGTCGATGACGCAGAAGATGCCAAAGAAGCCGATTATTATCTCAATGAACATTTACCGGATATTGCGATTGTCGATCTCGGTTTGCCTGACGAGGACGGTCTGTCACTGATTCGCCGCTGGCGTAGCAATGATGTTTCACTGCCGATTCTGGTATTAACCGCCCGTGAAAGCTGGCAGGACAAAGTCGAAGTATTAAGTGCCGGTGCTGATGATTACGTGACTAAACCGTTTCATATTGAAGAGGTGATGGCGCGAATGCAGGCATTAATGCGGCGTAATAGCGGTCTGGCTTCACAGGTCATTTCGCTACCCCCGTTTCAGGTTGATCTCTCCCGCCGTGAATTATCTATTAATGACGAAGTGATCAAACTGACCGCGTTCGAATACACCATTATGGAAACGTTGATACGCAATAATGGCAAAGTGGTGAGCAAAGATTCGTTAATGCTCCAACTCTATCCGGATGCGGAGCTGCGGGAAAGTCATACCATAGATGTACTGATGGGACGTCTGCGCAAAAAAATACAGGCACAATATCCGCAAGAAGTGATTACCACCGTTCGCGGCCAGGGCTATCTGTTCGAATTGCGCTGATGAAAAAATTACTGCGTCTTTTTTTCCCGCTCTCGCTGCGGGTACGTTTTCTGTTAGCAACGGCAGCAGTAGTATTGGTGCTTTCGCTTGCCTACGGAATGGTTGCGCTGATCGGTTATAGCGTCAGTTTCGATAAAACCACGTTTCGGCTGTTACGTGGCGAGAGCAATCTGTTCTATACCCTTGCGAAGTGGGAAAACAATAAGTTGCATGTCGAGTTACCCGAAAATATCGACAAGCAAAGCCCCACGATGACACTAATTTATGATGAGAACGGGCAGCTTTTATGGGCGCAACGTGACGTGCCCTGGCTGATGAAGATGATCCAGCCTGACTGGCTGAAATCGAATGGTTTTCATGAAATTGAAGCGGATGTTAACGATACCAGCCTCTTGCTGAGTGGAGATCATTCGATACAGCAACAGTTGCAGGAAGTGCGGGAAGATGATGACGACGCGGAGATGACCCACTCGGTGGCGGTAAACGTCTACCCGGCAACATCGCGGATGCCAAAGTTAACCATTGTGGTGGTGGATACCATTCCGGTGGAGCTAAAAAGTTCCTATATGGTCTGGAGCTGGTTTATCTATGTGCTCTCAGCCAATCTGCTGTTAGTGATCCCGCTGCTGTGGGTCGCCGCCTGGTGGAGTTTACGCCCCATCGAAGCCCTGGCAAAAGAAGTCCGCGAACTGGAAGAACATAACCGCGAATTGCTCAATCCAGCCACAACGCGAGAACTGACCAGTCTGGTACGAAACCTGAACCGACTGTTAAAAAGTGAACGCGAACGTTACGACAAATATCGTACAACGCTCACCGACCTGACCCATAGTCTGAAAACGCCACTGGCGGTGCTGCAAAGTACGCTGCGTTCTCTGCGTAGTGAGAAGATGAGCGTCAGTGATGCTGAGCCGGTAATGCTGGAGCAAATCAGCCGCATTTCACAGCAAATTGGCTACTACCTGCATCGTGCCAGTATGCGCGGCGGGACATTGCTTAGCCGCGAGCTGCATCCGGTCGCGCCACTGTTGGACAATCTCACCTCGGCGCTGAACAAAGTGTATCAACGCAAAGGGGTCAATATCTCTCTCGATATCTCGCCAGAAATCAGCTTTGTTGGTGAGCAGAACGATTTTGTCGAAGTGATGGGCAACGTGCTGGATAACGCCTGTAAATATTGCCTCGAGTTTGTCGAAATTTCTGCAAGGCAAACCGACGAGCATCTCTATATTGTGGTCGAGGATGATGGCCCCGGTATTCCATTAAGCAAGCGAGAGGTCATTTTCGACCGTGGTCAACGGGTTGATACTTTACGCCCTGGGCAAGGTGTGGGGCTGGCGGTAGCCCGCGAAATCACCGAGCAATATGAGGGTAAAATCGTCGCCGGAGAGAGCATGCTGGGCGGTGCGCGGATGGAGGTGATTTTTGGTCGCCAGCATTCTGCGCCGAAAGATGAATAAATATGTCCATACTTCACGCATTACGTTAAGCATCCGTTATAATCGGTTGCAGATACCAGCCTGTGGATGCTTAACATGGAATACCAACTCACTCTTAACTGGCCCGATTTTCTTGAACGTCACTGGCAGAAACGCCCGGTGGTGTTAAAACGCGGCTTTAATAATTTTATTGACCCAATCTCTCCAGACGAGTTGGCGGGTCTGGCGATGGAAAGCGAAGTCGACAGTCGACTGGTCAGTCATCAGGATGGCAAATGGCAGGTCAGCCACGGTCCATTCGAAAGCTACGATCATCTCGGTGAAACTAACTGGTCATTGTTAGTGCAAGCAGTGAACCACTGGCATGAGCCGACCGCCGCGCTAATGCGACCGTTCCGTGAACTACCGGACTGGCGTATTGATGATCTGATGATCTCTTTTTCTGTACCGGGCGGCGGCGTCGGCCCGCATCTCGATCAGTACGACGTGTTTATCATTCAGGGTACCGGTCGTCGTCGCTGGCGAGTGGGCGAAAAGCTGCAAATGAAACAGCACTGCCCGCACCCGGACCTGTTACAGGTCGATCCGTTCGAAGCCATCATCGATGAAGAGCTGGAGCCTGGCGATATTCTTTATATTCCGCCAGGATTCCCGCATGAAGGCTACGCGCTGGAAAATGCGATGAACTATTCCGTGGGTTTTCGCGCGCCAAATACGCGGGAACTGATTAGCGGATTTGCCGATTATGTGCTGCAACGTGAACTGGGCGGCAACTACTACAGCGATCCTGATGTTCCACCTCGCGCTCATCCTGCGGACGTTCTGCCGCAAGAGATGGATAAACTGCGTGAGATGATGCTCGAATTGATCAACCAGCCGGAACACTTTAAACAATGGTTTGGCGAGTTTATATCCCAGTCACGTCATGAACTGGATATCGCGCCGCCAGAGCCGCCTTATCAGCCGGATGAAATCTACGATGCGCTGAAACAAGGTGATGTGCTGGTGCGCCTGGGGGGTCTGCGCGTATTGCGCATTGGCGACGACGTGTATGCCAATGGTGAGAAGATCGATTCCCCGCACCGTCCGGCACTGGATGCACTCGCCAGCAACATTGCGCTGACTGCGGAGAATTTTGGCGATGCGCTGGAAGATCCGTCATTCCTCGCGATGCTCGCGGCGCTGGTCAATAGCGGATACTGGTTCTTCGAAGGGTAAGTTTGGATTTAAGCCGGATGCGGCATCACATGCCGCATCCCTTTTCGCTTACTTCCTTTGCGCCGTCAACTCGGCAATACGGACGATCACCTGCACCGCTTTTTCCATACCTTCCAGAGTCACAAACTCATGCTTACCATGATAGTTGTAACCGCCAGTGAACAGGTTCGGGCACGGTAATCCCATAAACGACAACTGCGCGCCGTCGGTACCGCCGCGGATCGGTTTCAGTTCCGGTTCAATATCGCAGTCACGCATCGCCTGCTGGGCGATATCGAGAATATGCGGATGCTCAACCACTTTCTCGCGCATATTGTAGTAACTGTCTTCAATCACCAGTTCAATGTAGCAATCAGGATGTAACCCTTTGCCCACTTTTTTGGCGATCTCCATCATTTTACGTTTACGCGCTTCAAACTGTTTACGGTCGAAATCACGGATGATGTAGTGCATATCGGCCCGTTCAACGGTGCCTTTCATGCTCGCCAGGTGATAGAAACCTTCATAGCCTTCTGTCATTTCCGGGCTTTCATCCGCCGGAACTTCCGCATGAATACGTGCCGCCAGCGACAGCGCATTTACCATCACTCCTTTCGCCGTGCCCGGGTGAACATTGTTACCGACAATTTTGATATTGACCGACGCGGCGTTGAAGTTTTCAAACTCCAGTTCGCCGACGCCACCACCATCAACGGTGTAAGCCCAGCGGGCATCGAAGGCGTCAACATCAAAATGCTTCGCCCCTTTGCCCACTTCTTCATCCGGGGTAAAGGCGACGCGAATATCACCATGCGGAATGTTTTTTTGTTGTAATACCGCCAGCGCGGTCATGATTTCTGCAATACCTGCTTTGTCATCGGCACCTAACAAGGTTTTACCATCGGTGGTAATCAGCGTCTGACCCAGTAGCTGATGCAGCACCGGGAACATAACCGGTGATAAAACTTCATCGCCGATACCCAGCGCAATATCGCCACCGCGATAGTTTTCAACAATTTGCGGATTCACATTTTTGCCGCTGCAATCCGGTGAGGTATCCACATGAGAAATAAAGCCAATCGCCGGGATATCGCCAGGGACGTTAGCCGGTAACGTCGCCATCAAAGTGCCCTTCTCACTTAAGGTCACATTGATAAGCCCCATCTCTTCGAGTTGCTCTTTCAGCAGATGCAATAACTTCCATTGGCCTTCCGTGCTGGGAACCTGTCTCACCCCTGCCTTTGATTGGGTATCCAGAGACACGTAGTTCAAAAATCGCTCAAGTAGTTTATCCATGTAGTCACCCTCACTTTTTGTGACAACATTATTAAGAAGCAAGAAAAGACAAATATTGCGTCAGGTCACTTTTAGCCCTGCAAGCGGGAATATTTATCAGCATTACCTTAATGAATATAAAGCTAAGCCAGTAATTCACAACAAAGATTGGCGATTCAAGCGGTTTGCCGTAGAATTACCGCCCTCATTGAGAGTCACCAAGGTGGTTAACCACAAACCCCGCATCGGTAAGCCATCCGTTGCGTTTACATGGGACAGAGTAAAAAATTGAATAAACAACCGAGTTCGCTTTCACCGCTGGTGCAATTGGCGGGAATTCGCAAATGCTTTGATGGTAAAGAGGTCATTCCCCAGCTGGATCTGACTATCAACAATGGCGAGTTCCTCACGCTGCTTGGCCCTTCTGGCTGCGGTAAAACAACCGTTCTTCGCCTGATTGCAGGTCTGGAAACTGTTGATTCCGGACGCATCATGCTGGATAACGAGGACATCACCCACGTTCCGGCGGAAAACCGCTATGTGAACACTGTTTTCCAAAGCTACGCACTTTTCCCCCACATGACCGTGTTCGAAAATGTGGCCTTTGGGTTGCGCATGCAAAAAACCCCCGCTGCTGAAATTACGCCCCGCGTGATGGAAGCCCTGCGGATGGTGCAGCTGGAAACCTTCGCTCAACGCAAACCGCATCAGCTCTCTGGCGGTCAACAGCAACGCGTTGCCATTGCCCGCGCGGTGGTTAACAAGCCTCGTCTGTTGTTGCTGGATGAGTCGCTCTCAGCGCTGGATTACAAACTGCGCAAGCAAATGCAGAACGAGCTGAAAGCGTTACAGCGTAAGCTTGGCATTACATTCGTGTTCGTAACTCACGACCAGGAAGAAGCACTTACCATGTCGGACAGGATCGTGGTGATGCGCGATGGTCGCATTGAGCAAGACGGCACGCCGCGTGAAATCTACGAAGAGCCGAAAAACCTGTTTGTTGCCGGGTTTATTGGCGAAATCAATATGTTTAACGCCACTGTCATCGAACGTCTCGACGAGCAGCGCGTACGCGCCAACGTTGAAGGCCGCGAATGTAATATCTACGTTAACTTCGCCGTTGAACCGGGGCAAAAACTGCATGTTCTGCTGCGCCCGGAAGACTTACGTGTTGAAGAGATTAACGACGACAACCACGCCGAAGGGCTGATTGGTTACGTTCGCGAGCGTAACTACAAAGGCATGACGCTGGAGTCGGTTGTTGAGCTGGAAAATGGCAAGATGGTGATGGTCAGCGAATTCTTCAATGAAGACGATCCTGACTTTGACCACTCTCTCGACCAAAAAATGGCCATTAATTGGGTAGAAAGCTGGGAGGTCGTACTGGCTGATGAAGAACACAAGTAAGTTCCAGAATGTAGTGATTGTCACTATTGTCGGTTGGCTTGTGTTGTTTGTCTTTCTGCCCAACCTGATGATCATTGGCACCAGCTTTTTGACCCGCGACGACGCAAGTTTCGTCAAAATGGTCTTTACGCTGGATAACTACACGCGTCTGCTCGATCCGCTCTATTTTGAAGTGCTATTGCACTCGCTGAATATGGCGCTGATCGCCACCCTCGCCTGCCTGGTGCTGGGCTATCCTTTTGCCTGGTTTCTGGCGAAGCTGCCACACAAGGTGCGTCCGCTGCTGCTGTTTCTGCTGATTGTTCCGTTCTGGACCAACTCATTGATTCGTATTTACGGGCTGAAAATTTTCCTCAGCACCAAAGGCTATCTCAACGAGTTTTTGCTCTGGCTGGGCGTTATCGATACACCAATTCGCATCATGTTCACGCCTAGTGCGGTGATTATCGGTCTGGTTTACATTCTGCTGCCGTTTATGGTGATGCCGCTGTACTCCAGTATCGAAAAACTGGATAAGCCGTTGCTTGAGGCGGCGCGCGATCTCGGTGCCAGCAAGTTGCAGACCTTTATCCGCATCATTATCCCACTAACGATGCCGGGAATTATTGCCGGATGTCTGCTGGTGATGCTGCCAGCGATGGGCCTGTTCTATGTGTCCGACCTGATGGGCGGTGCGAAAAACCTGCTGATCGGTAACGTCATCAAGGTACAGTTCCTCAATATTCGTGACTGGCCGTTTGGTGCAGCCACCAGCATTACGCTGACTATCGTAATGGGCCTGATGTTGCTGGTTTACTGGCGCGCTTCTCGTCTGCTGAATAAGAAGGTGGAACTCGAATGATCGGTCGACTGCTTCGCGGCGGTTTTATGACCGCTATCTACGCGTACCTGTATATCCCAATCATTATTTTGATTGTGAACTCCTTTAACAGCTCGCGCTTTGGCATCAACTGGCAGGGTTTTACCACCAAATGGTATAGCCTGCTGATGAACAACGACAGCCTTTTACAGGCAGCGCAGCATTCACTAACAATGGCGGTGTTTTCGGCGACGTTTGCTACGCTTATCGGTTCACTGACGGCAGTTGCGCTGTACCGTTATCGCTTTCGTGGTAAGCCGTTCGTTAGCGGAATGCTGTTTGTGGTGATGATGTCACCAGATATCGTGATGGCGATTTCGCTGCTGGTGCTGTTTATGCTGCTGGGTATTCAGCTTGGCTTCTGGTCGCTGCTGTTCTCGCATATCACCTTCTGCCTGCCATTTGTGGTGGTGACAGTGTATTCGCGCCTGAAAGGTTTTGACGTGCGAATGCTGGAAGCGGCGAAAGATCTCGGTGCCAGCGAATTTACCATTCTGCGAAAAATCATTCTGCCTCTGGCAATGCCAGCGGTAGCGGCGGGCTGGGTGTTAAGCTTTACCCTGTCGATGGACGACGTGGTGGTTTCTTCGTTTGTCACCGGGCCGAGTTATGAAATTCTGCCGTTAAAAATTTATTCGATGGTCAAAGTCGGCGTATCGCCGGAAGTTAACGCGCTGGCAACCATATTACTGGTGCTGTCGCTGGTGATGGTTATTGCCAGCCAGCTTATTGCTCGTGATAAAACGAAAGGTAACACAGGGGACGTTAAATGAAAAAATGGTCACGCCACCTGCTCGCGGCGGGTGCTCTGGCACTGGGCATGAGCGCCGCTCACGCCGATGACAACAACACGCTGTATTTCTACAACTGGACCGAGTACGTGCCGCCAGGACTGCTTGAACAGTTCACCAAAGAAACCGGTATTAAGGTTATCTATTCGACTTACGAGTCGAACGAAACCATGTACGCGAAGCTGAAAACGTACAAAGACGGTGCCTATGACCTGGTGGTTCCTTCAACCTATTACGTCGATAAAATGCGTAAAGAAGGGATGATCCAGAAGATCGACAAGTCGAAGTTAAGCAATTTCAGCAACCTCGATCCAGACATGCTCAACAAGCCGTTTGACCCGAATAACGACTATTCCATTCCGTATATCTGGGGTGCAACGGCGATTGGCGTTAACGGTGATGCGGTGGATCCGAAATCTGTCACCAGCTGGGCCGATCTGTGGAAGCCTGAGTACAAAGGCAGCCTGCTGCTGACCGACGATGCCCGTGAAGTGTTCCAGATGGCGCTGCGTAAGCTGGGCTACTCCGGTAACACCACCGATCCGAAAGAGATTGAAGCTGCATACAACGAGCTGAAAAAACTGATGCCAAACGTCGCGGCGTTTAACTCCGATAACCCCGCTAACCCGTATATGGAAGGCGAAGTTAACCTCGGCATGATCTGGAACGGTTCTGCTTTCGTTGCACGCCAGGCGGGTACGCCAATTGATGTGGTATGGCCGAAAGAAGGCGGCATTTTCTGGATGGACAGCCTGGCGATCCCGGCAAATGCCAAAAACAAAGAAGGCGCGCTGAAATTGATCAACTTCCTGCTGCGCCCGGATGTGGCAAAACAGGTTGCTGAAACTATCGGTTATCCAACGCCAAACCTTGCGGCGCGTAAGCTGTTAAGTCCGGAAGTGGCGAACGATAAAACGCTCTACCCGGATGCTGAAACCATTAAAAATGGTGAATGGCAAAATGACGTAGGCTCCGCCAGCAGCATTTATGAAGAGTATTATCAGAAGCTGAAAGCAGGACGTTAATTCAGCAAGCGGGCGGTGGTATTACCGCCCGTTTTTTATTTAGCAAGGATGTGGCTAATGAGCCAGGACAGTAGAGTTTTCTTTCGTATATTCTTCGGTATCGGTCTGGTACTGATCCTCATTTCTGTTGTTATCTTTTATAACCAGTTCACCTATAGCAAAGACGCGATTCATACTGAAGGCGTCATTGTTGATACCGTCTGGCACTCCAGTCATTCTCATCGCACGGGTAAAAATGGTTCGTGGTATCCCGTCGTTGCCTTTCGTCCGACGCCAGATTACACGCTAATTTTCAATTCGAGTATTGGCAGCGATTTTTATGAAGACAGCGAAGGCGATAAAGTTAATGTTTATTATTCTCCAGGACATCCTGAAAAGGCTGAGATAAATAACCCGTGGGTTAATTTTTTTAAATGGGGGTTTATCGGCATTATGGGCGTTATTTTTATCGCCGTCGGTTTATTAATCAGTATGCCCTCCTCTAAAAAGACACTCAGGAAACGGAAGTCCCGCCCATGAAAAAAATCATAATACTGCTCAGTTTACTGATACTGCTGCCTCTGACAGCAACCAGTAAGCCCTTAATCCCAATAATGAAGACTCTTTTTACAGATGTTACCGGTACTGTACCAGATGCTGAAGAGATCGCGCATAAAGCCGAACTTTTTCGCCAACAAACCGGAGTTGCACCGTTTATTGTGGTTTTACCCGACATTAATAATGAAGCCAGTCTCAGGCAAAATGGCAAAGCGATGCTGGCGCATGCGGCATCTTCAATGAGTAATGTAAAAGGAAGTGTTCTGTTACTCTTTACTACCCGCGAGCCACGGTTAATTATGATAACCAACGGCCAGGTCGAAAGCAGTATGGACGATAAACATCTCGGCCTTCTGGTAGAAAATCACACGCTGGCTTATTTACATGCGGATCTCTGGTATCAGGGTATCAATAATGCATTGGCTGTTTTACAAGCACAGATATTAAAACAACCGACGCCACCACTGACATATTATCCGCATCCCGGACAACAGCATGAAAATGATCCACCCGGCAGTACCACGACATTAGGCCTTTTTGCCTAGGCAGTTGCATTCATCGTCTTTGCTGCATTTTTTAACTACACAACGCGCCTTTATTATGCGTTAAAATTTGCAGTGGCGATGGCTGTTGCCAATATGGGTTATCAGGCTTTATGTTTGTATATCGATAACAGCTTTGCGCTTACCAGAATATCGCCACTCTGGGCAGGGCTGATTGGTGTCTGTACGTTTATTGCCGCGTTACTATGGACGAGTAAACGGTAAAAGAGGCAGTAAAGTTCGCATGTATTATGCCGGATGCGGCGCGAACGCCTTATCCGGCCCACAAAACCCGCAAATTCAATTAATTGCGCCCCTTCACAGGCCTGACAAGCGTAGCGCATCAGGCAATTTTTCCCTCTTTATAATCCCTTCAGCAACTTTTCAACAAACTCTGGCACCACCTGGCTTGCCGGACCGTAATATTTCTCGGCAAATTCATTACCAACCTGACTCGGTTCAAGATTCAGTTCCACGGTGTGCGCGCCATGCAGTTTCGCTTCGTGAACAAACCCAGCCGCCGGATAAACATGCCCCGAAGTACCAATGGCAATGAAAATATCGGCCATCGACAACGCCATATAAATTTCATCCATGCCGAGTGGCATTTCGCCAAACCACACTACGTGCGGGCGCAAGGGTGCCGGGAACTGGCAACAATGGCATTTATCTTCTGGCGTAACGTCTCCGGTCCAGTCGAGGACCTGGCCACTTTGCGAACAACGTACTTTCAGCAGTTCCCCATGCATATGAATGACATTGGTATTGCCTGCGCGTTCATGCAGATTGTCGATATTCTGCGTCACCAGCAAAAAGCGATCGCCGAGAGCATCTTGCAGTTTCGCCAGCGCAAGATGTGCAGCGTTAGGCTGAATTTCTGGCTGCTGCAACTGTCGACGACGGGCGTTATAAAACGTTTGCACCAGTTCAGGATCGCGATCAAAACCTTCCGGCGTTGCCACATCTTCAACCCGATGTTCTTCCCACAGGCCATCTGCGGCGCGAAAGGTACGAATACCTGATTCCGCAGAAATCCCAGCCCCTGTCAGTACGAGTACTCTTGGTTTTTCCATTGCTTCCGGCACCACTTTATCTCTGAAAAAAATACGCTGACGCAAACGCTCGCGCAGGCGGCGTTTATTTTTACGAAAACGACTTAACCGATGACCCCGACGCGACAGCATAGCAACCTCTGTTGATTAATCGGTTAGATGTAGGAAGGCCGCACCACGCATTCCCCCCGCATCACCGTGGCGCGCGCGTTCAATGCGCGGAACACGAGCTACAGGTAAGAGATGACGAGGCAACCTTTCCGCCAGTTGCGTTGTGATTGCCGGGAAATTCGATAAGCCACCACCAATGACGACCAGGTCAGGGTCAACAATGGTCAGGATATTTCCCAGACAAACCGCTAATAAATCCAGATAACGCTCAACGTGCGCCCTTGCCTGCTCATCGCCTTGATCATAAAGCGCAATGATCTCAGGAGCCTGCAACGGTTGATGATAATAGTGTTGATACAGCCACGCAAAACCGCGACCAGACAGATAATTTTCAATGCAGCCATGCTGACCACAGCCGCAGCGGCGTAACGGGAAATCCAGCCCCATCATGGTTAACGCATCAACCGGCAGACGCATATGGCCAAACTCGCCGGTAATATAGCTTTTACCGGTAATTGGTTTACCGTTGAAAATCAGCCCGCCGCCAACGCCGGTGCCGAGAATCAACCCCATCACCAGTGGATATTGAGTAAATTCATCATCCCAGGCTTCTGAAAGGGCAAAACAGTTAGCATCGTTATCAAGGCGGACATCGCGATCAAGACGTGCGCTCAGGTCGGCACGCAGCGGTTTACCGCTGGCAGCGGGGACATTGGCGGCATACAGCGTACCATCTTCTGTTTCCGGCATTCCCGGAATACCGATGCCGACAGAACCTTTACAGCCAAAACGCCGGTCAGCTTCAGCTACCAGCTCACACACTGCATCTAAAAATGCGTCATAGCTGTCACGCGGTGTCGGCCCCCGCTTTTCCCACTGCAACTGCCGACCGCTATCAAACACGCCAAGCGCAATTTTTGTTCCACCAATATCAAACCCGTAATACATTGCCGCTCCTTGTTTTAATGTACTGCCTTTACTGGCCGCTAAGGACTCGCGCAGGGTCAATATTACTGGCGCGCCGCGCCGGATACCAACTTGCCAAAAGACTCAGCAACAATGCTGTGACCAGTACGTAGAAGACGTCCAGCCAGTGCAATTCCGATGGCAAGAAGTCAATAAAATAGATATCGCTGGAGAGGAACTGATGACCGATCAGCTTTTCAATCCACTCAATAATCGGGGTAAGTTGCAGTGAAACCACTACGCCGATAATCACACCACACAGGCTGCCGAACAGCCCTGCCAGCAATCCATACCAGACAAAGATGGCGCGAATTAAACCATCTTTCGCCCCCAGCGTTCTTAATACTGCGATATCGCCACTCTTGTCTTTCACCGCCATCACTAAGGTGGAGACGATGTTGAAACAGGCCACGCCAATAACCAGTACCATCGCCAGATACATAATGGCGCGGATCATCTGGATATCGCGATACATATAGCCGTAAGTACCAATCCAGCTTTTAATATAAACATAGCTGTTGGTCACTTCACCCGCATCGCGTACCAGCTTATTGGCGTTGAAAACATCCGTCATTTTAAGGGCAATACCTGACACGCTGGAACCCATATCAAGATATTGTTGGGCATCCGCCAGCGGGATCATGGCAAAACTGTGATCGAGTTGACCACTCAACTGCAAAATACCGGCAACGTGCAAACGCACACGTTTTGGCTGCATCAGTTTATGCTCAGGATTCGAGTTGGGGATCATAATCGACACCCAATCCCCCTGCTTCACTTTCAGCGCATCCGCCACGCCTTTGCCGATGATAATTTGCTGTTCGCCCGCTTTAAAATTGCGCCACGCATCGCCCTGGACAAACGAGGGTAATGCGCTCAGACGCTGTTCCTGTTGCGGGTTAACGCCCTTCACCTGGATTGCGCGCAGATTGGCACCACTTTCTACCAGTCCGGTGAAATTGATATACGGCGCAGCGGCGGCAATACCCGGCACTTTCTGCACTTTATCCAGTGCTTCCTGCCAGTTAGTCCACGGCTGATCCACCGCTTCGATTTCACCATGCGGCACCACCGCCAGAATGCGGTTATTCAGTTCGCGTTCAAAGCCGTTCATCGCGCTTAAGCCGACGATCAATACCGCCACACCGAGGGCAATGCCGATGGTAGAAATGACGGAGATCAGCGACACCATGCCGCCGCGCCGCCGTCCGCGACTAAAACGCAGGCCAATTAATAACGATAAAGGCATCGCCATTACTCCGCCCCCATCAGGCTCAGTTCCGCCGTCAGACGTCCATCACGCATTTCCAGTTGGCGGCTCATACGTTTCGCCAGTTGCAGGTCGTGAGTAACCACCAGGAAGGCGGTGCCCTGCAAGCGATTCAATTCCCCAAGCAACTGGAAGATGCTGTCGGCGTTACGTGCATCGAGGTTACCAGTAGGTTCATCCGCCAGTACCAGCCGCGGGTTATTGACCAGCGCACGGGCAATCGCCACACGCTGGCGTTCGCCGCCAGAAAGTTCAGATGGGCGGTGATTCGCACGATGCTCCAGCCCCACCGCTTTTAACATCTCCAGCGCACGGCTGTTGATTTCAGCGGGCTTTTTCTTGCCAATCAACAGCGGCATAGCCACGTTTTCCAGGGCGGTAAAATCCGGCAACAGGTGGTGAAACTGATAAATAAATCCCAGCTTCTGGTTACGCAGTTCCGCTTTGGCCGCCGACGACAGTTTGCTCATCGGTTGACCGTTAAAGATCACATCGCCGGAGGTTGGCGTATCCAGCCCGCCTAACAGGTGCAGCAAGGTGCTTTTACCGGAACCAGAGCTGCCGACGATCGCCATCATTTCACCTTCGCCCACGCTGAAACTGACATTGTGCAGTACATCGGTTTGCACACTGCCTTCCTGATAGCGTTTGCACAGGTTGTCGCATTGCAACAGGATCTTATTCATAACGTAAAGCCTCAGCGGGTTGAGTGGCGGCAGCGCGCCAGGAAGGGTAAAGCGTAGACAGCAGCGCGATAGCCATCGCCACCAGCGCAATAACAATGACCTGTAAAGGCTCGATAGCGACCGGCAGCGCCGCACCATCAAGCAGGACGCCGATTATCGGCATCAGATTATTCAACTGGCTGGCAAGCAGTGCGCCAAGCGCCGCTCCGAGGATCGCACCGATAATCCCAGCGCTGGCCCCTTGCACCATAAAGACCATCATGATTTGTCGCGGAGTTAAGCCTTGCGTTTGCAGGATCGCTACTTCGCCCTGCTTCTCCATCACCATCAGCCCCAGCGAGGTAATAATGTTAAACGCCGCAACGGCGACAATCAGGCTCAGCAGTAAGCCCATCATATTTTTTTCCATGCGTACGGCCTGGAAAAGCTCGCCTTTACGGTCACGCCAGTCCTGCCATTTGCTGCCTTCAGGCAGTTTTTGCTGACTTAATGAGTCGACTTTCAGCGGCTCATCCAGCCACAAACGCCAGCCGGTAATATTGCCTGCCGGATAACGCATCAGACGCGAGGCATCCTCAATATTCACCAGCATTTCATAGCCATCGACTTCACTGTTGGCGGCGAAAGTGCCAATCACATTGAACAGGCGCTGACTTGGAATACGCCCCATCGGCGTGAACTGGCTGGCAGATGGCACCATCACGCGGATTTGATCACCGCGATTGACGCCCAACTGTGAGGCAAGCTGTTCACCGAGGATGACATTATATTTCCCCGGCTCGAGGTCAGTTTGTTTCACATTGACCAGATACGGCGTTAGTGGATCTTTTTGCGCCGGGTCGATACCCAGCATCACCCCGACCGCCACGCTGCGCGCGCTTTGCAGTACCACATCACCGGTAGTAATAGGTGCGACGCGATTAACGCCGTCCAGTTTGACGGCCGTTTCCGGGAGTTGCTGCGGGTTAAGAGAGCCATGCTCAGAAGAGAGAATTGCCTGTGGCATCAGGCCAAGGATGTTGTTTTGCAGCTCGCGCTCAAAGCCGTTCATCACTGACAATACTGTGACCAGCGCCATCACCCCGAGGGTAATGCCGATGGTAGAAAGCCAGGAGACGAAACGACCGAAGCGATCCGCTGCACGCCCACGCATGTAACGCAGGCCAATAAATAGAGCGACAGGTTGGTACATGAAATCCGTCTGGTTGCTGTAGCAAAGACACGAGTATATAAGCGAAAGCAGGATGGGTAAACGTCTGAACTGTAAGTGATCGTCAGGGCTAATCTGAAAAGTACCGGCAAATCAATCGGCTAAAGTGCCTCATTTTATCATCGGTCATGTGGCCTGATCTTTATCTGAAAAATAACCAAATACAGACAGATACGCATTACACCACGCGACTCGCCCCGCAGGATCAACCGCATGTTAAATAAAAAGAGCGTGTTGTCCTGATGAAACAAAAAGAGCTATGGATTAACCAGATCAAAGGGTTATGTATTTGTCTGGTGGTGATTTATCACTCGGTCATTACCTTTTATCCGCATCTGACCACTTTCCAGCATCCGTTATCAGAAGTCCTGAGCAAATGCTGGATCTATTTCAATCTTTACCTTGCACCCTTTCGTATGCCGGTTTTTTTCTTTATCTCTGGCTATTTGATTCGCCGCTATATCGACAGCGTACCGTGGGGAAATTGTCTCGATAAACGCATCTGGAACATCTTCTGGGTGCTGGCGCTTTGGGGCGTGGTGCAGTGGCTGGCGTTAAGTGCGCTGAACCAGTGGCTGGCACCTGAGCGCGATTTAAGCAATGCCTCCAATGCCGCTTATGCCGATTCCACCGGTGAGTTCCTGCACGGGATGATCACCGCCAGCACCAGCTTGTGGTATCTGTATGCGTTAATTGTCTATTTCGTGATATGTAAAATTTTTAACCGCCTGGCCCTGCCGTTATTTGTTCTGTTTGTACTGATGAGTGTGGCTGTTAATTTCGTACCCACACCGTGGTGGGGAATGAACAGTGTGATCCGCAATTTGCCTTATTACAGCCTTGGCGCATGGTTTGGCGCAACATTAATGACCTGTGTTAAAGCGGTACCGTTGCGCCGCCATCTGCTGATGGCTTCTTTGCTGACCGTTCTGGCGGTCGGTGCCTGGTTGTTTAATATCTCGCTGCTGTTGTCGCTGGTATCGATTGTGGTAATCATGAAGCTGTTTTATCAGTACGAGCAGCGTTTCGGTATGCGTTCCTCCAGCCTGCTGAATGTGATTGGCTCCAACACCATTGCTATCTATACCACCCATCGCATTCTGGTAGAAATATTCAGCTTAAGCCTGATTCCGCAAATGAACGCGGTACGCTGGTCGCCGCAAGTCGAACTGACGCTCCTGCTGATTTACCCCTTTGTCAGTTTGTTGATTTGTACTGTTGCGGGCTTGCTGGTAAGAAAACTTTCACAGCGCGCATTCAGCGATCTGTTGTTCTCCCCGCCTTCTCTGCCCGCTACCGTCAGTTACTCCCGCTAAGCCATCGCCCCAGCCGGGGCGATTCAATTTGCTAAACCATGCCGATTACGGATAATGAACAGCATTGCTTATCAGAGATATGCCCTCATATGTTGAGGCATATCCTAACGAGAATCTGACAACCGTTATGCCTGAACAATATCGTTATACGCTGCCCGTCAAAGCGGGTGAGCAGCGTCTGCTGGGCGAGTTAACCGGCGCTGCCTGCGCGACGCTGGTAGCGGAAATTGCCGAACGTCACGCCGGTCCGGTGGTACTCATTGCACCAGATATGCAAAATGCTCTGCGTTTGCATGATGAAATCAGCCAGTTCACCGATCAGATGGTGATGAATCTGGCGGACTGGGAAACCCTCCCTTACGACAGTTTTTCGCCTCATCAGGACATTATCTCCTCGCGTCTTTCCACCCTTTACCAGCTACCGACCATGCAGCGTGGCGTACTGATTGTTCCGGTGAATACGCTTATGCAGCGCGTTTGCCCGCACAGCTTTCTCCACGGTCATGCGCTGGTGATGAAAAAAGGTCAGCGCCTGTCACGAGATGCATTACGAACCCAACTGGACAGCGCCGGTTATCGCCATGTTGACCAGGTGATGGAGCACGGCGAATACGCCACGCGCGGCGCGTTGCTGGATCTCTTCCCGATGGGGAGTGAGCTGCCTTATCGTCTTGATTTCTTTGATGATGAAATCGACAGCCTGCGGGTGTTTGACGTCGATAGCCAGCGCACGCTGGAGGAAGTAGAAGAGATCAATCTGCTTCCCGCGCACGAATTTCCGACCGATAAAGCAGCAATTGAACTGTTCCGCAGCCAGTGGCGTGATACCTTCGAAGTGAAGCGCGACCCGGAACATATTTATCAGCAAGTGAGTAAAGGCACATTACCTGCCGGGATCGAGTACTGGCAGCCGCTATTCTTCAGCGAACCGCTGCCGCCACTGTTCAGTTATTTCCCTGCCAATACGCTGTTGGTGAATACTGGCGATCTGGAAAACAGTGCCGAACGTTTCCAGGCTGACACGCTGGCGCGTTTTGAGAATCGCGGCGTCGACCCAATGCGCCCACTGTTGCCACCACAATCGCTCTGGCTGCGGGTGGATGAGCTCTTCTCAGAGCTGAAAAACTGGCCCCGTGTGCAGCTAAAAACTGAACATTTACCGACAAAAGCAGCGAATGCCAATTTAGGTTTCCAGAAACTGCCAGACCTGGCCATTCAGGCACAACAAAAAGCGCCGCTGGATGCGCTGCGTAAGTTCCTCGAGTCTTTCGACGGTCCGGTGGTGTTCTCGGTAGAAAGTGAAGGCCGCCGTGAAGCGTTGGGTGAACTGCTCGCGCGAATTAAAATTGCTCCGCAACGCATTATGCGTCTTGATGAAGCCAGCGACCGTGGGCGTTATTTGATGATTGGCGCTGCCGAACATGGTTTTGTCGATACGGTACGTAATCTGGCGCTGATTTGCGAAAGCGATCTGCTCGGTGAACGCGTTGCCCGTCGTCGTCAGGATTCTCGCCGCGCCATCAACCCCGATACACTGATCCGTAACCTTGCGGAGCTGCATATTGGTCAGCCGGTGGTCCATCTGGAGCACGGTGTCGGTCGTTATGCAGGAATGACCACGCTCGAAGCTGGCGGCATTACTGGCGAGTACCTGATGCTCACCTATGCCAACGACGCCAAACTGTATGTTCCGGTGTCATCACTGCATCTGATTAGCCGTTACGCAGGTGGCGCGGAAGAAAACACCCCGCTGCATAAACTTGGCGGCGATGCGTGGTCACGCGCGCGGCAGAAAGCGGCGGAAAAAGTGCGTGATGTGGCAGCAGAATTGCTGGATATCTACGCGCAACGCGCCGCCAAAGAGGGCTTCGCGTTTAAACACGATCGTGAGCAGTATCAGTTGTTCTGCGACAGCTTCCCGTTTGAAACCACGCCGGATCAGGCACAGGCCATTAATGCGGTACTTAGCGACATGTGTCAGCCGCTGGCAATGGATCGTCTGGTGTGCGGCGATGTTGGCTTTGGTAAAACAGAAGTGGCGATGCGCGCCGCTTTCCTGGCAGTAGATAACCACAAGCAGGTGGCGGTGCTGGTGCCTACCACCCTTCTCGCGCAGCAGCATTACGACAACTTCCGCGACCGTTTCGCCAACTGGCCGGTACGTATCGAAATGATCTCCCGTTTCCGCAGCGCCAAAGAGCAGACGCAAATCCTTGCGGAAGTGGCGGAAGGGAAAATCGATATTCTGATCGGTACGCACAAACTGCTGCAAAGTGACGTCAAGTTTAAAGATTTAGGCCTGCTGATTGTCGATGAAGAACACCGCTTCGGGGTGCGTCATAAAGAGCGCATTAAAGCGATGCGCGCGAACGTGGATATTCTGACGCTTACTGCAACGCCGATCCCACGTACGCTGAATATGGCAATGAGCGGAATGCGTGACCTGTCGATTATCGCCACGCCGCCCGCCCGTCGTCTGGCAGTTAAAACCTTTGTCCGTGAGTATGACAGCCTGGTGGTCCGGGAGGCGATCCTGCGTGAAATTTTGCGCGGAGGACAGGTTTATTATCTCTACAATGATGTGGAAAACATTCAGAAAGCCGCCGAACGGCTGGCAGAACTGGTGCCAGAAGCGCGGATCGCCATCGGTCACGGACAGATGCGTGAGCGCGAACTGGAACGGGTGATGAATGATTTCCATCATCAACGTTTCAACGTGCTGGTTTGTACCACCATTATCGAAACCGGGATCGACATCCCGACAGCCAACACCATTATCATTGAACGCGCGGATCACTTCGGTCTGGCGCAGCTGCACCAGTTACGCGGTCGCGTCGGACGTTCGCATCATCAGGCATATGCATGGTTGCTGACACCGCATCCAAAAGCGATGACTACCGATGCACAAAAACGTCTTGAAGCGATTGCCTCGCTGGAAGATCTCGGGGCAGGTTTTGCGCTGGCAACGCACGATCTGGAGATTCGCGGCGCGGGTGAACTGCTTGGCGAAGAACAAAGCGGCTCAATGGAAACCATCGGTTTCTCGCTGTATATGGAGTTGCTGGAAAACGCCGTCGATGCACTGAAAGCCGGACGCGAGCCGTCGCTGGAAGATCTCACCAGCCAGCAAACAGAAGTCGAGCTGCGGATGCCGTCGCTATTGCCAGATGATTTCATCCCTGACGTGAACACGCGTCTGTCGTTCTACAAACGTATTGCCAGCGCCAAAACGGAAAACGAACTGGAAGAGATCAAAGTCGAGCTTATCGATCGCTTCGGCCTGCTGCCGGATCCGGCGCGTACCCTGCTGGATATTGCCCGTCTGCGCCAGCAAGCGCAGAAACTGGGGATCAGGAAGCTGGAAGGTAATGAGAAAGGCGGCGTGATCGAATTTGCCGAGAAGAATCACGTTAATCCGGCCTGGTTGATTGGTTTGCTGCAAAAACAGCCGCAGCATTACCGCCTTGATGGTCCGACGCGCCTGAAGTTTATTCAGGATTTGAGTGAGCGGAAAACGCGTATCGAATGGGTACGCCAGTTTATGCGTGAACTGGAAGAGAACGCGATCGCTTGATGGTTAGATTAGGGGCGTTTCTGCGCCCCCATCTGCAACATTTACAAATTCTTTGCACTTCCCTGCACTATCCGACACTGTCACCCTCCATAATTCAGACTTACCTTTTTATTACAATAACCTTATATTTATTATGGACTTTGGTGATGATCAAAACGCGTTTTTCTCGCTGGCTAACGTTTTTTACGTTCGCCGCTGCCGTGGCGCTGGCGCTACCGGCAAAAGCCAACACCTGGCCGCTGCCGTCAGCGGGCAGTCGTCTGGTTGGTGAAAACAAATTTCATGTGGTGGAAAATGACGGTGGTTCTCTGGAAGCGATCGCCAAAAAATATAACGTCGGCTTTCTCGCTCTGTTACAGGCTAACCCCGGCGTTGATCCTTACGTACCGCGCGCGGGTAGCGTGTTAACGATCCCGTTGCAAACCCTACTTCCAGACGCGCCGCGCGAAGGCATTGTGATCAACATTGCGGAGCTGCGTCTCTATTATTATCCGCCGGGAAAAAATTCGGTAACCGTATATCCCATCGGCATTGGTCAGTTAGGTGGTGACACGCTGACACCGACAATGGTGACCACTGTTTCTGACAAGCGTGCAAACCCAACCTGGACGCCAACGGCAAACATTCGCGCGCGGTATAAGGCACAGGGAATTGAGTTGCCTGCGGTAGTTCCGGCTGGACCGGATAACCCAATGGGCCATCATGCGATTCGTCTGGCGGCCTATGGCGGCGTTTATTTGCTTCATGGTACGAACGCCGATTTCGGCATTGGCATGCGGGTAAGTTCTGGCTGTATTCGTCTGCGGGATGACGATATCAAAACACTCTTTAGCCAGGTCACCCCAGGCACCAAAGTGAATATCATCAACACTCCGATAAAAGTCTCTGCCGAACCAAACGGTGCGCGTCTGGTTGAAGTACATCAGCCGCTGTCTGAGAAGATTGATGACGATCCGCAGCTGCTGCCAATTACGCTGAATAGCGCAATGCAATCATTTAAAGATGCAGCACAAACTGACGCTGAAGTGATGCAACATGTGATGGATGTCCGTTCCGGGATGCCGGTGGATGTCCGCCGTCATCAAGTGAGCCCACAAACTCTGTAAAGCTCGGATAAAAAAATCCCCGCGACACGGCATGTCGCGGGGAAAAAATCAGCAGTAGCAGGCATTAATGAGGGTTAATGCTTATTTATAAATTACTGCTGTTCCATGGAGGGTATTCGGACCGGTTACAGAAGTAATACGGAAAGATTTTGCGCCCATCTCATCCGCTTTTTGCGCCAGCTGCTCTTCCAGCGATCCCAGATTTGTCCCCGCGTTAGCACTGATAGTACCGACTTTTTGTTGGCCTTCTGGCGTTGACTGAACTTCGACAGCCGCAAAGCTGGCAAATGACATTGAGCTTAAAATCGCCGCAGCGATGAGGGTTTTTACGTTTTTCATAATAGTGGCCTTATGCAGATGAATGACGTCGCAAGCAATTACTTAACGATCGATAACTAAATGATAGATGTGATCTGGATCACATACAAGATATTTTTTATAACAATCATTAATTAATTTAAAAATCTTTAAATTTCAGTTAAATAGAAAGCAATTATTTTTATGGTTTGTGGACTGGTGAACGGAGGTGATTATTTTTATAATAACCTTTCATTCACAGTCACCAGGTACAACGGCATCATGGCAACTGACTCAACACAATGTGTAAAAAAAAGCCGTGGCCGCCCAAAAGTGTTCGACAGGGATGCCGCGCTTGATAAGGCCATGAAATTGTTCTGGCAGCACGGTTATGAAGCGACTTCTCTTGCGGACCTCGTTGAAGCGACCGGAGCTAAAGCGCCCACGCTATACGCGGAATTTACCAACAAAGAGGGGTTATTCCGCGCCGTACTCGACCGCTATATCGATCGTTTTGCCGCCAAGCATGAAGCACAGCTGTTTTGTGAAGAGAAAAGCGTGGAGTCTGCGCTGGCTGACTATTTTGCTGCCATCGCCAACTGCTTTACCAGCAAAGACACTCCGGCTGGCTGCTTCATGATCAACAACTGCACCACCCTCTCCCCGGATTCTGGAGATATCGCCAATACGCTGAAATCACGCCATGCGATGCAAGAGCGCACTTTGCAGCAGTTTTTATGTCAACGACAAGCGCGCGGGGAAATCCCGCCCCACTGTGACGTGACGCATCTGGCAGAATTCCTTAATTGTATTATTCAGGGGATGTCGATCAGCGCACGCGAAGGTGCATCGCTGGAAAAACTGATGCAGATTGCCCGAACGACTTTGCGTTTATGGCCGGAACTGCTGAAATAAGTCGCAAAAAAAGCCCCTCAGCTTGAGCGAATGAGGGGCTAAATTGCAGAGTACAACCTTGTTATGCTTTGTTATTCAAAATCAGCTGCCCGTTGCTATCTAGCGGGATCTGCGTACCCGGATCGCGGTCCATTCGGATTTTGCCCTGCTGATCGCCAATCTTATAGGTCACATCATAACCGAGCATTTTTTCTGACTTGTCATACACCGTTTTACAACGCTGTTGCGTAGTCGTGTAAGTATCGCTTTCCTGGAGAGAGCCCTGGATCTGGTTACCTGCATATCCACCCCCCAGCGCCCCCACAACAGTGGCGACATCTTTACCGCGACCACCACCAAACTGATGCCCAATCACGCCGCCAGCAACAGCGCCGAGCACCGACCCGGTAATGCGATTTTCATCCTGCACCGGTCGACGATGGGTCACTGTAACGTTGCGACACTCCTGACGCGGTGTTTTAACCGTTTCCTTGATTGGGGTTGCAGAAACAACCTGAGCGTATTGCGGGCCACGTTCAAACACGTTCAGACTGGCCACTGCCGCTACGCCCAGCGCAGCTGCGACACCAATCCCGATACCCGCCAACATTGACTTATTCACGGGAATACCTCCTTCTTTGCTGTTATGCCAATCATGCAAGCGAAGGAGAAAAGCAGCTATCAGACAGAAGATGAAAAGCGCGGGAATGGCTGGAAATACTTAGGGATTCGGAGGAGTCTGAAGGAATGCCTGATGCGACGCTTAACGCGTCTTATCAGGCCTACCGCTCGTACCATTTGTCCAGGGCGGATAAGGCGTTTACGCCGCATCCGCCAGTACAAGCCGATTAATGCAACTTCAAACGTGGACGGATAACGCGGTTAATACTCCCCACCAGCATCATTAATCCGGTTTTAAAGTAACCATGCAGCGCAATCTGGTGCATTCGGTACAGCGAGATGTATACAAAGCGCGCAATTCGTCCTTCAATCATCATTGAGCCGCGCGTCAGGTTACCCATCAGGCTACCGACTGTGGAAAAGTTCGACAGCGATACCAGCGAACCGTGATCTTTATACTGATAATTTTTCAGCTGCTTACCGTTCATCTGCGCCAGAATGTTGTTCATTGCGCAGGTTGCCATCTGATGTGCGGCCTGAGCGCGCGGCGGAACAAAGCCCCCTTCCGGACGCGGGCATGACGCGCAGTCGCCAATAGCGTATATGTCTGGATCGCGAGTGGTTTGCAGCGTCGGTTCCACCACCAGCTGGTTGATACGGTTGGTTTCAAGACCACCGATATCTTTCAGGAAGTCTGGCGCTTTGATCCCGGCTGCCCACACCATCAGATCAGCCTCAATATATTCGCCATCTTTAGTGTGCAGGCCGCCTTCATCAGCACTGGTGACCATAGTTTGCGTCAGCACGCGAACGCCAAGTTTCGTTAACTCACTATGGGCCGCAGCAGAGATACGTGGCGGCAATGCAGGCAAAATACGTTCGCCCGCTTCTACCAGCGTTACGTTCAGGGCTTCGTTGGTCAGACCTTTATAACCGTAACTGTGCAGTTGCTTGACCGCGTTGTGCAATTCAGCGGAGAGTTCTACACCCGTCGCGCCGCCGCCGACAATCGCAATGTTTACTTTGCCATTCGCGCCCAGGTTGGCGGAGTATTTCAGGAACAGATTCAGCATCTCCTGGTGGAAGCGACGCGCCTGGTGCGGGTTATCGAGGAAAATGCAGTTCTCTTTGACACCTGGTGTATTGAAATCG